>Ga0182008_10001255_pt1 | contig 17420 bp, 16 predicted proteins | sample Sormic07211129_1_FD_120482 | JGI IMG/M metagenome (GOLD analysis project Ga0182008, IMG submission 120482) | Rhizosphere microbial communities from Sorghum bicolor, Mead, Nebraska, USA - 072115-129_1 metaG | ecosystem: Host-associated > Plants > Roots > Rhizosphere | place: USA: Nebraska...
CGACAGCTGCAGGTTGCCCGATACCTGCGGAACCGGGCGGATGATCTCCTTGAACTGCGCGTTGGGCGATGAGAGGAGCTTGAAGATGTCCACCGGCCCTTGCGCGCGCGCGATGCCGTTGTCGCCGAAGAACAGACTCTCGCCGTACAGCAGCGCATGCTTGCCCAGGCGCGCGGTGAGCTTGCGGCCGCCGCCGATGTCCCAGCCGCCGAACACGAAGGCATCGAGCAGTTCGGCCTTCTGGCCGGCGAGCTTGCGCGTGCCATCGGGAAACTCGTTGTAGGGCGTCTGACCGTTCATGAAGTCGGCCGCGTCCGTCGTTCCGCGATAGGCCCAGTCGTACCAGGCTGCACCGCTCGCGCGCACGCCGAAGTCCTTGCGGTACACGGCATCGAACTCGCTCAGCAGGTCGATGCGCTTCGACACGAAGCCGCGGTTGCGGAAGTTGTCGTCGCCTGCGTTGAAGTTGAGCGCCTGCGGGAACGCCGACGCGGGAACGCCCGGCACGAGCAGGCGGAACGAGTCCACCAACGCCGGGTCGGCGGATTTCGTGCGGTAGATCGCGCTCGCCTTGACGGTGTTGTCGAAGCGCACGCTCCAGTCGGGATTGCCGGTGTCGAGCTCGATCGCACCCGCGTGGCACGCGAGCATCGCGGCCGCCGCCGTGAGCGTGAGCCGAAGCCCTTTCGATTTGTCCATGTCGTCTCCTCTTTGGGTAATTTGTGCGTGACGTCAGATCGGTTGCGCCAGCGCCATCAGCGAGGCGCGCATGATCTGCGCGTGTTCTTCCTTGTCGCCGCCGGCGATCTCGATCTCGCCCAGGCGCGCGGAGTTCTCCACCACCATGCGGCAGCGCTCCCATCGGCGCGACTCGAACGCCTCGAGCGCTTGCGGAATCTCCGGGTGGCGCGCGAGCTCCTCGGCCAGCACAATCGCATCCTCGATGCCGATGCAGGCGCCCGAGGCGAGATGCGGCGTAGTGGCGTGCACGGCGTCGCCGATGAGGGCCACGCGTCCGCGGCACCAGGGGCGCGGCAACAGCAGGCCCTCGAGCGGCCGATAGACGATCTGCGAATGCGCGCCCAGCCCGGCGGTGATCGCCTGGAGCTCGGGCGCCGGGAAGTCCGCCAGCAATGCGCGGACGCGATCGACGAACGTGGAAGGATCGAGGTGTTCGTTCATCGGCCGCGGCTCGGTGATGAAGAGGTACATCTCGGTCTTCGACACCGGGTTCACGCCCGGCTTGACATTCGGGCCGATCCACATGGTTGCCGTCACGATCTGCGGGGGGCGCGGGACCACCGCGCGCCACACGCCCTGGCCGCTGTAGCGCGGCTTCGGCGCGGCGGGGAAAATGGTCTCGCGCACCTTCGAATACAGACCATCGGCCCCGACGACGACGTCATACCGGCCGCGAGTGCCATCGCTGAACGACACCTCGACGCCCTCGGCGTCCTGCTCGAGGGACTTGAACGTGCATCCCAGACGCACGTTCGCTCCGGACCTGCGCGTGGCATCGGCAAGGATGCGCGCGAGAACGGGTCGCATGATGGCGCCGCCACCGGGCACGTCCGGGCCCGCGATGCGAGGTGTGGGTAGCTGTCCAACCTCGACACCATGCGGCAGGCGCAGCGACACGCCGTCCTGCGCGCTCCCCTGTGCCATGAATTCATCGAGGACACCGAGCTGGCGGAACGCGCGCAGCGTCGCGCCGCCCAGGCTGATGCCCGCGCCGTAGTTGCGCCACTCGGGGTCGATTTCGACCAGGTCGACATCGGTACCGGCTTTGCGGAATTCGATCGCCGCGGCCATGCCGGAGAAGCCACCGCCGATGATCAGGATGCGTCGCTTTGTCATGTGTTGATCTCCAGAGGTCGGATGTCACCGAGGCATCGGCATGGAAGCGACCCATGTCGCGAACAGCCAGGCCGCAACGACGGCACACGCGACGATCGCGGCGCAGGCGCACGTATCGCCGAACCAATCGGAGCGGCCCCTCATGCTGCAGCTCCCTTCGGAGGCGGGCCGCCGGGCGCCCACTTGTCGCGGTACTGGAACAGGAAGGCCTGCGAGGCGTCGGCGCCCATCGGTGTCTCGCGCGGCGTCCAGCTCGCGTCGTGCAGGTCCATGTCGGCGTCGTACTCGACGTGGCAGCCGAACGGGCTGTTGAAATACCAGAACCAGTTACTGCCGAACTTGTGGCGGCCCGGCCCCCAGAACGACTCGTAGCCCTTCTTCACGAAACGCGTGCCCGCCAGCATCACTTCGGTGGGGCCGCCTACGTGGAACGTGAAGTGCTCGACGCCCTTCATGAACGGCGGCGTCTGGATCATGAACAGCGTGTGGTGATCCAGCGTGCCGGCCGGGCGCAGGAACGGGCCGCAGTCGGTGAAGAAGTCGGTGCGCACGAACCCCAGGCGCAGGTAGAAGGCCTCGGCCTTGCCGATGTCCGGCACGAAATACACGACGTGCGACAGCGTGCGTGGTCGCGCCGGCATGTCCTCGGTCACGCCGATGACGTTCGGCGCGCGGGACACCGGAGCGCCCGGCGCGTTCACCGCTTCGACTGGCATCTTCAGGGGCTTGCGCACCGTGACTTGGAATGCGAGCGCGAAGCCCATGTCGTCCAGGCACCGCACGACGCCATCCTGGCGCGTGACTTCGCGATCGCGGCGCAACTCGTTCTCGATGTCGTCGAGCGTGGCCGCATCGGCGACGCCGTATACCGTCTCGCGCAGCGAACTGCCCGAAGCGAGCGCAGGCGGCAGTGAGGCGTCGTTCCTGGCCTTGACGACGATCGCGGTGCCGTCGAGCGCCTCGAAGCGGCCGCCGCCCGCGGCGACGAGGCCGTAGTCAACGAGATATTGCGAGCAGGCGGCGACGTCGTCGACGCCGAACACCAGGGCATCGGGTCCGATGATCTTCATGGGTTGGGTTGCGTTCAAGGGTTTTCTGATCAGGCGGGGGAGCCGACGATCGAACCGAGCTCGCGCGAAAGCGCCTGCAGGTCCGTCGCCGGTTCGGGTTGGGTGGTCCAGCGCGCCGCGCGCTCGAGCAGCTCGTGGACGCGTCGCGCGCGTTCGCCGCGACGCGCCATGAACCGCTCCAGCAGCGTGGCGCGGTCGAGGCGCGCCGCGAGCAGCTCGCCCAGCACGATGGCGTCCTCGACCGCCTGCGCGGCGGATTGACCGAAGTTCGGCGGCAAGGCGTTCGCACACGCGCCGACGCACAAGACGGCGCCGCGGAACCATGGCGGCTCGAGGAACGTGAGGTTCGCGGGCCGGATCGTCGTGGGCGTGTCGGGCATCATCAGGCGCGCGAGGCGCCGCGGCAGTTCGCCCCACGACGCGAGCGTGTCGCGCAGCGTCGCGCCGCCGGGCTGCGCATCGACGGCGCTCGTGCGAACCACGGCGACGCCCGCCCGAGTCATGTCGACAGGCACGAGGACCAAGCGGTGGCCCGGCGCGCCGGCCATCCATGTCGAGCGATCGAGGCCGGTGGGCCGCGGCAGCAGCGCGTGCCACCACGATTGCGAACCGGCCTTGCGCCATGCCGCGCCGAAGACCTTCGCTGCCAACGGTGAGTTCGCGCCGGCGGCGAGAACCACCAGATCAGCGTCGAACACGCCGCCGTCGGCGGCATGAACGCGGCCGGCCGCCGCGTCGACAGCGTCGGCGTGCCGGCCCGCGTGGATCACGGCGCCGGCCGCGCGGGCGTGCGTGCGCAACAAGGTGAGCATCTCGCTGTAGGCGATCCCGACCGCGCACGGCAGGTGCGGCTCGGCGAGACGGGGCGTGGGAATGTCGAACCCGTGGCGACCGTCCTCGTCCACCACCGCGATGCCGTGGTAAGCGAAGCCGCGGCGCACGCATTCTTCGGCCAGCCCCAGGCGCGCGAAATCGCGAAGCAGGTTCGGCACGATGTCCAGGTGGGCCGGCACGTCGCGGACAACCGCCTGCGCTTCGAGCACCTCGACTTTCGCACCGGCGCGGGCGCAAGCCAACGCGCACGCGAGTCCGGCGATGCCGGCCCCGACGATCACGATGCGGCTTGTGCGATTCGCGGGCACGAGTTCGCCCTGCGCCTGGCCGACGGCCATTCGTTGTCTCCTGTTCTTGTGAATGCCGCCGCTACATGTGCGACGACGGAACGAAGAGTAGGGGCCCGCGCGACTTTCGAACAACGCTTTCGATGAATGTGTGGTTTCGGCCGGACCGAACGATCAAGGGTTAACCCCAGATTCAAAATCGCTGGACAATGCGGCTCGTGCGATTCAAGAAACTCGATCTCAACCTGCTGGTCGCGCTCGACGTGCTGCTGAAGGAACGCAGCGTGAGCCGCGCCGCCGAAGTGCTGAACCTCAGCGCGTCGGCGATGAGCAACTCGCTCGCTCGATTGCGCGACTATTTCGACGACGAGCTGCTCGTTCAGATCGGGCGCAAGATGGAACTCACTCCGCGCGCCGAGAACCTGCACGCGGCCGTGCGCGACGTCCTGCTGCGGATCGACAGCACCATCGCCGACCAGCCGGTGTTCGACCCGCGCGGCAGCGATCGCGTGTTCCGCATCTTCGCGTCGGACTATACGCAGATGGTGCTGGTGCCCTCGTTGCTGGCGCTGGCCGCGAAGGCCGGAAGCACGGTGCGCTTCGAGCTCCTGCCCCAGGTCTCGACGCCCCACAAGCAGCTCGAACGAGGCGAGGCGGACCTGCTCATCATCCCGACCGGGTTCACGTCCCCGGACCATCCGCGCGAAGTGCTCTACTACGAGGACTTCGTGTGCATCGTGTGGAAGGACAGCGCGATCGCGCAGGGCGAGCTGACATTCGACCGCTACGTCAACGCTGGCCATGTGGTCATGCAGCCGGGCGGCGGCCAGGCCGATGCCTTCGAGGGATGGTTCCTGAAGCGCTACGGCGTCACGCGCCGCATGGCCGTGTCGACCTACAGTTTCGTGACGCTGCCGGCGATGGTCGTGGGCACCGAGTACGTGGCGACGGTGCATGCCCGCATCGCGCGCCGGATGGTGCAGGCCTTTCCGCTGGTCATCCGCCCGACGCCGATGCCGTTCGACCGCATGGAGCAATCGGTCCAGTGGCACAAGTTCCGCACGAACGACCCCGGCCTCGTCTGGCTGCGGGGCCTGCTTGCGCAAGCTTCGCAGCGCATCGACGACGTCTAGCGGATGGCGTCCCCTCAGTAGATCGTCGATGGCCGAACCGCGGCCGGCACATGCACTCAGCGGACGTCGTTCGCCTGCAAGCGATCGAACGCGCGCCGCACGCGCATCGCACCCGCATCGGAAGACAAGAGCACGGGCCGAAGGTCGGCGTAGCGCCTTGCGCCGAGCCGCTCACTAACGGCTTTCATGCGTCGAATCGGCTGTTTCGCGACGACACGGGGTGCGTGCCAGGTGATCCGGATCCGCATCGCCGCCGGGGCTCCTGGCCATATCCAGCAGCTACCGCGACACGACTTTGTCGAAGTCCATGCCGAGCTGGTCGAAGGCTTTCATCGCGGTCGCACGGCCGGCGCCGAACACGCCGCCACCCGGGTGCTGGAACGGTCCGACCAGGTAGAGGCGCTCCACGCCCGGCACCGTGTAGTTGCCCAGGTCCGGAGTCGGTCGATGGGAACCGAACTGGTACAGGAACGGCGCCGCGCCGTGGATGTCGCCCTGTTGGAAGCTGTCGGAGTCACGCTCCATGTCGAGGGGAGATCGGGGAACTGTCTTGATGATGTTGCCGCTGTCCAGGTTCGAGACAAAACGATCGAGGTGACGCAGCAAGCGCTCACAGTAGGACTCGCGGATGCCGTCCCATTGCGCCGCGCCGCCATTGGCGAGGTGGTAAGGCGCGTACGAGAAGAAGTACATCGTCGCCTTGCCTGCCGGTGCGCGGGTGGGATCCACCACCGAATGTGACCCTGCCCCGAACAGCGGCGTGTCGGGAAACTCCCCGTACTTGAGCTGGTCGAACGACTTGCGCAGCGCGTTCAGGCTGGTGGGCAGCAGTTCGGTGAGCCAGGAGCGTTCCGCGCGCCTGTCGTCGCAGCGGAACTTCAGCGGCTCGTTCAGCGCAGCGTGCACGACGAAGGCGCTGAAGGAAGCGAGCTTCACATTTCGGGCGCGTCGATCGACCTGCGGGTCCAGCCCGTCGATGTAGCGATGCAGCAAGTGCGGATGGAGCGCACCGATCACGCAGGTCTCGGCCATGTATTCGCCGTCGGCGGTGCGCACGCCCACGGCGCGGCCATTCTTCACGAGCACTTTCTCTACAACGGTATCGGCTTTCAGCTCACCGCCATGCGACTCGATGCAGCGCACCAGGGCCTGCGTCAGCTGGCCGCTACCGCCCACCGCGACGCCCACACCGTAACGCTGAATGAAGCCGACGAACATGATCAGGCCGATGCCCGTGCCCATCTCGTCGGGCATGGCCAGGTTCTCGGTGACCATCTTGATGAAGTGCAGACGCACCTTCTCGTTCTCGAACCACTCGGTGACGATCTCGTACACGCTGCGTTGCATCAGCATGTAAACCTCGCGGCCCTCGGGGCTCTGGTCCAACATCGCCATCATCGGGCCCACCGGCACCGGCGGCGTGAACAGCGAGCTCAGCAGCATGGGCAGCATGCGGTCGGACAGTTCGGACAAGCGCATGAACGCATCGGCGTCGCGCTGAGAGAACTTGGCGATTTCGGCACGGTTGCGTTCGATGTCCTGCGTCATCGCGATCGATGTGCCGTCGGTGAAGATCGAGATGAATGGAACATCGGGCTTCAAATACTTCAGACCGTGCCGTGACAGCAACCCCAGTTCGTCGTTGGCGAGCAGCGGGTTGGCCTGGATGAAGATGTGCGCGACGCTGTGCTCGTCGTGATGAAAGCCCGGTTCGGTGATCTGGCGGGTGACCACGCCACCCCCGAAGTGGGAGCGCTTTTCCAGCACCAGGACCTTCTTGCCGGCTTTGGCGAAGTAGGCGGCCGCGGTCAGTCCGTTGTGGCCGGAGCCGATGGCGATGACATCGTATTTCTTTGACATGGGGACTATCCTCAATCGAGCGTGCCGCGAACGGGAACCGCTTCGGCCAGAAGGTAGAAACTGGCGCCGCGTTGAATCAGCGCATCGAGGCGCGTTTCGATGCGCCGCACATACTCGCCCATCGCCTCTTCATCCGCGCGCTGCACGAAGCCCAGTTCGCACATGCCGGCATAGGGGGCAGCCGCAGCTCCGGGCAACGCGACCGTCTTGTTCAGGATGGCGCGACGCACGCCGGCAAACAGCTCGGGCGCTTCGCCGAGCAATGCTTCATGAGCCGCCGCCCAGGCGCCGTGAAGTTCGTCGACGTTGCCTCCTGGCTTCTGTTGCACGTAGTGCAGCAGCCGCAAGCTGCTGGGGCCGCGCACCGGCAACGGGAGCCGCTGTTCCTCGAACATCATGAACAACGCCGAACGCGCGTCGGCAAAGCGCGGCTCGTCCGGCGCCACGATGTTCTTGTACTCCGGCGTTTCCGTGGCGGCCTTGTGGTCGGCCGGCGATGCAGCGTAGATGTGGCTCACGGAGTCGTATCGCCAGGCGGGAGCGTCCGGCCCGTAGCAGCCGTCGTAGACGTGCTGCTGCACATAGGCCTGGAGATAACGCGACACCGGCTCGGTGTCCAGCACCAGGCGCGCATGGTTGTCACGGGCATAGCGGCTGTAGGCCGCATGGGTCATGCCTGGGCGGCGTGCCGCGCAGATGTTCAGCTTCGACATGGAGTCTCCTGAGTCAGTAAGGGATGGGGATCAGCCTCGCGGCAGCACTTGCCCGGCATAGATGCCGTTGTCGACCACCATCACATGGCCGTTGATCGAGCGCGCCGCTGGCGAGGCGAGGAAAACGAGCGCGTCGGCCACATCCTCGGCCGTTGCGATGCGTCCGTTCGGCGCCATGGCCGCGAACATCTCCTCGCGCAGTCCGTAGGCCTCGATCGCCCCCTGCAACATGGGGGTGAGCACCGGTCCGGGACTGACGCAGTTCGAGCGGATGCCGTCCCGGCCGGCTTCGATGGCCAGGACCTTGGCGAGGTTGATCAATGCGGCCTTGCTGGTCGAATAGGCGAGCGCGTTCGGCATTGCATACATGCCGGCCAGCGCCGTGGTGAAAAGCACCACGCCACCGCCCTGGCGCCGCATCACCGGCAGCGCGCCGCGGCACAACCTCAGCGGCGCGCGGAAATTGATGGCCCAGACGTCGTCGAGCGCTGATTCCTCGACCGTCTCGACGCCGCCGCCGACGCCGATGCCGGCGTTATTGACCAGCACGTCGAGCGTGCCGAACTCGGCCTGCGCGGCCGCCACGATGCGTTCGCACACGGCTGCGTCGCGCAGATCGCCTTGTACCGCAACGGCCTGCACCCGCAGGGCACGCACGCGCTCGAGCGTGCCATGCAGCGAACTCACATCCGCGAGCACCAGCCGCGCGCCCTGCTGCGCAAAGCGCTCGGCTGCCGCGGCCCCGATGCCCGAGGCAGCGCCGGTGATCACGACGCTCTTGTCTTTCAATTGCATGAAGCCTCCTCAGGCTGGGTCGGGTCCATCCACGGGTCGAGCAGGATCTTTCCGATGACGCCGCGGGAGCTCACCAGCTCGTGCGCGCGTGGCGCTTGCCCCAACGGCAGCACCGCATGCACTGCCGGCTTCACCTCCCCCCGCCGAACACGCTCGCCCAGATCGGCCAGTAGCTCGGCGGCGCGCTGAGGACGCCGCTGCAGGTAAGCGCCGAGGAAGCAACCGGTGACCCGCTGGTTGCGCGCCACCATCCGCTTCAAGTCAAGCGGTGCAGGCGCAGGATCCGATGCGCCGTAGATCACGATTCGCCCCCAGTCCGCCAGGGCGTCACAAGCCTGCTGGAGCAGTGGCCCGCAGGTCGCATCGAGCACCAGGTCCACACCGTGGCCCCGGGTGGCGGCAAGGACCTGCTCCGCCCAGCCGGCCTGGCTGTAGTCGACCGCGCTGTGGGCGCCCAGCGCAAGGGCTGCAGCCGTCTTCGCTGACGACCCGATGCCCGCGATGACCTGAGCCGCGCCGTGCGCGCGAGCCAGCTGCAACATCATCGAGCCCACGCCACCGGTGGCGCCCAGCACGAGCACGCGCTCGCCGGCGCGCATCTCCCCGGATTCGAGGAGCGCCATCGCCGCGGTGGTCCCCTGGATCAACAGCGTTCCGGCTTCGTGCGCACTCAGCCCCTCGGGCCAGGGCAACAGGTTCTGAACCGGCAATGCGATGTACTGCGCATAACCGCCGCCCATGATGTCGGCCCCCAGAACACGACGGCCCATCCAGCTGGTCTCGACGCCCTCGCCGCATCCACACACTTCGCCTGCCACTTCGGACCCGGCCCGGAACGGCAGCGGCGTCGGAACGGGATAGGGCTCGCCGGCGCGGCGCATCACGTCGGCATAGTTGACGCCGGCCGCGAGGATCCGGACCAGCACCTCACCGGATCCAGGCTGCGGCAACGGCATGGTTTCGCAACGCAGTACCTCGGGGCCACCCACTTCATGGAAGCGCACCGCTAGCATCGTCGTCATGCCTGCACGCTGGGACGCACCCGCTGACCGCGCCGGAACGGCAAGGTGATGAGGAACCAGAACATACGTGGCGTGAGGAGCGAAAGGCCCTTGCGGGCCTGCTCGGGCGTCAGGACGGCGTTCATGGGCATGGACCCGAACACCTTTCCCTTCACTACGAGCGAGCCGTCGCGGATTTCCAGCGCGGTCACCTCCATCAACTCCGAGCGGTCGGAGGAAAAGATCTTCATGAGAGCCATCCAGGTGAAGTACTTGGCGGCGAATTTAAATGTACATTTAAAATGACGATATAGGGTCAACCCTTGGCCGCGCCCGCCAGCGGCATGAGGTATGGTCCTCCCCCAGTCGCCGCATGGCAGCCCCACACACGGATCGATCACGATGGCAAACAAACCCCTCCGCAGCGGTGCCCGCAGCACCGCATCTGCGGGTCGCAAACGACAGCCCGCGTCGCAGTCCCTTGCCGAATCGTCCAAGACACGCGAACGCATCCTGGATGCGGCCAAGCGCATCTACCGGGAGCGCAACTTCAGCAGCGTGCGCACCGTCGACATCACGGATGCTTCGGGTGCCAACATCGCTCTTGTGAACTACTACTTCGGTGGAAAGAACCAGCTCTTCCTGCAGGTGTTCGCGGAAGCGTGCGAAGTCGTTGCCAAGGAGCGCTCACGGGGATTGGACGAGCTTCTGTCGCGCGACCCGGCCCCGTCGATGGCGGCACTGGTGCGGGCCTGGATGGCGCCGGTGTTCGCCCAGACCCGCACGGCGGAAGCTCGCATGCTGTCTTCACACCTGCTGGGACTGGTGCTCGCCTCCGACGTCAACGAGGGCATCCGCGAAGTCTTTCGTGATTCGCTGGCCCATGTGGACGCGCGTTATGCGCAGCAATTCGCTCGCGCGCGCCCTGACCTCTCCCAAGAGGCGATTGCATGGCGAATGCTGAGCGCCATCGGAGCCTATTCCCTGGTGCTGGGTCACCCCGGCCTCATCGCCCTGATGCAAGGCACATCGGGATCTCTTGATCCGTCCAGCCTGGATGTTCAGCAGGAGTTGCTGCGCTGGCTTGTCGCAGCCATGGATGCTCCGGCGGCAGCAGGAGCCGAGAGGTGATGAAGCATGTCCGCCAGCCATTGCGCGGACGCATCGAACGCCCTGCGCGCGCCTGGTCGCTCTCTACGCGCGGCCAGAGTTCCGGGTGGTGATGATGTAGAAATCGCCGTGCTCCATCCTGCACAGAACACAGGCGTGCGGCCACCGAGCGGGCAGTAATCGGCCTGTCGCTGGACCTGCGCGCGTCACTGCAGGGCAGCAACGTGGGGATTTCGGCGTTGTGCCCCGGTCTTCACTGACGGGAATCACGGGGCCTTCCCGGGTCTGCGCAATCACGCTGCGGCCAGCATGCCGTGCGGGTCGATCACGAACTTCTTGGGCGCGCCCGCATCGAATTCGCCGTAGCCCTTCGGCGCATCGTCGAGGGAAATCACCTCGACGCCGACGGTGTTCGCCACATCGATGCGATCCCACAGGATCGCCTGCATCAGCGCGCGGTTGTACTTCATCACCGGCGTCTGCCCGGTGAAGAAGCTGTGCGACTTGGCCCAGCCCAGGCCGAGGCGGATGCTCAGCGAGCCGTTCTTCGCCGCCGCGTCCACGCCGCCCGGATCGTCCGTGACGTACAAGCCGGGGATGCCGATCCTGCCCGCCGCGCGCGTGATCTCCATCAGCGAATTCAGCACCGTCGCGGGCGCCTCGTGCCGCGCGCCCTCGTGTCCGTGGCCACGCGCTTCGAAGCCCACCGCGTCGACCGCGCAATCGACTTCGTTGGTGCCAAGGATTTCCGCGATCTGCTCGCCCACCTTGGTGTCCAGCGACAGGTCCACCACTTCGTAGCCCAGCTTCTTCGGATGCTCCAGCCGACGCGTGTTGACGTCGCCGATGATGACGCATGCAGCGCCCAACAGCCGCGCCGAAGCGGCCGCCGCCAGGCCCACCGGGCCGGCGCCGGCGACGTACACCGTGCTGCCCGGGCCCACGCCGGCCGTGACCGCGCCGTGGTAGCCCGTGGGAAGGATGTCCGACAGGCAAGTGAGATCGCGGATCCTGGCCATGGCCCTGTCGCGGTCCGGGAACTTCAGCAGGTTGAAGTCGGCGTAGGGCACCATCACGTACTCGGCCTGGCCGCCGATCCAGCCGCCCATGTCCACGTAGCCGTACGCACCGCCTGCGCGCGCAGGGTTGACGCTCAGGCAGACGCCGGTGTGCTGCTCCTTGCAAGTGCGGCAGCGGCCGCAGGCCACGTTGAAGGGCACCGACACCAGGTCGCCCTTCTTCAACGTCTCGACATCGCGGCCGAGCTCGATGACCTCGCCCGTGATCTCGTGGCCCAGGATCAGGCCGGCCGGCGCCGTCGTCCTGCCGCGCACCATGTGCTGGTCGGAGCCGCAGATGTTGGTGGACACCACGCGCAGGATCACGCCGTGCTCGGCGCGGCGGCCACGCGGATCCTCCAGTTTGGGAAAGGGAATGGGCTTCACCTCGACACGGCCGGGCCCGACATACGCTACGCCACGATTGCTGCTTGCCATCTGTCTCTTTCCTTCGTTATACGGAACCTGCGGCAGCTGACTCGGCCGCCAGCATCTGCTCCAGCACGCGGCGAGCCCGCACCGCGGGCGCATCCACATCCAGCAGCACCGGCTTGAGCGTCCAGAAGCCTTCGCTGCCGATGGCGCGCTGCTGGGCTTCGACCATGGGCTTGTCCTCGTGCAGGAAGGGCGCGCGCAGGCCACCGACGTTGCGGTCGACGATCTCCTGCGCATGCGGGCCGATCGCCTTGGGCATGCCCATGCCGTAGAAGTAGTGCGTCTTCGCCTCGGTCGCCGGCGTGAACAGGTGCACCTGGGAGTTCTGCATGCTCTCTTCGCGCGGCCGCCCCGCCAAGCCGATGTCGACCTGCAGATACATCAGCGACGGCGCGTCCCAGCGCACGTCAAGCCAGCGGTCACACGGCGCGCCTCCGGGCAGGCCGAGGACCTGGTAGAGAAACGGCGGCAGGATCTCATCGCGGATGAAGCGGCGTGACCAGACCGTGTTGCCTTCCTGGGTGACCACGGTCCTGCCCTCGCCCGCCGTGCCGCTGCCCAGCGTGCCAGGGTGCAGGTACTGGATGTGGCTCAGGTCCAGGATGTTGTCGCTTTCGAGCACGTAGTCGGCATCGATCTCCATCCGGTCCTTGCCGACCACGAAGTGGTCCGGATCCAGGAAGGGGAAGGACGGGATGGTGGCCGCCTCGGCCTTCGCAGGCTCACCCAACCAGATCCAGAGCAGGCTCCAACGCTCCACCACCGGAAATGCGCGCACCACGGCCGCGGCGGGGATGCGGCCGTCGCCGTGGGGGTTGTGCACGCACTGCCCGCCGCCGTCGAAGCGCAGGCCGTGGTAGCCGCACTGGATGGACTTGCCGCCGTCACACAGCGTGCCCATGGACAGGGGCGCGAAGCGATGCGGGCAGCGGTCGACCAGGGCGCTGGGCTTGCCTGACTGGTCACGGAACAGCACGACATGTTCGCCGCAGATCTGGCGGGCCAGCATCTGGCCCGGGGCCACTTCGTCGGCCCAGCCAGCAACATACCAAACGTTCTTCAGGAAGTTGTTCATGGGAGTTCCAGGATGAATTCAGGCCGGCTCGGTGCGGCAGATGGCCTCGAGCTTGCGCCGGCAGCGCACGGCGCCTGCGTCGTGCGCCAGCAGCACGGGATTCAGGTCCCACAGGCCGGCGGTGCCCATGCGCTGCTGCTGCGCCTCCAGCATGGGCTTGTCCTCGTTGCGAAAGACGTTCTCGACGACGGAACGGATCATCGCGTTGGCCTGCGGGTCGATGGCGCAGTTGCGCGAGGACCAGTACCAGTAGTGGGTGCGTCCCGTGGTTTCCGGCGTCGCCAGGTGCAGGTTGAGCGCGACGAAGCCATCTTCGCGCGGCTCGCCGACCAAAGTGGCACCAACGGACAGCAGCATGGTCGTGGGTGCTGTCCAGGTCACCTCGGTCCACTGGTCGGTCGGCGCCGCCGGGTCGCGCAGGTGCATGGCCAAGGCCGGCGGTGCGGTCTCGCCGCTGGAGCGCCACGAGATCTTCACCTGGTCGGGGGCGGAATCGGTGACTACCGGCTTCACGTGGTGAAGCCCGCCGCCGCCCAGGCTGGTGGGATGCAGGTAGTCCACGTGCGACAGGTCCAGGATGTTGTCGACCAGCAGCATCGCCTCGCAGGCGGTGGGCAAGCGACCACGGATGGTGGCGTCCTCGTGGGCCGTCGTGACGGCGCCGTAGTCGGGGATGCTGCTGTCATCGGCCAAGGCGGGATCGCCCATCCAGATCCAGACGAGGCGGGCGCGTTCGCGGACCGGATACGCCCGCACGGTGGCGGCCTTGGGAATGGGGCCGTGCGGGTTGTGGCCGCACTGCCCGTCGCCGTCGAAATGCAGGCCGTGGTAGCGGCATTGCACGGAATTACCGCCGTCGCACAGGCTGCCCGCGGACAGGGGCGCGAAGCGGTGCGGGCAGCGGTCCTGCAGCGCCCGAGGCGCACCGGAGGCATCCCGGAACAGGACCACGGGTTCGCCCAGGAAGGTGCGTGCCAGCAGCGAACCCGCGGCCAGTTCGTCGTCCATCGCGGCAACGTACCAGGCGTTACGGGGATAAGCGGTCACGAGAGTCTCTCCTGCTCCCGCGCACCGCGCGGGACTCATGATGTGATAAACGTTCACAATATTATGTGATCACTGTTCACTTTATCGCCGAGCGGGCGGCGCAGACATCGGGGAAACCCCCATGGGGACGCCGACGGCCGGACGAAAGCACAATGACGGCGTGATGGCGCAACGGACTTACCACCATGGGAACCTGCGTGAGGCGGCACTGGCTGCGGCCCGCGTGGTCATCGAGGAGAAAGGGCACGATGCCCTGTCGATGCGCGAGCTGGCCCTGCAGATACAGGTCGCGCCGAGCGCGCTGTACCGGCACTTCAGCAACCGCGGCGACCTGCTGCTCGCGATCGCGAACGAAACGCATGCCGAGCTGGGAGGCGAGCTGCGGAAGGTGATCGGCCTGCATCCGAACCCCTGGGATGCGCTGGAGGCGGCCTGCCGCGCTTTCCTGGCTTTCGGCCTGAACAATCTCGGGCTGTTCAGCATGCTGTACGACAACGAGGTCACCGAACACCCGGACTCGGAAACGCAGCTGACGGAACAGGCTGCCACCTATGCACTCCTGATGGATCTCTTCCATCGGGCCCTGCCTGACGCAGCGCCGACGCAGCTGCGGCTGCGCCTGGTCTCGATGTGGTCGGCGCTCTTTGGCTACACCACCACGCGCGCCAAGAGCATCATGCGCTCCTACATGATCGAGGGCCTTTCGGTCGCGGAAATGGATAGGGCGATGCTGGCGGCAGCGCTCGCGCGGCCGCCGGGAAGCTAAGGCAGCGCTGAAAGAGGCTTCAACCCGATCACAGCGTCTAGGGCGACTGCGGTAGCTGTTGGACCCGCTGACCCAGGCGGCAAAACACATCGACGACGTCGATCCATGACCGAAGAAAGGCCTCGCGCCGGCCTTTTTTTACAAGGCTGCGCCGGGTTCTTTGCGTACAAACCGTGCCTCGAAAGGATTCGGTTTGGACCAGCGATCAATCATCGAGCCCGCGAAGCGCCCGCCCCTGCTGGCGGCGCTTCACTGGACGACCGCCGCGGTCCTCCTTGTCGGCGTCGCTGCGATCCTGGCGCGTGAACTCGTCGAAGCGAAGACCGGGCGCGCATCGCTGCTCGAAGTGCATCGCTGGTGCGGAGTGCTGATCCTCGTCCTGACGACACTGCGATTGCTGCTGCGCGCATGGTCCGCTCCGCTGCCCGACTTGCTGCCGCATCGCCCAGCGCGCAGTCGCCTCGTCGCGAGCGCCGCGCACATGGCCTTGTACGCCTTTCTCGTCGCGCTGCCCGTGCTGGGTTGGTGGAGCCTCGCCACGAACGACGAGGACCTTGGCGAGAGGCTGCACGACTGGCACGTCGCACTGGCGTTTACCTTCATCGGCCTCATCGCTATTCATGCTGCCGCGGCGTGCTGGCACCAGTTCATCCGTCGCGAGCCGGTGGTGCGCGCGATGTGGCCCTGGCCATCGTTCATCCAGAAAAGAGGAGACACACCATGACCCATCCCGGACGCCGCTGGCGCGGCGCCGCGACCCTCGCGCTCGCCGTATCCGCGGTCCCTGCCGCGCACGCGGTTCCCGCGTTCGCGCGGCAAACCGGTTCGGAGTGCGCCGCTTGCCACATCGGCGGCTACGGCCCGCATCTCACGCCCTACGGCATCCGCTTCAAGCTGGGCGGCTACACGGACAGCGACGGCAAGGACGGCAAAGTTCCGCTCTCGGGACTGGTGCAGTTGAGCCGCATCAAACCGGCGCTCGGCAAGGCGACGGAACGTGTGGCCGAAGCCGACGTGTACGTCGCGGGCAAACTGTTCACCGACGTCGGCGCTTTCGTGAAGGTGCGCGACAACGCCGACACGATCTCGTCGAACTACACCGCGCTCGACGCGATGGACGTTCGCTTCGCGCGCGAATCGGCGGTCGGATCGCGCAAGCTGACGTGGGGCGTCTCGGTCAACAACCATCCGGGCGTGACGGACCCGATCGATGCATTGCCCGCATGGGGCTTCGGCGCGGCGGGGCCGGGCCGCGATCCCATCACCGCGACGCCCACCGGCAGCCTGTTGAACAACTGGCAAGGCGGACTCGCGCATCGCGTGGTCGGCGCGACCGGTTACGCGATCCTCGACAACCACTGGTACGGCGAGTTGGGCACCTACCGCTCGCTGTCGCTAGGCGACCAACACAAGCTCGGCCAGCCGACTATGCTGCCGGGCAAGGACTACGGCGATCCGGGCAAGCTCGGCGGCAACGTGTACTGGCGCCTCGCATGGATGCACGACGCGAAGACGCAGTTCTTCTCCGCCGGCCTGATCGGGCTGCAAGCGAAGCTGCAAGCCGGTTCCGCGCGCAGCGGGCCCGAGGACAAGTACTCCGATGTCGGCGTCGACGCCATGTACGAATACCTCGGCAACCGCGACCACATCCTGCAACTGCGTGCGAGCTACATCCGCGAGAAGCGCGATTACGGCACGACGCCGCCGCACCCGTTCTTCATCCCGGGCATCGTGAGCCTGCCGACCGGAACCATCCGTGAGACGGCGCTGTCGGCCACCTACTTCTACAAGAACACCTGGGGCATCTTCGCGGGCCGCTCCTTCCTCAAGGGGAGCAGCGATCCGGCGCGGTTCTCTGCGCCGCCTTTCTACGGCAAGCCCGACACGAACTTCACCTACATCTCGCCCATGTGGACGGTGTGGGGACGGGAGGAGGCGCCCGGTCCGTTCGGCTCGAACCTGAGACTGAGCCTGGCCTGGATCCGCTTCGACAAGTTCAACGGCAGCAGCACGGCGAGCTTCGGCCCCGGATCGCCGAACGCGCACGACCTCGACAGCTTCTGGATCAATGCGCAACTGGCATTCTGAGATCGGCGTCGCGCTCGCCGCGGCGGTCGTGGCCGGTGCGGCGCACGCGGGCGATTCGGCCCGCGGCGCCGACGTGTTCAAGGCCGAGTGCATGGAATGCCACAGCACGCGTGCAGGACACAATAAGAAAGGGCCGTCGCTCTTTCACGTGCTCGGCCGCCCCGCGGCGAGCGTCGATGGATTCGACTATTCGGAAGCGATGAAGAAGTCTGGCTGGAGCTGGAACGAGGAAAGGCTGCGCGCTTATCTCTCGCGGCCGGTGAGCCAGTCGAATCCCGGCGGCAAGATGAA
>Ga0182008_10001257_pt1 | contig 17402 bp, 17 predicted proteins | sample Sormic07211129_1_FD_120482 | JGI IMG/M metagenome (GOLD analysis project Ga0182008, IMG submission 120482) | Rhizosphere microbial communities from Sorghum bicolor, Mead, Nebraska, USA - 072115-129_1 metaG | ecosystem: Host-associated > Plants > Roots > Rhizosphere | place: USA: Nebraska...
ACTCCTACTTCGCCGACCCGATGTACGTCTGCATGGACACCGAGTACAACCAGTACGAAGTCGAAGCCGAGAACATGGGCGACGCCCTGAACTACCTCGAAGACGGCATGCCGGTCGAAGTGGTGTTCTACGACGGCAAGGCCATCTCGGTCGAACTGCCGACCAGCGTCGAGCGCGAGATCACCTGGACCGAACCCGCCGTCAAGGGCGACACCTCGGGCAAGGTGCTCAAGCCCGCCAAGATCTCGACCGGCTTCGAAGTGCCCGTGCCGCTGTTCGTGTCGCAAGGCGACAAGATCGAAATCGACACGCGCACCGGCGAATACCGCAAGCGCGTCTAAAGAGAAACGGGGCCCTCCGGGCCTTGTTCCGCACATCCCCAAGGGCTCCGCAAGGAGCCCTTGTCGTTTGTGCACCGGCCGGCACCCCGAGGCCGCCCCCTGCCTGCCGCGCAGGCCGCGCGGCCCTCCCCCATTTGTCATCGGTTCGTGTCGCCGATGCCGCGCGCGCCTGCCGGTCGTCGCGACCGCTTCCAAAGCGTGATGGATTTGCAGCCCGACGGCCTCCTTGTCGTCGGCGGGACGTTTCACGGCTTCGATGCGCTCCTACCATCGCCGCCGCTTGCACCGTCCTCCAACGCACTCCAAAAAGGTTGCTTTCATGCCATCGCTTCACATCGACCACGGCCGGCGTTCTTCGCGCCGGCCTTCCCTTCTGCGCACCCTGCTCATGGGCCTGTGCCTCGCGGCCGGCCTGGCCCAGGCCCAGCCGCCCGCGCCGGTCGGCCCACCCGGCAGGCTGTACCTGCCCGAGGTGGCGAACGACACGATCGCGGTGATCGACACCGCCACCGCCAAAATCACCGAACGCATCCGCGTGCCCTTCCCCGCGGCGCGCCCCGCGGTGATGGCCGCCACGCTCGACGGCAGCAAGCTCTACGTCGACAACTTCGGCCTCGTTCCCGCCACCATCTCGGTGATCGACCGCAAGAGCGGCGGCGTGAAGACCGTGCCGGTCGAAAGCACGCCGCTGGGCGCCTTCACCTCCCTGGACGGCAGCGAGATCTACCTGCCCGAGGTCGGCTTCGTGGTCGAGGTGGTCAGCACCAAGACCGACACCGTGGTGCGCCGGCTGCGCTTCCCGGACATCCCGGTGTCCTCGATCAGCGGACCCGACGGCAAGCTCTACGTGGGCTTCCAGTCGGGCCTGCTGGGCGTCTACGACCCCCTCACCGGCGCCGAGATCAAGAGGCCGATCTGGAGCGGCGGCCTCGGGCCCTTCTGGTTCAGCTTCACCGCCGACGGCAGGAAGCTCTATGTCGACACGGTCAACCAGATCGGCGTGATCGACGTCGCGAACTGGATGCTGACCAAGACCATCAGCACCAACACCAGCGGCGTCTACCGGCCCTCCGATCCGGGCGCCTTCGTCTCCACCCTGTCGCCCGACGGCACCAAGCTCTATGTCACGGTGTTCGGCGACACCGGCCTGCGCGTGCTGGACGTGGCCACCGACAAGATCGTCAAGGTCATCCCCACCACCGGCTCCACCACCAGCGTGATGTTCAGCGCCGACGGCACGCGCGGCTACATCAGCGACCTGGGCCCCAGCTCGGCCAAGTTCAAGGGCCCGCTGGGCGAGGTGGTGCTGTTCGGCAACCTCGTGACCCTGGGCCTGCTGGGGCCGGGGCAGGTGATCGTGTTCGACCCGAAGACCGACCAGACGGTGGGCGCGCCGATTCCCACCCAGGCCGGCCCGGGCGTCCCGGCCTGGGTGCCCCTGCTCTGAGCGTGTCCGCGCCACGAACGCACCAGGAGACCCCGACCATGAACATCCATCACGCCCTGGCACGCTGGCCGCAGGCCGCCGCCTTGGGGCTGGCGATCGCGCTGCTGCCCGAGGCACAACCGGCAGCCGCCGATCCAAGCCCACCGGCCGCCGCCGCGCGCCAGCGCGGCTATGTGCCGGTCTCCGGCGAGGGCGCGGTCTATGTGATCGACACCGCCGCCCAAACCCTGCTGAAGAAGATCCCCGACGTCGGCTCGCACCCCACGGTGCTGCGCATGCTGCCGGACCGCTCGAAGATCTACGTCGACAACTTCGGGCCGGAGCGCGGCGAGATCGCGGTCATCGACACGCGCACCGACGCCGTGGTGCGCAAGATCCCCACCCACGGCCTGCCCTTCGCCTCGATCCAGCTCGCGCCCGACGGCCGCTTCCTGTACGTGCCGACCTCGGCCTCGCTGATGCAGGTGATCGACACCCGCAGCGACCAGGTGGTGCGCAGCTTCGCCCTGCCGGGATCGCCGATCGCCATCGAGATCAGCCCCGACGGCCAGCGCCTCTACGTGTTCTTCTCCGACAGCACGGTGGCGCCCTACGATGCGCGGACCGGCGCCCCGCTCCGGCCCCGCCTGCCGGTGCAGGGCGTGGGGCCCGACTGGGGCGCGATGAGCGGCGACGGCCGCAAGCTCTATGCGATGAACGAGTTGAGCGACAGCATCTCGGTGATCGACACCGAGGCCTGGGCGGTGGTCAAGACCCTGACGCTGCCGCCGGGCAGCGCGCCGGTCTCGGGCACGCTCACGCCCGACGGCAGCCAGCTCTACATCTGCAACGTCGGCACCCGCGACATCTCGATCGTCGACACGCGCACCGACACCGTCGTCAAGGTGATCCCGACCGCGCACGCGCCGGTGGTCGCCGCCTTCAGCGCGGACGGCCAGCGCGCCTACGTGAGCGACCTGGGTGCGGCGTCCCGGGCTTTTGCCGCACCGCTGGGCGGCACGATCGGACTGGCGTTCTTCTCGTTCCAGCCGGGCCTGCCCGGCAACGTCGTCACCTACGACACGCGCAGCCACCAGCCGGTCGGGCGCGCGGTGGTCACCGGCACCGGACCCATCGTCGGCGTGTACGACTGAGCGCAGGCGCGGGCAGGGTCTTGTGGGGGCCGTCCGGGGCGCCGATGGCCAGGCGGCACAATCGGATGCTTCTCGTTCGATTCACCCATGACCAATTCCACACACGACCTCCACGACAAGCGACTGGCCGATGCCTGGGCCACGCTGCAGGCGCATTCGGACAAGGGTCTGCCGCTGGACCGCGACCCTTCGCGCCTGGCCTTCGCCGATCCCGAATTCCTGCTGCGCCGCGAGACCCGCGGCCTGCGCATGCAGCTGGAACTCATGAAGCCCGACCTGCAGATGCGCGAACACGGCATCGAGAACACGGTGGTGGTGTTCGGCAGCGCGCGCTTCCGCAGCGAGGAAGAGTCGGCCGCGCTGATCGCCCAGGCCGAGGCCGCGGGCGATGCCGTGGCCGCCGCGCGCTGGCGCAAGCTGGCCCACAACGCGCACTACTACGAGGAAGCGCGCGCCTTCGGCAAGCTGGTGGCGCAGTACAGCCAGGACAAGGACCCCGAGGACAAGCTGTTCATCTGCACCGGCGGCGGCCCGGGCATCATGCAGGCCGCCAACCGCGGTTCGCACGAGGGCGGCGGCCTCAACATCGGCCTGGCGATCGCGCTGCCGATGGAGGAGGAACCCAACCCCTACGTCACGCCGGCGCTGAGCTTCAAGTTCCATTACTTCGCCATCCGCAAGATGCACTTCATGATGCGGGCGAAGGCGCTGGTGGCCTTCCCCGGCGGCTTCGGCACGCTAGACGAGCTGTTCGAGGTGGTCACGCTGGTGCAGACCCGCAAGGCCAAGCAGGTGCCGATCGTGCTGTTCGGCTCCGAGTACTGGAAGCGCCTGATCGACTTCGACTTCCTGGTGGAAGAAGGCGTGATCTCGCCCCAGGACATCGACCTGTTCCGCTACGTCGACACGCCCGAGGACGCCTGGGCCGCGGTCAAGCGCTTCTACGCGCTCTGACTTTTCCGCATCTCAGGCGTCGACGTCGTCGGCGTCGGGGTGCAGCGCCTGTTCGAAGAAGCGCGTGAGCGCGCGCACCCGCCGCCGCCGATCGGCCACCGGGTCGGCCGCCGGCCCCATGGCCACCGCATCGTCGGCCACGCCGTGCAGCGCGTTGAACAAAATCACGGCGGTCAGGGTCGCGTCCTCCACGTCCCAGACGCCCGCCGCGTCGCCCCGTTGCAGCAGGCCCACGAGCTGGGTGATGACCGCGTTGTCGTTGCGCATGCGGCGGTCCTCGGGCCGGTACTCGTGGAACACCACGTCGTGCAGCGCGACGTTGTCGAGGTAGGTCTCCAGGCCCGTCGCCACCCAGGCCCTGAGGCGCGCGCGGTGGTTGTCGGCGCGGTGCCGGTCCATCGCCTCCTGCAGGCGCGTGCAGAAGCTGTCGACGAAGCGCTGCTGCAGCGCGCCGAGCAGCGCCTCCTTCGAGGGAAAGTAGAGGTAGAAGGTGCCCTTGGCCACCTGCGCGCCGGCCGCGATGTCGTCGATGCCGGTGGCGGCGATGCCCCTGGCGATGAACAACCGCTCGGCCGCATCCATCAGCGCGAGGGCGCGGGTCTCGGGAGCCTTGGTGCGGCGGCGCGGCGCGGGCTCGGCGTCGGCATCGGCGATCGGGGGCACGGCCATCTCGCGCTTCGTCACGCTGCCGGCCTCAGCCCGCGACCGCGGTCTTGCGCACGGCCCCCAGGGCCTCGCGCACGGCGGCCAGGTCGAAGGGCAAGCCGCGCGGCACCATCACGCGTTCGCCGATCCACGCCAGCGCCTCGTCGGTGTCGGCGAAGGTGCTGGCCGGCACGCCGAAGAGTTTCTCGACATTCATCTTGCGCATCCTCTCGTACTGGTCGACGGGCACCACGCTGGCCATGCCCATCACGTGGCGGCGGATGTCGGCGCCGCGCGCCTGCAGCCACAGCTTGGCATTCTGGGCGCTGCCTTCGGGATGCACCAGCGCATCGGCGTCGGCGAACACCCGCAAGGACACGAAGGGCTCGCCGCGGTCGAGCCAGCGGTTCCAGTCCTCGGTGAAGGCCTGCATGCCCTCGAGGGTCTGCGGTCCGGACGAAACGCTGATGACGAGCGGCCACTGGCCGAGGTCGTGATGGATCATGGAAAGCTCCTGGGAAAGAATCGAACGAAGGCGTGCGCCAAGGCGCACCGGCACCAGCGCGGCGGGCATGCGCGCTGGCCTCAGGCGCGAGCCGGCCGCACGGCGCGGCGCGGCCTGACGCTCAGCAGCAGCCCCGCCGCCAGCAGTCCGGCCAGCCCGGCACAGGCCATGGCGGCCTGGAAGCCGCCCGCGAGCGCGCCGGCCAGAAGCTGGTGGGCCGTGGCCGCGTCGAGCGAAGCCAGCGCCCCCAGGTCATGGCGGCCGACCGCGGCCACCGCCGCCTGCTGTGCATCGCGCAGCCCCGCCTGCGCGAGCGCGTCGGCCAGCAAGGCGGTGGCGCGCGTGCTCATCAGCGTGCCGAGCAGCGCGATGCCGATCAGCATGCCGGCCTGGCGCAAGGCATTCGTGGTGGCCGAGGCCATGCCCGAACGCTGCGCCGGCACCGAGGCCATCACGGCCGTGCTCGTCGCCGGCACCGCCAGGCCCGAACCCGCGCCGAGGAACACGAAGAGCAGCGCCAGCCAGGGGTACGGCGTGTCGGCGGAGAACAGCGTGAGCAGCAGCATCGCGGCGCCGATGAGCCCGTAGCCCGCGACCATCAGCGTGTGCACCGCGTACCGCCGGGCCAGGCGGCCGAACTGCGAAGCCACCAGGCCGGTCGCCACGAACTGCGGCACCAGCCGCCAGCCGGTCTCGCTGGGCGACAGGCCCTGCACCTGCTGCAGGAACAGCGAGAAGAAGAACAGGCTGGCATAGGACGAGAAGCCCAGCACGAACGATGCGAAGTTGGTGACCGAGAACCGGGCATCGCGGAACAGCGCAAGCGGCAGCAGCGGCCGTTCGACCCGCGCCTCCACCCTCAGGAACAACACCAGCCCGACGGCGGCCGCCAGCAGCGCGGTCGCGGCCTGCGCCGAGCCCCAGCCGTGCTCGCCGGCCGCGATCAGGCCGTAGGTCAGCGCGCCGAGCCACAGCACGCTGAGCACCTGCCCCACCGGGTCGAGCGCCGCATGCTCGGGATGGGCGCTCTCGCGGATGCCCCAGAGCCCGAGGCCCACGGTCAGCAGGCCGATCGGCAGGTTGATGAGGAAGATGCTCTGCCAGCCCGCATGGTCCACCAGCACCCCGCCCAGCAGCGGCCCGAGGATCAGCGACAGCGCGGTGAACGAGGACCAGCCGCCGATCACCCGCGCCCGGGCCGCGGGCTCGGGGAAGGCATGGGCCAGCAGCGACAGCGCGCCCGGAATCATCAGGGCACCGGCCACGCCCTGCACCGCCCGCCCGGCCAGGAGCACGGGCAGGCTGCCGGCCAGCGCACACATCGCGGAGCCCAGGGTGAACACGCCCACGCCGACCAGCCAGGCGCGCTTGCGGCCGTAGCGGTCGCCCAGCGGGCCGGCCGACAGCATGAACGCCGACAGGCACAGCGCGTAGATGTCGATCACCCACTGCAGGCCGGCGAGGTCGGTGGAGAGCGCGCGCTGCAGGGTGGGCAGCGCGACGTTGACGATGCTCACGTCGAGCGTGGCGATGAAGCTGCCGAGGTACACGGCCGCGACGAGCGCGAGGCGCCGGCGCGGATCGGTCGCCGGCGGGGAAAGCGGGTCCATGGACGCCTTCAAGGTCATTGAGGAAGGCGTCGATACTGACTCGAAGTCAGTATTTCGTCAATCAAATGAGAATTGCTCTCATTTGAAACATGGTTTTCACCGGAGCGTCAGCTCAGAGCTTCAGCCCCCAGGTCGCGCGCGCCCCGACCACCAGCACGCCACCCACCACCCAGAACACGCCGGTGATGCCGATCAGCGCGCCGAGCGAGCCGAACAGCATGGGCATGGCCACGCTCGAGGCGTTGATGGTCATCAGGCGCAGGCCCAGCGCCTCGCCGTGCCGCGCGTGCGGCGTGATCTGGTGCAGCATGCTCATCACCATCGGCTGCACCGCCCCCAGCGCGAAGCCGAGCATCACCGAGCACAGGCCCATGGTCCAGGGCGACACCAGCAGCGGATAGATCGAGAACATCGCCGCCGTGACCAGCGTGGACGTGAGGATCACGCTGCGCTCCGAGGCGCGCGAGGCGATCAGGGGCAGCACCACGCGGATGACGGCCGCCGCGATCGCGAAGGCGCCGAGGATCGAGCCGATCACCGAGGCGCTGATGCCGCGCTCGTGCCCCAGCACCGGCAGCACGAAGGCATGCACGTCCCAGCTCGAGGACTGCAGCCAGTTCACGAACAGCAGGCGCCTGAACATCGGCTCGCGCAGCAGGTCCCAGGCGCGCGTGGGCACGGCGCCCGCGGCGGCGACCACCAGCGGCGGCTCGTGCGCGCCGCGCGCGAGCATCCAGCACAGGAGGGGCAGCACCGCCATCACGCCGAAACAGATGCGGAAGGCCATCAGGTCCGCCGGTGCCAGCCCGGCGTGGTCGATCAGCATGCCGGCCAGGAAAGGGCCGACGAAGTTGGCCGCGGCCGGCGCGATGGCCAGCCAGCTGAACACGCGCTTGAGCTGCGTCGAGTCGGTGGCCGAGCGCCCCACGTGGCGCTGCAGCGCGATCACCGTCGCGCCGGTGGCGCCGCCGGTCAGCAGGGCCGCCAGGCACATCACGGGGAAGAACGGGAAGACCATCACCAGCCCGGCGCCCAGCGAGGCCGCGATGACCGAGAACCACAGCGGTCGCTTGAAGCCGTAGCGGTCGGCGAAGCGCCCCGCGGGCAGCGCCAGGAAGACCTGGGTGAGCGCGAACAGCGCGATCAGCACGCCGACCGCGGCCGCGCTGTAGCCCTGCTGCAGCGCCAGCAGCGGCGTGGCCAGCCGCATGCCCGCCATGGTGGCGTGCAGGCAGACCTGGGCCCCGATGACGCGCAGCAGTTCGGCGCCCTTCACAAGGGGCCGTCGCTTTCCGTGTCGGCCGTGCCCGGCAGCAGCGCCTGCGACTGCGCCTCGGGCAGGGCTTCGACCTTGCGCAGCGCCAGGCGCATCTGCTTGGCGCGCGTGTCGGCCTTGTCGAGCGTGTCGGAGGCCTTGGCCACCTGCTCCTTGATGCGCGCCACCCATTCGCCGTAGCGCTCGAACTCGGTCTTGACCGCGCCCAGCACCTTCCACACCTCGGAGGCCTGCTGCTCCAGCGCCAGCGTGCGAAAGCCCATGTGCAGGCTGTTGAGCATGGCCAGCAGGGTGGTCGGGCCGGCCAGCGTCACGCGATGCTGGCGCTGGATCGCGTCCATCAGGCCGGGCCGGCGCAGCACCTCGGCATAGAGGCTCTCGACCGGCAGGAACAGGATCGCGAAGTCGGTGGTGTGCGGCGCCGCGAGGTAGTTCTCGGCGATGGACTTGGCCTCGGCGCGGATGCGCGCCTCGAGCGCCTTGGCCGCGAGTTCGGCACCGGCGGCGTCGGCGCGTTCGTGGGCGTCGATCAGGCGCTCGTAGTCGTCGCGCGGAAACTTGGCGTCGACGGGCAGCCAGACCGGCGCCCCGTCCTCGCCGCGCCCCGGAAAGCGGATCGCGAAGTCGACGCGCTGGTTGCTGCGCGGCTTGGTCTCGACCTGCTTGGCGTACTGGTCGGGCGTGAGCACCTGTTCGAGCAGGGCCTCGAGCTGGACCTCGCCGAACACGCCGCGGGTCTTGACGTTGGTCAGCACGCGCTGCAGGCTGCCCACGCCGACGGCCAGCGTCTGCATCTCGCCCAGGCCCTTGTGCACCTGGTCGAGCCGGTCCGCCACCTGCTTGAAGCTCTCGCCCAGGCGCGCCTCCAGCGTGGTCTGCAGCTTCTCGTCGACCGTCTGGCGCATCTCGTCGAGCTTGGCGGCATTGCTCTGCTGCAGCTGCGCGAGCTGGGTCTCCATGGTCGCGCGCACTTCGGCCAGCCGGCGCGCGTTCGATTCCGACAGGCCCTGCAGCTGCGTGCTGAGGGTGTCGGCCAGCGTTTTCTGCAGCAGCGTGAGCTGCTGCGCGAAGGCGTCGATCTGGGCGTTCTGCGTGCGTGTGGCCTCGGCCCCCTGCTGCACCAGCGCGGCCTGGAAGCTGGCGAAGTTCTGGCCCAGTTCCTGCCGCGTGCCGCGCGCGGATTCGCCGATCTCCTGGCGCAGCGCGCGGGCGGTGCGCTCGTTGCCGGCGGCGAGGGCGTCCACCAGCTCGGCATGGTGGTCCGCCGGCGGGCGCCGCAGCAGCAGCACGACCAGCAGCACGAGGTTCAAGGCCACCAGGGCCAGCAGGATCCAGAGTCCGGTTTCGGCAGTCGGCACGTGGGGGTGCCTCGCTTACTTGCTGGCGGCGATGGCGGGCGCGACCGGAACGATCGGCGTCAGCGGCCCCTTGCCGCCCAGGAAGGAGATCAGGTTGTCGGCCGCCAGGTTGGCCATGGCCAGGCGCGTGGGGATGGTCGCGCTCGCGATGTGCGGCGTGAGCACCACGTTGGGCACGGTGAGCAGCTCGGGGTGCACCGAGGGCTCGCCCTCGAACACATCCAGGCCGGCGGCCGCGATGGTGCGCTCGCGCAGCGCCGCGGCCAGCGCGGCGTCGTCCACGATGCCGCCGCGCGCGATGTTGATCAGCGTGGCGGTGGGCTTCATCTGGCGCAGTTCGGCGGCGCCGATCGCATGGTGCGAGGACGGCGAATAGGGCAGCACCAGCACCAGGTGGTCGGCCGACCTGAGCAGCGCTTCCTTGCTCACGTAGTCGGCCTTGAGCTCGGCCTCGATGCCGGCGTCGAGGCGCGAGCGGTTGTGATAGATCACCTTCATGCCGAAGCCCAGCGCCCCGCGCCGCGCGATGCCTTGGCCGATGCGGCCCATGCCCAGGATGCCCAGCGTGCTGCCGTGCACGTCGGAACCGGCGAACATGTCGTAGCGCCAGGTCTTCCATTCGCCGCGGCGCAGGAAATGCTCGCTCTCGGTCACGCGGCGCGCGGTGGCCATCAGCAGCGCGAAGCCGAAGTCGGCCGTGGTCTCGGTCAGCACGTCGGGCGCGTTGGTGGCCATCACGCCGTGGCGCGTCATGGCCTCGATGTCGAAGTTGTTGTAGCCCACCGCCATGTTGGCGCAGATCTTGAGCTCGGGGCAGCCGGCCAGCACCGCCGCGTCGATCTTGACGCCGCCGGTGGTGAAGGCGCCCTGCTTGCCCTGCAGCCGGCGCACCAGTTCCTCGCCCTGCCATTCGACGTCGTCGGTGTTGGCCTCCACCTCGAAGTGAAGCTGGAGCTTCTCGATGATCTCGGGGAACACGGCGCGGGTGACGAGGACGTGGGGCTTGGGCATCGGGACGGACTCCAGGAAGTTCAACGGAAGAAGATGAAGGTGACGAGCACGAACAGCGGCAGCAGGCACACGCCCGACCACGCCATGTAGCCGAAGAAGCTGGGCATGCGCACGCCGCGGTCTTCGGCGATGGCCTTGACCATCAGGTTGGGCGCGTTGCCGATGTAGGTGTTGGCGCCCATGAACACCGCGCCGGCCGACACCGCCGCCAGCGTGCTGGCATAGGTGGTCATCAGCGCGACCGGGTCGCCGCCGGCGGTGTTGAAGAACACCAGGTAGGTCGGGGCGTTGTCCAGGAAGGAACTCAGCGCGCCCGTGGCCCAGAAGTACATCGCCGGGTCGGGCTGGCCGTCGGCGCGCGTGACGGCCGCCACCACCGCGCCGAAGGGCCCGTTCGCGCCCGCCTTGAGCATCGCGATCACCGGCACGATGGTCAGGAAGATGCCGGCGAAGAGCTTGGCCACTTCGGCCATCGGCGCCCAGCCGAACTGGTTGGCGTCATGCACTGCGCGCGGCGTGATCCTGAGCGACAGCAGCGTCAGCGCGACCAGGCCCAGGTCGCGCACCAGGCCAGGCAGGCCGACCGGCGTGCCATGCACCTCGAACACGATGGACGACCGCCAGGTGCCGCTCATCAGCACCAGCGCGACCACGCCGCCGAGCAGCCAGAAATTGACCGCGCCGTCGAAGCCGATGCGCGGGGTGTCGGGGGTCGGATCGACCGGCAGCACACCTTCCTTGCGGTAGAAGTGGCGGTCGATCAGCCAGAACATCGCCAGCAGGGCCGCGGTCACGAACAGCGTCTCGGGCAGGATGTTGCGCGCCGTCCAGAAGAAGTCGACGCCCTTGAGGAAGCCCAGGAACAGCGGCGGATCGCCCAGCGGCGTGAGCGAGCCGCCGATGTTGGACACGATGAAGATGAAGAACACCACCACGTGTGCGCGTTGCGCACGGTTGTCGTTGGCGCGGATCAGCGGACGGATCAGCAGCATCGAGGCGCCGGTGGTGCCCATGAAGCTCGCCAGCACCGCGCCGAGCGCGAGGATCGCGACGTTGAGGCCGGGCGCGCCCTTCAGGTTGCCGCGGATGTGGATGCCGCCGGCCACCGTGTAGAGCGCCGTGAGCAGCACGATGAAGGGCACGTACTCGGCCAGCAGCGCATGCACGAACTCGGCGCCGGCCACCGGCAGCCCGAACACCAGGGCGAAGGGGACCAGGAAGGCCAGCGCCCATCCCGCCGTGACCTTGCCGTAGTGGTGGTGCCAGAAGGCCGGCACCAGCAGCGGCATCAGCGCGATGGACAGCAGCATGGCGGCAAAGGGGATGCCCCAGGCCGCGGACAGCTGGCTGCCGTCGAAGGCGGCGGCCTGCGCCAGCGCGGGGCACAGCAGCAGCATCAGCGCCGGCAGCAGCACGCGCCGCGACAGCGGCGTGGCAGGAAGGCCGCGGCTCATGCCGCGGGCTGCGCGATCTCGAAGACCTGGCGCAGGTAGGCCAGGTAGCGCTCGTCTTCGCACATGTTCTTGGAGGGGGTGTCGGACAGCTTGGCGACCGGCTGGTCGTTGCAGCGGATCATCTTGATCACGATCTGCAGCGGCTCGTGGCCCAGGTCGTTGGTCAGGTTGGTGCCGATGCCGAAGGCCAGCTGGCAGCGGCCGCGGAACTGGCGGTAGAGCTCGATGGTGCGCGGCACGGTGAGCCCGTCGCTGAAGATCAACGTCTTGGTCAGCGGATCGACGCGGTTCGCGATGTAGTGCGCGAGCATGCGCTCGCCCCACTGGAAGGGATCGCCGCTGTCGTGGCGCGCGCCGTCGAAGAGCTTGCAGAAGTACAGGTCGAAGTCGCGCAGGAAGGCGCTCATGCCGTAGACGTCGGACAGCGCGATGCCCAGGTCGCCGCGGTACTCGCGCGCCCACGACTCGAAGCCGAAGATCTGGCTGTCGCGCAGCCGCGGCCCCAGCGCCTGGCAGGCCTGCAGGTACTCGTGCGCCATGGTGCCCAGCGGGATCAGGCCCAGCTTCATCGCATAGAGCACGTTGCTGGTGCCGGCGAACTGCGGCGGCTTGGCGCCGAGCTCGGGCGGCGAGACGACCGGGCCCAGCCGCGCGCTCAGGGTGCGCAGCACCTCCTCGTGCCAGGACTTGGAGAAACGGCGCCGCGTGCCGTAGTCGGCGATCTTGAGGTCCGACAGGCCCTCGGCCTGCAGCTCGCCGATCTTGGTCTCGAGCCGGCGGCGCCCTTCGGCCACGTCGGCCGAGCGCTGCGTGTTGCGGAAGTAGACCTCGTTGACGATGGCCAGCACCGGGATCTCGAACAGGATCGTGTGCAGCCAGGGGCCCTTGATGCTGATGTCGAGGTCGCCGCTGGGCAGCGGCGTGATGTCGATGTACTTCTCGTTGAGCCGGAACAGCCCGAGGAAGTCGACGAAGTCGCTCTTGATGAAGCGCATCGAGCGCAGGTAGGACAGCTCGGCGTCCTTGAACTGCAGCGAACAGAGGCCGCGCACCTCCTCGCGGATCTCGCTGGCGAAGCGCGCCAGGTCGACGCCGGGGTTGCGGCACTTGAAGCGGTACTCGACACGCGCCCCCGGGAAGTGGTGCAGCACGACCTGCATCATCGTGAACTTGTAGAGGTCGGTGTCCAGCAGGCTGTGAATGATCATGGTTCGGCGCGCTTGTCTCGGTGTCGTTAACGGCGTGCGCTCGATTATCACGGTCCCCGTCGGCTTGTGCCTACGGTCGCATCCCCGGGCGTCCTACCGGGTCGGGAATGCCGCTGCTTCTACAGTCACTTCACGCCGGCCAAGGAGCTCTACCGCAAGGCAGAGCGGCCATCGATTCACCGACCCCTGAAGGAGACCGTCATGAACAAAGACACCATCGAAGGCAACTGGAAACAGCTCAAGGGCAAGGTCAAGGAGCAATGGGGCAAGCTGACCGACGACGACTTCGACGTCATCGCCGGCAAGCGCGACCAGCTGCTCGGCCGCATCCAGGAACGCCATGGCATCAGCCGCGATGAAGCCGAACAGCAGGTCAAGGCCTGGGAGTCGGCTGAAGGACGCACGCCCAGCGCGCTCTGGTTCGAAAAGTACTGATCACAGCGAATTCCCTTTCTCCAAAACCCACCCAAACTCAAAGAGAACTCTCATGAAAAAACATCTGCTCATGCTCGCCATCGCTTCGACCTGTTTCATCGGCGTCCAGGCCAGCGCCCTGACCAAGGACGAGTACAAGGTCGCCAAGGAAAAGATCGAAGCCGACTACAAGGTCGCCAAGGCGCAGTGCGACACCATGAAGGACAACGCCAAGGACGTGTGCAAGAAGGAAGCTGAAGGCACCGAGAAGGTGGCCAAGGCTGAACTGGAACAGCAGTACAAGCCCACTGACGCGCATGCCCGAAAGGTCGCCGAGGAAAAGGTCGCGATGACCTACAACGTCGCCAAGGAAAAGTGCGACGACCAGACCGGTGATGCCAAGAGCGCCTGCGTGAAGCAGGCCAAGGCCGACGAAGCCAAGGGCAAGGCCGACATCAAGGCCATGAAGAAGATGTAATTCGTCCGTCCCCTGACGGTTCGATGCGGCGCCTTCGGGCGCCGTTCGTCTTTCAGGCCCGCAGCGACTCGACCACCTGGCGCAGCGCGTCGGGCAGGGGCACCGGGCGCTGCGTGGCACGGTCGACATACACATGGACGAAATGCCCCTGTGCGGCCGCCTCGGCAGCGCCCTCGGCGAACAGGCCGATCTCGTAGCGCACGCTCGAGCCCCCGGCATGCGCCACCCGGATGCCGGCTTCCACCGTCTGCGGGAAGGCCAGGGGCGCGAAGTAGTTGCAATGCGTCTCGACCACGAAGCCGATGGTCTGCCCCTGGTGGATGTCCAGCGCGCCGCGTTCGATCAGCAGCGCGTTGACCGCGGTGTCGAACCAGCCGTAGTAGACGACGTTGTTGACGTGCCCGTACATGTCGTTGTCTGCCCAGCGGGTCGAGATGCGGCGGAAGGCGCAGTAGCTGTCGCGATGGGCGGGACGGGGGCGGGGGGACGGAGAAGACGTCATGGCGGCGCATTCTGCCAGCCCGGCCCCGCGGGGGCGCCGCCCCGATCGGGCGCAAGCCGGCCCGGTTTTAGACAGCGCCTCCTAAACTGCGGCAACGGGCGCCCAAACCCTTGCTTGCCGCGCGCATCTCCCTATACTTGAGCCCATGCTGCACCGCAACATAGACGAGACAGGCGCAGCGCAAACGTGATCCATCCATCCACCATTTCTGGAGCTAACACCATGGCACTGACCGCTGACCAAATCCTCGCCGCCCAAAAAGCCAACCTCGAAACCCTGTTCGGCCTGACCTCGAAGGCCTTCGAAGGCGTCGAGAAGCTCGTCGAACTCAACGTGACCGCTTCCAAGGCCGCCCTGAGCGAAGCCGCCAACACCACGCAAGCGGTGCTGAGCGTCAAGGACGCCCAGGAACTGCTGGCCCTGCAAGCCAGCCTGTTCCAGCCCCTGGCCGAGAAGACCGCCGCCTACAGCCGTCACCTGTACGACATCGCCCAAGGCGCCGGCAGCGAATTCGGCAAGGCTTTCGAAGCCAAGGCCGCTGAAGCCCAGCAATCCTTCGTCGGCCTGGTCGACAGCGCCGCCAAGAACGCCCCGGCCGGTTCGGAAACCGCCGTCGCCGTGATGAAGAGCGCTGTCGCCGCCGCCAACAACGCTTTCGAGTCGGTCCAGAAGGCCGTCAAGCAAGCCTCGGACGTGGCCGAAGCCAACTTCAACGCGGTCTCGACCACCGCCGTGAACGCTGCCAAGACCACCGCCCAGACCGCTTCGCGCAAGCGCTGAGCACCCGACGCAAGTTGTCTCCGGGTCCTCCGCGGACCCTTTCGAGGCCCCGTCTTTCGACGGGGCCTTTTTTCATGGGCGCGGGCCTGGCCCCCCGGCCGGGCCAGTCTTCGATAATCCCCGTTCTACATCAGGAGATACGAACATGCAGATCGAAGGCAAGGTTTTCATCGTCACCGGCGCCGCCTCGGGGCTGGGCGAGGGCACGGCCCGGATGCTGGCGGCCCAGGGCGCCAAGGTGGTGGTGGCCGACATGCAGGCCGACAAGGGCGAGGCCGTGGCCCGCGAGATCGGCGGCGTGTTCGTGCGCTGCGACGTGACGCAGGAAGCCGACGGCCAGGCCGCCGTGGCCGCGGCCCTGAAGCTGGGCAAGCTGGTCGGCCTGGTCAACTGCGCCGGCATCGCGATCGGCGAGAAGACGGTGGGCAAGAACGGCCCGCACGCGCTGGCGGCCTTCAGCAAGACCGTGACCATCAACCTGATCGGCAGCTTCAACATGATCCGCCTGGCCGCCGACGCCATGGCCAGGAACGAGCCCGAAGCCACGGGCGAGCGCGGCGTGCTGATCTCGACCGCCTCGGTCGCGGCCTACGACGGCCAGATCGGCCAGGCCGCCTACGCCGCGTCCAAGGGCGGCGTGGTGGGCATGACGCTGCCGATCGCGCGCGACCTGGCGCGCAGCGGCATCCGCAACATGACCATCGCCCCCGGCATCTTCGGCACGCCGATGCTGTTCGGCATGCCCCAGGAAGTGCAGGACGCGCTGGCCGCCAACGTGCCCTTCCCCTCGCGCCTGGGCACGCCCGAGGACTACGCCAAGCTGGCGAAGCACATCATCGAGAACGAGATGCTGAACGGCGAAGTGATCCGCCTGGACGGCGCGATCCGTCTCGCGCCGAAGTAATCGGCCCCCCCCGAAGGCGTCGCGGCACTTCGTGTCCGCGTCGCCCGCCCCCAGGGGCGACACCGGCGGCCCGGCAAAGCCGGTTCCGCGGTGTCCCTGGCACTTCCTGCGCGCTACGCCGTGGCCTGCTTGGCCTCCAGCCGCTCGTACTGCGCGATGACCTGGGCGCCGAAAAGCACCAGGGTGGCGGCGATTTCCAGGCTCAGCAGCACCACGATGGCGGTGGTGAGCGAGCCGTAGACCACGCTCACCTGCGACAGGGTCGAGAAGTACCAGACCAGCACGCGCCGCGTGATCTCCCAGAGCAGCGCGGCGGTCACGCCGCCCAGCAGGGCGTGGCGCAGCGACAGGTGGCCCACCGGCATCACCAGGTAGAGCGAGGTCAGCATGAAGATCTCGCCCGCCAGCCCCAGCAGGTAGAGCAGCACGCCCGAGACGCCCGACAGCGACCAGCTGTAGCCGAACAGGTTGACGCTTTCCTGGCCGATCAGCTGCAGCGCACCCGACACCAGCGTCACCAGCAGCAGGCCCACGCACAGGAACAGGATGTAGAGGTAGGGCATCACCGCCGACACCAGGAAGTGCCGCGAGCGCTCGGCTTTGCGGTGATGGAAGATGTTCGCCATCGCGCTCTCGAGCACGGTGAAGGCCAGCGAACTGAAGAAGATCATGGTCACCAGCAGCACCGGCCCGAGCACGTCGCGGTGGGCCAGGAAATTGCGCAGCTCGTCGACCACCGCGCGCGACTGGCCGGGCAGCAGCCATTCGAGGTAGCGCCCCACGGTGGTCAGCAGCTCGGCCTGCTCGATCACGTGCGACAGCGCGATCACGCTCAGGATCAGCAGCGGCACCATCGACAGCAGCGCGTAATAGGCCACCGCGCCCGCGAGCAGCAGGCCCTGGTTGGCCTTGAAGCTCTTCAGGGCCGACCACAGGAAGCGCAGGGGATGCTGGAGCAGCGGCGTGAGGTGGGCGAGGCGGAGGCTGGGCATGGAATGGGCGGGATGTCGACGCAGTATGCCGGGATGCCCGCGCGCGCCGTGTCAGCCGCTTGCGTATGATTTGCCGCTCCCCGCCACCATGACCATCCCCGCTTCTTTCATCCAGGAACTCATCGCGCGCGCCGACGTGGTGGAAATCGTCGGGCGCTACGTGCCGCTCAAGAAGGCCGGCGCCAATTTCATGGGGCTGTGCCCCTTCCACGGCGAGAAGTCGCCCTCGTTCTCGGTCAGCCCGACCAAGCAGTTCTATCACTGCTTCGGCTGCGGCGTGCACGGCAACGCCATCGGTTTCCTGATGGAACATGCGGGCATGGGCTTCGTCGAGGCGGTGCACGACCTGGCCGGCCAGTACGGCCTGCAGGTGCCCGAGGACGACGCCTC
>Ga0182008_10001258_pt1 | contig 17401 bp, 13 predicted proteins | sample Sormic07211129_1_FD_120482 | JGI IMG/M metagenome (GOLD analysis project Ga0182008, IMG submission 120482) | Rhizosphere microbial communities from Sorghum bicolor, Mead, Nebraska, USA - 072115-129_1 metaG | ecosystem: Host-associated > Plants > Roots > Rhizosphere | place: USA: Nebraska...
ATGTCCGTGCCGGCAGTGTCGAACCTTTGCCAAATCGCTGCCGGATTTGTTGCCGGATTCGCTGCAACAGCGCCTCTCGCCAGTCAGCACGCAAACCCAAAGTCAGCGCCGCGATCAGCAACAACAGCACAATAGGCATCACCCAGGTCACGCCTCTCCAGAAGCCAAGGTTCTTGCTGTCGAGCAGAAAAGGACCGAAATTCACCAGCCGCTCGGTGTCCTGAAATTCAACAGCGGGGACGAACACAATGGAAAGCTTTTTCGAGTCCTGAGATTCCCCGGACATACCCGGAATACTGCTGGCCACCATTTGCCGGATCCGGCCACGCACACTGTCAGGATCAAGCGCCGTCGTATGTTTGATGAACACCGCGGCCGATGCCGGCTGCACCGGCTCACCGGGTGCAATGCGTTCGGGCAATACCACATGAACCCGGGCCACTATCACCCCGTCGATCTGCGACAAGGTCGCTTCCACTTCTTGAGACAGTGCATAGATGTAGCGCGCACGCTCTTCAAGCGGAGTGGAAATCACCCCTTCCTTCTTGAAGATTTCACCCAGACTGGTTCGCGAATGCCGGGGCAGTCCGGCCGCATCAAGCACGCGCACCGCGCGATTGATGTCGCTGGTGGCCACGACAACGGCTACGCCGGTTTTTTCCGAGCGTTTGTGAGCAGCAATATGCTGATCGGCAAGCTTGGCCACCACATCATTGGAGTCTTGCTCGGACAGGCCGCCGAACAGATCAGTCTCATCGCTGCAACCACTGAGTAGCAGAACGCAGAGCAACAGGCTCGTGCCAATAATTTTCACGAAAACCTCTACTGCAGATTGGTCAGCTTATCGATAGCCTGAGCACTCTTGCTCACCACCTTGGTGGTCAAGGCCATTTGCAGCGAGTATTGCGACATCGAGCGGCTCATTTGGGCCATGTCCATCGGGTCGCCGGTGGCCGACATCGCTTTCATGTTGCGCATCGTTTGCTGCGACAGCTTATTGGTAGATTCGAGCCGCTCTGACAGAGCCCCCGCAACCGCGTCGCTCAGGCTGGACATTTGCGCGGCGTCGGGACGCATGGCGGAACTGAAAAGGTCGACGTCCGCCTGGGAAGGACTTGTCACCAGACTCTGTTCCATATCCAGCGATGGGGCTTTAACGGCATTAACAGTGGAAATGGTCACATGAACTCTCCGCAAGGTTGTGTCGATTCAGATGCCATGAGGCATCAAAAGCAAGGGCGTTACTGCTGGCACCTGGCGTCAGGGACCGATGATATTGCTGTCTGTGTCTGTAGCGCGGTTGAGCAGATTGCGCCGGGTAAGCTTAGGCTCCAGCCTGGAAACCAGATCGGCCAATCCAGTGCCCTGCTCTGCGGAACCGCCACACCAGCCACCCAAGTCATTGACGGACTGCTGAACCCGAGTCCGGAGAAGGAAACCTGGTGGCGTTCTTATTCATGAACTGGGCGATTTTGCAAAGTATCGGATTGTCACCGGAGAAGTTCGTACCCTTCCCCGCTTTATCCAACAGGTTATCCAGCGACGCTTTGCCGAACATGTTGAGAACCTGCGACAGCATGTCATTCTTGCCTTCGCCACCACCGCTGCCTCCTAAGCGCGTTCCGACTAACCATGACACCCCTGATACCAAATATCTGCCCCCCCCGGGTGGGGGGGCAGATAACATCAGAAGCTGATACCTTTCGCGTTCGCAAACATCGCGCTCTGTGCCTTGTTGTTCGTATCCTGCTTACCGGCAGCGATGCCGTTCAGGGTGTCCTGGGTTTGCTTCTGGATCATGGCTTCACTTTGCATATTGATCATTGCCGCGCCATTCTTATCTTGTGCTTCGTTGGCTGAGCGTTGAGCTTTCACCGAATCACTGGTTCCGGTGGCGTCAGTTTTCGCTGCATCCGTTGCGGCATTCGCTGTGACGCTGGCGGCGCCCTGAGAGACGTTGCCGACCTGCTGCAGGACCGTGTTCGCGATGGAAGCTGGAGTGAGAGCGAGAGGCATGATAATTCCCTTGATTGAAAACCCGCATTATTGCGTGGTGAAGATAGGTGGTACCGACGAGCAGTTCGGTTCCGTCCGGGAGCGGCATAAAAATCGAGATAAGCGGCGGACGAGTGACAGTCTTAATAAGATTGCTCGGGGGGGATGAACGAGCCGAGGGCTGATGGCGAACGCTGCTGTAAGACCTGAAAACAGGTCTTACACGTCAAGGTCCTTCATGCGGTGATAGAGCGTGCGCCGGGGGATGCCCAGTTCCTGGCTGACCGCTTCGATGCTGTTGTTGTGGCGCTTGAGTGACTCCTGAATCAATACCTTTTCGATCACCCTCAACTGAGACTTGAGACCGGTGGCAGGGTCATAGTCGTCAATCGGCCCGGCACCAAACACGGTAAATCCCAGCACAAATCGTTTGGCCGCAGATTTCAATTCGCGAATGTTGCCAGGCCAGTCATGGTCCTGCAGCGCTTGGCTCAAGATCGGGCTAGTGTCTGGAGCCTCCCGTCCTAATTCTTTGCCATAGGCAGCGACGAACAGGTTGAACAAAGGAACGATCTTGGCTTGCTGCTCGCGCAAAGCGGGTAAGTGCACCGTGAATACATTAATTCGAAAATACAGGTCCCGACGAAACGCCCCTGACTCCACCAGTTCAAGGAGTTGACGTTGCGAGGAAGCGATCACGCACAAGTCGAGGTGGACGGCTGTGGTGGAGCCCAAGCGCACCAGGCTGCGGGTTTCAAGCACTCGCAGCAGCTTGGCCTGGAGACTGAACGGCATACTATCGATTTCGTCGAGATACAGCGTGCCACCTTGCGCCGCTTCGATGTAGCCCATCCGTGAGCGATCAGCCCCGGTATAGGCGCCGCTGACCACGCCAAATAGCTCGCTTTCGGCAAGAGATTCCGGGATAGCGGCACTGTTCATCGCCACCAGTCGGCCCTTTCGACCGGACAAAGTATGGATTCGCAGAGCGAGGGTGTCCTTGCCGGTCCCGGTCTCTCCCCAGAGCAGCACATCAATACCCAATTGGGAAATATTCTGAGCAATGCTCTCGAGGTTGGGCCCGTTGTTATCTTCGTCCTGTTGAAAATCGAACACATCCATCCTCAACCTCTAATGCGTTGGAGTTGCCGGAAGATGGCAATACGCTACGTCAAGAATGAAACCTCCGGTGTTGACGGTATAGGCTCAAACGCCCAATTCCCTCATGCGGTGGTACAAGGTGCGTCTTGGAAGATCGAGTTCCTGACCTACCGCCTCAAGACTGTGCTTGTGCCTTTTAAGCGCGTCTGTGATCAACATTTTCTCGATCACCTTCAGCTGCGTTTTCAAGCCAGACACTGGATCTTGCTTCTCCATCAAAGGCGTTCCCAATAGTGGGAAGCCGAGCACATAACGCTTTGCGGCGGACTTCAGCTCACGGATGTTGCCAGACCAGTCATGACTCAACAGCACCTGTATAAGGTGGCTGTCCAACACCGGAACCGGTCGTTCGAAGCTGGCGGCCACGGCACGGGTAAATTGGTCGAACAGTGGCAAAATCTGCTCGCGCCGCTTGCGCAAGGCGGGCAACTGAATCGTCAGCACATTGAGCCGAAAAAACAGATCGCGTCGGAAAAGCCCCTGCTCCACCAATTCGTCCAATGGCCGTTGCGCCGAAGCGATCACGCGAAAATCCAGGGGCACGAAGGTGGTCGAACCCAAGCGTTCAATGCCACGGGTTTCGAGGACGCGCAGCAATTTGGCCTGCAAGGCCAGCGGCATGCTGTCAATTTCATCGAGATACAGCGTGCCTCCCTGCGCTGCCTCGATGTAGCCCATCCTTGATCGGTTGACCCCGGTGTAAGCCCCGCTCACAACACCAAAGAGCTGACTTTCAGCCAGTGCTTCAGGGATCGCGGCACAGTTTATGCCCAAAAAAGAGCCATTCCGATCAGACAAATCGTGGATATGATTGGCCAGGGTGTCCTTACCGGTTCCCGTTTCCCCACACAAGAGCAAATCAAGTTTTACGTCTGCGGTACTCATCGCAATTTGATGGACATCCATTGCACTTGTATCGCCCTGCACCTTTAAGGTGCTTACAACGATTCCCTCTTTCATCGTCTATTTCTCGCGTTGGGCAAGCCGGACTATTAATAGCATGCTTATCAATAACAGCAATATCTAATTTTAGTTCCCAAGCGCCAAGAGTTCACATGCCGCGAGCGTGGCATCACTTTGATACTACCCGGAGATATTTAAGTTGAACGCTTATTCAAGTTAATTTTCCGCTCTAGGATCAGCCTTCGAAAATATGAATAGTTGTTTGCTGATTGTTTTAATTTTATGCTTTAGAAACAATGAGTTAACATTTTCATCAACAACAAAAATAATTAATATAACACCCAATTTCAATTAATTTTAATGTCGGCTTCGGAAGGACAGCTGACAACTGTATTTCGATTGCCCGCTGCACTAATACCTTCTGATTCAAGCTTCAAAAAGAGCCAGTCACACAGCAATGTAAATTAAACCAAGGGCATACCGCTCGATGAACTATGGATCATTAGTTGTACCCACTCAATTTTTATCGCAACAACGAACGCCGCTTTACAAGGCATCTATTAGTGGCTTGCTTAATGCTCTCTCGGGAGATATTTCCGTTTCAAACGTTTCGCTCAAACAATTACAGCGACCGCATTCAACTTACTGTCGAATCTGACATGCCTGATTGCCCCTTTGTCAGCAATCGGCTGCACGCCGCTGCTTTCGGGCCCCCGGGACGGCGACCCGGCGACTGTACGGTTTTTTTGAACGCGCAAACGATTGCTGAAAAAACCACTCTATAAATTTTTCACATTCAGTTACAGGTAGGTGGCGAACCTTTCATAGCCCTTTGTTGAGCAGGCACTGAACCAGAAAGAACTATTGTGAACATAATCGAATATCGAAACAGCATGGACATGTGTATCAGCACTATTACAACCACTGTCAACGCATCAGGTCAGCCGTCCTCTAAATGGATCCAGTTTTTGCTCAAAAAGTTGATTTAAGGAATACCCGAAAAAAGACTCAGGGCGTCTGGCGAATCGAGTACACGACCACTGCCACAGCCGCTTTTGAAGCATTCGGCATGTCGGATCTTGACGTTTTTGCTACGACTGCAGGTCGCTTTTGAAGGCTTATCAACGGCTTCGTTTGCACAGTGACAACGGGTTTATCCATCAGTTTCTGCGGTAAGTGTTGAAGCGCCAGGTCCTCGTCATACATTTTTGCCAGACTGACGGACAACATCCGTGCTTTCGCTCGAGGCACCAGCAGATGTGCAGGACCGTCGCGGGTCACCTTCTTGAGAAACGCCGGGTTAAGCCCCAACAGTTCAGCCTCGTCGATCCCTGCATCGACAGCGACTTTCGCCAGGTCCACCGGGTGACTGAGTTCGACCACCTCGAAATACGGCACATTGGCCACCGGACTCAGCTTGATGCCATAGGCTTGCGGCTCCCTCACCAAGAGTGACAACGCCAGGAACCGAGGTACATACGCCTGTGTTTCGCGAGGCAGCGTCAGGTGCCAAAAGTCGATAGGCAGGCCCCTTTTCTGATTCGATGCAATGGCGCGACCGACAGTCCCTTCACCCGCATTGTATGCGGCCAGTGCCAACAGCCAGTCGCCACCGAACCGATCGTGCAGTCGCGTCAGGTAGTCCATGGCCGCATTGCTGGAGGCAAGAATGTCTCTGCGGCCGTCATACCACCCGGTTTGATGCAGATTGAAATCCCGCCCGGTCGAGGGGATGAACTGCCAAAGCCCCACCGCCTCGCGGTTTGAGTTAGCCATGGGGTTGTACGCACTTTCAATAATGGGTAGCAGCGCCAGCTCGGGTGGCAGCTTGCGCTCATCAAGACGCTGCGCGATGAAGTGAATGTAGCGGCTGGCCCGACCGCTGGCGCCACCCAGAAATAACGGGTTGCTGATGAACCAGTCACGCTGTTGCTCGATCCGCAGGTTACTTCCGTTGATATCCAGTAACGTGAACCCTTGCCCCAAACGTGCCCATAGATCTTGCGAAGGATCACCTGTAAAAGCGCTCAGCTTCAAACCAGCAACGGGCCTGGCGCCTGTGAGTACCCTGGGAGACCGCATACTGCCGAGTTCATCCATGCGGCCCATGGATTGGCAGCCCGCGCACAAAGCACTCAGCATTAGGGTGAGTACCTGCAACGCGCGCAAGGTTTTCTCGTAATCCATCACATGGGGTAAATGCGGCAGCATCAATGTCGTCGTCCGGGAGGTGTTCCCTCCTAGGTGTCCCAAACGTCGAGCGGGTTCCGTTGATGGCTGGATGATTTAAACGGTTGAGGCGATAGCTACCTGACAAAACACCCAGGGCTCAGAGTCGCGGCGTGGGGCTCGCGGTTCCTGCAACGTAAGTCGAGTCAATTAATCAACATGGCTCCCTTGATTGGCGCGATAACCGCTCAAGACTTTAGCCATCGTCCAGTGCAGAGTGGGAACCTATTCGCGTTCGATGAACACTTAGCCAGCATCTCCCTCCATCCGCTTAACATTTCGCGTCTGTCGGCTGCGTCGACTTCGCAGGTCACACCCGTGGATGAAAAACACGCGAATAACGACGCAGTGCCTACTTTTGTACGTAGCCAGGGGTGGACAGTGCGCTTCTCCAAGAGTTGGGTGAGCACTGCCAAGGGACGGTTTTCGCCCGACCAAGGTCTGATGCTCGACAAAGCCGCGCGGGGCCTGATTGCCCAAGAACCGATCATGCGGCACACCCAGTACCCGAGCGGCGGCGCCTTCGAGTTTGCTGCGGGGTTGGGCAGCGCGCAGCACGTGGTGTATGAACACGATGGACAAAACATCACCAAACTTGCCGTGCGTGATCGGGAAGGTAAAACGCTGGTCGAAATCGATGCCCGCGATCTATCCGCACAGACGCTGGGAAAACACTCAAGAAGTAGCCCTTCACCCAACAGTGATGTGGCTCAAAACTCGCGGTCAAGGGGGCCGCAAGCTGCTGATCCGGCATCGATCCACGAGAGTCGTCTGCCGTTGTTGGTGCATGTGGCAGGCCGGCATTTCCATGTGGGCCCGTTGTGCAAACGGCCCGCCCCTGAACGGCAACGCGACCTTCTGCACGCATTGCTTGCCGAGCCCAAGACGGTGGTCAGCGATAACTTTCACCAGGATTGCCGAACGCTGTCGTTCATTGCCGATATCGACAACGTCAGCCAGTTCATTACCTTCGAAATGGATCGCCAAGGCAACCTTCGTGGTGCGGCGGGTTCCGTCATGGGCCCAGTTTCATGACCAAGCCGATATTCATTATGACCCCACTGCCCTGCCCTGATCCGTCGCTTGCAGGAAGTCGGTTTTGCTGACTCAATCAGTTGGGTATCAGCTTGATTCACTGATTCGCGGACGCGAAGTGGTGGTTCTTCAACTGCGTAGAAGCGACCGATGCGCGGGCCGCAGGTCTCCAGCAGACCTGCCCAGCCCCCCATTGGCAGTTAAGACATGTCCATTCAAGTGTGAGAGACACCCAGGTTACTGCTCCTCACGCGCTTTACGCAGCGCGGCCCCAATGCGCACTTCACCAGCCCCTACTCCGGGGGCGTGTAGAGCGCCGGAGACTGCCCGGGATCTCAACGAGCCATCGTCGTTGTGCAAGTGCCTCCCGATCTCCTCATCCGTTGCACTTGGCATGGGTCGCGCCATCTCTGCGGCCCGCAGCTGGGCCGTGAGGCGCTCTTCACTCGCCCCCAAACCGATGGCGTGCAGCGCTCTGATGACGTCCTTCTTGATTCTCAACGTGTCATCGGCATTGCGCAGGTGCGCCCTGATCTGTTCATCTGTGGCGCCTGGCAGCTTTCGTGCCCCTCCGGCGGCCTGCAACTGGGTCGCGAGACGCGTATCACTTGCCCCCAATCCAACAGCGTGCAAGGCTTTGTTAACATCCGCCCGGGTTCTCAACGAACCATCGTCGTTGCGCAGGTGCGTCCTGATTTGTTCATCCGTGGCGCTTGGTAAGTGGCGTGTCGCCCCGGCAGCGTGCAGCTGTTCCCTGACGCGGGTGTGGCCTGCCGTAAATCCGGCGGCGTGCAGGGCGCTGGTGACGTCCTTCTGAATTCTCAACGAGCCATCGTCGTTGTACAGGTGCGCCTTGATCTGCTCATCCGTGGGATTCGGCAGTCGCACCGCCCCGGCGGCCACCAACTGAGTATTAATGCGATTGAAGCCCACCCCATACCCGGCGGCATTCAGGGCGATGCTGACTGCCCTCTGGCTTCTCAACGATCCATCGTCGTTGTACAGGTGCTCCCTGATCTGGTCATCCGTGGCAGCGTTGCGTCTGGGTTGCGTGCCTTCGGAGGTTTGAGCGGACGCCGCGTAAGGTGCGGTGCGTGACGCATGAGTGGGCTGGGTCCGCCGAGGTCCGCGGACGGCTACCGATGCGCCGGTCGAGCCGGCGTGGGAGAAGACCATGGACTGACTCCCGACGGAGGCACCCGAAGGCAGTGGCGCGCCTGAAAAATCCTGGGGATTGCCCAGCTGAATAAGGGCGTGTGCCAACTGACCTCGCGAGTATTGCGCGGCCAGTTGGCTGGAAACCGAAACCTGTTGCCCGCTGGCAGAGGACGCTTCGGCGCGTGTCGAGGCGGGAGGTGGATCCGGCAGGTCTAGCGCTACAGATATCGAAGGGCCGTGCAAATTAGCGCCAATGATGTCGTATTGAGATTGATCATTTAATCGCGCGTGGATCGTTAAATCGGTACTGGTCAAATGAGCAATGCTCATGGAGTTAGCCGCGGCTGGCGGCTTGACGACCGCCTGATAGGTTGCATCCATCCGGCTAGTGGATTGCAGCCGTAAAGTGCCGTCCTGCAGGGCATTGCGTACTTCTGATGCCAAGCGTTGATAATCGACATCGGGTTGGGCTGTCAGCGTATCCAGATCCTGGAGCGCGTTGTGGCTCACTTGGGCGGGCGAGAGAGTGGCAGGATGGTTGCGCTGGGCCTGTGACCCAGACAGTTCTAACGGCTGACTGACACTGTTGGAGGCTGCGTACTGCTGGGCAGGGATACCTGATCGAATGGGATTCATTGCTGCGTAGACCTGTTTTTAGGTGCTTGGACGTTCTAGATGAACGATATGGATCCAATATCAGTGGTCAGGAAGACCTGGGGGTTCCATCGCCGACAACTGCGCGCCGCTCAACACCAGGATGTCTCAACGTCAGCGTTCGAGCCTCGACCTATGGGCTCGATGAATTGATTTATCCCGAATCGGACCTCCACCATCGAGGACCACTACACCGACACTATTAACTACGACCCCGCTGCATTGCCCTGATCCGTCGCTTGCAGGGGGTCGGTTTTGCTGACTCACTCAGTAGAGTATCGGGTTGATTCGTGGACACGAAAGCGGTGGTTCTTCAACTACGCAGAAGAGACCGATGCGCAGGCCGCAGGAATCCAACAGACCTGCTCAGCCCCCATTGGCAGTGAATACGATGTCCATTCAAGTGTGCGGGACACCCAGGTTACTGCTCTTCACGCGCTTTACGTAGCGCGGCCCCGATGCGCTTATCACTGGCCCCAAATCCGGCGGTGTTTAGAGCGCTGGAGACTGCAATGCGGGATCTCAACGAGCCATCGACGTCGTGCAAGTGTGTCCCGATCTGCGCATCCGTAGCGCCTGGCTTGAGTTGTACCCCCCCGGCGGCCCGCAGCTGGGCCGAGATGCGCCCTTGACTCGCTCCCACTCCGCTGGCGTTCAGGGAACTGGCGAGGCTCCTTTGGGTTCTCAACGAGCCATCGTCGTTGTGCAGGTGCGCCCCGATCTGCTCATCTGTGGCGCCTGGCAGGCTTCGTGCCCCTCTTTCGTTCTGCAACCGGGTCGTGAGACGCCTGTCACCTATCCCCAATCCGGCGTCGTGCAGGGCGCTGGCAATCTGCGCCTTGGTTCTCAACGAGCCATCGGGATTGTGCAAGTGCATCTCGATCTGCGCATCCGTAGCGCTTGGCATGAGTTGTGGCGCCCCGGCGGCCCGCAACTCTTCCCTGATGCGACGAGTGCCTGAGGCTAATCCGGCGTTCTTCAGGGCCTTGGCGACGTCCTCATTGGTTCTCAACATGCCTTCGGCGTCGTGCAGGTGCGCCCTTACCTGCTCATCCGTGGGTTTCGGCAGTTTCACTAGCCCGGCGGCCTGCAACTGGATAGTGATGCGTTTGTTGCCTGCCCCCAATTCGGCGGTGTGCAGGGCAGTGCTGACTGCCAACTGGGATCTCAACGAGCCATCATCGTTGTGCAGGTACGCCCTGATCTGGTCATCCGTGGCAGCGATGCGTTTGGGTTGCTTGCCTTCGGAGGTTTGAGCGGACGCCGCATAAGGTGCGGTGCGTGAAGTAGACGTATGAGTGGGCTGGGTCCGCCGAGGTCCGGGTAGGGCCGCCGATGCGCCGGCCGAGCCGGCGTGGGAGGAGACCATGGACTGGGTACTGACCGAGGCGCCCGAAGGCAGTGGCGCGCCCGAAAAATCCTGGGGATTGCCCAGCTGAATAAGGGCGTGTGCCAACTGACCTCGCGAGTATTGCGCGGCCAGTTGGCTGGAAACCGAACGCGGTTGCCCGCTGGCAGAGGACGCTTCGGCGCGTGTCGAGGGGGGAGGTGGATCCGGCAGGTCTATGGATACAGATATCGAAGGGCCGTGCAGATTAGCGCCAATGATGTCGTATTGAGATTGATCGTTTAATCGCGCGCAGATCGTTAAATCGGTACTGGTCAAATGAGCAATGCTCATGGGATTGGCACTGCCTGGAAGGTTGACGACCGCCTGATAGGTTGCATCCATTCGGCTAGTAGATTGCAGCCGTAAAGTGCCGTCCTGCAGGGCATTGCGTACTTCTGATGCCAAGCGTTGATAATCGACATCGGGTTGGGCTGTCAGCGTATTCAGATCCAAGTGAGCGTTGTGGCTCAGTTGGGCGGGTGACAGAGTGACAGGATGGTTGTGCTGGGCCTGTGACCCAGACAGTTCTAACGGCTGACTGACACTGTTGGAGGCTGCGTACTGCTGAGCAGGGATACCTGATCGAATGGGATTCATTGCTGCGTAGACCCGTTTTTAGATGCTTGGACGTTCTAATGAACGATATGGATCCAATATGGGTGGTCAGCAATAACTGGAGGTTCCATCCCTGGTTCAATCGGCGAGCAGCCCGCCGTGGTATTGCCTGGGAACCCCGTGGCCTTCCTGACCACTCACTGGGATCCAGATCGTTCATCTAGAACGTCTTAGCACCTGAAATAGGCAGGCAGCGATGAATCCCATTCGATCAGGCATCCCCGCGCAGCAGTACGCAACCCCCACGCTTGGAAATCAGCCGTTAGAGCCGTCTGGGGTTCAGGCCCAGAACAACCATCCTGTCACCCTGTCACCCGCCAAACTGAGCAACAACGCTCACCTGGCTCTGAATACGCTCGCAGCCCAACCCGATGGCGATCATCAACGCTTGGCATCAGAAGTACGCAATGCCCTGCAGGACGGCACTTTAGGGCTGCAATCCAATAGCCGGATGGATGCAACCTATCAGGCAGCCGTCAAGCCGCCAGCCGCGGCCAATCCCATGAGCATTGCTCATTTAATCAGTACCGATGTAGCCAGTACCGATTTAACGATTCACACGCGATTAAACGATCAATCTCAATACGACATCATTGGCGCTAATTTACACGGCCCTTCGATATCTGTATCGGTCAACCTGCCGGGCCCTCCGCCTGCCTCGACACGCGCCGAGGCGTCCTCTGCCAGCGGGCAACCGCGCTCGGTTTCCAGCCAACTGGCCGCGCAATACTCGCGAGGTCAGCTGGCACACGCCCTTATTCAGCTGATCAATCCCCAGGATTTTTCGGGCGCGCCACTGCCTTCGGGCGCCTCGGTCAGTACCCAGTCCATGGTCTCCTCCCACGCCGGCTCGGCCGGCGCATCGGCGGCCCTACCCGGACCTCGGCGGCCCCAGCCCACTCATACCTCACGCACCGCACCTTATGCAGCGTCCTCTCAAACCTCCGAAGGTACGCAACCCAGACGCAAGGGTGCAACGAATGAGCAGATCAGGGCACACATGTACAACGAGGATGGCTCGTTGAGACCCCAGAGGGCAATCAGCGCCGCCCTGCACAAAGCAGGATTGGGGGCAAAAAACGACCGCGTCAGGGAACAACTCCGGGCCGCCGGAGGGGTACGACCGCAGCCAAGCGCCACGGATCAGCAGATCAGGGCGCACCTGTACAACTACGATGGCACTCGGAGAACCAGGGCGGAAGTCGCCAGCGCTCTACACGCCGCCGGATTGGGAGCAAGTGACGCGCGTCTCGGCACCCATCTACAGGCCGCCGGGGCGACGCGCCACTTACCGGGTGCTACGGATGAACAAATCAGGGCGCACCTGCACAACGACGATGGTTCGTTGAGACCCCAGAAAGACGTCGTCAGTGCCCTGCACGCCATCGGTTTGGGGGCAGGTGAGCTACGCGTCACGGCCCAGTTGCGAGCCGTCGGGGCGACACGATACATGCCAGGCGCCACGGATGAGCAAATCAGGACGCACTTGTACAGAGACAACGGCTCGTTGAGAACCAAGCCGGAAGTCGCCGACGCCCTGCACGACGCCGGATTGGGCGTAAGTGACGGGCGCCTCGGGACCCTGCTGCGTGCAGCGCATGCGCAGCAATAGTCTGGGTGTCCCGCTGGAATGGTCACCGCTTGCCCGACTCCTTCAGGGAATGTCTGAATTGACCGAATTAATAGCTGCGCAAAGTAGAAAGGGTGCTGCGTCTTTTGTATTTGCTCCGATACTTTCGCTGCTTGTTCCAGCCCATAGCGCGCAGAAATGCTTGCCAGTGTTGGTAGAGCGCTTACTTGAACAGAGTTCAGACCTCACTCCCATCCAGATAGTGGTCAGTTCAGATGATGGTTTCGACTACAGCAGCATCCTGCCAGATGATCCGCGGGTCATTTACGCCACACAGGGATTAAACACCGGCCCTGCTACCGCACGTAATCGAGCCTTGGCACGTGCGACAGGCAGCTATATTTGTATGATGGACGCGGATGACAGCGTTTCTGAAGTGTTTCTCGCCACTGTGTTCAAGGGCCTGGATCGTCATAAAGCGTTCGCGCTGCGTAGCGTTTATATAAAAAACCGGGCTATTGTAAAAACCTTTATTGAACGCACTTTGACGCTGGAAAATTACGTTGATTTCTATGGCAGCGTGCTGGTAGTCGCACCACGAATCGGCTTCCCACCTTTCCAAAATATGTTGGCCGAGGATGGACTAGCGACGCTTGCAGTCATGCACTCATACGGTGGTTCGCTTCCAGTCATCAACGCCGAATACCGCATTACTCTGCATCCAGACTCATTTTGTGCGTCAAACGGACATACCTTTACTGAGCGCTATCGTGAGTGTCTTGCACAAGTTGAGTCAATCGCTCAGGCGTTTGGGGACGTGTCGCTTACTGCTGTTTTTCAGCGACTCTATGAGACTCGGCTAGCAATGAGCGGCAAGTTTGACAATTACTTGGCGGGAGGCGGGTCTATGGATTACCACGAGTTCGTTATCAAACAACGGTCACGTTAACAGTCAACGTTATTTTCAAAACAGACCAGATAGCGATCACGTTAACTGTAATCAATGTCAGCACCTGCAAAAGGGCCAAGTTCGCAAGAGAGCAAAAAGGCTTTGAGGGGAAGTGACTCATCATCAACATCAGTTAAAAAGCTTCACACAGGCTAATGAAAAATCCCACGGTGAAATGAAAGTACTAACCCGAAAGAAAAAACCTGAATCGCTTGCGGCCTCATAAGCGCATCTGATCGTCGGCCCCGTCACGTTTTTATGATGGAACTGAACGGTGTGACGAACCACTTATCCACTGTCGATGGATTGGACGCTGGAATTAGACGTATTGGCAGGCCACTGAAAAGCAAAGAAAGTAAGCCTTGCACAGTCCGAATGACTAAATAGAAAACGATCCCATTAAATCGTACGAGGAGTAGACCAGTGGATAAAGCTTATGAAGGTAAGGCGGTTTTCATCACAGGCACTACCGGGTTTGTCGGCTCGGTGCTGCTCAAAACCATGTGTGAAAAGCTTAAGGGTATCAGCCGGATCTACTGCCTTTACCATTCAACGGCCCCTTCTCTGGCCGATGCTCACGACAATCGGGTGGTATGGATAAAGGGGGACGTCACGTTAGAGAACTGGGGTATTCCTGAAGACCGACTGCAGGAAATCAGAGAGCACGTAGAAATTATTTTCCATCTGGCCGCTTATACCCGCTGGAACACCACCATACAGGAGCAGGTGCACGCTAATACTTTGGCTGCGCTGCATGGGGCTGATCTGGCAACCACCTGTAAAAAACTCACTCGATATCTAGTAGCCTCAAGCTATTGGGCGCTGTGCAATCGATTGGAATCAGGAAATATCGAAGAGCGAATCTATCAGGATCTCACAGCAGAATCTGAACTCAGCGAGATAGTCGAAGGTGGTAACGCAAGACTCAATGAGTGGCCTAATGCCTATTCCTACTCCAAAAACTTGATGGAGCGCGTGTTGCACCATCGCTATCCTGGTTTGCCTGTAATGATCGCACGCATCACATCTGTAACCGGTGCATGGGAGTATCCCAACAGAGGCTACTGTGACTTTTCTATTTCCTTGCCAGCATTTGTCAGGGCCATTACGCAGGGCGGCGTCAGATACTTCCCTACTTCGATGAAGTCAGCAGTCAACGACATGATTCCCGTTGATATTTGCGTCAATATCTTGTTAGCCAATGCCGTTGACCCGTCGAACACTCAATTCCAGGTTATCCATTGTTCTTCTGCTACACGCTACATTCCTACATTAGGTGATGTGGCTGAGATGACTGGGGATGTAAGCTACTATTCCAGCCAGAATGAATATAGCGAAATGTTATCTAATCTCACCGAGAAGCAGGCGCAGCTTAACAATATTATTGTCGGCGCCTACGGATTCGCTATGGCAAACAGCTTTATCTTTGACGATACACAGGCCCGCCGCCCATTGCATTGGATGGCGCCGGAGACTTTGTCCAGATTTCCTATCGATGTAGATGTGCTGGTGTGGCCGTCGATTATATCATCCATGCAAAAACAACTTTTCAAACCGGCAGATGGATGCTCTAACCTCTGAAATCCCACTGTATACGTGCGTATATTCCTATTAATCCGCGAGCACTTATTGAGCGGAGTAGTCGCGCACAAAAGATATCTTCTATTTTGGAATTAAGAAATCTGCACGTATGCCACCTCTATAAATAGCGCACACCGCTTATAACATTTCTAGAACATAGATGACCTCATGAGTAGCACTCGTGCATTTCCGGAGACAATTATGAACACGTTCGATGGCCCCCTTGGTGTTCGCGATGCAAAAGTGGCAATCATTGGCGCGTCATGCCGCTTCCCCGGCGGCTCTGATTCACCGGAAGCGTTTTTCGACAATTTGCTGAAAGGCGTTACCTGCGTCGGTCAAGTTCCCGAAGATCGCTGGTCGAGCGACAAGTTCTTCAATGAGCGCGACGTTGCCGGTAAGGCTTATGTTGATCTGGGCCATTTTCTCGAAGGCTATGACTACAAGTCCTTCGACGCCGATTTCTTCGGCCTTTCACCGCGCGAAGTGGAGTTTATCGATCCGCAGCAGCGTCTGCTTCTCGAGTTGGCGTGGGAAGCGATGGAGGATGCGGGGCTGAATATCGAAGGCCTGGCCGGTTCCGCCACCGGCGTCTTCGTCGGTGGCTTTACGGTCGATCATCTGCTGAACCAGTTGGGTGCGGGTGCCCGCGAGGCAATCGGAACGCACAGCGCGGCCGGCGCGACACTGACAATGCTGTCGAACCGCATCTCCTACGCGTTCGATTTTTGTGGGCCAAGCCTGTCGATCGACACGGCCTGCTCATCCTCGTTGGTCGCTTTCGCACAGGGCGTGACCGCGATCCTGACGGGACAGTGCAACGTAGCGCTGGTCGGCGGCGCCAACTTTATCCTTCGGCCGGAATACATGGTGGCGATGTCCAAGGGCCGCTTCCTGGCAAAGGATGGCCGGTCCAAAAGCTTCGATGCGCGTGCAGACGGTTATGGCCGGGGCGAAGGCGGCGGCATCGTCGTGCTGAAGGCGTATGAAGCGGCCTTGCGCGATGGCGACACTATCCTCGCGGTTGTCGATGGTGCTGGCGTCAATCAAGACGGTCGCACCAGCGGCATCACCGTGCCAAATCCCGAGGCACAGCGCGCCCTGATGTACCGTGTGCTCGCCGAAAGCGGCTGGAAGGCCGCAGAAATCGATTACATCGAGGCACACGGCACGGGCACTCCGGTGGGCGACTCGCACGAGACCCGCGCCATTGCCGATATTTATGGTCAGGACGGCCAGTGCGTGGTCGGCTCGGTCAAGGCCAATATCGGCCATCTCGAAGCCGCGGCTGGGATTGCCAGCATCATAAAGTCGACGATGATGCTGCGGCACAATCAGGTGCCTCCCATCGCCGGGCTCGAGGAGATCAACCCGAGTATCCCGACCGAAGTATTCCTGCCACGCGAACCTCTAATCCTGAATCGAGGCGAGACGCCACGTAAAGTTGCGATCAATTCCTTCGGTTATGGCGGCACCAATGCGCACGTCATCCTGAGTTTGCCGCAGGTCGAGCCCGCTCGTTTCACGGCCGAGCCATTAGATGTATCAATGCGCCTCCTCCCCTTATCGGCGCGTGACCCAAAGGCTCTGCGCGCGCGCGCCGGACAGTTCGCCGAACTGCTCGAGAAGACCGATGGCGCGACGCTCGACGATATCCTGTTCACGACGGGCACGCGCCGTACGCATCTCACGCACCGCCTCGCTGTGTGGGGTGACAGTCGGCAGGAACTCGCGGCCGCGCTGCGTGACATGTCTGCCGACGCCGAGACCTCTGCGGGGGTCGAGGGGAGCCGGCTATACAATGGCGATTCGCGGATCGTGTTCGTCTACACCGGCATGGGGCCACAATGGTGGGGCATGGGGCGCCAGCTCCTGCGCGACAACCGCGTATTCCGCGAAGCCTTGGAAGAAACCGACGCGCTGTTCACGCGTATCGCAGGCTTTTCAATTTTGGCGGAGATGATGCGCGACGAAGCGGATTCGCGGATCAAGCGCACCGAGTTTGCGCAGCCCGCGAACCTGATGATCCAGATCGGCTTGACGATCGCGCTTAGGGCCGAGGGGATTACGGCGGACGCCGTGGTCGGCCATTCGGTAGGCGAGGTCGCTTCGGCCTGGGCCTGCGGCATGCTTTCACTGGAAGACGCGTTGCTTGTCAGCC
>Ga0182008_10001260_pt1 | contig 17398 bp, 16 predicted proteins | sample Sormic07211129_1_FD_120482 | JGI IMG/M metagenome (GOLD analysis project Ga0182008, IMG submission 120482) | Rhizosphere microbial communities from Sorghum bicolor, Mead, Nebraska, USA - 072115-129_1 metaG | ecosystem: Host-associated > Plants > Roots > Rhizosphere | place: USA: Nebraska...
CATCGCGGGCTTCGACCTGTCCAGCCTGCGCATGAACCCGGTGACCAGCTTCGGCATCGCCTTCACGGCGCCGCTGGCGCAGCAGTGGCGCGGCTTCGCGGGCAACTGCAGTTCCTTCGAGGCCGCCTACGGCCTGAGCGAGACCCACACCTGCGACACCTACACGCCGCACCACGCGCCGCGCTGGGGCACCCAGGGCATCCCGGTGCCGGGCGTCACGATCCGCATCATCGACAGCGACACCGGCGAGGCCAAAGCCACGGGCGAGATCGGCGAGATCGTGCTGGCGAGCGCCGGGTCGTTCAAGGGCTACTGGAACAAGCCCGAAGCCACCGCCGCGACCCTGCGCGATGGCTGGGTGCACACCGGCGACATGGGCAAGCTCGATGCCGACGGCTACCTCAGCTTCATCGGTCGCTTCAAGGAGATGATCAAGGTCTCCGGCTACAGCGTGTTCCCGGAGGAGGTCGAGACGATCCTGATCAAGCATCCCGCGGTGGCGCAGGCCGCGGTCATCGCCCAGCCCGATGCCGAGAAGGGCGAGGTGGTCAAGGCCTTCGTCGTGCGCAAGCCCGGCATCGAGCTCGATGCCGACGCCCTGATCGCCTGGTCGCGCGACAACATGGCGAGCTACAAGGCGCCGCGCGCGGTGCGCTTCATCGACGCGCTGCCCACCACCGGTGCCGGCAAGGTGCTGCGCCGATTGCTGAAGGATTGATCGACATGCTGACGAAAGTCTTGATCGCCAACCGGGGCGAGATCGCGGTCCGGCTGGTGCGCGCACTGCGCGATCTGGGCATCGCGAGCGTCGCGGTGCATGCCAGGGACGACGCCGAAGCGCTGCACGTGCAACTGGCCGATGCCGTGGTGCCGCTCGATGCGACCGGCCCCTCTGCCTATCTCGACGGCGCGGCGCTGATCGCGATCGCGCGCGAGCAAGGCTGCGACGCGGTGCACCCGGGCTATGGCTTCCTGAGCGAGCGCGCCGACTTCGCGCAGGCCTGCGCCGATGCCGGCCTGCGCTTCATCGGCCCGACCCCAGAGCAGCTCGCGTTGTTCGGCGACAAGGCGCGCGCGCGGGCGCTGGCCGGGCAGTGCGGCGTGCCGGTCATGCCGGGCAGTGCCGGCGCGGTGACGCTGGCCGAGGCGCAGGCCTTCTTCGCGGCGCAGCAGGCCGATGGCGCGGGCGTCATGGTCAAGGCCATCGGCGGCGGCGGCGGCCGCGGCATGCGCGCGGTGCTCAACGCGGCTGATCTGCCCGAAGCGCATGCGCGATGCACCTCCGAGGCCAAGGCAGCCTTCGGCGTCGATGGCGTCTATGTCGAGCGCCTGATGCGCAACGCGCGCCACATCGAGGTGCAGGTACTCGGCGACGGCCAGGCGGTCGCGAGCCTCGGCGAACGCGAATGCACGCTGCAGCGGCGCTTCCAGAAACTGGTCGAGATCGCCCCCAGTCCCTCGCTGCCCGAGGCATTGCGCCTGCAGCTCACGCAGGCCGCGCTGCGCATGGCCAAGGCGGTCGGCTACCAGAGCCTGGGCACCTTCGAATTCCTGGTCGACGAGCGTTCGAAGACGCTGCCCTTCGTTTTCATCGAGGCCAATCCGCGCCTGCAGGTCGAGCACACCGTGACCGAGGCGGTCACCGGACTCGACCTGGTCCAGCTGCAGGTCGGCATCGCCAACGGCGAGACGCTGGCCGACCTCGCGATCGAAGCCGACCGCACGGCAGCCCAGCGCGGCTTCGCGGTGCAGTGGCGCATCAATGCCGAGACCCTCGATGCCGAAGGCCAGGCTCGGCCGTCGGCCGGCACACTGGCGCGCTTCGACCTGCCGGCCGGCCCCGGCGTGCGCGTCGACACCCATGGCTACGCGGGCCTGGCGCCGTCGCCGCACTACGACACGCTGCTGGCCAAGCTGATCGTCCATTCGTCCTCGCCGCGCTTCGCCGACGCGCTGCGGCGCTCGCTGCGGGCGCTGGAGGAATGCCGCATCGAGGGCATCGCCACCAATCTGCCGCTGCTGCGCGCGATCGCCGGGCGGCCCGAGTTCGCGACCCAGGCGGTGCACACGCGTTTCGTCGAGGCGCATCTGGCCGACCTGTTGGCCGCTGCGGCGCGCATCGATGCAGCGGACGCCAGGCTGGCGCGCGGCGCGCCCCTGCGCGCCGAAGCCGGCTTGCCGGCCGACGAAGACGACGCCCTGGTGGTCAAGGCGCCGATGCCCGCGAAGCTGGTCCAGTTCGAGGTCGATGTCGGCGACCTCGTGCCCGCCGGCGCGCAGCTCGGCGTGCTCGAAGCCATGAAGATGGAGCATCTGCTGCACGCGCCTTTCGCCGGCCGGGTGGTCGCGCTGCTGGCCGCGCCGGGCGACTACCTGGTCGAAGGCCAGTCGCTGGTGCGCATGGACGCCGTCGATGCGCAAGCGGTCGAGACGCAGGCGCAGGCCTCGCACGACCTCGACCAGGTTCGTGCCGACCTGCAGAAGGTCATCGACCGCCACGCGCCGACGCTCGACGCCAACCGCCCCGCCGCGGTGGCCAAGCGCCATGCGCAGGGCGGCCGCACCGCGCGTGCCAACATCGCCGACTTGTGCGACCTGGCGCACGATCCCGGCAACTTCAGCGAGTACGGTGCGCTGGCGATCGCCGCCCAGACCCGTCGCCGCTCGCTCGAGGACCTGATCGCCAACACGCCGGCCGACGGCATGGTGACCGGCATCGGCAGCATCAACGCGCGGCAGTTCGGCCCCGAGAAGTCGCGCGCCGTGGTCATGGCCTACGACTACACCGTGCTGGCCGGCACGCAGGGCATGCGCAACCACCACAAGACCGACCGCATGCTCGGCATCGCCCACCAGCTGCGCCTGCCGGTGGTGCTGTTCGCCGAGGGCGGCGGCGGACGGCCGGGCGACACCGACATGCCCATCGTGGCCGGCCTCAACAACCACACCTTCAGCCAGTTCGCGGCGCTGTCGGGCAAGGTGCCGGTGGTCGGCATCGTGCACGGGCGCTGCTTCGCGGGCAATGCGGCGCTGCTCGGCTGCGCCGACGTGATCATCGCCACCGAGGCCAGCAACATCGGCATGAGCGGCCCGGCCATGATCGAGGGCGGCGGCCTGGGCAGCTTCGCGCCCGAGCAGATCGGGCCGAGCAGCGTGCAGTCGCGCAACGGCGTGATCGACATCCTGGTCAAGGACGAGGCCGAGGCCGTGGCCGCCGCGAAGCAATACCTGTCGTACTTCCAGGGCGCGACCGCCGAGTGGCAGTGCGCCGATCCGCGGGCGCTGCGGCATGCGGTGCCCGAGAACCGGCTGCGCGTGTACGACGTGCGCGCCGCGATGCGCGGGGTCGCCGACACCGGCTCGCTGCTCGAGCTGCGCGCCGGCTTCGGCGCCGGCATCGTGACCGCGCTGGCCCGCATCGAGGGCAAGCCGGTCGGCCTGCTGGCCAACAACCCGCACCACCTGGGCGGTGCGATCGACGTCGAGGCGGCCGACAAGGCGGCCCGCTTCATGCAGCTTTGCAACGCGCACGGTCTGCCGCTGGTGGCGCTGTGCGATACGCCGGGCTTCATGGTCGGCCCCGAGATCGAGGCCCAGGCGCAGGTCCGTCATGTGTGCCGCATGTTCATGGTGGCCTCGCACCTGCGCGTGCCGTATTTCGCGGTGGTGCTGCGCAAGGGCTACGGCCTCGGTGCCCAGGCCATGACCGCCGGCGGCTTCGACGCGCCGGTGTTCACGGTCGCCTGGCCGACCGGCGAGTTCGGCGCCATGGGGCTCGAAGGCGCCGTCCGGCTCGGTTTCCGCAAGGAACTCGAAGCCGCGCCCGAGGGCGCCGAGCGCGATGCGCTGTTCAAGCAGCTGGTGGCGCAGCAGTACGCCAACGGCGAGGCGATCCACATGGCGCAGACCCTCGAGATCGACGCGGTCATCGACCCCGCCGACACGCGAGCCTGGCTGGTGCGCGGGCTGGCTTCGGCGTCGGCGCCGCGCGAGCCGGCGCAGGCCTACGTCGATACCTGGTGAAGGCCTGGCGCGGATCGATCGGGCGTCCGTACACTGCGGACCCCATGAAGCAACTATCGCGGCGCCGCGCCGCGCTCCTCATCGGCGCCTGGGCCGCGGCCCTGCATGCGCCGCTGGCTGTATCGGCGGGCGCGCCACGGGTCGTGGTGGCCTTCGGCGATTCGATCACCGAAGGCGCCGGCGAGATCAACGAGAACGGCAAACCGGTGCGCTATCCGGAACGGCTCGAAGCGAGGCTGCGGGCAATGCCGGGCGCGGTCCAGGTGGTCAACGCCGGCATCTCCGGCAATCGCCTGCTGGCCGACAACGTCGGTCCCAAAGGCATCGCGCGCTTCGAGCACGACGTGCTGGCGCAGCCGGGCGTCACGCATGTCGTGATCCTCATCGGCATCAACGACATCGGCTTCAGCATGCCCGAAGGGGCCAGCGAGCCGATCCGGGGACAGCCAGCGGCGGAAGAGATCACCGCCGGGCTTCAAGGGCTGATCCAGCAGGCGAAGGCGCGCGGGGTCAAGGTGCTGCTCGGCACGCTGCTGCCGTTCAAGGGCTCCTCCTACTGGAGCAAGGAAAAGGAATCGCGGCGCGACGCCGTCAACCGCTGGATCCGCAGCCGCCGACATGTCGAAGCGGTGGTCGACTTCGATGCCGCGATGCGCGACCCTTCCGATCCCCAGGCGCTGAAGGCCGCCTACGACAGCGGCGACCACCTTCATCCGGGCAATGCCGGCTATGCCGCGATGGCGGACGCGATCGACCTGCGGGCGCTGCGCAAATAGGCTTCGCACGGCACGTTCTGGCGTCACACCTCTACACAAGACTTCGTCCGTGGCTTACAGCAGGTTCACATGACGCAGGGAGGATGAAGGCTCCAACAACTCGAAGGAGTCCTCATGAAGAAACTTGCAGTCAGCCTCGCCGTCGGTGTCGCCTCTCTGTTGTCGCTCGGCGCCGCCGTGGTGCCAGCCACCGCTCAGGCGCAGCCGGGCGTGGTCGTCCGCGTGGCGCCGCCGCCCCCGCGTCCCGAACACGTGCCGCCGCCGCGCAGGGGCTACGTCTGGGCGCCCGGCCACTACGAGTGGAACGGACACCGCTATGTATGGAACAAGGGCGCATACATGCGCGCGCGCAACGGCTATGGCTATCGCGCGCCGCAATGGGATGAGCGCGATGGACAGTGGGAGTACCGCCGCGGCGGCTGGGACCGTGACCATGACGGCGTGCCCAATGCACAGGATCGCCGCCCGGACAATCCAAACCGCAGCTAGAACAGCTTGAACACCAGCGGCATCAGCAGGGCGGCCAGCACGACCTGCATGCCGAGCGCCAGCCCGGCATAGGCGCCGGCGTCGGCGTTGACGTGCAGGGCACGCGCCGCACCGATGCCGTGGGCCGCGGTCCCCAGGCCGAAGCCGCGGGCCGCGAAGCCCGTGGCGTCGGTGCCGATGCGCAGCGCATCGAACAGATACTTGCCCGACAGCGCACCGATCATGCCGGTGAGCACCGCGAACACCGCCGACAGCGCCGGGATGCCGCCGATCTTTTCCGAGATGCCCATCGCAACAGGCGCGGTCACCGACTTGGGGGCCAGCGACAGGACGACGTCGTGCGGAAGGCCCACCGCCCATCCCAGGGCCACGGCCGACCCGCCCGCGGCGGCGCCGCCGAGCAGCGAGGCCAGCAGCAGCCGGCCGAAGCGGGCCCGCAATTCGGCACGCCGCTGCCACAGCGGCCAGGCCAGGGCGACCACGGCCGGGCCCAGCAGGAAATGGATGAACTGGGCGCCCGCGAAGTAGGTCGGGTAGTCGACCCGGGTGGCCAGCAGGCCGCCGGCCAGCACCACCACCGACCACAGCACCGGATTGGCCCAGGGCGCGCCGCCGGCGCGGGTGTAGGCCGCGTTCGCCAGCAGGTAGACGACCAGGGTCGCGGTCAGCCCGAACAGGGGCGTGGCCGACAGGTAGATCCAGAGTTCGACGAAGCGCGGCATGAACTAATTCTTGCGCCGGTCGGGCCAGTAGAGCACCAGCGCGGTGACCGCCAGGCCGATCCAGGTCGACAGCGCGATCACCAGCAGCATCCGCCCGCCGTACTGCCCGAGCAGCGCGAGGTGGGTCATGACGCCGACGCCGACCGGCACGAACAGCAGCGAGAGGTGCGCGAGCAGGAAGCTGGCGCATTCGGCCACCGGCTCGCGCACGATCGCAAAGCGCAGCCCGGCCAGCATCAGCATCATGCCGAGCACCGGCCCGGGCAGCGGCAGCGATAGACCGCGCGAGAGCAGCTCGCCGACCGACTGGAACACCAGCAGCCAGGCCATCCCGCGCAAGCCGTTCATGGGCCGGCCCGCGCGCCTACTTGAAGACCACCGTGCGGTGGCCGTTGAGCAGCACCCGGTGCTCGCTGTGCCACTTGACGGCGCGCGCCAGCACCTGGCTCTCGGTGTCGCGGCCGCGGGCGGTCAGCGCCTCGACCGTGTCGGTGTGGTCGGCGCGCTCCACGTCCTGCTCGATGATCGGGCCCTCGTCGAGGTCGGCCGTCACGTAGTGGGCGGTGGCGCCGATCAGCTTCACGCCGCGGTCGTGCGCCTGGTAGTAGGGCTTGGCGCCCTTGAAGCTCGGCAGGAACGAGTGGTGGATGTTGATCGCCCGGCCGGCCAGCTTGCCGCAGAGGTCGTTGCTGAGGATCTGCATGTAGCGCGCCAGCACCACCAGGTCGGCGCCTTCGGCCTCGATGATCTCGAGCTGCTTCGCCTCGCCCTGCGCCTTGGTCGCGGCGGTCACCGGGATGTGGTGGAAGGGCACGTTGTAGCTCGCCGCCAGCTGGTAGAAGTCGCGGTGGTTCGAGATGATGGCGCGGACGTCGATCGACAGCAGGCCGCTTTTCCAGCGGAACAGCAGGTCGTTCAGGCAATGGCCTTCCTTGCTGACCAGGATCACGGTCTTCATCGGCTCGGCGGCGGCATGCAGTTTCCAGCGCATGTCGAAGTCGGCCGCGAGGGCGGCGATCTGCTCGCGCAGGACGTTCTCCCCGTGCTCGCAGGCGAAGCGCACCCGCATGAAGAACAGGCCGGTGCCGTGGTCGTTGTACTGCGCCGCTTCTTCGATGTTGCCGCCGCGCTCGAGCAGGAAGCCGGAGACGGCGTGCACGATGCCCGTGCGGTCGGGGCAGGAGAGGGTGAGGATGTACGCGGGGTTCATAAGGCCGCACATTGTCGCAGGGCCTGCCGCGGGCCGCGGCTGGTGCCAAAATGCCCCGTTCCTCGACCACCCGAACTCATCAGGAGTGAATTCATGGCCTTCAACGACTTCAACATGGACAACCAGTGGTTGCCCTTCACGCCCAACCGCTCGTTCAAGAAGGACCCGCGGGTCTTCGTCGCGGCGGACGGCATGGAGTTCACCACCCATGACGGCCGCAAGGTGATCGACGGGATCTCGTCGCTGTGGTGCGTGGGGGCTGGCCACAATCGCAAGCCGATCAACGAGGCGATCAAGAAGCAGCTCGACACCCTCGACTACGCGACCGCCTTCCAGGTCAGCAACGACAAGGCCTTCAAGGCGGCCGAGATGATCGCGGCGATGGCGCCCGGCGACCTCAACAAGGTGCTGTTCTGCAATTCGGGCAGCGAAGCCGCCGACACCTCGATGAAGGTCGCGCTGGCCTACCACCGGGCCCGCGGCGAAGGCCACCGCAACCTGTTCATCGGCCGCGAGAAGGGCTACCACGGTGTCGGCTTCGGCGGCATGTCGGTCGGCGGCATCCCGGGCAACCGCAAGGTGTTCGGCTCGGCCTTCCTGCCGCGGGTGGACCACATGCGCTTCATCCACGACCCGGTCAACCACGCCTACATCCACAACCAGGAGCCGGTCTGGGCCGACGACCCGCTGGCCGACCTCGAGCAGCGCATCCTGCCGCTGCACGACCCGAGCAACGTGGCGGCGATCATCGTCGAGCCCATTGCCGGATCGGCCGGCTGGTACGTGCCGCCCAAGGGCTACCTGCAGAAGCTGCGCGAGATCTGCGACAAGCACGGAATCCTGCTGATCTTCGACGAGGTCATCACCGGCTTCGGGCGCATGGGCACCAACTTCGCGTCCGACTTCTACGGCGTGGTGCCCGACATGCTGAACTTCGCCAAGTGCGTGACCAACGGCGTGATCCCGCTCGGCGGCGTGATCTGCCGCGACAAGCTCTACGACGAGATGATGAAGACCTCGGCGCCCGAGCACGTGGTGGAGTTCTTCCACGGCTACACCTACTCGGGCCATCCGGTGGCCTGCGCTGCGGCGATCGCAACGCTCGACCTGTTCAAGCAGGAGCAGCTGTTTGCACGGGCCGGAGAGATGGGCAAGGTCCTCGGCGATGCATTCCACAGCACCTTCAAGGGCCTGCCGAACGTGATCGGCATCCGCAGCCTGGGCCTGGCCGCGGCGGTCGAGCTGGCGCCGATCGCCGGCGCGCCGGGCAAGCGGGCCTACGACATCTTCGTCGACTGCTATCACAAGGGCGCGCTGGTGCGGCCCGCGGGCGACGTGCTGGTGATCGCGCCGCCCTACATCGTCGAGAAGTCGCACATCGACACGCTGGTCAACACGCTGGCCGACGCGATCAAGGCGAAGGCCTGATCAGGCGGCTCAGCCGGCCGGGCGTGGCGGCGGCTTGACGCCGGCGCAGTAGTCCTGCTCGGGCAGGGCCGGCGTCGGCCAGACGGCGTCGAAGGCGCGGTCCGCCTCGTCGGGCGGACCGGCCCGCATCCGCACCGCCTTCACCGAGACATCGGTGGGCAGGTGCTGCGGCACGCCCAGCTGCTTGTTGCCGTGGCCGGCGCCGCTCACGAGCAGCACGGTCTTGCCCGGCACCCTTGCCTTGACCACGGCCTGCGCCATGGCGCGGTCGCGGGCGATCTGGATCCGGGTCATCGGCACGATCTGGGACTCGGGCAGCAGGTTGCAGTGGCCGCTGCGCACGGCCTGCTGCTGTTCGGTGCGGGCGGCTTCCGGCAACTGCGCATCGAGCGAGACGTCGGCCATCGCGTCCTTCATGTGGGCCCGCTGCAGGTTGGCGCCGATCACCGGCACCCCCGCCCGGACGGCGGCCATGACCACCGGGCCGTAGGCGGCCCATGGCCAGCCCTTGTCGTTCCAGCCGAGCGCGGTCTGCACCTGGGCTTCGGTCGCGTCGCGCGGCAAGTGGGCCGTGCTGTTGCCTTCCTCGGCCATTTCGAGTGCCAGGGCGGCGAGGCGGCCGCCTTGGGCCAGTGCCATGACGGTCTCGCGTTCGATCTGCTGGTGCTCGGCGGCATCGTGCTGCTCGCCCAGCAGCAGGGCGTCGGTCGGCAGTTGGGCGGCGGCGCGGCGGGCGATCGGCGCCTGGCTGTCGTCCGGGCCCGGCGCTGCACAGGCGGTCAGCAGCGCCGCGGCGACGGCAACCAGGCTGCGCATGGCGGGGCGTTGCGCCGGCTTCGTGTTCAGTGGACCAGAACGGGAGTGTGCGCTAACTCGGCGTAGCCTTCGAGGGTGTCCTCGACTTCTTCCTGCGTCGGCGTGTTGAGCTGCCAGGCGGCAATCTGCTGCTGGAACAATTCTGCCCAGGAGCCATCGAGGTAGACCTCCTTGCCCGAGCGCTTGTCCACGATCTCGAAGCCGTGGCGTGCCAGCACCGGCAGGTGGGGCGCCGCGGGCGCCTCGCCTTCGGTCGGCTGCACGTGCACGACGACGAAGGAGTCGGAATCGTAGAGCATTTGCATGTCGGGTCCTGTGAGGATGTCGATGGCATTCATGGTGGTTAGATAGCAATCAACGCGCCAGTTTCAATATGCAGCGTTGCGTTGTAGGCACCCGCCTGTTACTGCGTGTTATTTCTCACGGATTCGACGACTGGCTGCGCAGCTGGAGGTCGATGAAGTCGCCATTGGGCTGGGTCTGCCGGATCCGGACCGGGAGCCAGCCCAGCACCGGCGCCAGCCACAGTTCGATCTTGTCGTCGCCGGGCTTGCGGGGGTTGCGCGTGAGCCTGCGGGCCGTGAACTCGCCGGCCGGCACGCCGACCTCCTCCTCGCCCTCGACATTGAAGGTCCAGATTTCGGCATCGTTGATCCCGACGGTCTGGACCGCGATCACGGCGCCGGGCGGATAGTGCGCCGTGTTGCCCGCCATCAGGGCGCCGAGCTGGAGCACGACGCTGAGCCGGTCCTGTGCACCGGCGAGGAGCATCTCGCTCGGGACATTCCCGCTGAACTGCACGCGCCTGTTGTCGCGGTCGAACAGCGAAACGGTCTCCGTCCTGCGGGTGTCCGAGAAGCGCAGGGGCTCGATGCCGGTCGGCCCGATGCGCCCCGTGCTGTGCTGGCTGCGCAGGGTCTTGAACAGGAAGGTCCAGGCCAGGCGGAGGTCGTACTGGCTGCCGTCCTGCAGCCAGACCAGTTCGCCGAACACGCCCTGCAAGGGCTGGGCGCCTTGCTGCGCCGTGGCGGCGAAGCGCAGGCGCACCGAACCGGGGACCTGCGCCTCCACCGAACCGGCGATCTGGCCGGCCGCGTCGCTGCCGGCACCCGTGTTCGAGCCCGCGGCCCCCGTGGCACCCGACCCCTTGGGGGCGGGCGCGCCGGCTTCTTGCGGCTGCGCCTCGCCGGTGTCGGGGCCCGTCGCGGCGTCGGGGTCGGCCACCGCCATCTCGGCGGGCGCCGGCCGGTCGATGGCGGGCGCGGGTGCTGGCTCCACGGCGGGGCGGGGGCGCGGCGCGGGCCGGGGCCGCGCGGGCCTGGGTGGCGGTGGCGGGACGGCTGCCGGCGGTGCCGCGCTGGCCGCTTCGACGGCGGGCGGCGGCGCGATGACGATGCTGCGCGTGATGAAGGTCTGGGCCAGCGGCGAGGGCCGCGGCCCCGAGCCCAGGGGCGCCAGCCCCAGCAGCGCCAGGTGGACCAGCACCACGGCCGCCGTCAACAGCGCCAGCCCGCGCCAGGGCGGGCGCGGAAAGCCGGGGTCGACGGACAGGGCGGGGGAGGGCATCGAGGATGGAGTGGACGCCGGCCCGGAGGTTCACCTCGGTACACTGCCGCCCGTCCACTCAGTTTAGTTGCGTGTGCCCTGCGGGCATCCGCCGTCACCCATGAAACTCGCCACCCTCAAAGACGGTTCGCGCGACGGCCAGCTGGTCGTCGTCTCGCGCGACCTGGCCAGCGCCCACTACGCCACCGGCATCGCCAGCCGCATGCAGCAGGTGCTCGACGACTGGGGCTTCATGAGCCCGCAGCTGCAGGATCTCTACGACGCGCTCAACGCCGGGCGGGCCCGCCACGCGTTCCCCTTCGATCCGGCGCAGTGCATGGCGCCGCTGCCGCGCGCCTACCAGTGGGCCGACGGTTCGGCCTACCTGAACCACGTCGAACTGGTGCGCAAGGCGCGCAACGCCGAGGTGCCCGCGAGCTTCTACAGCGACCCGCTGATGTACCAGGGCGGCAGCGACGACTTCAGCGGTCCCTGCGATCCGGTGGTGGTGGCCAGCGAGGCCTTCGGCATCGATTTCGAGGCCGAGATCGCGGTCGTCACCGGCGACGTCAGGATGGGCGCGACGGCGGCGCAGGCGCTGGACGGCATCCGGCTCGTGATGCTCGCCAACGACGTCAGCCTGCGCAACCTGATCCCGGCCGAACTGGCCAAGGGCTTCGGCTTCTTCCAGAGCAAGCCGGCCACCGCCTTCAGCCCGGTGGCCGTGACGCCGGGCGAGCTGGGCGAGGCCTGGCAGGGTGGCCGCGTGCACCTGCCGCTGCAAAGCACGTGGAACGGCCGCAAGGTCGGGATGTGCGATGCGGGCGAGGAGATGACCTTCCACTTCGGCGAGCTGATCGCGCACATCGCCAAGACCCGCAACGTGCGCGCCGGCAGCATCGTCGGCAGCGGCACCGTGAGCAACAAGGGCGTCGAGAAGAAGGGCCGCATGGAATGGCCCAAGGGCTACAGCTGCATCGCCGAGAAGCGCTGCATCGAGACCATCCAGGACGGCCAGCCCAGCACCGAGTTCATGAAGTACGGCGACACCATCCGGATCGAGATGAAGGATGCGGACGGGCAGTCGGTGTTCGGTGCGATCGACCAGGAAGTGGTGGCGGCAGCGGGCTAGCCACTGCCCCGGCGCTCAGGCGCTGCGCATCAGTTCCTTGAGGGTCCGCAGCCCGAGCCGACGGAACGCACGGTATTGGTGCGTGCGCACCGTCGTCAGCTCGATCCCGATCTCGCGCGCCGTCTCCTTGGCGGTCTTGCCGGCCAGCAGGTGGCCGATCACCTCGCGCTCGCGCAGGCTCAGCGCCAGCAGGCGCGAGGCCAGTGCCGGCTCCGCGGCCTCGCGGGCGGCGACGGCGCTGCGGCCGTGGGCGGCGGTGGCGTCGGCCAGCAGCGCGGCGTGGGCTTCGAGCAGCGCGAAATCCGCCGGCCCGAAATCGGGCTGGGCCAGGCTGCGGTAGAAGCTCACCGCGGCGCGCTGGCCGCTCGGCAGCAGCAACAGCACCGAGCTGCGCTCGCGGATGCCGACGTCGCTGTAGCAGGCGGCACGGTAGGCGGCATCTTCGACCTCCTCGGCCCGGTGGTGGCCGAGCCACAACTGCGGCCGCTTCGGCAGCTTGCGGCCCGCCAGCCAGGCCATGTGCGGGTCGAGCCGGTCGAAGCGCTCGGCCACGTAGCGCTCGGCGGTGCGCTCCGCCGTGTTGCCATAGCTGCTGGCGGCCGAGATCGTCTCGATGCGGCCGTTGGCGCCGGCCGCGAAGACCGTGCAGAAGGTCACCGGCAGCACCCGGTGCATCGCCGCCAGGTAGCTGGCGGCCAGGTGGGCGGTGCCGATGCCGGCCAGCACGCTGCCGACCACCGGGCCCGCCAGAGCTTGGTCGTGGGCACGGACGGGCCAGCGCTTCATTGCATTCCTAGGGTAATCACTTCGTACGAAGTTATGACAAAGGGCGAGCCGCCGCATCCGGACAATCCCCTTCCATGAACACCGCTGCCGCGATTCCTCCCGCCGCCCGCGCCGGCGACGCCGCCACCGGCCCGATCCCGCCGGCGGGCGTCGAACTGCCGCCCTCGGTCGGCGCCTTCCACTACACGCGCTTCGCGCCTTCGCTGCCGCCGCTGGTGGGGGGCGTCGAAGCCGGCATGCATCCGGTGGTGATCGCCGGCGGCGGCCCGGTCGGCATGGCGCTCGCGCTCGGGCTCGCGAACCATGGGGTGCGCAGCGTGGTGCTCGAGGCCGACGACACGGTCTGCGTCGGCAGCCGCGCGGCCTGCATCTCGCGCCGCAGCCTCGAGATCATCCAGCGCCTCGGCGCGCTGCCGGCCTTCCTGGCGAAGGGCCTGCCCTGGACCGGCGGACGCAGCTTCTACAAGACCGAAGAGGTGTTCCGCTTCGAGATGCCGCACGACGAGCTGCAGAAGCTGCCGCCGATGATCAATCTCGAGCAGTACTACATCGAACAGTACCTGCTGGACGAGATCGAGCGCCGCAACGCCGCGGTGCCGGGCCTGGTCGACATCCGGTGGGGCAGCACGCTGACCGGGATCGAGGAGGAAGCCGATGGACTGCGGCTGTCGGTGCGCAACGCGCTCGGCGACCATGCGCTGCGCGGCCAATGGCTCGCGGCCTGCGATGGCGGCCAGAGCTTCGTGCGCAAGTCGCTTGGTCTCGAGCTGGTCGGCACCGGCTACGAAGGCCGCTACGTGATCATCGACATCGAGCTGCACAGCGGCCATCCGACCGAACGCCGCGCCTGGTTCGACCCGCCGTGGAACCCCGGCTCGACGGTGCTGATGCACAAGCAGCCCGACGACATCTGGCGCATCGACTACCAGCTGCGCGCCGGCCAGAGCACCGAGGAGGCCTTGCAGCCCGCGGCGGTGCAGGAATTCGTGCAGCGCCACCTCGATGCGATCGGCGAAGGCCACCTGCCCTGGCACACGGTATGGACCTCGGTCTACCGCGCCGGCGCGATGACGCTCGAAAGCTATCGCCACGGCCGGGTCGTGTTCGCCGGCAACGCGGCCCATGCGATGCCGATCTTCGGCGTTCGCGGGCTCAATTCGGGCTTCGACGACGCTGACAACCTGGCCTGGAAGCTGGCGCTGGTGGCGCGCGGCGTGTCCGATGCGTCGCTGCTCGACAGCTATTCGCAGGAGCGCATCGCGGCCTTCCACATCAATGCCGAGAACGCGATGCGCAGCACCGAGTTCATGTCGCCGCCCTCGCGTGGCTTCGACCTGCTGCGCGAGGCGGCGCTGTCGCTCGCGGGCGCGCACCGCGGCATCGCCAACCTGATCAATCCGCGCCAGACCCAGGCCGTGGGCTACGAGGGCTCGATGCTGTCGAGCCCGGGCGACGAACTGGCGCAGGGGCCGCGGCCCGGCGAGGCCCTGTCCGAGCAGGCGCTGGCCGACGGCTCGCACCTCACCGACCGGGTCGGCGCGGCCTTCACCGTGCTGCTGCTGAACCTGCCGCAGCCCGACGACGCCCTGCGTGCCGAGGTGGCGCAGGCGCAGGCCGGCCCGTTGCCCGTGGCGCTGTGCGCGCTGTCGCCGCAGGACGCCGACCCGCAGGTGTTCGAAGCGCTAGGCGCGGGGCAAGGCGCCGTCTATCTGCTGCGCCCCGACGGCCACGTGGCGGCGCGTTGGCGCCGGCCGCCTCCCGGCGCGCTGCGCCGGGCCCTGGCGCGGGCGGCCGCGCTGATCCCCAAGGAGCCCGCATGACGACGACTGCCCTGCCACCCGAGGCGCGTGATCGCGTCTACGCCGAATGCGCCCGCGCCATCAGCGAGGCCGGCCCCGAGCGGGAGTCGCTGTTCCTCGCCCGCCTCGCGCTGCTGCTGTTCGAGCAGGTCGGCGACGAGGCGCGCTGCCGCGAGGCGCTCGCGCAAGCGATCGACGGGCTGCCGACGCCGTCGCTCTCCGCCTGAGCCCTCTGCGCAGCCCTTACATTTGAAGACATACAAACCAGGAGACCTTTCGATGGATCGCAGAACCCTGCTCACCACCCTCGCTGCCACCGCGGCCGCTGCCGCGGCACCGTGGGCGCGCGCCCAGGGCGCCTTTCCCGACCAGCTGATCAAGTGGGTCGTGCCGTACCCGGCCGGCGGCGGCACCGACGTGATCGCGCGCACCCTGTCCGAGGCGATGCGGCAGACGCTGGGCCAGCAGATCGTGATCGACAACCGCCCCGGCGCCTCGACCAACATCGGTGCCGAACTGGTCGCCAAGGCCAAGCCCGACGGCTACACGATCATGTCGGCCGACAACGCGCTGCTGGCCTTCAACGAGCACCTGTTCAGCAAGCTGCCCTTCAATCCCGAGAAGGACTTCAGCTACATCGGCGCCATCGGCAAGTTCCCGCTGGCGCTGGTCGTGCATCCGGACTTTCCGGCGCAGGACTTCAAGGCCTTCCTGGCCTACGTGAAGGCCAATCCGGGCAAGGTCAACTACGCCTCGCCGGGCAACGGCTCGCCGCACCACCTGGCGATGGAGATGTTCAAGGTCCGCACCGGCACCTTCATCACCCACATTCCCTACCGCGGCGCCGCACCGGCGATGGCCGACGTGATGGGCGGCCAGGTGCCGGCGATGTTCCTCGACCTGGCCTCGGGCCTGTCGATCATGCAGGGCAAGAAGGTGCGCGTGCTGGCGATCGGATCGGGCAGCCGCTCGAAGCTGCTGCCGGACGTGCCGACGCTGGCCGAAGTCGGCGTCGCGAATTCCGAGGTGTTCGCCTTCCAGGGCATCGTCGGGCCGGCCGGGATTCCGGCGCCGATCGTCGCGCGGCTGAATGGCGATCTCAACCGTGCCTTCACGACGCCGGCGGTGCAGAAGCGCTTCAGCGACTTCGGCATGGAGGCGATGCCGGGCTCGCCGGCTCAGTTCGCGGCGCTGTCGCGGGCGGAGTCGCAGCGGTGGGGGCCGATCATCAAGGCGGCGGGGATCAAGTTGGATTGAGACCTTGCGGGACAGACCAAGGACTGCGCAGCAGTTCTTGCTCTGTCCTCAACAGATCAAGGCTTTCCCTTCCGCGACCCATCCTCGAACACCTCGTCCTCCCGCTCCAGCTTGCCGTTGGCGTCCCAGCTGCGTTCGCGCGTGACGCGGCCCTTGTCGTCATAGACCGATTCGGCGATGAGCAGGCCGCTGTCGCTGAATCGCTGGTGGGTGCCGGTCGGCAGCTGGCGCAGACGGTCGTTGGCCAGGTAGCGGCCGATCGCGGCGCGCTGGCCGTTGTCGTGGTATTCGGTGACCTCGATCAGGCGCGGGTTGCCGTCCACGCCATAGACCGACTTGCTGCGCGGCTGGCCGTTCTGGTAGAAGCTCTCGTCGCTCAGCGGCGATCCCGTGCTGTTCCAGCGCTGCTCGCGCACCAGCGTCCCCCGCTCGGAGAACTCCTGCTCGCGCTGCCGGACCGTGCCGCGCTCGCCCAGCAGCGAGACCACTTCGCGGCGCTTGACGCCTTCGGACGAAAAGCGCCGTTCGATGCGCTGGTTGCCCATCATCTCGTCCTGGGCCGCGGGCTTGCCGTTGTCGTAGAGCTCTTCGCTGCGCACCCGCTTGCCGGCCACGTAGGACAGCCGCGAGCGCAGGATGCCCCTGGCATCGAACAGCTCGACCCGCGAGGCGCCGCCGACGAAACCGCACAGCTGCGCGTCGTCGGCCGCGGGGGCGAGCACCGGCTTGTCGCCGCAGCGCAGCGCCGAGAGCTGGCCGCGTTCGGTGAACTCGACCGAGGCGCGCTCGCCCGCCGCATCGGCGAAGAAGGTGACGCGGCGCAGCGATCCGTCCGGGTAGAAGATGCGCACCAGGCCCATCTCGTGGCCGTCCTCGTACGTCGCGTCGCGCAGCACCTGGCCGGAGGGCGAGAACTCGCGCGCCCGCCCTTCGATGTTGCCGCGGGCGTTCAGGCTGTGCTCCTTGGCGAGCTTGCCGTCCTCGTAGAAGCGCACCAGGCCCATGAAGGTGCCGCTCTGGACCTGCTGTTCGCGGACCAGCTGACCGCCGTCGCGGTCCTTGCAGCGCATCACGCCGGTCTTGCCGGCAGTGGTTGCCGCGTTGGCCGGGTTCACGGCCTGGCCGTTGAGTTCGCAGTCCTGCACCGCATGGGCGGCCGTGGCGGCGAACAGCAACGCAGCCGCCGCGCCGCCGATGCGCAGGCGCATCGGCGGGGCGACTGGCGCGGCCGACACACTCATGCGTCGTAGACGGTGTCCAGCGACCGGAAGCCCTTGGCTTCGATCGGATTGCCGAAGGGGTCGCAGAAGAACATGGTCCATTGCTCGCCCGGCAGGCCCTCGAAGCGCACCTGCGGCTTGAGCACGAAGTCCATGCCCGACGCCTCGAGCCGCTTCGCCAGTTCCTGCCAGGCC
>Ga0182008_10001261_pt1 | contig 17394 bp, 14 predicted proteins | sample Sormic07211129_1_FD_120482 | JGI IMG/M metagenome (GOLD analysis project Ga0182008, IMG submission 120482) | Rhizosphere microbial communities from Sorghum bicolor, Mead, Nebraska, USA - 072115-129_1 metaG | ecosystem: Host-associated > Plants > Roots > Rhizosphere | place: USA: Nebraska...
ACCGGATGCGCCACGACGTCCTGAGCGTCGAGCCCGCCGCGTCGGGACTCACGGTCACCGCCCGGCTCGCCGCCGCCGGGTCCTCCTCCGCGCTCGGCGTGGTCTACCGGTGGACGGCCTGCGACGGAGCGGACGCGGGCCAGGCCCGGCTCCGGCTGGAATGCGCCGTCACCCCTGACGGCACCTGGTCGGTGCCACTGCCCCGGCTGGGAATCGCGATGTCGCTGCCCGGCACCGACGCCGAGGTCGAGTGGTTCGGCCTGGGTCCCGACGAGGCATACCGCGACTCCCGTACCGCCGCTCGCGTCGGCCGTCATCGGTCGACTGTCCCGGCGATGCAGACCCCCTATGTCCGCCCGCAGGAGAACGGCAACCGCCACCACGTCCGCCGCACCCGGATCACCACCGCTGACGGCACCCTGCACATCACGGGCGACCCGGTCATCGACCTGACCGTGCGTCCGTGGAGCACCGCGGCCCTGGCGGCTGCGGCCCACCAGCACGACCTGGTCGGCGACGGCCGGCTCCATCTCCACCTCGACCACGCACACCACGGGCTCGGCAGCGCGTCCTGCGGGCCGGGCCCGTCGGCGGCGGACGTCCTGGCCGCGGTCCCGACGGTGTTCCGCGTGGAGTTCAGCACCGGTCGGTAGGCGGGCCTGGCCGCCCGCCCACCGACAGTCCAGCAAAGTCAAATCCCCATCACGAAGGGTTTCCCTCACATGGACCGCACCACCATACGCACCCGCAGACTCCTGGCGCTCACCACCACGGCCGTCATGGCATTCGGCGTCGGCGCGTGCAGCAATGACAAGAACGACTCCGCCGAAGGATCGGCCCACAGCGGGCCGGTGAAGATGGAGTTCTGGGGCTGGGCCGGCTACGAGAAGATCGTCGACCAGTGGAACGCCGCCCACCCGGACATCAAGGTCACCTTCAAGAAGATCCCGTCGGGCCCCGCGGGCGGCTACACCCAGATCAACAACGCGCTCACCGCCGGCGAGGGCCCGTGCCTGGCCCAGATCGAGTACCAGAACATCCCGTCGATGCTCGTGAAGAACTCGGTCATGGACATCACGCAGTACGCGCGCGACGGCATGCACAAGTACGTCCCGTCGGCCGTCTCCGCCTCCAGCGTCGGCGACAAGATCTACGGGGTTCCGGTGGACGTCGGCCCGATGGTCCTCTTCTACCGCAAGGACCTGTTCGCCAAGTACGGCGTCAGCAAGCCGCCGGCCACCTGGGCCGAGTACAAGGCCGCCGCCGAGAAGGTCACCAAAGCCGACCCCAGTGTCAAGTTCGGCACCAAGCTCGGCGACGGCGCCAGTTTGGCGTCTTTCACCCTGCAGACCGGTCAGTCCTGGTACTCGACCCAGGGAGACAGCTGGACCGTCAGCATCGACAACCCTGGCACCCGCAAGGTCGCCTCCTACTGGCAGGACCTTCAGGACCGGGGTCTGGTGGCGAAGTCCGGCAGCGCCTGGGACCCGCAGTTCAACAAGGCCTCCGAAGCCGGCAAGGTGCTGACGTTCATCGGCGCGTCCTGGGCCGCCGGCGGTCTGAAGTCGGACCTGAAGGACGAGACCGGCAAGTGGAGGGTCGCCCCGATGCCGACCTGGGAGGCCGGCGACAACAAGAGCTCCAGCAACGGCGGCTCGGCCACCTCGGTGATGACCGGCTGCAAGACCCCCCGCCAAGCAGTGCAGTTCGCCGATTTCCTCTCCAGTGACCCGCAGGCCGTGAAGACGGGTATCGAAGGCGGGCTGTACCCGGCGTCGAAGGCCGGACAGGACGACCCGTCGCTCACGGGCGGTGACCCGTTCTTCGGCGGCCAGAAGGTCGGTGACGTGTACAAGGCCTCCGCCGCAGCGGTGCCCAGCACCTGGACCAACGGCCCGACCTTCCAGCAGGTGGAGACGGACTTCACCGGTGCCATCGGCAAGGGCACCCTGCCGGACGCGGTCACCGAGGTCCAGGCCTCGACGGTCACCGCGATCAAGAAGCTCGGACTGTCGGTGACCAACTGAGGCAGCGCAACACCGCCACCCTGATGGATTCCCGCGGCCGCACTTTTCGGGCGCCGCGGGGATCCGCTCCCTGATGTCGAATCGCCCAGCGAGGTTTCCATGAGCAGTCCCAGCAGCACCCGGACCGCGTCACCGCCGCGGCCTGTGCCCGCGGTCACGCGCCGTGTCTCCCCCGCCGGTCGGCCGGGGCGCGCCGGCCTCCGCAGCGCGTTGACCGCGTCGGGTTTCCTGGCGCCGTTCGCGGTCCTCTTTGTGACCATGATGGTCGCGCCGATCGGCTACGCGCTCTACGAGAGCTTCTTCACCGTCCGCCGCGCCGGGCTGTTCGGCGGTGCGCCGTCCACCGAGTTCACTGGACTGTCCAACTACGCCGACGCCCTTGGCGACCACGACTTCGTGGCGTCGATCGTCCGCGTCGGGCTGCTCGGCTGCGTCCAGGTCCCGTTCATGCTCGGACTGGCCCTCCTGCTCGCGCTCCTCCTCGACTCCCGCTCGGCCCGGCTGCGCAGGACCTTCCGGCTCACGTTCTTCCTGCCCTACGCGCTGCCGGGTGCGATCGCCGCGCTGATGTGGTCCTTCCTCCTGGTCAAAGACCTCTCGCCGTTCACCGGACCGCTGTCCCACCTGGGTATCGACACCGACTTCCTGTCGCCGTCGTGGGTTCCGGTCTCGATCGGGAACATGATCACGTGGGGCTGGACCGGCTACAACATGCTGATCATCTACTCCGCGCTGCAGACGATCCCGGCCGAGGTGACGGAGGCCGCCGCGCTCGACGGCTGCACCGGATGGCGCTTGGCCTGGGCGGTGAAGATCCCACTGGTGCGTCCCGCGCTGGTGCTGACCACGGTCTTCTCCATCATCGGGACGGCGCAGATGTACACCGAGCCCGCGGTCCTGGTCGGCGCGCGCATCCCAGGCGTCGACCCGAAGTTCTCCCCGATCATGAACACGACCGTGGCCCTGGACGTGGGCGGCCAGAACGTGGCCGCCGCCCAGTCCGTCGTCCTCGCGTTGATCACCCTCGTGCTCTCGTTCGGATTCCTCAAGTACAACCAGCGCAAGGGAGCGATGGCATGAGCGTGATTTCGGCCGACCGACCGACGCGACCGGCCCGAACGACCCGCCGCGGCACCGACATCGCGAGCAAGACCGTCGTCAACGGCGTGCTGGGCCTGATGGCCCTGTACACGCTGATCCCACTGTGGTGGCTGTTCGTCTCCTCGACCAAGGAATCGGGCTACCTCTACACCGGTACGCCCCTGTGGTTCTCCCACTTCGACCTGATCACCAACATCAGGAACGTGTTCAACTTCGAGGACGGCATCTTCCCCACCTGGCTCGGCAACAGCGCGCTGTACAGCCTCGTCGGCGCAAGTGTCGGCACCCTTCTGTCCGCGATGGCCGGCTACGCGCTGTCCAAGTTCACCTTCCGCGGCCGCGAAGGCGTCTTCAACATCATCCTCGCCTCGGTACTCATTCCGATGCCGATGTTCGCCCTGCCGTTGTTCCTGCTCATGGCCAAGCTCGACATCACCAACACCTACTGGTCGGTGCTGCTGCCCAGCTGCGTCAGCCCGTTCGGCGTCTACCTGTGCCGGATCTTCGCCGCGGCGTCCGTCCCGGACGAACTCCTCGAGGCCGCACGGCTGGACGGGGCAACCGAACGGCGCACCTTCTTCCGGATCGCCCTCCCGCTGATGTCCCCGGCCCTGGTGACCGTCTTCCTGTTCCAGTTCGTCGGCATCTGGAACAACTACCTGCTGCCCTCGCTCATGCTCAACACCCCCTCCCTGCAGCCCGTCACGGTGGGGCTGGTGCAGTGGCGCGCGGAGAAGGCCAGCGGCGTGCCGCCGCTACTGCCGATCACCGGTGCGTTCCTTTCGCTGATCCCGCTGCTCGTCGCCTTCATCTGTCTGCAGCGGTTCTGGCGCAAGGGCCTGACCGCAGGCTCCCTCAAGTAGCGCGTCCGCCGCCGCACCCCCGTCTGTACTCCAAGGGACCATGGAGTTGCCCCGCGCTCACGTCATTCTCGACAAGCGGGCCGTTGGACCGCGCCCGTCCGACGCCGCACCTCCGGCTCGCTCGTCGAACACCTCGGCCGCTGCGTGTACACCGGGCCCGGCCCCTACGAGCCGGAACACCCGAGCGCGAACGACGACGGATTCCGTATGGACGTCGTCGAACCGGTCAGGGACCTGGGCACCAGGACCGTCCGCCACCGGGCGGCGACTTCGGCTCCGGTTTCCGCTGGGAGGACTCGGTCGGTCCACGCGACATGCACCCGGTGCCCCGCGACCTCGCCCGGCATTCCCTGGAGTCGAGCCCGGTCGGCCTGGACGAGTTCGCCCGCCGGCTCAAGCTCACCGACTCCGGGATGATGCTCGCGCGGTACGGCACTGTCGGATCTGCGTGTCGCCGACGCCACGCCGGAGCCGCACATCGTGCGCGTGCGGTGCCTCGGCAACGAGATGGACGGACGCCGGCAAACCGGCTTCATGACGGCCGACGACTACGGCAAGCGCGCCGCCCATACCGCCGGTGCGATGAAGAGGGCCGCCAATGATCTCGAACTCCTGGGTCTGCGGCCCCTTCGGAGCGCACGGTGCTCGAGCACACCTACGACCACGTCGACCACGTCTCCTGCCACGCCTACGACCAGGAGCTCGACGGCAACCTCGGCTGCTTCCTCGCCTCGGCGACCGACACGGACTGCTTCATCGACACCGTCGTCGCGACCGCCGACGAGGACCGGGCCGCGGTCTTCCTCGTCAACCGCGCGCTTTTGCAGGCCACTGAGCCGCCTGGGCGGCTACGGCCCCGACTCACCCTGCCGACTGGTCGTCGCCACCACGGACCCGCCCGACTGCCGGAGAAGACCACCTGGTACCTGGCCACCAACCGGCCCCACCCCGACGCACCCCACGCCACCACCAGCCCGCACTCGCTTGCCGACCTGGCCGAGATCGTCCGCCTCAACGGACCAGGCTGGCCAGTTCAGCGGGTGAACCTCATGTCCGGGTGACGTGTGGTGCGGGGGCCGGCATTCCGGGCGACTTCGCGTACCCGCTCCTTCGGCAGGCGTGGCGGATAGGCTCGACAACGTGCACGAGATCACCAAAGCCCTGGTTCCGGGCACCAAGGAGTCGGCATCGCAGCACTCGGACCCGCGGTATGCCGGGCGGCTCGCTGCTTATGGAACCGTGGCCACGCACCTGTCCCTGCTGAGCGATCGTCGGCTCGGCGGGGTCGTGGCCGCCGCCGATCCGCTCGGGTCCGGCATCGGCGGCAGGGCGGCGGAGCTGGACGTCGAAGGCACGCGGGTGTTCGTCAAGCGGGTACCCCTCACGGACACCGAGTTGCGGCCGGAAAACGTGCGGTCCACGGCGAACCTCTTCGGACTGCCGATGTTCTACCAGTACGGGGTGGGTTCGGCCGGGTTCGGGGCGTGGCGAGAGCTGGCCGTGCATGTCATGACCACCAACTGGGTCCTCGGCAACGAGTACGAGGGCTTTCCGTTGATGTACCACTGGCGCATCCTGCCCGACTCTCCTCCCGAGGGTTTCGCCGACGCGTTCGGGGGCATCGACGGGGCGGTCGCACACTGGGAGGGATCATCGGCCGTGCGTGAGCGGCTGGAGGCCATCGGCCGTTCCTCGTTCAGCCTGGTGCTCTTCCTGGAACACGTCCCGCAGACACTCACCGACTGGCTGCACGGCCACCGGACCGCCGCGCCGGAGGTGATCGAAGGCTCGCTGTACCCACGTGTGGAGGAGGCGCTGACGCGCGGGAGTGACTTCATGAGCTCGCGCGGGCTCGTCCACTTTGATGCCCACTTCGCCAATGTCCTGACCGACGGCCAGCGGCTCTACTTCGCGGACTTCGGACTCGCCCTGAGCTCCGGCTTCGAACTCTCAGCGGCCGAGGCGGAGTTCCTCTCCGACCACCTGGTGTATGACCGCTGCCACACCATGAGCCATCTGCTCCGCCACCACCTGCCCGATGGCCTTCGCGGTGGTAGGGAACACGAGGCGTTCCTGCGCGACTGGATCGCCGGCCACCGGCCCGGTGGCGTCCCGCGCGAGCTCGCCGCGATCATCGACCGGCACTCCCGAGCTGCCGTGGTCTTCGGCGAATTCGCCCGTCGTCTGCTCACTGAGAGCAAGCGGACGCCGTTTCCGGCCGCTGAGATCGAGCGGGCCTGGACAAGTACGGCTCACTGGGTGCGGTGTTCATCCCGTTGTTCTGGCTGATCACGCTCTGTGCGGTCGCGGCCCTCGCATGCAAGGCGCGGTGTCCTGCCGTAAGCCGCCCGTCACGGACGGGACGACGTCGAGTCGGCCGACCGATTGGCCGACCGATTGGCTGACCGCTCGTCGAACGTCGGGATGCTCGGCCCCAGCGGCATCCGCTGGGTGACCACGAATGACACCACCGCTGCGAGCACCACCAATGCCACCGTGTCCACGTTGCCCAGCAGGAGCACGACCAGGATGACGCTGCTCACGGGCAGCCGTAGGGCCGCGGTCACCGTGGACGCCATTCCGACCGCCATCGCCGGTACCAGCCCCAGACCGGGCAGCGGCGCCAGCAGCACGCCGGCTGCTCCACCCAGGAACAGGGCCGGGAAGACGGGGCCACCGCGCAAGCTGCCCAGAGAGAGCGAGTACGCCAGGCCCTTGAAGGCCAGCACCGCGATCAGAGCGCCCACCGGCCAGGCGTGCGGGTCCTTGGCCAGCGCGGACAACGTGGCCTCCCCGGACAGGGCCGCTTCGGCCGGCGAGCGGCCCGTGGCGACCGCGTAGAGGGTGATGCAGGCCGCCGCGCCCAGCGCGCAGAGGGTGGTGTGGGCCATCGTCCGGGCCGCCACGAAGCGGGCCGCGAGCCGTCCGCCCACGAAGATCCAGTGGATGAGGAAGGCGAGGGCAGGTGCTATCAGCAGCATCCACAGCACGTCCTCCCAGTCGAGTGGCGGCGGCTTGGGCAGGCCGATGTCCAGGCTGCCCGTCTCGAAGCCGGTCCAACGGACGAATCCGGTGAAGATCAGGTCTCCCACCCCGCTGGCCAGCAGGCCCGGCAGCATCACCGCGAACAGCTGAGGCCCGCCGACCCCAGCCACCTCCATCAGCAGCACCGCGCCCACGATCGGGTTCCCGAAGAGCGCGGAGATGGCGGCCGCGGCCCCGGCCGCGCCGAGCAGCGCCGTGCTCGCCTCGGTCTCCGGCGCCCGGGCCAGGTCTGCGAACAGCAGGGCCAGTCCGCCGCCCAACGCGATCAGTGGTGCCTCGGGTCCCAGCACGGCCCCGAGCGGCAGACCCACCAGAGCGGCGACCAGAACTCCCGGCAGCGCCTGTCGGGTGACGCCACCCGCGTGCAGCCCCCCGGCCGGAACATGCCCGCCCCGCCCGGGAAGCCGCGTGACCACCAGGCCCACCACGAGACCGGCGACCGTCAGCAGGGGCAGGGCCCACCACCACGGGGCCTGTTTCCAGCCCAGGTCCCTGGGCCAGTCTGTCCAGATCAGCCGTTCCAGCTGGTTGACCGCCACGAGGAACCAGAACGCGATCAGTGCCACCGGAACACCGATCAGCCCGCAGAACAACAAGGCCTTGCGGTACTCCGGGCGGCCCAGCATGGTCCGTAGCAGGTCGGCTTCCGGGGGCTGACTATGCGGGGTGACCCCTGAGCCGCCCTTCGACGTCGTTGCGGCGATGGCTCCTCCCTAGGTCGGCGCCACACGATGTGGTCGCGGTCGCGTCGGTCTGATCATCGAATGCCTTGTGGTCGTATAGCGGCACGAACAGAGACGGAGGGTGAAACCGGGCTTGAAACCGGGCCTGCTCCTCGCCTTCTCAGGCGGCCTCGGCCGGCAGCTTGCCTACGTCGATGGCGTCGACGAGTGCCTGGTGGTCCTGCTCGTTCTGGTCGGCGTACAGCTCGGCGAACGTCACCAGTGCCCGGTCGAAGGAGTCCCCGCCGCCCAGGTATGCGGCGATGGCGATGCGATCGCCGGACCTGGCGTGGGCCCGGGCCAGCGTCGCACCGCACAGAGCGCCGAAGGTCCGCATGCCCCGAGGCACCATGTCCTCGGCGACGGCGACTCCCTTCCAGTCCCGCAACTGCCGTACGTAGAAGTCGCGCTGTCGGCCGTCGATGCCCTCGACCCGCTCCCAGCCCAGGAAAATGTCGCTGGTGGCCTGCATCAGCCGCTGCCCGGCGACGACCCGCTGGCCCTGGTTCGGATACTCGGTGTCCCCGACGTAGGGGGCCAGCACAGACTGGTCGGCCTCCTTCGCCTGGAGGAACAGCGGATCCTCGCCGTCCCGCCCCAACAGGAGCACGATCCAGCACCGGGTGCCCACGCTGCCGACCCCGACGACCTTGCGCGCCATGTCGACCACCTGGTACTGCTCCAGCAGGTACCGCCGGTCCGTCTGCAGTGTCCTGCCGTAGCGCTCGATCAACTCGCTGATCTGCTGCTCCAGTTGGCCGCGACGGTCGTCGGGCAGCAGGTCCTCGAGCCGGGTGATGAGCGGCGGGTCGGGCACGATACGGCGCCTGCCGTCGACGACCCGGGTGAGCTTGTCGAAGACCTGAAGGGTGTCGTGCGAACGCGCCTTGGCCGCGGCACGCGTCCAGCGCTCATGGCCCCGCTCGGACAGTTCCGGTCCGAACCGGTCCAGGACCCACTTCTCGTCGAACTGGGCGTACCAGACACCCAGGTTGCCGATTCCGGCGAACGCCCGGATGCTCTCGCGATAGGACCGTACGGTCGCCCGTACGATCGCGGCCCGCTCCTTGGTGCTGAAGCCGTTGAGCCGACCGGCGATGGCGAGGCTGGCGGCCAGGCGCTTGACGTCCCACTCCCAGGGGCCGGGCAGCGTCTCGTCGAAGTCGTTGATGTCGAACATGAGGCGGCGTTCGGGCGAGGCCAGCAGGCGGAAGTTCAACATGTGGGCGTCGCCGCACAGTTGGGTCCTGAAACCCGTCCTCGGCGTCTCGGCGAGGTCCGACGCCATGATCGCGGCGGCCCCTCGGTAGAACCGGAAGGGTGACTCGGACATCCTTCCGTAGCGGACCGGTACGAGCTCGGGCAGCCGCATCGCCGACTGCTTCTCGATGATCTCCAGCGGGTCCGGTCGCTTGGGTCCCGGCGCGAACTCGGCGTGGCTGGAGCGGGGCACATCGGCCCGTGCCGCCCGGCCGAGCGCGGCTCGCTCTTGGGGAGTACGGCGCCGCGTCTCGCGGCGGTCCACGTGGTTGTCGGTCATGGCAGCGGCTCCAGGGGGCGTGGGCCGCCTCCGCACACGGCGGTGGCGGCGGGCCGCCGGCGGTGGATCGACTGCTCCGGGGCACCCACCCCCGTATGCCGGAGCACGGTCGGGGCATGCCGGGCTGTTCTCGGAGCGTGCTCCGCCCTAGCCGTGGTCGTGGTCTCGCGCCAACGGGACGGCCGGTTCACAGGCTTCCTCAACCAACGTATCCCTGCGGCAGGCACCCGGCGAGCCGAGTCAGTGAGCGGCGTCGGCCCCGCCCCCGGAGCCCGGATCCGCGGGCGGCGCGGCGCCGTCGGCGTCCAGGAATTCGCGGATCACCAGGGCCGCCGACGTGATCACCGCTGTCCGCACCACCACGCGGTGGTCGGGTGTCGCCGGGGGACAGGAGAGGACGAACTCCGTGTGGACGGCCGGGGTCTTCGTGGCGGGCCAGACGGTGTACAGGTGGACCGAGGTGCGGGGACCCCTCGCGGGTGATGCAATTGACAAGGGGGTCGTGGGGGACGCAGCCACGAGCACCAGAGGTGACACCGTGAGCGACGAATTCGAAGAAGTGGGTCCGATCGACTACCTGGTCGTCGAGTTCCCCGGCAATCGGATGACGGGTGAGGGCCTGCCCATCCTGGTCGATCTCGTGGACCGCGGACTCATTCGGATCCTGGACCTGACGTTCATCAAGAAGGACGACGACGGATCCGTGACGGCCATGGAGATCGCCGACTTCACCGGCGACGGCGAGCTCGACCTGGCCGTCTTCGAGGGCGCGTCGTCAGGACTTCTGGGCCAGGACGACATCGACGAGGCGGCCAAGGCGCTGGAACCGGGCAGTTCCGCCGGCATCCTGCTCTACGAGAACCGGTGGGCCGCACCCTTCGCCGCCGCTCTGCGCCGCGGCGGGGCCCGGATGGTCGCCTCGGGGCGGATTCCGGTGCCAGCGTTCGTCGCCGCCCTCGATGCGGCCGAGGCCGCCGACTGAACAACGCTCACGCTCGGTGACGCCGACGGACAGCTGACAGGCAGCTGATGGACAGAAGGGAAAGAGCCATGCCAGGTCTCCTCCGCGGGGTCGCGCGCACCGCCGTCGTCGCCGGAACGGCGACCGCCGTGTCGAACCGTGTGTCACGCCGCCAGCAGGGGCGATGGGCCGCCCAGCAGCAATACCAGGAACCTGCGCCCCAGCCGGCTTCCGTCGTCGCAGCGTCCACGCCTTCGTCGGCCCCCGACATGTCCGACAAGATCGAGCAGCTGAAGCAGCTGGGCGAGCTCAAGGAGCAGGGCATCCTCACCGACGCCGAGTTCGAGGAGCAGAAGCGCAAGCTCCTGCAGGCATGACCGGACCTCGCCGGACGCCTGCGCCGTGCGCCGCCGAGGGGAAAGCGGTCGACATGGGTCGTCGCGGTCCTGGCGGAGGCGGATGCCCAGGGTTGGACTTTGAGGCCGGGAACGGGCAGCTGGTCGCGTCCGGGACGGGCTCGGCCGGAACGGCCGGAACGATCCTCAAGCCGTTGCTGGTCGGCGGGCGCTGTTGGGGCGGGGCCTGAGGGCCCCACTGTGCGAACACCTCGAACATCGCCTCAGGATCACAGATCTTTCCGAAAGACCGTGGAGCTGTGTCGGACTGCCATCCCGAGGCGCAGGTACAGGTTCAACGCGCCAGTTTCGGAGTGCGTCACGAGGGTGCAGGCCTGCCGTCCCTGCCGATAGTAGGCGCGGAATGCATGGCGGAGCAGGAGGCGGGCGATGCCCCTGTCGCGGTGGTCGCGGCGGACGGCGACCTGCTCGATGTAGCCTTCGCCGGCGTCCGGGAGGTCCAGCGAGATCACCGCGCCCACCAGTTGGCCCTCAGCGAACGCCAGCACTGACATCGCGGGGGCGAAGGTGGGGCGTTCGACAGTGTGCCGGGCCCACTCCTGGTAGCTCTCGCGCCGTTGCTGCCATTCGTCGAAGGCGTCCTCGACGAGCTGGTGTGCGTCGTGCTCGTCGCCGACCCGGAACGGTCGGACCGTGATGCCCGCAGACGGCTCGGGCACGGCTGGCTCCTCCGGCATGAGAACGCGGACGGACCTGCCGTTGCCCCGCGAGCAGGGCGCCGTCGTAGAACTGTGTGCCCTGCGAGCCGCCAGGCCAGTCACCGGCCCTTTTTGTTGAACCATCCGAACGACTGGAAGACGGACGCGCCGATAAAAAGGATGCCGATAGGAACGATCGTGAACCAGGTGGCATCGGCCTTCATGGCCGCGAGCAGGGCGATGGCGACGAGGGCCAGCGCCAAAAGCACGAGCATGCCCAGAAGGACACGAATCTTGGAAACCAACGGAGGACTCTCCAATGTTTCAGCCGGGGGCTCTATTGACCAGACAGCGTTCGCTACCCGTTGGACCCGTTGGACCCGTTGGACCCGTTGGACCGCTGGCGACGGTTGCCCAGTAGGGAGGCAGCAAGCTCCCCGGCGTGACACCACGGCTCCGACGGGAAGCTCATGGGGCGAGTCTCCCAACACTGCCTTCCGGAGGCACCAGTAGAACTGCGTAATCGAGTACGTAGGCTCACCGGCCGGGGCGAGGCAGCGGCCAGCCGTGCAGTGAGCCGTTGCCAACCTCACCTGTCGGATGGGCAGTTGGCCTGACGGACGGATGAAGCCCCTGGTAGATGGGGTTTCGACCAAGAGAACCGTCTCCACCAGAGGCTTCGTATGCTTGTCCATCCGTCCCGCGTCGACGTGTCCAGCTCTGCCCTGCGCGTCCTCACTGCCTGCCTCAGGGAACACCGTCGTAAGCCGGTCGCTTCCGTGATCCGGACGGCGAGAGCCGCGAGGGGTCGCCGCGGCCTGCTCATCAGCGGCGATCTTCGGCTGGGCGAGGGAGGGGTGACGGTGGGCCTCGGCCCAGTCCCGGACGCTTCGTGCGTCGCGGCTCATCTCGGGGAGGATGCTCTCATTCGCCCAGGCCCACAGCCACGAGCCCGACACGGGGCTGGAACTACCAAGGATCTGCGCAGGCGCCGTCGCGGTCTTGTCGGAGAACGTCAGCAGTACTCTCTGAGTTCCTGGCGCGCTTGAACAATCCCATGCCGCGAGGTCTGTCAGGGGCCGTTGACCAGCCTGGCGCCACCTCATACCCAGGCACCCCCGCAGTTCGGTCCAGGACAACGCCGGTGGCCCTGTCGTCGTCGCTCACAACAGCCAGGCCAGGCCAAGTCCGGTTCGGGCTTCGGCAAGGTGACTTTCACCTCGACGGGGATGCGGGCATGTGTGCGTGCCCGAGCAGACCGTCGAGGCGTTTCGTCGAAAAGCGTCGCGCCGTCCGGCCGTACTCGCTCGGAGCACGGCCGGACGGCGCACGAGGGGCGGCCGGACGACGTCAGCGCACGGTCATGCGTACCGGAACCACCGGGTACGTGTACGGAGTGTCCGTGCCGATCGCCAGGGCGGCCGTGTATATGCCGGTCCGGTCCACTGCCGTGACGGACGCGTCCAGCCGTACGGTGACGGTCACATGCGCACCTGGAGGCAGCCGCAGGGTGACAGGGGCAGCCGCGAGCCAGGGTACGTCGGTGGTCGGGACGCAGTCGTCGAGGCCTGGCAACTGTTCGACGGCCGGGATGGCGTCGTAGACGCTGCGGGCCCCGCCGACGTGGAAGAAGCCGCATGCGCTGCCGCCCCGGTAGAGGGCGTTGGCGGAGGGAGGCAGGGCCGTCCAGGTGCGGGCGGCCGGGTCGTAGGCGTAGCCGCCGTTGGTGCGGCCGCCCATCAGGTCGCTGGCACCGCCGGCGACGAGGAACCGGCCGTCGACGGCGGTGTAGGTGGAGCCCCAGAGGTCGGTCGGCAGGTCCGGAATTCGGGTCCAGGCGGCGGTGCCTGGGTCGTAGGTGTAGGCGTGTCGCGTGCCGGCGCCCGCGGTGTTACCGCCCGCGCAGTACAGCTTGCCGGCGATGGCGCCGCAGCCGAGCCACGAGATGGGCTCGGGATACGGCGTCGCTGTGCCCCACGTGTCGTCGGCCGGGTCGTAGACCTGGACGGTGGTGGTGCCGCACCGGGTCGCGCAGCCGCCGACCAGGTACCACTTGCCGTCCAGCGTCGCCGAGCCGGCCGCCGCGTAGGGCGTGGCCGCCCGGGCGGCGGTGGACCAGGTGTGGCGTTGCGGGTCGTAGACCTCGGTGGCGGCGACGGGGCTGCCGGTCGCGTCCCAGCCGCCGGTGACGTAGAGCTTCCCGCCGAAGAAGGCGGCTTCGGAGGCCTCGCGTGAGGTGGCCGGGCCGCCGGGGATCGCCGTCCAGGTGGAGGTGACCGGGTCGTACACGTTCCCGCCGTTGAGGAGGGATGTGCCGTCGAAGCCACCGATCGAGTAGACACGGCCGTCCGGGCCGGTGGCCACCGCGTTGTCCATCACAGCGGTCGGGTAGTCGGTGACCTTGGTCCAGCCGGAGGTGGCGGGAGCCGCCGCCCTGGTACCCGAGCGGGCCGAGGACCTGGCCGCCGTCGGTGGCAGCGGGCTGTAGTCGCCGGGCACGTACTGCGCGGCGGCGTCGGCGGCCGTGGCGGCCGGGATGTCGCCGGAGCGCTCCGTCAGCGTCACTGCCAGGGGCGCCGAGCCCGTGTTGCGCAGGGTGACCTTCGCCGTCGTGGTCCGTCCCCGGCGCACGGTCTGTGTGACCGACGCCTGACTGAGCGACAACTGCCCTGCGCGCAGCACCGGTTCGAGGCGGGTCGCGTGGTCGGCCTTGACCGGGACCGTCCTGGTCGCCGTGGCGTAGTGGTCGGCGGTGACCCTGATCGGCTGCCGGCCTGTCGTGGGGGAGAAGAGCGTGTACGTGCCGTCCCCGGCCGTCGTCGCCGAGGCGTCGGCGGGAGCGCGGACCGATGCCCCGGCCACCGGTGCGCCGGTGTTGCGGTCCTTCACCGTCCCGTACAGCAGCCCGCCCCGGACCGGGGTACACCGCACGCCGCCGAAGGTGACGTCGTCGACCTGCCAGTAGTAGGCGTTGTCCGCGAGGTAGCGGAACCGTATCCGCACGGCGGATTTCCCGGCCGCGTCCGGGAGGTTCACCGACTGCGCGCCGGGCCCGGCGTTGACCAGGTCACGGCGCCAGACCGTGGACCAGGTCCGGCCGCCGTCCGTGCTGAGATCCACGTTCGCCTTGGAGGCATCGGCGAACTTCTTGTAGAACGTGTCGAAGCGGACCGCGGCCGTGTCGTAGCCGGTCAGGTCGAGCACGGGGGAGACGAGCGAGGTGTCCTCGCCGTCGGCGTAGTGGTCGCTGTCGGCGATGGCGAAGCCGCCCGAGCCGCCGGTGAGGTTGCCGCGCCCGGCCGGGTCGTCGAAGCGCCAGGTGTGCCCGCCGCCGTTGCCGGCGACGGTCCAGCCGGTGGGCGCCGAGGTGCCGTCGAAGGTCTCGGTGGGGGCGCTGAACGTCTGCCGGTAGCCGGGCGCCACGCAGGACGTGGCGTCGACCTTGACGGCGAAGTCCCGGTGGCCCGCTCCGGCCTCCGTCGTCACGTCGGCCGTCGTCACCTGGTAGCCGGCGTAGACGGTGTCGATCTGGAGGGAGAACGTGCTGTTGGCCGGGAGCTGCAGCCGGTAGCGGCCGGTCGAGGGGTCGGTGTACGTCCGGGTGGACGGCTGGCCCGCGACCTGAATGCCTGCGGAGAGCGGCCAGTTGTGCCCGGAGCCGTCCCGGATCCGCCCGGTGAGGGTGACGAGCGGCTGCTGGGTGAGCTCGAAGTCGCGGCCGGCGGTCTGACCGTCACCGATCTCGACGTCGGCCGAGACGGCGCTGCCGTAGCCGAACCTCTCGGCCTTCACGTCGTACGTCCCCGCGGGGAGCGTCATGTCGTACGAGCCGTCGGCAGCGGTCGTGGTGGCGTTCGCGCCCGCCGTGACGCGGACGTCGGCGAGCCCGGTACCGGTGTCCGGGTCGGTGACCCTGCCGGTGAGTTCGCCGTAGGGGCCGGTGGTGAAGGCGGAGCTGCCGTCCGGGGTGCCGAGGCCGGTCGGGCCGTCCCAGCCGGTGCCGGCGGAGCACAGGTCCGCCGTGTCACAGGTGCCGTTGGTGCCGGTGACCACGTCGTGCAGGGCGGCGGTGTGGGCGTACGGGTAGGCATTGGGGTAGGTCTTGGCGCCCGGCTTCCCGGCGAGGGCATAGGTGGCGGCGATGATCGGGGAGGAGGCGCTGGTACCGCCGTAGATGCCCCAGCCGCCGTCCTCGTACGTGTTGTAGACGCTGACCCCGGTCGCCGGGTCGGCCACCGCCGACACGTCGGCGACGGCGCGGTGGGCGCAGCCCCGGTCGGTCTGGAAGGACGGCTTGGACTGGTAGGCGGAGCAGCCGCTGCCCGCGCCGCTCCAGGCGGACTCGCTCCAGCCCCGGGGCGTCGCGGGATCGCGGCTGAGCGAGGTGCCGCCGACCGCTGTGACGTAGGGGAGGGTGGCCGGATAGCTGGTGCCGTAGCCGTTGTCGCCGGTGCTGAACGTGATGGCCACACCCGGGTGTTTGTAGTAGACGTCGCCGGGTTGGTCGCCGATCGCGCTCTCGCTCGCGCCCCAGCTGTTGGAGATGTAGGTGGCGCCGAGCGCGACCGCCTCGTTCTCCGCCTCGCCCAGGCTTTCGATGCTCGGCTCGTCGGCCTCGACCAGCAGGATCGAACACTGCGGGCAGGCTGCGCTGACCATGTCGAGGTCGAGGGCGATCTCCCCGGCCCAGCCCGCATTGGGCTGCGGGTAGTCGGTGCCGCCGCGCTGGTCGGTCTTGCGGAAGCAGCCGTTGTCGCTGGTGCAGGGCGGCAGGCCGAACTGGCTGCGGTAGACGGCCAGGTCGGCCTCGGCGTTCGGGTCGTCGTAGGCGTCGACGAGGGCCACGGTGGCGCCGGACCCGGCCGTGCCGGAGGGAAGGTCGTAGGCGCTCTGGATGTCGGCGGGGCCCAGCCCTGCCGGGGCCGCGAGGGGCTGCAGGCCCTTTGCCTGCCGTACGTCGTCACGGGCGAGGGCGAAACAGGACACCTCGCCGGGCTTGCTCGGCCGCGCGCACAGGGGGCGGGTTGCGGGCTCCGCGGTCGCCGCGTCGGCCGCGGTCTTCCGTGCCGCGGGGTTCGTTGCCGTGCTGTTCGGTGCCGGTGCCGCTGAAGGTGCCGGGTCGCCGGAGCCGGCCGCGGCGGACGGTGCCGCCAGGGTCAGCGCCAGCAGGCTGCTGACAAGGACGGGCAATATCGCCAGTCTCGTTCTGGTCTTCGGTCTCTGGTTCGTTCTGGTCATCCGGGTTTTCCCAGACCTTCCTTGGGGGAGAAGGAGCGAGGTCAACCGGGAGCGTAGGACATGTGCATGTCATGGCTCGTGTACCCCTGTCCGGCCCCAACCATGGAGGGCAATTGGACGGATGAACTTCGGGCTTATGGCCTGCAGTTGACGTGACACCGCCCGTTCTTGAAAGCCTGTGGACCCCGGGAGGAACTGGGTTCGAGGGCGTCGGTCCGGTGTCATCGGTCGATCGGTTCAGGTGATGGCGCATCGGTCGCCTGATACGACTGCGGCTTTCACCGCCCGTCGTACTCCGCGCGTAGGGGCGTGACGATCTCTTCGACGAGCCAGTGTGCAACTCGTGGGGGGTAGGGGCTTCGCAGGCTCAGCACGATGTGCGTCAGGCCGGCGTCGATGAGATCCCGGATGGCCTTGCGGTCACCGGCTGGGTCGTCGTAGGAGACGATGTACTGCACGGAGCGGGTGAGCGTTTGCGGGTCCCGGCCGGCAGCCACGCAGTGCGCGTCCAGGACGCGGCTGCGTCGGGTGATGTAGTCGAGGGTGTTGTGCGGCGGGCCGGGGATGTTCCAGCTGTCCGCGTGTTCGGCGACCAGACGAAGGGTTCTGGTTCCCCAGCCGCCGATCAGCAGTGGCGGGCCTGGTCGTGCTCGCTGCGGAATACCCGCTGTCCCAGCTGGAGGCAGCGGGCAGGCTCGGCGTCGACCGCACGACGATGGTGGCGCTCGTCGATGCCCTGGAGGCGAAGGGGCTCGTCGAGCGCCACCGCAGCTCCCAGGACCGGCGCAAGAACACCGTGCAGCTGACTCCGACGGGTCAGGACACCTTGCGCAAGGCCGAGCA
>Ga0182008_10001266_pt1 | contig 17367 bp, 14 predicted proteins | sample Sormic07211129_1_FD_120482 | JGI IMG/M metagenome (GOLD analysis project Ga0182008, IMG submission 120482) | Rhizosphere microbial communities from Sorghum bicolor, Mead, Nebraska, USA - 072115-129_1 metaG | ecosystem: Host-associated > Plants > Roots > Rhizosphere | place: USA: Nebraska...
AAGGTGGACACCACCTCGGAGAAGATGCCGAAGGCCGGCAGGATCAGGATGTAGACCTCGGGGTGGCCCCAGATCCAGATCAGGTTCACGTACATCATGGCGTTGCCGCCGAAGTCGTTGGTGAAGAAGTTGGTGCCGACGTAACGGTCCAGCGACAGCAGCGCGAGCACCGCGGTCAGCACCGGGAACGCGGCCACGATCAGCACGTTGGTGCACAGCGAGGTCCAGGTGAAGATCGGCATCTTCATCATGGCCATGCCCGGCGCGCGCATCTTCACGATGGTCGCCAGCAGGTTGATGCCCGAGAGCAGCGTGCCCACCCCCGCGATCTGCAGCGACCAGATGTAGTAGTCGACCCCCACGTCAGGGCTGTGCAGGATGCCCGACAGCGGCGGATAGGCCAGCCAGCCGGTGCGCGCGAACTCGCCCACGAACAGCGAGGCCATGACCAGCACGGCGCCGCTGGCGGTCATCCAGAAGCTGAAGTTGTTGAGGAAGGGGAAGGAGACGTCGCGAGCGCCGATCTGCAGCGGCACCACATAGTTCATCAGGCCGGTCACCAGCGGCATCGCCACGAAGAAGATCATGATCACGCCGTGGGCGGTGAAGATCTGGTCGTAGTGGTGCGGCGGCAGGAAGCCCTCGTTGCCGCCAAAGGAGATGGCCTGGTGCAGGCGCATCATGATCGCGTCGGCGAAGCCGCGCAGCAGCATCACCAGGCCCAGGATCACGTACATGATCCCGATCTTCTTGTGGTCGATGCTGGTGAACCATTCGCGCCAGAGGTAGCCCCAGGCCTTGTGGTAGGTGATGAGGGCCAGCAGGCCGATGCCGCCGAGCACCACGCCCAGGAAGGTGGCGAGCAGGATGGGCTCGTGCAGCGGGATCGCCTCCCAGGTCAGGCGGCCGAAGACGAGCTTCGTGAGGTCGAGTGAGTCGAACATGGACATCCGGAAAACGGGTTACAGCGACGGTGTGGGCGCAGGGGTGAACAGGTCGGGCGCTTCGTTGACCGAGCACATCGCGCCGACGTAATTGCGCGCGGGGCCCAGCGTGGCGCCGACGTCCAGGCCGAGGCGCGCACGCGTCGGCTTGTCGAGCGAGGCCACGTTGAAGGCGCCCGGCATGCCGAGGCCGCCGCTGGCGTCGATGGCCATCATGTCCTTCATGCACATGCGGTTGGCCTCGACGCAGCGGTTGAGGATGGCGTCATAGAGGCCCGGCGCCACGCTCGCGTAGTGGCGCACCGGCTCGCGCTCGCTCGGGTGCTCGAGCTGCAGGTAGGCGGCGCGGCTCAGCTCCTTGCCGTCGGCCTTGGTCTTCTGCACCCAGCTGTCGAAATCGCCGTCGCTCAGGCCGTGGAACTTGAAGCGCATGCCCGAGAAGCCCGCGCCGCTGTAGTTGGCCGAGAAGCCCTCGTACTCGCCGGGCTTGTTGATCACCGCGTGCAGCTTGGTTTCCATGCCCGCCATGGCGTAGATCTGGCCGGCCAGCGCCGGGATGAAGAAGGAGTTCATCACCGTCGACGAGGTGATCTTGAACTGGATCGGCCGGTCGACCGGCGCCGCCAGTTCATTCACGGTCGCGATGCCCTGCTCGGGATAGAGGAACAGCCACTTCCAGTCGAGCGCCACCACCTCCACCACCAGCGGCTGGGTGCCCTCGGGCACCGGGCGGTGGGCGTCGATGCGGGTCAGCGCGCGGTAGGGGTCCAGCGTGTGGGTGCTGATCCAGGTCAGCGCGCCCAGCGCGATGATGATCAGCAGCGGCGCGGCCCAGATGGCGAGCTCGAGCTGGGTCGAATGGTCCCAGTCGGGCGCGTATTCGGCCTCGGCCGCCTTGTTCGACTGGCGGTATTTCCAGGCGAAGAAGAAGGTCAGTGCGATCACCGGCACGATGATCAGCAGCATCAGGACGGTGGAGATGACGATCAGTTGCCCTTGCTGGGCGGCGATATCACCGGACGGGCTGAGCAGCACCGTGTTGCAGCCTGCCAACAGGAAGGCGGGCAGCAGAAGCCAGGCTCGGGGGTTCTTGAGAAAGGGCATGCCGTGAAATTGGAGCTTGTGCTTGCGCGTGGAGCCTGCGAATCTACGGCTATCGGCGGCAAATGGGCATTGGACGTTTTGTCCTATGGCATCAAACGCCGGAGAGTGAGACGCTCTGCGTTGCCGCAACGACACCCGGAACAGAACCGCGAACAGCCCATGATGACGACCTCCATCGGTACACACAACAGCGAATCACCGCCCGACGGCGAGATCGCCCGCGCGGTTGGCGCCGATACGCATGTCCACCCCGGCGAGATCGCCGTCGGCGTGGTGATCGGGCGCGCGTCCGAGTATTTCGACTTCTTCGTCTACGGCATCGCGTCGGCGCTGGTGTTTCCCGCCATCTTCTTCCCCTTCGCGGACCGCCTGACGGGCACACTTTACGCCTTTGCGGTGTTCGCGCTGGCCTTCATCGCACGCCCCTTCGGCACCGCGCTGTCGATGGCCATCCAGCGCCGCTACGGCCGCGAGGCCAAGCTGACCTCGGCGCTGTTCCTGCTGGGCACGGCCACCGCCGGCATCGCCTTCCTGCCGAGCTACGCGAGCATCGGCCCGGCCGCGATCGTGCTGCTGTCGCTGTTCCGCATCGCCCAGGGCATCGCATTGGGCGGCTCCTGGGACGGCCTGCCCTCGCTGCTGGCGCTCAATGCCCCGGCCAACCGCCGTGGCTGGTACGCCATGCTGGGCCAATTGGGCGCTCCGGTGGGCTTCATCGTGGCCGGCGCGCTGTTCGCCTACCTGGTGTCCAGCCTGCCCTCGGACGACTTCCTCACCTGGGGCTGGCGCTATCCCTTCTACGTGGCCTTCGCCATCAACGTGGTGGCGCTGTTCGCCCGGCTGCGGCTGGTGGCGACCACCGAGTACTCGCGCCTGCTCGACGAGCGCGAACTGGCGCCCACCGGCGTGATCGAACTGGGCCGCTCGCAGGGCGTGAACATCGTGATCGGCGCCTTCGCCGCGCTGGCCAGCTACGCGCTGTTCCACATCGTCACGATTTTCCCGCTGTCGTGGATCACGCTGTATTCAGACCAGTCGGTCAGCCAGTTCCTGGTGGTGCAGATCATCGGCGCGGGCCTGGCCGCAGCCTCGATGGTGGCCTCCGGCAAGATCGCCGACCGCATCGGCCGCCGCATGACCCTGGGCTCGCTGGCCGTGATGATCGCGGTGTTCAGCGGCTTCGCGCCCACGCTGCTCGACGGCGGCGCCTTCGGCCAGGACACCTTCATCCTGGTCGGCTTCGTGCTGCTGGGCCTGTCCTACGGCCAGGCCCAGGGCACCGTGACTTCGAACTTCCCGGCCAAGTACCGCTACACCGGCGCCGCCCTGACGGCCGACGTGGCCTGGCTGGTCGGCGCGGCCTTCGCCCCCCTGGTGGCCCTCGGCCTCTCGGCCCACTTCGGCCTGGGCTACGTCAGCGTCTACCTGCTGTCCGGCGCCGCCTGCACCCTGGGCGCGCTGGGCCTGAACCGCGCGATCGAGCAGCAGCGCGATTGAGCGCCAGGGCGCGCCAGCCGCGCGCCTGCCGCTCTCTCCCCCGCCCCGCCCTCGTTCCTTCCCCACGTTCCAGAGATACCGCGGAACCGGCTTTGCCGGGCCGCCGGTATCGCCCCCTCGAGGGGGAAGCGCCGAAGGCGCATCGGGGGTGGGCCAGGGATACCGCGGAACCGGCTTTGCCGGGCCGCCGGTATCGCCCCCTTGAGGGGGAGGCGCCGAAGGCGCATCGGGGGTGGGCCAGGGATACCGCGGAACCGGCTTTGCCGGGCCGCCGGTATCGCCCCCTCGAGGGGGAAGCGCCGAAGGCGCGTTGGGGATGGGTCCACTACTCCGCAGTGATCCCGGCGGCCTTCACGATCCGACCCCACTTCTGCGATTCACCGGCCTGAAACTTCGCCAGTTCCTCCGGCGAGCTCGTGAACACCTCGGTGCCGGTCGGCTCGTAGAACGCGGCCTTCGCGGCCTCGCTCTTCGCGGCCTTGACCAGCAGTTCGTTCAAGCGCTTGACCACGGCCGGCGGCGTCTTCGCCGGCGCATAGGCCGCGAACCAGTAGCCCATCTCGTAGCCCTTCACGCCGGCCTCGGCGATGGTGGGAACGTCCGGTGCCAGCGGCGAGCGCGCGGCGCCCGAGGCGCCCAGCGCGCGCAGCTTGCCGGCCTTGATCTGCGGCAGGCCGGTGGCGGTGTCGGTGATCATCATGTGGATCTGGCCGCCCAGCAGGTCGGTCACGGCCAGCGTGTTGCTCTTGTAGGGCACGTGCAGCAGCTGGATGTCGGCCATCTGCTGCAGCAGTTCGCCGGCCATGCGGCTGGACGAGCTGCCGCTGCCGAAGCTGTACTTGCCCGGCTCCTTCTTCGCCAGCGCGACGAACTCGGCCACGGTCTTGGCGGGGAAGGACGGGTTCACGACCATGATCTGGCCGCCCTTGCCCAGCGCGGCGACGGGCGAGAAATCCTTCACCGGGTCGTAGGGCAGCTTCTTGTACAGGTGCTCGTTGGCCGCGTGCGTGGTGTTGGTGGTGATCAGCACGGTGTAGCCGTCGGGCGCGGCCTTGGCCACGAACTGCGAGGCGATGAAGCCGCTGGCGCCGGCCTTGTTGTCGATCACCACGGCCTGCTTCGATTCGGCCGTGATGCCGTTGCCCAGCGCGCGCGCGATCTGGTCGGTGGCGGTGCCGGCCGCGAAGGGCACGACGAAGGTGATCGGCTTGTCGGGGAAGGCGCCCTGGGCCTGGCTCGCGACGGGTGCCAGGGCCAGCGCGGCGATGGCGAAGGCGATCGAATGGATGCGGCAGTTCATGCGTGTTGTCTCCTGAGGTTTTTGGAAAGGGGATCAGCCTTCGGTCGGGCCGATGAGTCGATGCTGCAGTTCGGCCGGCACCACGATCGGCAGGTCGAGCAGCAGGAAGGAAAGCGATTTGCCGTGCGTGTCGAGGTTCAGCGCGTCGTTCACGCCGCCGTCGAGCACCGCGTCGAGCACGAAGTTCATGGCCTGCAGCTTCGGCAGCACGAAGCGCTGCACATGGCTGGGCACGCGGTGGCGGAACTGCGCCGCCACGGCCTCGGGCGTGACCTGCTCGACCAGCAGCGGCCACAGCGCGGCATGCCAGGCGATCACGCTGATGTTCGAGCGGTCGCCCTTGTCGCCGGTGCGGCCGTGGGCGGCGCGGTAGAGGGGGACGGTGATCGCGCTCATGCTGCGGACTCCAGCAGTTCGAAACGCACCGGCACCGCGTCGCGCGGCAGCAGGCAGGACAGGGTGTTGAGCCGCGGCGTGAGCGTGCTGCGCACGCCGCCACCGCCGGCCGGACCGCAGGTGTAGAGCGCCATCACCTCGCGGCCCAGGCGCTCGGCCTGGTCGCGCTCGGCGTGCGTGGCCGCCACGCGCAGGCGCACGTCGCGCGCCCCGCCGTCGGGCGTGGCCGCGAGCGCGCGGCCGGCGTCGTCGGCCAGGATGCTGATCGCACCGATCAGGTCGACGCGCAGCGCGAGCCCCTGCAGGCGCTGGCGCAGCACCTCGGCCGCGAGCCGGGCCCGCGCCTCGGCCCGTGGGCCCGCATAGGAGATCTCGCCCTCGGCCAGCCAGCCGCCTTCGTGGCAGACGTTCACCTTGTAGTGGCTGGGCCGCGCATGGCCGCGCACGCCGCTGAGCCGCACGCGGTCGGTGCCGACGGCCTGCACCTCGGCCTCGACGATGTCGGCCACCACGTCGGGCGTGAGGTAAGCGGCCGGGTCGTGCACTTCGTAGAGCAGCTGCTCCTTGACCGTGGCCTCGCTCACGCATCCGCCGGTGCCGGCCGACTTGCCGACGGTGCATTGCCCGTCGGCCGCGATCTCGGCGATCGGGAAGCCCACCTCGGCCAGGCCCGGCACGTCCTTGAAGCCCGGGTCGGCGAAGTAGCCGCCGCAGACCTGCGCGCCGCATTCCAGCAGGTGGCCGGCCATGGTGGCGCGGCCCAGCACCTCCCAGTCGTCGGCGGCCCAGCCGAAGTGCGACATCGCGGGGCCCACGGTCAGCGAGGGGTCGGCCACGCGGCCGCAGACCACGATCTGCGCGCCGGCGTCGAGCGCGGCGGCGATGGGTTCGGCGCCGATGTAGGCGTTGGCGCTGACGATGCGCAGCCCGTCCAGCGCCGCGCCCAGTTCGGCCCGCAGCAGCGCCTGGTGCGCGGGCGAGGAGAGGTCGTCGCCCTCCACCACCGCGATGCGCGGCGCCGGCTGGCCCAGCTCGCGTGCCATGCGCGCGATGTGGCGCGCGGCGGCGCGCGGGTTGGCCGCGCCGAAGTTGCTCACGATGCGGATGCCGTGCGCGAGGCAGCGCGCCAGCACCGGGCGCAGCATCGCGTCGAGCAGCGGTTCGTAGCCGGCCTCGGGGTCGGCGCGGCGCCGCAGCTGGGCCAGCGCCAGCGTGCGCTCGGCCAGGGTCTCGAAGATCAGGAAGGCGCGCTGGCCCGCGGGGCCCTCGGCGAGCCGCGCGATCAGCGTGTCGACCACCGGGCCGGCCGCGTCGGTGCGGTCGCCGGAGAAGCCGGCGGCGCAGCCGATCAGCAAAGGTGGGGGGCAGGTGGCCTGGACCGTCATGGCGCTTTCTCTTGTCTCGTCTTGGGGTTCAATGTAGGGCCGTGGCAGCCATCCGTAAAATAGAAAATTCAGATCGATTCATCTGGAATCCGGATCACTCAAATGAAGACACTCGAGCTCTCCTCGCGCCAGCTGCGCGCCTTCACCGCGCTGGCGGCACAGCGCAACTTCACGCGCGCGGCCCAGCTGTGCCACCTGTCGCAGCCGGCCTTCAGCGCGCTGATCCGCACGCTGGAGGAGGCGCTGGGCGCGCGCCTGTTCGACCGCGACACGCGCAGCGTGCAGCTCACGCCCGAGGGCCGGCTGTTCGAGCCCGCGGCGCAGCGCCTGCTCGACGACATGCGCGACGCGGTCACCGACCTGGCCGACCATGTGGAGCGCCGCACCGGCCGCGTGCGCGTGGCCGCCCTCCCCTCGCTGGCGGCCGGCTGGCTGCCCGCGGTGTTCGCCGAATTCATGGCGGCCTGGCCCGGCATCACGGTGGGCCTGGACGACGCGCTGTCCGACGCCTGCATCGCGCGCGTGCGCAGCGGCGAGGCCGACTTCGCGCTGGCCGCCTCGGGCGCCGGCAGCGCGGCGGCCAGCGACCTGCGCAGCCGCAAGCTCTGCAGCGACGGCTTCCACCTGGTGTGCCGCGCCGACCATCCGCTGGCCACCGAGCCCAAGCTGGGCGCCCGCAAGCTCGCGCCCTGGCCCTTCATCCAGATGGCGCGCCACAGCAGCGTGCGGCAGTCGCTGGATGCGGCCCTGCATCCGCTGCGCCTGCACACCGCCTTCGAGGTCGAGCACCTGGCCACGGTCATGGGCCTGGTCGAGGCCGGCCTGGGCATCAGCGTGGTGCCCGCGCTCACGCTGTTCCATTTCCAGCGCGACACGCTGGTCACGCGGCCGCTGCCGCTGCCGGGTCTGAAGCGCACGCTCTACATCGTGCAGCGGCGCGAGGGCAGCCTGTCGGTGGCGGCGCAGACCCTGCACGACCTGATCGTGGCGCGGCTGGGGTCGCTGGCGCTGCGCTGAGCGGGGCCGTCCGATAATCGCCCCCTCCCCCCGAATCCCACAAGAAGACCCCCGCCCATGCTCGACCTGCTCGTTCGCAACGCCACCCTTCCCGACGGCCGCACCGGCATGTCGATCGCCGTGCAGGACGGCCGCATCGCCGAGGTCACGGCAGGGCTCGACGCCCCGGCGCACCAGACGCTCGACGCCGAAGGCCAGCTGCTCACGCCGCACTTCATCGACCCGCACTTCCACATGGACGCCACGCTGAGCTACGGCCTGCCGCGCGTCAACGAGAGCGGCACGCTGCTCGAAGGCATCGCGTTGTGGGGCGAACTCAAGCCGCTGCTCACGCAGGAGGCGCTGATCGAGCGCGCGCTGGCCTACTGCGACTGGGCAGTGGCCAAGGGCCTGCTCGCGATCCGCACGCACGTCGACACCAGCGACCCGAGCCTGCTGGCGGTCGACGCGCTGCTCGAGGTCAAGCGCCGCGTCGCGCCTTACATCGACCTGCAGCTCGTGGCCTTCCCGCAGGACGGCGTGCTGCGCAGCCCGGGCGGGCTCGACAACCTCGCGCGAGCGCTCGACAAGGGCGTCGACGTGGTCGGCGGCATTCCGCATTTCGAGCGCACCATGGCCGACGGCGCGGCCAGCGTGAAGCTGTTGTGCGAGATCGCGGCCGAACGCGGCAAGCTGGTCGACATGCACTGCGACGAGTCCGACGACCCGCTGTCGCGCCACATCGAGACGCTGGCCTTCGAAGCCCAGCGCCTGGGCCTGCAGGGCCGCGTCAACGGCTCGCACTGCACCTCCATGCACAGCATGGACAACTACTACGTGAGCAAGCTGATCCCGCTGATCGCCGAGAGCGGCGTGAGCGTGATCGCCAACCCGCTGATCAACATCACGCTGCAGGGCCGCCACGACACCTACCCCAAGCGCCGCGGCATGACGCGCGTGCCCGAACTCATGGCCGCGGGCGTGAACGTCGCCTTCGGCCACGACTGCGTGATGGACCCCTGGTACGGCATGGGCTCGGGCGACATGCTCGAGGTGGCGCACATGGGCCTGCACGTGGCGCAGATGACCAGCCAGGCCGGCATCCGGCGCTGCTTCGACGCCGTGACGACCAACGCCGCCAAGGTCTTCCACCTGCCGGGCTACGGCCTCGAAGCCGGCTGCGACGCGAGCTTCGTGCTGCTGCAGGCGCGCGATGCGGTCGAGGCCATCCGGCTGCGCGCGACGCGGCTCAAGGTCTACCGCAAGGGCGTGCTGCTGGCCGAGACTGCGCCGGCGGTGGCCACGCTGCACCTCGGCGGGCGCGGCGCGCAGACCGCCTTCCTCGCCGCGCGCTAGCGCCGACGCGGTCCGCGGGGCCTGGACAAGCTTGTAAAGAATCGTAAGATCCCTCCCAAAAAAGTGCCCGATGACCGACCCGGTTGGTGTCGCGGCGCCACAGAGTTTTCCACTCAGGAGGCCCCCCGTGTCACATCCCCAGCAGTTGTTCTTCGTCGGCGGCGTCAAGCAGTTCCTCGGCGATTTCTTCCAGCAGAAAAAGGTGCTGGAGATCGGCAGCCTGGACATCAACGGCTCCGTGCGCGGCCTGTTCGAAGGCTGCGAGTACATCGGACTGGACGTGGGCGAAGGCAAGGGGGTGGACCTCGTCGGCTATGGCGAAGACTTCGGCGGCAAGGCCGACGCATTCGACGTGGTGATCTCCTGCGAAGCCATGGAGCACAACCCCGGCTGGCGCAAGACCTGGCTCAACATGGTCCGGCTGGCCAAGGCCTCGGGCCTGGTCGTGATGACCTGCGCCTCCTCGGGGCGGCGGCAGCACGGAACGGCCGAGTACACGCCGTCCGATTCGCCGCTGACGATGCAGAAGCAGCAGAACCACTACCGCAACCTGGTCGAGGACGACTTCAAGGCGATCCTTCCCTGCGACGCCTGGTTCTCGGTCTGGCTCTTCTGCCAGGACCACAGCAGCCACGACCTTTACTTCTTCGGCCTGGGCAAGGAGGCTGCCCCGGAGGCGGTCCAGAAGGCCACCGAACTCCGCTCCGCGCTCGCCGACTATTACCACAAGCGCAACGTGCTGGGCCTGCAATAGGCCGACACCCGTCGATGAAGCACGCCGCCATGGCGCCTTCGCCGCCGCTGCATTTCACCTCGCTGGCCGACCCGCGCATGGTCGGCAACGTCGTCGATGCCTTCGTCGTCGCCGCCTGCAAGCTGGGCTACGAGGTCAGCCACGCGCATGCGGCCCTGCGCCCCGACGCCATCAACGTGGTCTGTTTCGGGCACAGCGTGAAGCCTGAAGCGCTGCAGGGCATGGAAGGCCAATGCATCCTGCTGAATTTCGAGCCCCTGGTCGACGGTTCGCTGGCCTGGAGGGAGTCCTACCTCGCGCTGCTGCGAACGCATTACGTCTGGGACTACAGCCGGCGCAATTTGGCCCGCCATGCCGAATTGGGCATCACCCACAGCGACTACGTCCCGCTCGGCTACGAAGCCGAGGCCGGGCACGACCTGCGCCCTGAAGACGTCCTGCCCGAGGCCAAGCAGGACATCGATGTGCTGTTCGTCGGTTCGCTGAATTCCCGGCGTGCGCGCGTCGTCGACGCCATGCGGCAAAAAGGCCTGCACGTGGTCTGCAACGGCAATGCGCCCTGGGAAAGCGCACACCGCGACGAGATGATCCGACGCGCGAAGCTGGTGCTCAACATGCACTTCTTCCACGACTCCCGCATCGTCGAGATCGCGCGGCTCGCCCTGCTCTTCCGGCAGCGCAAGGCGGTGCTGTGCGAGCTCTATCCCGACAGCGAACTCTGCTACCCGGAACTGCGCCAGGCGATCGCGGGCGCGGGCTGCGAAGACCTGGCCGACATGGCCATGCTGCTCATGGGCGCGCCACAATTGCGCCAGCGGCTCGCGCAGGAAGGCTTCGAGGCCTTCAGCGCGCGCAGCCAGACGGCGGTGCTGGGCCCGGCGCTCGAGGCCTTCTTCGCCTGGCGCGCGCGGCGGCTGGGCATCGAGGGCATGCCGTCGTGTCGCACCAGCCCAGCTATCACACGATAGAGTTGCCTATCGAACGCTGTTCGGGCGCTTGTCCGACTGTCATTCCGCAGCGGAAGGGAATACTGGGTCCGGCGCGTCGCATCAGGCGACGCCCTTGCAGCCGCCATCCGTTCAGGGAACCCCGTGTGTCAGTGAAAACCTATCTGGTCGAAGACAGCGATGTCATTCGGGCCAACCTCACGGAGACGCTGCAGGAGCTGGCCGGCGTTCAGGTGGTCGGCCACGCCGACACCGCGCAGCAGGCCGTGCAATGGCTGCTCGCCCACCCCGACGACTGGAACCTGGGCGTGATCGACCTCTTCCTGCGCGAGGGCAGCGGCCTCAGCGTGCTGGGCGCGCTGCGGCAACGCAAGCCCTCGCAGCGCCTGATCATCGTGAGCAACTACGCCACCCCCGAGATGCGCAAGCGCTGCCAGGCCGCGGGCGCCGACGAGGTGTTCGACAAATCGACCGAGATCGAGGCCCTGCTCTCCTACTGCGTCGCGCTCGACGCCTGAGCGCGGCGAGGGGAGGTGTTGCCCCCTTGATAGAAGGGCTCGCCTGGAGTTAATTTCTATCTCTCCGAGGCCCTAGCCTCCAGCCATGACAATCCATCGACTGATCCGCGAAGGACGTCGGCGTCTAGGCATGAGCGAGAAACAATTCGCAGAAGCCGTGGGCGTCAGCCGCGGTGCCGTGCAGCAATGGGAGAAGCCGGGCGGTACCGCGCCCAAGCGCAGCAACCAGCCGCGGGTGGCCGCGTTGCTGGGCATTTCCGTGGCCGAACTGATGTCCGGCGGCTCCAACATCCGCCAGGGCATGGACCTGCGCATCGAGGTCCCGCTGGTATCGGAAGTCGAGGCCGGCAACTACACCGTCATCGACAACTTCAAGCCCCGAAGCAACTTCGAGATGGTGCTGGTGAGCGTGCCGGTGCAGCGCCACACCTACGCGCTGCGCGTGCACGGCGACAGCATGGTCAGCGAGACACGCGACTCCTTTCCCGAGGGCGCGATCATCATCGTGGAGCCCGAGATGGCCGCCCTGCCCGGCGACTACGTGATCGCGCTCAACAAGGCCAACGAGACCACCTTCAAGCAGCTGATCAAGGACGGCGGCGAGCTCTTTCTCAAGCCGCTCAACCCGCGCTACCCGATCCGGCCGCTCGGCTCGGCCCGCATCATCGGCGTGGTGCGCGAAGTCACCAAGCGCTTCCGCTGAGCACGGGAGATCCGGGGAATATTTCGATAGATTCGCTGTTCAAAGACAGTTTTTCCATCGCATCGACGTGCCTGGAACCGGCCCCGCCGCGGCCGGGCCGCCGGCTCAGGCTTCGCTCAGCAAGGCCGCGCGCTTGCGGGCCAGCAGCGCGTCGATGGTCGCGTAGAGGTCGGGATAGCGCATCGGCTTGACGATGCAGGCATCGCAGCCGGCCGCCTCGGTGTCTTCCTGCTCGCTCACCGGTGCCAGCGCGATCACCGGGATGCCGGCCGCGGCCGGTGTCCGCTTGAGCAGCGCGGTCGCGGTCAGCCCGTCGAGGCCCGGCATCTGCACGTCCATGAGGATCAGGTCGGGCTGCTCGGCGCAGGCCAGGCTCAGGCCCCGCTCGACGTCCGAGGCCCGCAAGGTGGCATGGCCTGCGTTGTGCAGAAGCAACGAGGCCAGCTTCATGGTCGCCGGGTTGTCTTCGATGATCAGGACGAGGGCCAAAAGGATGTTCCGCCGCCTCCCTGGAGAGGCAGACAAAGAAATACGGGAGAAGGGGTAGCGGGACGCCGGGGACCGGCGACCGACACCCGAACGTTACCATGCGAGAAACGTTTTGGGCCGTCGCGGCGGGCACGGCACCAGCCTGTGGCGTGCATGGCACAGGCGGGGCTCAGGCCACGGCCAGCCGCTCCAGGCCCCGGCCGTCGTGCAGCAGGGCCTCGAGCGCCGCCAGCGGCAGCGGCCGGCTGAAGTAGTAGCCCTGCACCTGGTCGCAGCCGTGCTGGCGCAGGAAGGCCAGCTGCGCCGCCGTCTCCACGCCCTCGGCGATCACCTCGAGTTTCAGGCTGTGGGCCAGGCCGATGATGGCCAGCGTGATGGCCGCGTCGTCGGGCCGGGTCGTGATGTCGCGGATGAAGTCGATGTCGATCTTGAGCTTGTCGATCGGAAAGCGCCGCAGGTAGGCCAGGCTGGAATAGCCGGTGCCGAAGTCGTCGACCGAGATCTGCAGGCCGCGACGGCGCAGCCCCTGCAGCACCGCCACCGTGTGCGCGGTGTTGGCCATCAGCGAGCTCTCGGTGAGTTCGAGTTCCAGCAGCCGGGCCGGCACGCCGTTGACCTCGAGCAGGCCCGCGATCGTCGCCTCCAGGTCGCCCTCGACGAACTGGCGCTGCGCGATGTTCACCGCCACCTGCAGGTCGCCCACCGCGGACGCGCGCCACAGGCGGATCTGGCGGCACACCGCCGCGATGACCCAGGCGCCGGCGCGCACGATCAGGCCGCAGTCCTCGAGCACCGGGATGAATTCCGCCGGCGAGACCACGCCGTGGCCGGGCCGGTTCCAGCGCAGCAGCGCCTCGACGCCGACCACGCGCCCGCTGGCGACCTCCACCTTGGGCTGGTAGTGCAACTCGAACTCGTCGTGATCGAGCGCATGGCGCAGCGCCATCTCGAGCTCCAGCCGCGTCAGCGCATCGGCGTTCATCTGCGGCGTGAAGAAGCGGCTGGTGTTGCGCCCGCTCTGCTTGGCCTGGTACATCGCGGTGTCGGCGTACTGCATCAGCTGCTCGGCATTGGGCGCGTCGTCCGGATAGATGCTGATGCCGACGCTGGCGCTCGACACCACGCTGCGCCCGCCCAGCACGAAGGGCTCGCGCAAGGCTTCGTGCAGCGCATGCGCCACAGCCACCGCGCCGGCCTGCGGATCGTCGCGCACCAGGATCACCGCGAACTCGTCGCCGCCCAGGCGCCCGACCGCGTCGCGCAGCTGCAGGCAGTTCCAGAGCCGGTCGCTGAACTGCACCAGCAGCTGGTCGCCGACGGGGTGGCCCAGCGTGTCGTTCACCTTCTTGAAGTGGTCCAGGTCGATGAACAGCACGGCCACCTGCCCGCGGCCGTCGGAGGCCTGCGCGATCGACTGGCGCAGCACCTCGTAGAACAGGGCCCGGTTGGGCAGCCCGGTGAGCGAGTCGTAGTGCGCCATCTGGTGCAGCCGGCGCTCGGCCTTCTTGCGCGCGGTGATGTCGCGCACCACCACCACGACCGCCCAGCTGTCGCCGAAGCGGTGCGCGGTCCGCGTCACCTCCACCGGCACCATCACGCCGTCCTTGCGGCGCAGCAGGATGTCGGCCAGCCGGTGCGTCGCATGGCCGGCGACGACGTCTTCCACGATGGTTCGCACGGCGTCGACCTCGCCGTCGCCGAGATCGGCCGGTCCGCGCTGCAGCAACTCCTCGCGGCTGTAGCCGGTCAGGCTGCAGGCGGTGGCATTGAGCTCCACGAAACGCAGGGTGGCGCGGTCGATCAGGAAGATGCCGTCGGCGGTGGCGTCCATCGCGGTGCGAAAGCGCTGCAGCTCGGCGGTGCGCGTGCGCACCTCCTGCTCGAGGATGACGCCGTGGTTGCGCTGGAAATCGCTCAGGGCCTTCAGGCGCAGCAGGTTGCGCACCCGCAGCCACAGCTCGGCCCGGTCCACCGGCAGGCTCAGCACGTCCTCGGCCCCGGCCTCGAGGCTGCGCAGGCGCGAATCGCGATCGACCAGCGCCGTCACCATGATGATCGGGATGCTGGAGGTGGCGGGCCTGGACTTCAGCAGGCGCGCCATGGTGTGGCCGTCCATGTCCGGCATCATCACGTCGAGCAGGATCAGGTCGGGCGCCTCGAGCGCGATGCGCGCCAGCCCCTCGCGGCCGCTGGCCGCGCTCCAGGTGGTGTAGCCCTCGGGCGCCAGCAGGGCCTCGAGCAGCCGGCGGTTGGCCAGCTGGTCGTCGACGATGAGGATGGTGGCCGCGCGCGCGCTCATCACGAGGGGGCCGCCCGCCGCGCCAGCAGCGTGTCGATGGCCGCGTACAGCTCGAGGTAGCGCAGCGGCTTGGCGATGTAGGCATCGCAGCCCGCGGCCTCGGTCTTTTCCTGGTCGTTCTTCATCGCCATCGCGGTCAGCGCGATCACCGGAATGGCGGCGGTCGCGGGCGCCTGCTTGAGCAGCGCGGTGGCCGCCAGCCCGTCCATGCCGGGCAGCTGCACGTCCATCAGGATCAGGTCGGGCTGCTCGGTGCGCGCCAGCGTCAGCCCGCTCTCGGCATCCGAGGCGCACAGCGTGACATGGCCGGCGTTGTGCAGCAGCAGGCAGACCAGCTTCATGTTGGCCGGGTTGACTTCGACGATCAGGACGAGGGCCAAGCGGATGCTCCCGGAGCTTCGGCGGGCCGCAGCGCGCGCCGTACCTGTTCGATGAAACGGTGGCGGTCGAAGCCCGCCTTCTCGACGATCTCGACGGCCCGGCCCGACATCTGCTGCAGCGCGGCGCGGTCGCTCGCGCTGACCTGGCGGGCAGTCACCACCACGATCGGGATGCGCGCGGTGTCGGGATGGCGGTGCAGCGCCGCGACGAGCTCGAAGCCGTCCATCACCGGCATCGACAGGTCGAGCAGGATCAGGTCGGGACGGCTGTGCTGCGCCATGACCAGCGCCTCGGTGCCGTTGCCGGCCCGCAGCACCGCATAGTCCGGCGCGGGCAGGAAGGCGGCGATCATCTCGACGGCATGCGGGTCGTCGTCGACCACCAGCACCGTGTGCGCACGGCCCGGCGCGGGCTGCAGGCCGAGCTGCTGCAGCGTCGACTTGAGCTGGGCGCGGCCGATGGGTTTCTGCAGGCCGGCCGCGGCGCCGCGGTGGATCGCCTCGCTGGCATCGGCCACGCCGGCGATGATCACGACCGGCGGATGCGCGGTCCCGGCCGCCTCGGCGTCCGCGCGCAGCCGCCGCAGCAGCTCCCAGCCATGCATGCCGGGCAGCTCGAGGTCCAGCGTGATCAGGCTCAGCGCATGCTGCGGCGCCACCTGCAGCGCGGCCTCGCCGCTGGCCGCGCGCAGCACCGTGAAGCCCTCGGCTTCGAGCAGCAGCCGCACCAGGTCGGCCGCCTTGTCGTCGTCCTCCACCACCAGCGCCAGCCGCTCGACGGCCGCGGCCTGCCCGAGCACCGCCGCACCGGCCGCGCCCACCGCGACCGCCGCCAGCGGCACGGCTTCGAACAGCGGCAGCCAGACCGCGAAACAGGCGCCCACGCCCTCGGCGCTGGCCACGGCCACCGTGCCGCCCTGCAGCTCGGCCAGCTGCTTCACCATCGCCAGGCCCAGGCCGGTGCCGGCGAAGCGGCGCGCGAGGCTGCTGTCGATCTGGCTGAAGGCCTGGAACAGCCGCGTCATGTCGAAGGCCGAGAGGCCGATGCCGGTGTCGATGACGCGGATCTCGAGGAAGGCGTCGTGCGCGCTGTGCGCCAGCCCGAACCCGTGGGTCGGCCAGTCGCCGGGCAGCGTGCCGACCTGTTCGCGCGGCACCCGGCGGGCCTGCAGCGTGACCCGGCCGCCGTCGCCGGTGAACTTCACCGCATTCGACAGCAGGTTGTAGACGATCTGCTTGGTCTTGCGCGCATCGAGCTGCGAGCTGCCCAGCGCCTCCTCGGCATCGAGCGCGAGTTCGACGTGCTGCGCGGCGGCCTTGTCCTTGACGATCGACAGGCTGTCCTTGAGCAGCCGGCCCAGGTCGACCACCTCGAGCTCCAGCGTCATCATGCCGGCCTCGACCTTGGTCAGGTCGAGGATGTCGTTGATCAGGGACAGCAGGTGCAGGCCGCTGGTGAAGATGTCGCCGATGTAGCCGGTCTGGGTGTCGCTCATCGGGCCCATCAGGCCGTCCTTGAGCGCCTCGGAGAAACCGATGATCGCGTTGAGCGGCGTGCGCAGCTCGTGCGACATCGTCGCCAGGAACTCCGACTTCATCCGGTTCGCGTGCTCGAGCTCCAGGTTCTTCTCCTCCAGCGCGCGCTCGATGCGGCGCCGGTCGGTCACGTCGCGTGCCGCGGCGATCACGCCCTGCAGCTGGCGGTCGCGGTTGTGGAAGGTGGCGGCGTTGTACGACACCACGGTCTCGACACCATTGACGGCGCGCACGGTGAGCTCGTAGTCGCTGACCCGGTGCTCGGTCAGCACGCGGGCGATCGCAGCGTCGGCGCGGTCGGGGTCGGTGAAGAAGTGGCGGCACGGCGCGCCGATCAGCTCGTCGCGCGTGCGGCCGGTCAGCGCGATCATCTGCTGGTTGACGTCGGAGATGATGCCCTGCGGGTCGGTCATCATCAGCGCGTCGATGTTCGATTCGATCAGCGAGCGGGTGTAGAACTGCTGGTCGCGCAGGCGCTGGTCGAGCAGCGACTTGGCCGCCTCGACCTGCTTGCCCACCGTGTTGTCGGTGCCGATCAGCAGGTAGCCGATGATCGCGTCCTGCGGGTCGCGCAGCGCCGTCACCGAGACGATGGCCGGAAAGCGGCTGCCGTCCTTGCGGATGTAGGTCAGCTCGTAGATGTCCTCGATGCCGCGCGAGGCCTTGAACACCAGCGCGTCGAAACCGGGCGCGATCGGCGTGTCGAGTTCCTCGCTCAGCGAGGCGGCGCGCGCGATCAGTTCGAGCGGGTCGGAGATATCGG
>Ga0182008_10001267_pt1 | contig 17365 bp, 19 predicted proteins | sample Sormic07211129_1_FD_120482 | JGI IMG/M metagenome (GOLD analysis project Ga0182008, IMG submission 120482) | Rhizosphere microbial communities from Sorghum bicolor, Mead, Nebraska, USA - 072115-129_1 metaG | ecosystem: Host-associated > Plants > Roots > Rhizosphere | place: USA: Nebraska...
AGCGGCGGTGGGAGCAGGTTCATGCCAGTTCGGCGAAACGCGCCTTGAGCAACGCCAGGGCCTGGCCCCGATGGCTCAGGCGGTTCTTCCGCGCCGGTTCCAGTTCCGCGGCGGAAACGTCGTGGCCATCGGGGAGGAACAGCGGGTCGTAGCCGAAGCCACCGTCGCCGCGCGGTGCTTCCAGGATGCGCCCGTGCCAGCGGCCCTCGGCGATCAGCGGTGCGGGATCGTCCGCATGGCGCAGCAGGACGAGCACGGCGATGAAATAGGCGCTGCGCCGTTCCGGCGGCACGCCGCCGAGTTCGCGCAGGAGCTTGGCATTGTTCGCGGCGCTGTCGCCGTGGGTTCCCGCATAGCGTGCGGCATACAGCCCCGGTGCGCCGTTCAACGCATCGACGCAGATGCCGGAGTCGTCGGCCAGCGCGGGCAGGCCGGTGGCGCGGGCCGCGTGGCGAGCCTTGATGAGGGCGTTCTCGATAAAGGTGAGGCCGGTCTCGTCGGCATCGTCGACCCCGAGCGAGCTCTGCGCCACGAGTTCCACGTCGCTGCCGGCCAGTAGCTGTTCCAGTTCGATCACTTTGCCGGCATTGCCGGAAGCCAGGACGATGCGCATCGGATCAGAGCCCTTCCGAGAATTCGGGAGCGTAGTCGACGCGGCCGCGGTAACCCGCGAGGCCTTCGACCGTCAGTGGCAGCACCTGGAAGGCATTGCCGCCTTCGAAGGCGTCGTGCAGCCCATGACTGGATGCCTTGCTGAAACCGAACGCCGCGTAATAGACCGGCGAACCGAGCACGAAGATGGCGCGCGCCTCACGCACGAAGCAGGCACCGATGCCTTCCTCGATGAGGGCGCGGCCCACCCCCTGGCGCTGGTGTTCCGGCAGCACGGCGACCGGAGCCAGGCCCAGGGCCTTGCCGTCGTCGCCTTCCTCGACGGTTACCGGCGAGAACAGCACGTGGCCGAGGACGGCATCGCCTTCGTCGATCGCCACCAGGGAGATCGTGTCGCGGCCGGCGGCCACGAGGCGGCGGACCAGACCGGCTTCGGCGTCGCGGCCGAAGGCGGCTCGGTGCACGGCGACGATCGCCTCCAGGTCGGTGGCGGTGGCGGCGCGGACTTCGGTCACGAGGTGGCCTCGAGGGCGGCGCGTTGCGCGGCGACCAGTTCGTCGATGCCCTTGGCGGCGAGATCCATCAGCACGTTCATTTCCTCACGGCGGAAGGCATGGCCCTCGGCCGTGCCCTGCACTTCGATGAAGCCGCCGCCGTCGTTCATCACGACGTTCATGTCGGTATCGCAGTTGGAATCCTCGGCGTAGTCGAGATCGAGCACCGGCACCCCGTTGTAGATGCCGACCGATACCGCGGCGATGGCGCCGAGGATCGGATTCCGCTTGATCGCGTTGCGCCGGGTCAGTGTCGCCACCGCGTCGACCAGGGCGACGTAGGCACCGGTGATGGCCGCCGTGCGCGTGCCACCGTCGGCCTGGATCACGTCGCAATCCAGCGTGATGACGCGTTCGCCTAGGGCGGCGCGGTCCACGCAGGCGCGCAGGGAGCGCCCGATCAGGCGCTGGATCTCCATCGTGCGGCCACCCTGGCCGCCGCGTGCCGCCTCACGCTGGGTGCGGTCGGTGGTGGCGCGGGGCAGCATGCCGTACTCGGCGGTGACCCAGCCCTCGCCCTTGCCGCGCAGCCACGGTGGCACGCGCTCCTCGACGGAGGCGGTGCAGAGCACCTTCGTGTCGCCGAAGGACACCAGCACGGAGCCCTCGGCGTGGCGGGTGTAGTGGCGTTCGATGCTGACGGCGCGCAACTGGTCGGCGGTGCGGCCGCTCGGACGGGAAAAGGTCATGTGAGGCCTGATTTGGGCACGGACGGTGGGTCAGTTTACCATTGCCCCCTTTCCTCCACGCGTGAGCGAAGGCAATCCGATGATCCGCAGCATGACCGCCTATGCCTCCGCCGAGGGCGCCGGCCCGTCCGGCACGCTGACCTGCGAGTTGCGCACGGTCAACCACCGCTACCTCGAGATCAGCCCTCGCCTGCCCGAGGAAATGCGCGGTTTCGAGAGCGCCGTGCGCGAGCGGATCGCCGCGCGGCTGTCGCGCGGCAAGGTCGACGTCACCGTCCGGCTGCGTTCCGAACCGGGCTCGGGCGAAGGCCTGCGGATCAACGGCTCGGTGTTGTCACGCCTCTCCGAGCTGGCGCTCGACCTGGAGCAGCGGTTCCCGCGCATGCATATCGAGTTCACCGAGTTGCTTCGCTTCCCCGGCGTATTGCAGCAACCGGAAACCGACGCGGACGCGTTGCAGGGAGCGCTCCTTGACGTGCTCGACCGCGCGCTCTCCGTCCTGGGCGACACCCGTGGCCGCGAAGGCGCCAAGCTGGGCGACATGCTGCGCGATCGCCTGGACGCCGTCGACAAGATCGTCGGCGACGTGCGCGGGTGGATTCCGGAGATTCGCGCGGCCTTGCGCGCTCGCCTCGAAACCCGCCTCGCCGATATCCGCCAGCCGGTCGAGCCGGGCCGCCTGGAGCAGGAACTGGTCCTGCAGATCACCCGCATCGACGTGGACGAGGAACTCGACCGCCTCGCAACGCACATCTCCGAAGCTCGCCGCGTGCTGGCCCTGAAGGAGCCGGTCGGGCGCCGACTCGATTTCCTCATGCAGGAATTCAACCGGGAGGCGAACACGCTGGGATCGAAATCGGTGGATTCGCGTACGACCAATGCCGCCGTGGAGCTCAAGGTGTTGATCGAGCAGATGCGTGAGCAGGTGCAGAACATCGAGTAGCAGCGTGGAGACAGAAGTGCATGACATTCTGGCGTCGGCGCTCACCCCCAGGGGTGCGTCAGGCTCGGGTCGCTTCTTGCTGACATCGGGCGGCGAGCGAGATTGAGCAAGGCAGGATCGGACGCGCTCGATCATGTGCGTGATAAGAGGCCCGCCCTGTGGACTTCGAATGATCCTCCGCGATGCGAACATGGTGTCAGATCCCGCGATGCGGTTCGGGATGTCGGGAATTACCGGTGCATAGGTTGAGGTTCGGGCTGCGTCGGGGCCGCCGGTTGTTCCCGGGGAGGGGGCATCGGTTGTTGCTGTTGCTGTGATTGTTGGAGCGCTTGGAACGTGGCGCTGCTTTGTTCCAGCGGCGTGGCGACAGCGCGGCTGACTTCGACCTCGGCAATCTGCTTGAATGGCGAGTTGAGGTCGCCCTGCACCGCATAGGCGCGCTTGTTGTCGTCGCTCATCGCAACATGATCGATCCGGGTCATGCCGTTCGCTTGCGCGGCGGCTACCAACGAGCCGGCAAAGTTGTTACTCATCTGGTCAGGCGTGCGGCCATGCCGCGCATCGATGGCATGGATGCCTTCCAATGCCTGGTTGTACATCACATGGCCAGGGCTCGTCGCGTCGGAAAGGCTGGGAGTTGCGGGGTGCGCAGCTTTGCTCAATGCCTCCCGCGTCTTCTCACCGACCACCCCATCGACGGTCACGCCGTAGGCATGCTGGAGTTTTTCCACCGCGGCCTTGGTTCCGGGTCCGAAGTCGCCATCCGGCTTCAGCGGTCGGCCGTGTGCATCGGTGAAGCCTAACTTCGCCAGTTCGGTTTGCATCGCGGCGACATTCTCGCCGTGGGCTCCCTGGCGTAAGATTCCACTATGCGCGGCATGCGAACGGTCTCCCTGTCCGATAGCCTTCAGCGCTTCGTTGACGTCTGGATCGTCCGCCGACCGCTTTGGGTTGAAGTCAGGGTCAGCGACTTTGACGTGCGCTCGATCCAACGCAGCCGCTTTGTCCGGATCTCTATAGGCGTTCTTGTATTCCTCCGCGATCGCCGCGGCCTTGGGGCCGTCATAGTAGGAATAGGTGTTCTTGATCTGGCTAGCCTTGGCGAGGACGTCATCATAGTCGCCGCCGTCCTTGAGCACTTTCTCGAACTTCGCGATTTGCGACGGGATCTGGTTCTCCGTCTTGGCGAGTATGGCGATCGTTTCGAGACGACGATCGTCCGGAATGTTCTTGCCGTACTTCTCCAGTATATCCATCGCGGATTGGCTGGCATTCTTGATTTGCGGGTAGTCGATATTCTTGTGTATCCACTTTTGACCTTCTTCGGAGCCGGCCCACGCGTTGATGCTGTCTCGTGTGTCGGTGTCGATGAAGGACAGCGTGTCGCGGCCGTTCTTGCCGTTGCCATGGCTCAGAAGGTCGCTGCGTAATTGCGCCTTGTCGTCGGTGAACTTCAGATCATGGTCTTTCGAGAACTGCGACGCCTGATCGATGATGCCGTCGACATAAGTCGACTCGCCCGGTTTGGGTGTGGCGCCATCGGTGGCGCCGAGCGCCCATGTGCCCCGTTTGCCGAGATCGACCTGAATCGTTCCAAGTGTGTAGCCGCTATCCGCGACGATGTTGCCCGGTGCACCCCAATGAGGGTCGGACGTGCCGACGGTAATCCCCGTGATGGATAGATGGTATGAGGACGGGCCTCCTTCTGTTCCTCGCCCCACTATGAAGTAGGTGGCGCCGGCGACGGCATCGATGTCGTGCGTACTGAAATCGGTCATGTGGCTTCCTCCATGAAATATCGGTCAGAGATCGTTTGCGATGGCGAGGTACTTGTCCAGGACGTCGGCACGCTCGCACAGTCGGAACATCTCGCTCTGTGCTATCTGGAGGTCAGCGACGGTTTCGTCGGGATAGAGCGAGGCCTCGAAGGCGCTGCTGGTCTTCTGGAGTTCCATCCATGCGCGCTCCGCAGCCACCAGGTTGTCCTTGGCCTTCCCACTGAGTTTGGCGTTGAGGGCCTTATAGGTCGCATTGAGGCGCCCATCTTGTTTTGCCTTCTCCGCGTTGATGCAATTGCCCAGCACCGCCATGTCGGACCCGGCTTTGTCGATACAGGCGTAGAACGAGGCGGTGATGCCCTGGGGGGCTTGGCGCTTGATCACTTGGCTGGTGCTGTCCGCGGCTTGCGCGGACAAGGCATAACCGAGCAGGGTGACGGAGAGCGCCAGCGTCTTTACCATCTGCATGTGTAACTCCTGAAATTGTCGACTGTTTTCGCCGCCGGAGAGGTGTCTTTTCCGATGCTATCAAGGTGGGTAAGGTCTCAGCTACGCCGAAACGGTGGCGACGTGCAGCCCGATGATAAAGTGACGACCCCTTTCGACAAGGATTCCCTCCGCCATGAACAGCCAGCCGTCGTATCCCATCGGTACCCTTGGACAGCCCTGGGGTGCCGTGGAAATCGCCGACTGGCGTTCGCGGCAGGTGAAGCGGCGCAGCTATGCCGCGGATGTCCTGCACGCATTGGAGCACCTGCGCGAGCGCTTCGACGTGGCGGAGTACGGCGCGCTGGATTACGCCGGTGAACATTACCCCCTGATGGCCGTCCGCAGCCGCGACTGGCGCGACGAGTTGCCGATCAAGCTCGTGACCGGCGGTGTGCATGGCTACGAGACCAGCGGCGTGCACGGGGCATTGCAGTTCCTGCGCGACCATGCTCGGGACTATGCAGAACGCGCCAACCTGCTGGTGGTGCCCTGCGTCAGTCCTTGGGCCTATGAGCGCATCCACCGCTGGAATCCGGACGCGATCGATCCGAACCGGAATTTCCGCGAAGGAAGCCCGTCGGGCGAGGCCGCGGCCCTGGTGAACCTGCTGGCGCCGTTGCACGACCGCGTCCTCATGCATATCGACCTGCACGAAACCACCGATTCGGACGAATCGGAATTCCGTCCCGTCCTGGCCGCGCGCGACGGCAAGGACTTCGAGCCGGGGGAAATCCCGGATGGCTTCTACCTCGTGGACGATACGGAGAATCCCCAGCCCGCGTTCCAGCAGGCGGTGATCGAAGCGGTGGCCAAGGTCACGCATATCGCACCCGCCGATGCGCACGGCGAGATCATCGGTTCACCGCAGGTGGCGCCGGGTGTCATCGAATATGCCTTGAAGACATTGGGCCTGTGCGCCGGCATCACCGGTGCACGCTACACGACGACGACCGAGGTTTATCCGGACAGCCCACGTGCCACGCCGCAGCAGTGCAATGACGCGCAGGTGGCCGCGGTGCGTGCGGCGATCGATTACGCATTGGCGCATCGCTGACGCCAGGGGCGTCACCGCGATAGGGGCAACCGCGACGCGTGGCTGGCTACCAGTACCCAGCCACCCGGCTTGCGAACGTAGGTATCGGTGAACTGGAAATCCAGCGCGTATGGTTTCCCTTCGGCCTTGCCTTCCACCCGGGTGATGCCGGTGGTGACGGCCGCGTCGCCGTACAGGCGTACTTTCACGTCGCGGTTGCGGAACGCGTCGTACTTCGTGCCGCCACGCAGGTCGGCGACCTCGTCGGCTCGCGTGGTGACCTTGCCGGTCGAACTGGTGAGCGTGAAGGTCGGGTCCAGGTGCTGCTCCAGCCAATCGGCGTCCTCGCGCTCGAAGGCCGCGCAGATATCGTGGTCGGCCTCCAGGATCTTCCGCAGGTCGTCCTTTTCCGCGGCGACGGTCGGCATGCTGGCGAAGAGCAGGACTGGCAACAACGACGAAAGCAGGGCATGTGTAGCGCGCATGGGGCTCTCCTGGCGGTGTCGCGCTACCGTATTCGAACGCGGGCCCTTCGTCACGGGTCATGGCATTCAGTCGTCCTCCGGCGGCTCTTCTTCCCCGGCGATGCACTTCAGATCGAACGGAAGAGCCCAGAAGACCATATCGTGAAACGTCGAATCGACGTACCACGTCTGGACTGTCATGCCGGTAGTGGATTCGGAAGAAATTTCAACCATTTCACCCCTATCCCTCGATGCATTCGCGGTCAACGATACCGTGCAGTCGGGGGTATTCTTGAACGGAGTCGTGAATACGATGTTGTAAGCGTCGTTGGCGCGCGAAACTTTGGCAATCCAATCGGCGCCGGCGTTGATTCCACCCTTGTTGTCGATTGTCGCAGTCAACGCGCTGCCATTGTCCTGTGCTGCGGTCGAAGCGACGACCAGGCAGCAGGCCAAACCGGCAATCGTGAGTACCACGTCCTTGTAAGTCATTGTCGTTCCTTCGTTGAATGGAGTCCTGATGACGTATCGATTTATCGATTCCCGTGGCTAGGTCAACCACGGTTACGTAACTATCAGAGGCCCGGTTACCGGCATGTCAAGAGAAATGCGCATCCACTCATCAGCTCTCGATGAATTTCCCTGAGATGCGACGGCGTTGCGAATGGACTGCCGATTATTCACCAACGTAGCGCGATGTTCCTCGACGGACAGCCCGGCACTTGACGCACCCTTGGCTGCCGCGGCTAGGATCGACGATCCGTTCCAGGGGAAGATGCGCCATGTCCTTTCGTCACACCGTGCTCGCGCTGTCGCTTGGCGGCTTGCTCGCCACCTCAGGCGTCCACGCCACCACGGACGACGCGGCTCGCTGGCGGCACGAAGCCCAGGCCGTCACCATCGTCCGTGACGACTGGGGTATCGCGCATGTCCACGGCAAGAGCGATGCCGATGCCGTCTTCGGCATGGCCTATGCCCAGGCGGAGGACGACTTCAATCGCGTGGAGACCAACTACCTCACCTCGCTGGGCCGCACGGCCGAGGCCGAAGGAGAGTCCGCGCTGTGGCAGGACCTCCGGCAGAAGCTGTTCGTCGACCCGGAGACGCTGAAGGCCGATTACACGCGGAGTCCGGCGTGGCTCAAGCGGTTGATGGATGCCTGGGCGGACGGGCTCAACTACTACCTCGCCAGCCACCCGGAGGTGCGCCCGCGCGTGATCCGTCGCTTCGAGCCGTGGATGGCGCTGAGCTTCAGCGAAGGCAGCATCGGCGGCGATATCGAGCGGGTGAAGACGGCCGACTTGCAGGCGTTCTACGGGAAAGATCCCGCCGGTGCCCTCGCGCAGTTCGTGCCGCCGTCGAGCTGGGCGGAGCCGACGGGTTCGAACGGCATCGCCATTGCACCGAAGCTCACGGCGAATGGGCACGCGCTGCTGCTGATCAATCCGCACACCTCGTTCTTCTTCCGCTCCGAATTGCAGATGTCGAGCGACGAAGGACTGGATGCCTACGGCGCGGTCACCTGGGGCCAGTTCTTCATCTACCAGGGCTTCAACAAGCATATCGGCTGGATGCACACCTCCACCGGCGCCGACGTGGTCGACGAATTCGCCGAGACCATCCAGCGCAAGGACGGCAAGCTGTTCTATCGCTATGGCAATGAGCTCCGTCCGGTGACTTCCCGCGAGATCGCGGTGCCGATGCGGGCGGCCGATGGGTCGCTCACGGAGCGCCGCTTCACCGTCTATGCGACGCACCATGGTCCCATCGTTCGCTCGGAAGGCGGCAAGTGGATCGCCGTGGCGCTGATGAACAAGCCACTGGAGGCCTTGCAACAGAGTTGGCTGCGAACCAAGGCCAACGATTACGCCACGTACATGAAGGTGGCGGCGTTCAAGGCGAACTCATCGAACAACACGATCTACGCGGACGACAAGGGCAACATCGCCTACCTGCATCCGCAATTCATTCCGAACCGTGACGACCGTTTCGACTATACGAAGCCCGTCGACGGCAGCGATCCGGCCACCGACTGGAAGGGAACACTTCCGTTGGACAAGGCACCGCGCCTGTTCAATCCGCCGACCGGGTGGATCTTCAACACCAACGACTGGCCGTATTCGGCCGCCGGACCCGATAGTCCCAAGCAGGCCGACTACCCCCGCTACATGGATTCCGTCGGCGAGAATCCGCGCGGCCTGCACGCGACACGCGTCCTTACGGGCAGGCGCGACTTCACGTTGGCTTCGCTGATCGACGCCGCGTTCGATCCGTACCTGCCGGCATTCGCGCGCCAATTACCGATCCTGATCGCCGATTACGACGCGCTTCCCGCCACCGATCCCTTGAAGCGGCAGCTCGCCGGTCCCGTCGCGCTCCTGCGTAGCTGGGATTACCGTTGGGGCATCGCGTCGATGCCGACCTCGCTCGCCGTGTTCTGGGGTGACATCCTGTGGGACAAGGCGAGCAAGCTGGACACGGCGGAAGGCTTGTCGGTCTACGACGTGATGGCGGAGAAGGCGGGTCCGAAGGTGCGATTGAATGCGCTGGCAGAGGCGGCGGACCGGCTGGAAAAGGACTTCGGCAGCTGGGGCGTGCCCTGGGGCGAGGTCAATCGCTTCCAGCGTATTGATGGAGCGATCAAGCAACGCTTCGACGATGCGAAGCCAAGCATCCCCGTGCCGTTCACTTCATCGCGCTGGGGGTCGCTCGCCTCGTTCGGTGCGCATCGCTGGCCCGGCACGAAGCGCTACTACGGCACCAGCGGCAACAGCTTCGTCGCCGTGGTGGAGTTCGGCGACAAGGTGCGTGCCCGCGCCGTCACCGCCGGTGGCGAGAGCGGCGACCCATCGTCGAAACATTTCAATGACGAGGCCGAGCGTTACACCACGGGTAACCTGCGTACGGTGTATTTCTGGCCTGAAGAACGCGAAGGGCATGTCGAGCGGACGTACCATCCGGGTGGCCGATAAGCGTCCAGTGGTTTGCCGAGGGGAGATATCGCATGGCTAAGTGGGTTCCAAGGGTGCTTCTTGCCCTGTCCGGTGTGGCGGTATCAGCCATGGTGCTCGCCACCGATGTGACATCCGACGGCGACAAGCGAACGGACCACCCGTGGCTGCTTAAGGCCGACCGCGTCTTCGATGCCCGTGACGAGCAGACGCATGCCGGCTGGGTGGTCCTCGTGCAGGGTGACAAGATCGTGGATGTCGGTCCGTCCGCGAAGGTTTCCGCGCCACCAGGCACGCAGACCATCGACCTGGCCGGCATGACCCTGCTGCCCGGCCTCATCGATGCCCACTCGCACGTTTTCCTGCACCCGTACAACGAAACGCTGTGGAACGACCAGGTATTGAAGGAAACGCTCGCGTTCCGCACGATCCAGGCCGTGAAGCATGCGCGCGATACCTTGATGAGCGGCTTCACCGCGTTGCGCGATCTCGGCACCGAAGGCGCGGGTTACGCCGACGTGGACGTGCAACAAGCCATCGACAAGGGCCTCATCCCGGGACCGCACCTGTTCGTGGCGACGCGCGCGATCGTGGCCGGGCACTGTTATGGGCCGGGACCGCTGGGCTTTCGCGACGACATCGACTTGCCGCAGGGCGCGGCGTCCGTCAGCGGTGCCGCGCGGATGATCGACGCCGTGCGCGACCAGGCGGCGCACGGCGCGGACTGGATCAAGCTCTACGCCGACTATCACTGCGGCAAGGCCAAGGGCTCGATGCCGACGTTGAGCCAGGAAGAATTGAACGCCGCCGTCGAGACCGCGCATTCGCTGGGGCTGCCGGTGGCGGTGCATTCCTCGACGGCCGAAGGCATGCGCCGCTCGGTCATGGCCGGCGTCGAGACCATCGAGCATGGCTATGACGGCACCCCGGAAGTCTTCGCGCTGATGAAGAAACACAACGTGGCCTACATGCCCACGCTCGAAGCCAGCGCCGCCTACGCCGAATACTTTGGAGGCTGGAAGCCCGGCCAGTCGCCGACCGAGTCGATGGCGAAGTCGGCGAAGGCGTTCAAGCTGGCCATGGACGCCGGCGTGACCATAGGCAACGGTAGCGACGTTGGCGTGTTCACGCACGGCACCAATTACAAGGAACTGGAGTGGATGGTGCGCGATGGCATGTCACCCGCCCGCGCCCTCCTGGCCGCGACCGCGGTGGACGCGAAGGTGCTTCGCCAGCAGGACCGGATCGGCCAGCTGCGCAGCGGATTGCAAGCCGACATCATCGCGGTGCCCGGTGACCCGACGCAGGACATCGGGACGCTCGCGCACGTCGCTTTCGTGATGAAGGGCGGGGTGGTCTACAAGCGGCCGGACTGAGACCCGGATCGGCCGGGCGAAAGGTGGCCGATAGCCGAAACCCGGTACAATCGCCTTTTGCCCGGTCGGTGCGCCGGTGCCACCGGGAGCGAGCCATGAACCCCCAACGAGATAGCCGCGGATGATCGAAGGCACCCTGTTCGTGGTGGCCGCGCCCTCCGGGGCGGGCAAGTCCACGTTGGTCAACGCGCTGCTGGAGCGCGAGCCCGGTATATCCCTGTCCGTGTCGCATACCACGCGGCCCCCGCGGGTGGGCGAGGAATACGGTCGGCACTATTTCTTCGTCGAGCGCCCGGATTTCGAGCGCGAGATCGTCGACGGCATCTTCCTGGAGCACGCCGAAGTGCACGGCAACCTCTACGGCACCTCGCGTACCGTGGTGGAGGGCAAGCTGGCCGAAGGCGCCGATGTCCTGCTGGAAATCGACTGGCAGGGTGCGCGCCAGGTGCGCAAGGGCAAGCCGGACTGCGTCAGCGTTTTCATCCTCCCGCCGTCCCGGGGGGAACTCGAACGCCGTCTCCGGGGTCGAGGATCGGACGCGCCGGAGGTGATCGAGCGCCGCCTGTTCAACTCCCGCGAGGAAATCGCGCATGCGCACGAGTTCGACTACATCATCGTCAACGACCGTTTCGAGGACGCCCTGGGCGATCTCCAGGCGATCGTCCGCGCCGTCCGCCAGCGTACGCCGTGGTCGGCCCGCCGCCACGAATCGCTGATCGAGGAGTTGCTCGCACCATGACCGACGACGCCATCGTCCGCATCCGCGGCCTGACCACGGTCCTCAACGGCAAGACCATCTTCGACAACCTCGACCTGGATATCCCCCGTGGCAAGGTCACGGCGATCATGGGGCCGAGCGGCACCGGCAAGACCACCCTGTTGAAGCACATCACCGGGCAGATGCGTGGTGACGCCGGCAGCGTGGAGGTCGACGGTGAGAACGTGCCGGCGCTCTCGCGCGAACGGCTGTTCGGCCTGCGCGAGCGGATCGGCTACCTGTTCCAGAACTCCGCCCTGCTCACGGACTTCGACGTCTTCGAGAACGTGGCCTTCCCGCTGCGCCAGCACACCCGGCTGCCGGAAGAACTCATTCGCAACATCGTGTTGAACAAGTTGCAGGCCGTGGGCCTGCGCGGTGCCGCCCGGTTGATGCCCACGGAGCTTTCCGGCGGCATGGCCCGTCGCGTGGCGCTGGCGCGCGCCATCGTGTTCGATCCCGCGTTGATCCTCTACGACGAACCCTTCGTCGGGCTGGACCCGATCGCCCTGAACCAGGTGCTGCTGCTGATCCGCACGCTCAACCAGACCCTGGGCATCACCAGCGTGTTGGTGGCGCACGAGCTGGCGGCCGTGCAGAAAGTGGCCGACCGCGTCTACCTGATCGCCAACGGCAAGGTCGTGGCGCAGGGCGCACCGGATTCCCTCGCCAACGACGGCTCGCCGTGGACGGCGCAGTTCTTCGGCGGCGAGTCCGACGGTCCGGTTCCCTTCCAGTATCCCGCGGGCGACTACGCCACCGCGCTCGGTTTCCCCGGAGGCAAGGCATGACCGCCAAGGACGACAACGTCGTCATTCGCAGCCTGACGCAGATCGGCGCCTGCGGGCTCTTCCTGCTGACCATCCTCGCGGCCATTCCGCGCAGCTTGCGTCATGGCCGCGAAACGATCCGCCAGATCTGGTTCGTCGGCGCGATGAGCCTCACCATCGTGATGACCTGCGGCCTGTTCGTGGGCATGGTGCTGGGCTTGCAGCTTTACGACGTGCTCTCGATCTTCGGCGGCACGTCCGCCACCGGCACCGTCGTCGCGATCGCGATCTACCGCGAACTCGGTCCCGTGGTCACGGCCTTGCTGTTCGCCGGCCGCGCCGGCACCTCGGTCACCGCCGAGATCGGCCTCATGCGCGCCACCGACCAGCTCGACGCCATGGAGATGATGGCGGTCGATCCGATCGCCTACGTGGCCGCGCCGCGATTCCTCGCCGGCGTCGTCGCCTTGCCCCTGCTTGCCGTGGTGTTCTGCGCCATGGGCGTGTTCGGCGGCCACCTGGTCGGCGTCACCTGGCTGGGCATCGACAACGGCACCTTCTGGTCGAACATGACCGCCACTGTCGACGTCCAGAAGGACATCATCGACGGCGTGCTGCTCAAATCCATCGCCTTCGGCATCGTGGTCTCCCTGATCGCGGTGTTCCAGGGCTACACCACCCCGCCCACCAGCGAGGGCGTCGCCTATGCGACGACCCGCACGGTGGTGGCCTCGTCCATCGCCATCCTGGCGCTGGACTTCGTCCTCACCTCGTTCCTGATCTGAGGCACCGGAGACCCGCCATGACCCGTCATTCCTTCATCGCCCATTCGAGGATCGTGCCGTGACCCAGAGACGTTCCTATGCCGTCGGCACCGGCCTGTTCATCGTGCTCGGCTTCGCCGCCCTGGCTTACCTCGCCACGCAGACCACCTCGGTGGCCAACGCCAGCCAGGGTTCCAGTTACGTGGTGGAAACCCACTTCGCCAACGTCGGCCAGTTGAAGGCCCGCGCCCCGGTGAAGATCGCCGGCGTACGCGTCGGCTCGGTGCAATCGATCGAGCTGGTGCCGGGCAAGGAGGAGGCCAAGGTCACCTTGTCCATCGACGACCGGCACAAGGACATCCCGGACGATTCCGTCGCCACGATCTTCACCAGCGGCCTGCTGGGCGACCAGTACGTCGGCATCCAGTTCGGCCGCTCCAAGAATCCGGTGAAGGAAGGCGGCGAAATCGGCCTGACCCGTCCGGCCCAGCAGCTGGAGGAAATGCTCGGCAAGTTCTTCGGCGGCGGCAGCGCGCCGGACCGCCTTGGCGGCACCTTCCACGTGACCGGCGAATTCACCAACGTGGGTGCCCTGCAGCCAGGCGCGGCGGTGAAAATGGCCGGCGTGCCCATCGGCAGCGTCGATTCGGTGGTGATCAAGCCCGGCAGCAGCGAAGCCACGGTGACCCTTGCGATCGACAAGCGCTACTCCCAGATACCGGATGACTCGTCGGCCGCGGTATTCACCAGCGGTTTGATCGGTAGCCAGTATGTTGCGATCCAACCCGGCGGGTCGCCGGAATACCTGGCGGAAGGCGATAGCTTCGTGCTCACGCAGTCCGCGCTCCAGCTGGAAGACCTGATCGGCAAGTTCCTGGTGAACGGTTCGCCGAGCGACAACAAGTCCGGTGGCGCCCAGGGCTCCACCCAACCCGACAACGCCGGCAAGAAGTAAGGCCGGACCAGGAGACACCGCATGTTGCGTCAGCTTTCCCTCGCCATCGCCCTCGCCGTGACCACGGCGGCGGCCGCGCCCGCCTTCGCGCAGGCCGCGCCCGCTCCGGCCGCCGCGGTCGACGCGCAGTCCCCGCAGGGCATCGTCACCACCATCTCCGACGACCTCGCCAAAGCCATCGAGGGCCATCAGGCCGAACTGAAGAGCGACAAGGAAAAGCTCATCGCCGTCATCGACGACGTTTTCCTGCCGCACTTCGACATCGACTACGCGTCGATCCTCGTGCTCGGCCAGAACGCCTCCAAGGCGTCCCCCGAGCAGCGCGAGCGCTTCGCCAAGGCCTTCTACAATTCGATCACCCACCGCTACGCGGAAGGCCTGCTCAACTACACGCGCGGTCGCGTGAAGGTCCTGCCGTTCAGTGGCGACCTCAACAACAAGCGCACCGTCGTGCGTACGCAGGTGATGCTCGACGACGGCAAGTCCGTCTCGGTCGACTACGCGTTCCGTAAGTCGAAGACGGGCGACTGGAAGGCCTACGACGTGATCATCGAAGGTATTTCGTACATCACGAACTACCGCAACCAGGTCGACGCCGAGATCAAGAAGGAAGGTCTGGACAAGCTGACCGCCGACCTCGAGCAGAAGGGTTCGGCCGCCATCGACGAGATGCAGCAGCAGACCGGCGGCGCCCGCAAGTGAGCTCGCCGGCGTTCCAGTTCGGCAATCCGGCGCCGGAGACCCTCGCGGTCTCCGGCGCGCTCACGTTCGCGACCGCGGCCGACGCCCTTGAGGCCGCGCGCCACCAGTTGGACAGCGGCCGTCAGGTCAACCTCGACCTGGGCGGCTTGTCCCAGGTGGACAGCGCCGGCCTCGCCACCGTGCTGGCCTTGCTGGCCCATGCCCGCAGCCAGGGCAGGACGCTTTCCGTCACCCACGCCCCCGCCGGCCTGCAAGCCCTCGCGCGCGTCTCCGGCGTCGACTCCTTCTTCTAACCCGCCCACCCGTGGTGGAAGCCGCCCCTGGTGGGAGCCGCCCCTTGTAGGAGCCGCTTCAGCGGCGATCCCGCGGCAGCGGGCCAGTTCGGGACCGTGCGAGGCAGAGCCGTCGGCCGCCATCCTCGTCGCTCCGGTTCCACCGTCGCTCGGGAAAGGAAGCCGCTGCGCGGCCATCTCTTATGGCTGACGCCGGGGCAAGCCATTCCGTGGGAATCCCCACCCGGGTGCGGCAACCGGCAAGTGGCAAGCGACACGGCCAGCAGCCCTTCCGAGAAGCACCAACGAAAAAGGGCCCCGAGGGGCCCTTTTCGTCATTGCGGCTTTTCGCCGTTCTGCCGTTCCCAGGTGTGCTGCTCGTCGAGCAGTTTGTCCGGGTCGAAGTCCTTGCTGTCGTTCAGGCCCTGCATCTGCTCGATGGCTTCCGGCGGTGGGTTGCCGTAGTAGATGCTGTAGAGGCGCTGTTGGCGGTAGGCGTCGCGGATGAACACGTACGGGTCGTAGGCGGAGGCGAGGAAGCTTTCCGCGTCGATGCCGCGCGAGCGCAGGGTCACGAGATAGAGCACCTGCGGCACGTACTGCTGGCCGTACTTGAAGTCGTGGTTACGCGTGTAATAGCTGAGCGGGTCGAAGAAGTAGCTGTCGACCGGCAGGCGCCATACGTCGCGGACCGTGGTCGGGCCCACGAAGGGGAGGACCAGGTAGTCGCCCTCGGGGACGCCCCAGCGGGCCAGGGTCACGCCGAAGTCGTTCTGCTCCAGCGGGAGGCCGAGCAGGCTGGCCGGGTCCTTGAAGCCCAGGAAGCCGATCGTCAGGTTGACCACGAAGCGGCTGGTGGTCAGGAAGGCCTGCTTGGGCCGTGCCTGGAGCAGGTCGTTGGCCACCGTCACCGGCAAGCGGATATTCGTATAGAAGTCGCTGATGGCCGTACGCACGGGCGGGTTGGTCACCTTCCGGTAGCCGACGGCGACCGGGCGGATGACCGCCTTGTCCAGCGAATCGTTGAAGGCGTAGACCTTGCGATTGAACTTCTCGTTCGGATCGTCGGTACGCGGGGGCGCGATATGGCAGGCCGCCAGCAGGGTGGCGGCGATGAGGCCTAGCGCGGTTTGGACGGTCCGTTGCAGGGTTCTGGGGCGCATCGATGTGGCTTTGGGGGTGGGGCGGTGCTTTAGTGTACCGCGCGGTATTATTATTTGCACGAAGGGCCCGTCCGTCCTGGTCAGAACCGCGCATGATACCCCTACCCCGATTGCCAGCCAACGGGCCGGGCGGCTAAACTGCACGGTCAGAAGTATCTTTATTGTCAAGGATTTGAAATGGCCCGTATTACCGTCGAAGACTGCCTCGAGGTAGTCGACAACCGCTTTGAGCTCGTGCTCATGGCGACCAAGCGCGCGCGCCAGTTGTCCAAGGGCGCCGAACCGACCCTCGACCCGAACAACGACAAGCCGACCGTGCTCGCCCTGCGCGAGATCGCCGATCGCCGCGTCAGCGACGAAATGATCGACGAAATCGACCGCGCCGCCCGTGAACGTGCCGAGCGTGAAGCCCTCGAGTGGGCCGCCACCGAAGTGGACGACGACCTCTCGAAGGGCGGAGATGATTGATGACGCCGGGTCGTTGTCGGCCCTGCATTCATCCTCACCCTGCGCACGCTGACGCGCGGCTGGAAAGGCCGCGTGCGGGAGGCTCCGCGGCCTGAGGCGCGCGAGATTCTCCCATGGAAGTCATCCCTGCGAAAAAACTGACCGACGTGGTCGATGACGGACCAGTGCCTCCCTACGTGCAGGCACTGGAAGACCGTGTGGGTGCCTACCTGCCGCACGACCAGGTGCTGCGCATCCGCAAGGCCTTCCTGGTCGGCGCCGCCGCCCACGAAGGGCAGACGCGCAAGTCCGGCGAGCCGTACATCACGCACCCGGTGGCCGTGGCGCACGTGCTCGCGGAACTCGGCCTCGATGCCGAGACGATCATCGCGGCGATCCTGCACGACACGCTCGAAGACACCAAGCTCGAACGCGGGGAGTTGGCCGGCGCCTTCGGTGAAACCGTGGCCGAACTGGTCGACGGTGTCACCAAGCTCGACAAGATGCGTTTTTCCAGCCGTGCCGAAGCCGATGCCGAGAGCTTCCGGAAGATGCTGCTGGCGATGGCGCGCGATCTCCGCGTCATCCTGATCAAGCTTTCCGATCGACTGCACAACATGCGCACGCTCGGCGCGAAGGATGCCGA
>Ga0182008_10001269_pt1 | contig 17338 bp, 13 predicted proteins | sample Sormic07211129_1_FD_120482 | JGI IMG/M metagenome (GOLD analysis project Ga0182008, IMG submission 120482) | Rhizosphere microbial communities from Sorghum bicolor, Mead, Nebraska, USA - 072115-129_1 metaG | ecosystem: Host-associated > Plants > Roots > Rhizosphere | place: USA: Nebraska...
GCGCTTCGCTATGTTGTCGATAACCTTCGATGATCGCACCCAGCAGGTCCAGGCGTTCCTCCCGCGACCATTGTGCGTACTGCGCAAATGCGCGTCTTGCCGCCGCCACAGCCCGGTCGAGGTCGGAACGAGTGCCGAGCGTGATCGCGCCGATGGAACGCTCGGTGGTCGGGTCGATCACCACCATGGATTCGCCCGCCAGGGGCTTGACCCACTCGCCATCAATGTAGAAATCGAGGTAATTCATCGGGCCTCCTCAGGCGACTTGATCGAGTACCCGCTGCAAGGTGTCGAAGATCAGCGCAATCTGTTCTTCGCTGATGATCAGCGGTGGCGACAGCACGATGTTCTCGCCCGAGGCGCGCACCAGCAGCCCGGCGTCGAAGCAGCGCTGCGCGACTTCCGCAGCCCGGGCACCTGGCGCGCCCTCGCGGGATCTCAGCTCGACGGCGCACAGCAGACCGATGGCCCGAATGTCCTGCACCGACGGTTGCTCACGCAACGCCAGCGCTGTTTTCTGCCAGACGGGAGCAACTTGTCGGACGTGAGCGTTGATGCCCAATTCCTCATGCACAGCGAGGGTCGCCAGTCCCGCTGCGCACGCCAGCGGATGGGCCGAATAGGTGTAGCCATGCATGAATTCGATGGCTTGCTCGGGGCCGGTCATGAACGCGTCATACACCGAACCGCTGACCAGCACGGCCCCCATGGGCACGGCGCCGTTGGTCAAGCCCTTGGCGAGGGTCATCAGGTCCGGCGTCACTGCGAATGTCTGGGCGGCGAACGAGTGCCCCAACCGACCGAAACCGGTAATCACTTCATCGAAAATCAGCAACACGCCGTGGCGATCGCAAATCTCGCGCAGCTTCTGCAAGTAACCCAGGGGCGGCGCATAGACGCCACCAGAACCGGTCACCGGTTCTACGATGACCGCCGCCACCGTCGAAGGGTCGTGCACCTCCAGCAGTTGCAGCAATGCATCGGCATAATGCGCGCCCTGTTCTGGCTGGCCGGCGCTGAAGCGCAGGCCGGCGTCATACGGCAGCGGCAGGTGTGCAACGTCGCCAAGCAATGGTCCGAAATCACGTTTCTGCCGACCGATACCGGACACCGATAACCCACCAAAGCCCATGCCGTGATAGCCCTTGGCTCGGCCGATCAGTTTGGTCCGGCGACTGTCGCCACGGGCCTGATGATAGGCGCGGGCAATTTTCAAGGCAGTGTCGACGGCTTCGGAACCTGAGTTGGTGAAGAACACCTTGTCGAGTCCCGCCGGAGCAATCGCCACCAATTTGTCAGCCATGGCGAGGGCTGCCGGGTGGCTCATCTTGAACGAGGATACGAAATCCAGACGCCCCGCCACCTCGCGGATCGCGTCGACGATTCGTGCCTGTCCGTGACCGGCGTTGACGCACCAGAGTCCGGCCATGGCGTCGAGTACGCGGTGGCCGTCGGTGGTGGTGTAATGCATACCCTCGGCGCTCTCGAACAGCGTCGGCTGGCGATTGAACTGACGCATCGGGGTAAAGGGCGCCCACAGCGCGGAAGTCGAAATCGGGTTCATCTACTGTGCTCCATCCAATTAATCAGGGGGTCAGATCCGGGTGCCGGTCAGTGTCGAGCGCTGCATCGATCCGGCATTGGTGTTAACGCCGCGATCGAACAGCAAGTGGCCGTGCTCCAGGCGACAGCAGACGTGGTCGCCGAAAGCGGTTTCGACAAAGCGCCAGTCCATCCGCAATTCGCCTTGCTCGTTCCAGCGTCCGTGGGCGATGACCGGGGTCTGTTCCGGTTGGTATTGATGATGCAGATAATTGCCGGTGATGCTGGTTTGCGACTCTACCGGCTGGCGCAGGCCGACTCGCAAGCGGTGCTGTCCGCGATGATCAACGAGGGTGAAATCGCAATAGTCATCGCGAAAGTCGAAGCCCAGCTCCAGCACTCCGTCCTCATTTGGCGCCACGGCGAAGCGACCTTGCAGGTGGGTGGCGCAGGGCGATTCACTCAAGCCTTGCAGGGTTGGCAGGCACAAGGTGTCGATCAGCTCGTCGAGTTGCGTTTGGGTGGAATGCGGATCGGTGGCCGCACGGCCCAACGCCGGGAACAAATGGTCCCAGATCGCTGCTTTCAAGCGTCGTTCGCCCAGGCGCAAACCGCAGGTTAAGACGATCACCGTGTCCTGGTCCGGCAGCACCATGCAGTACTGGCCGAATACACCCGAGGCGTAATATCCGCCTTGCTCGGTCATCCACCATTGATAGCCATAGCCGTCCTGTCGCGCCTCAGTGTTGCGGTCATGACTGCGCGGCAGATACTGCTTGCCGTCGAATTCCCCCATCCACACCTCTTCGACCTGATTGCGAGTGGCGTCGGCGATCCACTGTGGGGACAGCAACTGTCGTCCCTGCCACTGGCCCCGATTGAGGTGCAACACGCCGAATTTCAACGAATCTTCGGTGGTGCAGCTCAGGCCATTGCCGCCAGAATTGAAACCGCCGGGAGCCAGATCCCACTCCAGACGGTCCAGCCCCAGATAATCCAAAACCCGCTCCTGCAACAGCTCATGCATGGTTTTGCCGCTGACCTGCGTAACAATCGCCGACAGCATGAAACTTGAAGCACTGCTGTAGATGAAGTCCTTACCCGGTGGCACTGCTACCGGCTCATGCAGAAAAGCTTCGACCCAACTGGTTTTCAGGTTGCGCCAGTCACCGCCGGAAATGCCCCGCTTGTGGCCGGTGCGCATGGTCAGCAAATCTTCCACGGTCATGGCGGCGAGGTTTTCACTGATCTCGACCGGGCACAGCTTGGGGAAAAAGCTGACCACTTTGTCGTCTAGCTTCAAGCGTCCATCGTCGATCAGCAGGCCCACGGCCGTGGCGGTCCAGCTCTTCGTCGCCGAGTGCTGTACATGCATGCGCCGCGCCGAGTACGGGCGCCAAAAGGCTTCTGCCACCACCGCGCCCTGGCGATAAAGCATGAAACTGTGCAGCTCAAGCCCGGCGTTCTGCACCGCCGAGATAAAGTCAACGACCCCTTGAGGGTCGACACCTCGTTCATGAGGCAAGGCTCTGGGCAGGGGTTCATAGGTCATGACTAACTTCCTCAAAATTGCCGTTTCTCTGCGAATCAATGTTTTTATATATCAAATAATACGTTTTTTAATTTATCTACCACTGCATGCCTGTATTTAAAGCCTCTATAATTCAGCTTCCGCTGCTTCGAAGCGTTTTGTACTTTTCGGGTATCCTTGCCTCCCCTGTCACAGGAACGACAACGCGCCATGGCTCAACTCACCTCGCTGCAGACCAAGGTCGCCGGCCAGATCCTTTCCGCCATTCAGTCCGGCGACCTGCAACCCGGTAGCCATCTCAAGGAAGTGGAACTGAGCCAGCGATTGGGCGTATCCCGCTCGCCTATCCGCAGCGCCCTTTCCTACCTGGCCGAGCAGCAATTGATCGAGCCCTTGCCTCAACAGGGCTTTCGCGTTCCTCTGCAAACTTCTGCCGGTCTGGCGGAGCAGTTCGATGAACTGCACAACGAGGAAGATGAGCTTTACACCCGGCTGATCGACGACCGGCTGAATCAGGTCTTGCCCGACCAGATCTCCGAAAGCGATCTGCTGCGGCGCTACGGTGCCGGTAAAAGTGTGTTGCGCCGCTGTCTGCTGCGGCTCTCCGATGAGGGCGTCATGCAGCGCAAACACGGCCATGGCTGGATGTTCCTGCCTACCCTGAGCAGTCCCCAGACGCGCTTCGAGAGTTATCGCTTCCGCATGCTGGTCGAACCCGCCGGCCTGCTGGAACCGACGTTCAAGATCAATGCCGAGCAGTTCCGGCGCTGCCGGGAACGCCAGCTCGAACTGCTCGAAGGTCAGGTCGACGGCCAGCGGTTTTTCGAATGCAACGCCGAGTTCCATGAACTGCTCGCTGCGGCATCCGGCAACACCTACATTCTTCAGGCGATCCAGCAGCAGAACCGCTTGCGTCGGCTGACCGAGTTTCATTCGGCGAGCAATCTCGAGCGTGTGAAAGTTTCTTGCCGCGAGCACCTGGCGATTCTTGATGCACTGGAGCAAGGTGATAACGAATGGGCCTCGACCCTGCTGCATCGGCATTTGGAAGTGGCCAGCAAGATGGGGGTTGCACGCAATAAGGCCTGAGCCGGAACTCATTTGCCCTGTAGGCGCAGAGCTTGCTCGCGATGGCGTCACCACTGAAAAATATCCGTTGATTGATACGCCGCCATCGCGGGCAAGCCAGCTCCCACAGGGATCGAGTACATCGGCCAAATTCTGGTGGGCTGGCAAGCCGCCATCGCGAGCAAGCTCGCTCCTGCAGGAGATCAGCGTGCACAGCCAGCGCATCACCAAAGCGCCACGGTGTAACCGAGGATCACCCGGTTTTCGTTCATGTCGCGCAGGTAATTGGCTTTGCTCAACCCATTACGCCAGCGCAGCGAAACACCCTTGAGCGCCCCGGACTGAAACACATAGCCCAGATCGATATCCCGCTCCCACTCGCGGCCCTCACCAGCAAACCCAAGGACTTCAGCTTGATCGCCCTTGGCCCAGCGAGTGGAAAACGTCAGCCCCGGAACTCCCAACACCGCGAAATCAAAGTCGTAGCGCGCATGCCAGACCCGCTCGTTGGTCTGGGAGAAATTGCTCAACTGATACTCGGAAAACAGGTAAGTGTTGGTGCCATCCACATAGGTAAAGGGCGTGTCGCCATATTGCTCCTGATAACCGCCGCCCAGGCTGTGGCCTTTAAAGCTGTAGGCAACCCGCGTACTCAATGCGCGGTTGTCGACCTTGCCTGCCAGCCCAGCACCCGCCTTGTCCGCGTCGAAGTAGCGGATGTCGGTTTTCAGCGTGCCGCCACCCAGCGCGAAGCTGTTTTTCAGGCCGACGTAGTGTTGCTGGTAGATGTCTTCCAATTGCGCAAAGTGGTAGGTCAGGGTCAGGTTGGGACTGAGCTTGTAATCGCCGCCGACAAAATTGAACTCGTCACTTTTGGCCGAACTTTTATAGGCGCCGCTTTGACCGGTCAGACCCATCTCTTCGTAGTCGGTCGACTCACGTTGTTTGGTCCGATTGATCTGGCCACCCGTGAGAGTCAGGTTCTTGATGTCCGCGGATGTCACTTGCGTGCCTCGGAAGGATTGCGCAAACAACCGGCTGGTATTCGGTTGCAAGGTCGGCAGGTCGGGCAGCAGATAACCGCTGCGCAATTCGCTTTTGGCGATACGCATTTTCCCGGTCACACCCAACTTGGAGTATTCGTCGTGGGCACGCTTGGCATAGCTCGGCTTTCCAGGCTCTGCTTCGTTGTTCCGCGACAGCAGGCCCGAGCCGGAACGGTCGGGGCTGGAGTCGAGTTTCAAACCGAGCATGCCGATCGCATCCACGCCAAATCCCACCGTGCCCTCGGTGAACCCTGACTTCACATTGAGGATGAAACCCTGCGCCCATTCTTCGCGTTTGGATTGCCCGGCGTCCTCACGATAATCGCGGTTGAAGTAGTAGTTCTTCAGCTCCAGATCGGCCTTGCTGTCCTTGATGAAATCGGCCTGGGCCGGGGCGCTCAACAGGCCCCCGCCCATCAGGCTGACACCGGTCATGATCAGGTTGAGGTTGCTGTTGTTGCTCATTGCGTGGCTCCTGGCAGTCATCGTGAGTGAGTGGGTCTTATTGTTTTTCGGACATGACTTCCCCCTTCGCGCCGGTTTCGGGACTGGCGCGCGAGGTGCAATCAGGGTGTTAAATCAAAAACTGGCCGGGCGTAATCGGTAGCCGCCGTCGGCGAGTTTTTCCAGAGGACTGGCCGCCGCCAACAACTGGCGTGTGTACGGATGCTGCGGATAGTCGAAGACCTGCTCGCGAGCGCCGATTTCGACCACTTCGCCCTGGTGCATGACCGCCACCCGGTGCGCAATTCGCTCCACGGCTGCCAGGTCATGGGAGATGAACAGGCAGGCAAAGCCGTACTGCGCCTGCAAACGCTCGAACAATTCCAGAATCTGCTTCTGGATGGTCATGTCCAACGCGGAGATCGGCTCGTCGGCAATCACCAGTTGCGGATGTCGCACCAAGGCGCGACCAATGGCGACGCGCTGGCGCTGGCCACCGGACAGTTGATGTGGGAAGCGTTCGACAAACTGCTCGCCAAGGCCCACATCACGCAATGTCTGCGCGACTCGCTCGCGACGCTGGGCAGCATTCAGGCCAGGTTCATGCCGCAGCGGCTCAGCGAGAATCTCGCCGATTCTCATCCGCGGATTGAGCGAAGAATACGGGTCCTGAAAAATCATCTGGCATTGCAGGCGATGGGTCCGGTTGGCGGCCTTGAGAATGTCGACACCCTTGAACCGAATCGCCCCGGCACAGGGTTTGATCAAGCCCACCAGCGAGCGACCAAGAGTCGTCTTGCCCGAGCCACTGCCGCCGACCAGCGCCAGCGTTTCCCCTGGTGCAATGGCCAGGCTGGCGCAATGCACCACCCGTTTGTACTGGCGTTTGCCCCAGAAGGATGGCGGCCCGGGATGCTCAATGCACACCTGATCAACTTCCACCAACGGGCCGTTGCTCGCCGGCAGCGCGGCCAGTTCGCCACGTCGTGGCAAAGCCTCGAGCAGCTGGCGGGTGTACTCGGCCTTGGGTGCCAACAGAATCTCGTTGATCGTGCCCTGCTCCACCGATTTGCCGTGACGCATCACCACCACTTTGTGCGCATAACGTGCCACCAAAGACAGGTCATGACTAATGAACAGGATCGCCGTGCCCTGCTCCCGGGTCAGTTCAAGCATCAACTCGATGACGTCCAGTTGTGCCAGGCAATCGAGCGCGGTCGTCGGCTCATCGGCAATCAATAGCGCCGGGCGCAGCAACATCACCGAGGCCAGCATGATCCGCTGACGCATGCCACCGGAAAACTGGTGCGGGAAAGCTTCCAGGCAGCGTTCGGCGTCCTTGATGCCGATGCGTCGCAACATGGTGAGACAACGCTCGCGGATCTGCCCGGCATTCAAGTCAGTGTGCAGTTCCAGTGCTTCGCTCATCTGCTGGCCGATCTTCAAGGCCGGATTAAGCGACACCATTGGCTCCTGGAACACCATGCCGATACTCGCGCCGCGAATGGCGCGCAGCCCGGCGGTGCCTGCAGTCACCAGATCACGCCCCTGGAAATCCAGGCGGCCGCCGCAGACTTGCATCGGTAACGGCAACAACCCGATCGCCGCCCGAGCGGCCATGGTCTTGCCGCTGCCGGACTCACCGACCAGGGCCACGATCTCACCGGGTGCGACGCTGAAGCTCAGGTCATCGACAGCCAGCGGCCCATGCTCACCCACGCGGATCTTCAGGTTTTCCACGCTCAACAAAACATTGGTGGACGACATGCTCATTTCCTCATCCGCGGGTCGAGACGATCACGAAGTGCATCGCCGAACAGATTGATCGCCAACAACGCCAGGCAGATGAACAGCCCCGGAAAGATCCCCAGCCAAGGGGCCGATGCGATGTAGGGTCGGCTACTGGCAAGCATGTTGCCCCAGGTCGCCGCGGGCGGTGGCACACCCAGGCCAAGGAAGCTCAGGGCACTTTCCGAGAGCAACGCCCAACCGAACATGCTGGTCGCCAGCACACACAGTGGCGCCAGGCAGTTTGGGGCGATATGCCGCAGCATGGTGTACAGCTCCGAATTGCCGATCACCCGCGACGCTTCGATGTACTCCAGCTCGCGCAATGACAACACCGTGCCACGCACCACCCGCACCACCGAGGGCGTGTAGGCGATCCCCAGTGCCAGGACGATGCCGTACTTGCTTGCACCGATGATCGCCATGATGCCCAGGGCCATGAGAATCCCGGGGAACGCCAGCAGCGCATCGTTGAACATCATCAGCAAACGATCGGTCCAGCCGCGCAGGTACCCGGCAAGCATGCCGATCAACGTACCAGCGACCACCGCCACACTGACCGTCAGCAAACTGATCCACAGGCTGGTGCGGGCGCCGATCAACAGCCGGCTGAACACATCGCGACCGAACTCATCAGTGCCCAGCCAATGCAGCACGGACGGGCCTTGCAGGCGCGACAACAGATCGATTCGCAACGGGTCGAACGGTGTCCACACCAGCCCCAGCAATGCCAGAGCGATCAGCACCAGCAACAACCCGCCACCTATCAGTGCATTGGCCGCTGGCCAGCCACGCGGGCGCTTGACGGGTGGGCTCGCGGCCCCCACCAATGGCGCCAAAGGAATATTCGAACTCATAACTTCACCCTTGGATCGAACAGTGGGTAGAGCAGATCCACGCAAAGGTTGACCAGCACATAGATGAAGGTGATCAGCAGGAGGCAGCCCTGCAGTACCGGATAGTCGCGGGCAAAAATCGCATCCACCATCAGTCGGCCGATGCCCGGCAGCGTGAACACGGTTTCCAGTACCGCGATGCCGCCCAGCAGGTTGCCGAGGATCAGTCCGACCAGGGTCCAGGTCGGCGCAAAGGCGTTGGGCAATGCGTGCCGCCACAACACAGTCCGCTCCGACAAGCCTTTGGCGCGGGCATGGGCGATGTATTCCAGGCGCAATACTTCAATGGTGCTGGCTCGGGCCATTCGGGTAATCGCACCCAGTTCCACCAGGGTCAGGGTGATCACCGGCAGTACCAGAAAACTCATGGCCTGCCACGGGGCCTGGGCGAAACTCACGTAGCCCACCACCGGCAGCCAGCCGAGCTTGATGCCGAAGGCATGCAGCAACAGCAGGCCGAGCCAGAAGCTGGGGATCGACAACAGCAAGGTAGCGGTGGTCACCAACCCCAGGTCCAGGGCACTGTTTTGTTTCCACGCAGCGACCAGACCGACCGGTACCGCAATCAGCGTGGCCAGGAACACAGCCACCAGCACGATGATTGCACTGACACTGAAGCGCTCCAGTATCAGCGGCAACACCGCCTGTTTGGTGCTGATGGAAAAGCCCAGGTCGCCGCTCAGGACAGCCTTGAACCAAATCAGGAACTGCGTCACCACCGAGTGATCGAGCCCCAGGTCACGGCGCATGTCGGCCAGACTCTGTGGGTCGGCCATATCGCCGAGCATCAGCAGCGCCGGGTCACCGGGGATCAGGCGAATCATCGCGAACACCATCACCGAAATCAGCAACAGGGTCGGTATCGCCATCCCGAGTTTTTGCAGGATAAAACGCAACATGATCAGCCTCCGCGTTACTGGGCCGCGAGGCTGACGCCCCACAGTCGCGGCTTGGCCACAGGCCAGGAGTGGTAACCACGTACGCTGTCACGCAGACCACCGATAATGGTGCCGTTGTAGATGATCACCATTGGCGTGTCCTGGATCATCATCCGGTGCAACTGGTCGAACAACGCTTGGCGTTTGCCGGTGTCACTCTGGCGCACCGCATCTCGCAGCAACGTTTGGGCTTGCGGGTTATCCCAGACTTTGCGCGGTTCCTTGGTTTTGTCGCCCATCAACGAATCGAAGCCCAGCGCAGGGTCCAGCCGTGATGAGTAGGAGAACGACATCATCTGGTAGTTGCCGCTTTGGTAGCGCTCCAGTTGCGTCCCCCACTCCAGGGTTTCCATCTCGATGTTCAGTCCGCTGGCCTGGGCCATGGCTTGACTCAGCACGCCCATGTCGAACATCTGTTGGTAGCGCTTGTTGACGATCATCTTGATCGGCTGGCCGCGGTACCCCGCCTCTTTCAGCAAGCGTTGCGCCTCTTGCGGGTCGTACTTGTAGCCCTGCTTGGCGGTGGCATCGTAGAACGCGCTGGTTTGCGGGATTGCCGAGTTGTTCGGCTCGGACAAACCGTTGGACAGCGCGGTGACCATCTGGCCGTAATCCAGCGAATGGGCAATGGCCTGGCGGATGCGCACATCCTTGAGCAGTGGATCGTTGGTCTGGAACAACAGGCCGCAGATCGCCATGATCGGGCTGACCGACACCTCAATTCCCGGCAATGCCTTAAGCTCCTGAGCGTCGCTGGCGGTAACGTCTGGCAGCAGGTCGATGTTGTTTGACAGCAACGCCGCTTTGGCCGAAGCCGCATCGGGAATGATCATGAAACGCACGGTGTCGACCAAGGCCTGCTTCTTGCCAGTAAATCCATCCGGTCCGGCATCGTCACGGGCGCTGTAATCCTTGAAGCGCGCCAGCTCTACGGACTGGCCGGGCTTCCAGTCGGCCAGCGTGAACGGGCCGGTGCCGATCGGTGCCTTCCAGCGTCCGTCCGCCGCGACCGAATCCGGATGCAGAATGCCCCCACCGCCACAATCCGGACGGGCCATGGACGCCAGGAACAAACCGCTGGGCTGATCGAGCTGGAACACTACGGTAAGTGGATCCGGCGTGGTGATACCGGTGATCTTCGCCCCACCGCGACCATCGAATTCCGCCAGGCACCGCCACTGCGTCTGAGGGTTGAGGTAATGCGACCAGGTCCACTTGACGTCGGCGGCGCTCATTATTGCGCCGTTGTGAAAGCGCACCCCCTCGCGCAGCTTGAAGGTATAGGTCAAACCATCCTCGGAAACCTGAACTTCCTTGGCCAACAGCGGGCCGACAGTGGCGTCCTCGCGATGGGCTACCAGGCCTTCGACAATATGCAGCATGACGGTATCGGTGTTCTCGTCGCGGTTGACGCCAGGCTCGGTGCTACGGATGTCGGCGTTCAAGCCAACACGCAATGTGCTTTCAGCGTGAGCCTGCGCAATGGCGGCACCGAGCGCGATGACGCCGAGCGCTTGCAGGGTGACGCAAAGAGATCTGTTCAATAAGCGATTCACGGGAGAGGTTCTCCTTCGCTGCAAAGTCCGGCCAGGGGCAGTGCCGGCTTCAAGCCTGTGTTTATGTCGTTTTTGTAATGGCCTGATCTCGATCAGTGCCGCATGCGATTTTGTTTTTTTAAATTCGCAGAGACATATTCACAGCATGATGATCGCTTTGCAATGTTTTTTTAACTTGCAAAAAACATTGCATGTCATTTTTAGGGCACACCGAATCTCCCCGCATTGGCACACCAATAGATTGGGAGGCAGGGGAGCGTATCCGCGAGCAAGCACGCGTCTACGGATAATCTTCAGCGAACACAAAACTTGTGATCGCCCTAAATCCGGTATGGGAGCGAGTTTGCTCGCGATGAGGACTTATCAGGCAACGGATGATTTGAATGTCAAAGCCGAAACCGATCCACCGACTGCGACAATTGCCCGGCCAGGTTCGATAACTCGTCCGTCGTCGTAGCCGTTTGCCCGATTACTTTGCTGTTGCCTTCGGACATGCCGGCGATCATCTCGACCTGATGGGCGATTTCGTTGCTGGCCAGGCTCTGCTCGCCGATGGTGCGGCTGATATCGTTGACCAGTTGCGTGGTGTTGAGCGTAGCTTCGAGGATCTCGCGGATGGCGCGTTCGACGTCGGCAGTCACGGCCATGCCTTTGTCGACCTGGGCCACGCCCTCCTCCATGCTGATCACCGCTTCGCGGGTGCTTTGCTGGATGCGCGAGACCATGGCGGCGATTTCCTGGGTCGACGCGCTGGTACGCCCGGCCAGGCTGCGCACTTCGTCGGCGACTACCGCGAAACCACGGCCCTGTTCGCCGGCACGGGCAGCCTCGATGGCGGCGTTGAGTGCCAGCAGGTTGGTTTGATCGGCGATGCCCTTGATGACCTGGATAATGCTGAAAATCCCTTCGGATTCCTTGTCCAGCGTGCGAATCACCTGCGCTGACTGCTGCGCCGAGCGGGCGATGCCGTCCATGTCGTTGACCACCTGATGGATCACCCGCCCACCATCCTTGGCCAAGGCTTCAGCCTGATTGGCCATATCCAGCGCGCGCTCGGCGTGCCGGGTGATTTCTTCGATGCTTGCCGTCATTTCACTGGCCGCCGCGGCCATGGTACTGGCGGCGGCGCTTTGCTGCTGGCTGCTGCCGGCGACTTCGTGGCAACCGCTGCTCAATTGCTCGCTCATGCCGCTGACACCATGGGCATTGCTGCGCACCACTTCGATCATGCCGCGTAAATCGCGCTGCATGGTGGCGAGGCTGCGAATCAGCGTGCTGGCTTCGTCCTTGCGGGTCGGCTCGACGATGGTTTCGCTGAGGTTGCCGTGGGCGATGCGCTCGGCAATGCGGCTGGCCGTCTGCAAAGGCGCCATGATGCTGAGAATCACCCAGCGGCCCTGCGCCAACAGCAGCAACAGGCTGGCAACCAGAACGCAGGCAAGTGCGAAGTTGGCGTTGCTGATGGCTTGCGCTGTGCCTTGGCTGGTCTGTTGCGTATTGCTCTCGATCAACTCGCTGAGCGCCGCCATCTGGTCTTCCAGTTGGCCGAAAGCCTGGTTGAACGTGCCCAGTTGCGCTTGCGCGGCTTGCGGATTCTCCAGCGCCAGCGCGACGATGCGTTCGGCGGTGCCGATGTAGGTGTCCAGGCTCGGCTTGATTTGGTTCAACGCGGTTTTCAAGGTGTCGTTGACCGGCAGCTTGAAATTTTCGCCCAATACTTCGCGAAAACGCGTGGAGTGCTCCTCGATGGAACTCTGTACCTCGGCCTGGCTGCTGGTGCTTTTGCCCAATCCCACCAACATCGCCGACAGCACATCGGCGCGCAAGGCGTCGTGCATCATGTCGGCTTCAAGGTGGTTACGCAGTGCAGTCATGCCGACGTCGTTGTCCTTCACCGCTTGCGCCATTTGGCCATTGCCCAGGTAACTGACCAGCCCCATGATCAAGGCAGTGATCACGCCTGTGCCGATCAGCAACAGTAAACGCAGTTTAATGGACACTCTGTGGTTCCTCTTCGTACGTTTATCGGGTGGCTTGCGCCAGCACAATTTGCATTGCTGAAGAGGTTATCGACTGCACCAAAAGGGAATTGAAGGGCTGACTTCACTGATTGCAGTTTTTGCGACACGCGGTAGGCAACGCGGGTTGGAACAGGCTGCTGCGTAGCGAAACCAGCGACAGGCTGATGAAGGCCCCAAGAATGGCGAGCGCCATGTCCTTTTGCGAATCCCACGGATCGTTTTGTGCACCAACGAAGGCTTTGGCAGTGTCGTCGCCGAGGTAAGCGCCGCCCACCCACTCCACCAGTTCATAAACCGCCGAGGTGGAAAGCATGATGTTCACGGTGACAAAAAACAGCCAGAACCCACGCAATGGCGTCAGCCGCGCCAGCACTTCACGAATGGGAAAGACCATCAACAGGCCGTAACTCAGATGCACCAGTCGATCGAAATGGTTGCGGTGCCAGCCAAAGGTTTTATCGAAACTGAACCCGGTAAGGGCGGAACACCATCGGTCGTAAGGCACCATGGAATAGGTGTAGTGCGAACCCAACTCGTGAATACACAGGAATACGAATACCAGGGTGATGGACGTCGCAGACAAACGAAACCGCCGATAAACCGCCAGCAATGTACCCACCAACAACAACACCAACAGATTTTCCAACGCCCAATCGATCCGGCTGCGCGGGGCAAAACCGGAAACCGCGACGATGACCAGCAGTGTCACCAGCAACGTCAGTTCGTATCGCGGATGTTCTTTGGGCTGCATGGCATTGATTCCTCGAAATCCGACACTTGAAATAAAAAACCGTGACGAACGTTTAACTTCGAGAAAAACCTGCGGCGCAAGTTCGCTTTTTTCCGCAAGCGCATGCTAGGTTGTACGATGACTGACAAATCTATTTTCAAGCTCAGTCACCCTAAACAACAACAAGGAAACCTTCATGAAAAAAACCACATTGCTGATCGGATTTTTCTGCCTGTTCAGCGGCTACGTTGCAGCCGCTCCTGCTGCCGCGGACAAGGAAGTAGCACAAGCTGTCGATCACCTGACCCAGGCCATGTTGCACAAGGACATCGCCGAACTGCAGGCATTGACCGCCGAGAACCTGACTTATGGTCATTCCAGCGGCAAGATCCAGGACAAGAAAGCTTTCATCGCCGACATCGAAACCGGCAAAAGTGCCTTCAAGACCCTTGAGATGCAGAATCAGACCATCACCTTGTCCGGCGATGTTGCATTGGTTCGCCACCACTTCTCGGCCCAGGCCCTCAAGGGCACCGAGGTGGTCCCGACTGAAATCGAGAACTTCCAGATCTGGCAAAAACAGCACGGGAAATGGCTGTTGGTAGGACGGCAGGCGTTCAAATTCTGATGCTTGGATAATCCCGCAAAAAAAGGGGACGAATCGGCGGCTACCCTCCGATCCCTCCCCTTTTGTGTGGCTAATGAAAAACGTGTCTCAGTGCCCGCGGATGTAATGTTCAAACTGACGAATCAGGTCGGCCTGCTCGACAATGGCTTGCTTGACCAGATCGCCGATCGACAGCAAACCGATCAGCTCGCCATTCTCAACAACCGGTAGATGCCGCAAATGGCTGTCAGTCATGACCGCCATGCAATGCTCGATGCTTTGTTGGCTATCAGCGGTAACCACCGGAGAACTCATGATGGCCCTGACCGGGGTGCCGACTGATGAACGCCCCAGCAGCACCACCTTGCGCGCGTAGTCACGCTCGCTGATCACACCAACGACTTCGCCCTTTTCGATCACCGGCAACGCGCCCACGTTCTTCTCGGCCATTTTCTTCACGGCCTCGAGCACCATGGCATCCGGTGCGATGCTGTGCACCTGCTGGTTTTCCACGACTTTGAGCTTGAGCAACTGTGCGGCTGTCTTCATGTGCGTCTCCTGATGCGAATCGCGAACGACGTCAGGCCAGCCCGACTTCCACCCGCCCTTCCTTCAACCGCACCGGCCAGACCCGCAAACGCTGTTGTGGATACTCCAGGCAGCTACCGTCTTCCAGGCGAAAATGCTGTTTGTAGATCGGCGACGCCACCACCAGATCCCCCTTGATACTGCCGACCAGGCCGCGGCCAATCACGTTGGCCCCGGATTGCGGGTCATGGTTGTCGATGGCGTAGAGTTTTTTGCCCTCCGCGCCCGGCAGGTAAAACAGCGCCACTTGCGCACCGTCGAGCCACACCACGACACCGGAATCGCTCACCAGATCCTGCTGGCTGCACACCGATTGCCAGGCATCGATATTCTCTACACGTGCAGCGCGCTGAGTATTGGACAGGCTCATCAGACAGTCTCCTCGGTGACAGGGATCAGGTTGAGTTCGGCGGCCATGATCGGCCGGCGTTGGCCGCGCTCCTGGACAAAGTGAATGTCCGGGTCCGGGCGTTTGTCGTTGACGAAGGTGCGGAAGCGCTTGAGTTTTTCCGGGTCCTTGAGGGCGTTGGCCCACTCGCATTCATAGCGATTGACCACCAATTGCATCTGCGACTCGAGTTCGGCGCCCAGGCCAAGGCTGTCGTGGATGATCACGTCCTTGAGGTAATCCAGGCCGCCTTCCAGGCTTTCGCGCCAGACCGACGTACGCTGCAATTTGTCGGCGGTGCGGATGTAGAACATCAGGAAGCGATCGATGTAACGGATCAGCGTCGCGTCATCCAGATCGGTGGCGAACAGTTCGGCGTGCCGTGGACGCATGCCGCCGTTGCCGGCGATGTAGAGGTTCCAGCCTTTCTCGGTAGCGATCACCCCCACGTCCTTGCTTTGGGCTTCTGCGCATTCACGGGTGCAACCGGACACCGCGAACTTGAGCTTGTGCGGCGAACGCAGGCCTTTGTAGCGGTCTTCGATGGTCAGCGCCATTTGCACGCTGTCTTGCACGCCATAGCGACACCAGGTGCTGCCGACGCAGGACTTCACTGTGCGGGTCGATTTGCCGTAGGCGTGGCCGGTTTCGAAACCGGCTTCGATCAGCTCCGCCCAGATGTCCGGCAATTCATGCAACTGCGCGCCGAACAGGTCGATGCGCTGGCCGCCGGTGATCTTGGTGTAGAGGTCGTATTTCTTCGCCACCACGCCGATGGCAATCAGTTTGTCGGCCGTGATCTCGCCCCCGGGAATGCGCGGTACCACTGAGTAGGTGCCGTTTTTCTGCATGTTGGCCATGAACGTATCGTTGGTGTCCTGCAACGGCACCAGCGACGGATCCATGATCGGCTGGTTCCAGCACGACGCCAGGATCGAGCCCACCGCCGGTTTACACACGTCGCAACCGGTGTGGCCACGGCCATGCTTGGCCAACAGTTCTTCGAAGGTGATCACCCCTTCTACCCGCACGAGTGCATACAACTCCTGACGGGTGTAGGCGAAGTGCTCACACAGACTCTTGTCGACGCTCACCCCACGGGCAATCAGCTCATGTTCGAAGACTTGCTTGAGCAACCCGGCGCAACCACCGCAACCAGTGCAGGCCTTGGTCTGCGACTTGAGCAGGCCGAGGTCGGTGCAGCCGCCGTCGATGGCCGAGCAGATGGCGCCCTTGGTCACGTTGTGGCAGGAACAGATGGTGGCAGCTTGCGGCAAGGCACCCGGGCCGAGGGTCGGCGCACCTTCGGACGACGGCAGGATCAGCGCGGCCGGCTCCGACGGCAAGACAATCGCGTTTTGCATGTATTGCAGCAGCGTGTCGTAATAGCTGTTGTCGCCGATCAACACTGCGCCGAGTACCCGTTTGCCGCTGGCATCGACCACCAGGCGCCGATAGCTGGCGGTGGTTTCGTCGATGAACTGGTAACTACGGGCGCCCGGGGTATTGGCATGGGCGTCACCGATGGAGCCGACATCGACGCCCAGCAGTTTGAGCTTGGTCGACATGTCGGCGCCCTGGAACGGTTCGGCGACGTCGTCGCACAACCGCGCCGCGACACTGCGAGCCATCTGGTAGCCAGGAGCGACCAGACCGAACAGGCTGCCGTTCCACGATGCGCATTCGCCGATGGCGTAAATGTTCGGATCGCAGCTCAGGCACGTGTCGTCGATCACTACGCCGCCGCGCGGGCCGATCTCCAGCGCGCATTGGCGAGCCAGGGCATCTTGCGCCCGAATACCAGCGGAAAACACGATCAGGTCGGTTTCAAGGAATTCGTCATTGGCAAAATTCATCCGATAGCGGAACTGCTCGCCAGCACTGATCGATTGCGTGGCGCGGGACAGGTGAACACCGACGCCCAATCGTTCGATCTGCGCCTTGAGCGCCAGCCCACCCAAATCGTCCAGTTGCACCGGCATCAGGCGCGGTGCGAACTCCACGACGTGTGCTTCCAGCCCCAGGCTTTTCAGGGCATTGGCCGCTTCCAGGCCGAGCAAACCACCGCCAACCACTACACCGCGCCTGGCGTTGGCTGCAGCAGCGCGAATGGCATCAAGGTCTTCAAGGGTGCGGTAGACCAGCCGCGAATCGCCTTCGGCGCCTTCGATCGGCGGTACGAATGGGTAGGAACC
>Ga0182008_10001272_pt1 | contig 17289 bp, 6 predicted proteins | sample Sormic07211129_1_FD_120482 | JGI IMG/M metagenome (GOLD analysis project Ga0182008, IMG submission 120482) | Rhizosphere microbial communities from Sorghum bicolor, Mead, Nebraska, USA - 072115-129_1 metaG | ecosystem: Host-associated > Plants > Roots > Rhizosphere | place: USA: Nebraska...
GTGGGCCAGGCGATTGGCCTGGCTGTCCAGCTCGCCATAGGTGAGGGTCTGCGTAGCGAATTTCACCGCCACGGCGCCGGGATTTTCCCGCGCACGATCGGCGAACAACTCATGCACCAGGCGCCGGGACGAGAAACCGGAATCGGTGCGGTCCCACAACGCCAGGATCTGCTGCCGCTCGCTGGCGTCCAGCAGGTTCAATTGGCTCAGGCTTTGCTGCGGGTCGGCCACCATCGCTTGCAACAGATTCAGCCAGTGGCTGGCCATGCGCTCAATGGTTGCAGGGGCAAACAGGTCAGTCGCGTAGCTCAGGGAAGCACGCAGCAGGGTCGAACTTTCTTCCACGTCCAGCGCCAGGTCGAATTGGGCCACGTGTTCGTCCCAGCTCAGTACGTCGACCTCCAATTCGGTGAGGCGCTGCAGATGGCGCTCGGCAGCGCTCATGCGGTGGTTGAACATCACTTGGAACAGCGGGCTGAGGCTCATGCTGCGTTCAGGCTGCAAGGCTTCCACCAGTTGCTCGAACGGCAGGTCCTGATGGGCCTGAGCTTCCAGGGAACGCTGACGAGTCTGTTGCAACAGCTGCGCCACGCTCATTTGCCCATGGACATCGGCCTTGAGCACCTGGGTATTGACGAAAAAGCCGATCAGCCCTTCGGTTTCCAGGCGATTGCGGTTGGCAATCGGCACGCCGATGCGCACATCTTCCTGGCCACTGTAACGGTGCAGCAAGGCTTGGTAGGACGCCAGCAACACCATCGGCAAGGTCGCTGCACTGTGTTGCGCGAGGTTGCGCAGGCCCGCCAGCAGCGGGCCCGACAGCGCAACGCTCAGGCGCGCGCCGCGATGGCTTGGCAGCGCCGGGCGCTGATAGTCAAACGGCAACTCCAGCACCGGCTGCACGCCGCCCAACTGCTCGCGCCAGTACGCCAGTTGGCGGTCTTTCTCGCCTGCGTCCATCCAGCCGCGCTGCCACACGGCGTAATCGGCGTACTGGATCGGCAATGCCGGCAACTGCGCGGTATGGCCCTGGCTGAAGGCGGCATACAGCTGAACGAGCTCCTCGACCAGCAGTTGCATCGACCAGCCATCGGAGACGATATGGTGCTGCACCAGCACCAGCACATGCTCCTGCGCCGCCAGGCGCAGCAATTGCACGCGCAGCAGCGGCCCACGCAGCAGGTCGAACGGCCGTGCGACGGTCTCGGCGACCCGTGCCGTGAGCGCGGCTTCATCGATATCGACCCGCTCGATTTCAATCCGCACCCGCGCCTCGATTACCTGCACGGTGCCGGCGGCGTCCTGGCGTATATGGGTGCGCAGGCTTTCATGCCGCGCCAGCAAGGCGTCGAAACTGCGTTGCAGCGCAGCCAGGTCCAGCGCACCTTTCAAACGCAAGGCACTGGGGATGTGGTACGCCGCGCTTTGCGGATCCAGTTGCCAAAGGAACCACTGGCGTTCCTGGGCGTAGGACAGCGGTAATGGCTGCTGGCGGTCGGCGGGCAGCAACGCCGGAGCGCGTACGCCCTCCTCGCCCAGTGCATTCACAAAGTCAATCAGCACGGGCTGTTCGAACAGCCGCTTGAGCGCCACTTCCACCCCCAGCGCCTGACGCACCCGCGAGACCACGCGAGTGGCCAGTAATGAGTGCCCGCCCGATTCGAAGAAGTGATCGTCCAGGCCCACCCGAGGCAGTTCCAGCACCTCGGCCCAGATCGCCGCGATTGTCTGCTGGCGTGCGGTCACCGGTGCGACGTAGGCACCGCCCGACAGACCGGCGTCAGCCTTGGGCAGCGCTTTGCGGTCGAGCTTGCCGTTGGGGGTCAGAGGCAGGCTGTCGAGGAAGACCAGGTGCGCGGGCACCATGTAGTCCGGCAAACGCGTGCGCAACGCTGCCTTATAAACCTCGGCCGGCTGGGGCGTCGCCGTCACCAGATAAGCGATCAGACGGTCGTTATCGGCCAGCACCACGGCCTCGCGCACGGCCTCGAGATCGCGCAGGCACGCTTCGATTTCACCGAGTTCGATACGGAAGCCCCGCACCTTGACCTGATGATCGACCCGGCCGATATACGCCACCACGCCGTCGGCGCGATAGCGCGCCAGATCGCCGGTGCGATACAGGCGTTCGCCCGGCGCACCATAGGGGTTGGGCACAAAGCGTTCGGCCGTCAGCGCCGGCCGCGCATGGTAACCGCGTGCCAGGCCCGCCCCGCCGATCAGCAGTTCGCCGGGGGCACCGACCGGGTTGGGCGACAGCCCGGCATTGAGGATGAACAGCTGGGTGTTGGCGATGGGCCGTCCAATAAACGGCTGCGCCTGCAGCAGGCGATGCGCCGCCGACCAGATGGTGGTTTCGGTGGGGCCATACAGGTTCCACACCGGGCCCTGCAGGTCGAGCAGGCGCTGGGCCAGATCGGCCGACAACGCTTCACCGCCGCACAGGCTCTTGATGCCGCGCAGCAGAGGCGCGCGCGGGCTTTCCAGCAACATGCGCCACGTCGATGGCGTGGCTTGCAGCACGTTGGCGCGCTGGGAGTGCGCCAGGTCGAGGATCGCCTCGGGATCGAGCGCCAGGGCCTGTTCGCCCAACAGCAGCGTGGCGCCGACGCTCAACGGCACGTACAGCTCCAGGGCAAAAATGTCGAACGAGAACGTGGTCAGCGACAGCATTCGCGCGTCGGCCGCAATTTCCAGCGTGCCGGCCATGCCGCAGGTAAAACTGCACAGGGCCTCGTGTCGCACCATCACGCCCTTGGGCTTGCCGGTGGAGCCCGAGGTGTAGATCACGTAGGCCAGGTGTTGCGGTGTGACGTGAACCGTCGGGTTGTGCTCGGCACCGCCGGCGTCGTCGACCAGCAGCACCTGCAGGCCCTGGGATTGCGCCAGGCGATCGTGCAAGTGCGCCTGGGTCAACAACACCCGGGCGTGGCTGTCTTGCAGCATAAAGGCCAGGCGTTGCGCCGGAAATTGCGGGTCCAGCGGCACATAGGCGCCACCGGCCTTGAGGGTCGCCAGCAGGCTGACCACCATCTCAGCGCAGCGCTCCACATGCACCGCCACCAGCACGTCCGGGCCGACGCCGGCGGCGATCAGGCGATGGGCCAGGCGGTTGGCGCGACGATTGAGCTCACCGTAGCTCAGCGTCTCGTCGTTGAACTGCAGCGCGATGGCCGCTGGCTGTGCCTGGGCCTTGGCTTCGAACAACTGATGCACACACTGCGTCCGCGGGTAGTCGACCGCGCTGTGATTCCAGTCCTCGATGCTCTGCTGCCATTGAGGCGCGCTGAGTATCGCCAGGTCGTCCACGGCCTGGGAGACATCGCGCACGACCGCGCGCAGCAGGTTCTGCCAATGTTCGGCCAGGCGCTCGATGGTGGCCGCGTCGAACAGATCGGTGGCGTACGTGAGCGACGCCCAGAGCCCGGCAGCCGACTCCTCGGTTTCCAGGTTCAGGTCGAACTGGGTCGTGTGACCGGCCCAGTCCAACGGCTGCAGTTCCAGGCCGGGCAACTGCGGCGGGCCGGCGCGCAGGCTGTCCTGATGATTGAACATCACCTGGAACAGCGGGTTGTGGCTCAGGCTGCGCTGCGGTTGCAGGGCCTCCACCAGTTGCTCGAACGGCAGATCCTGATGGGCCTGGGCTTCCAGCGCGCGCTGCTTGACCTGGGCCAGCAACCGGTCGAACCCCATCTGCCCCTGCACCTGGGCCTGCAACACCTGGGTGTTGACGAAGAAGCCGATCAGACGCTCGGTTTCCAGGCGATTGCGGTTGGCGATCGGCACGCCCACGCGAATCTCGGATTGGCCGCTGTAGCGGTGCAGCAACGCCTGGAACGCGGCCAGCAACAGCACAAACAGGGTAACGTCCTGACGCTGTGCGAGGGCCTTGAGATCGGCCACCAGCGCGCGGTCGAGCGGCACCTGGCGCCGAGCGCCGCGATGGCTCTGCACCGCCGGGCGCGGATGGTCCAGCGGCAGTTCCAGCAGCGCGTGTTCGCTGCCCAGGCGGCGGCACCAGTAATCGAGTTGACGTTGCTTTTCGCCGGCCGCCATCCAGTCGCGTTGCCACGCGGCGTAGTCGGCATACTGAAGCGGCAGCGCCGGTAATAGGGCCTGGCCCTGATACAACGCGAGCAGTTCGTCGACCATCACCTGCATCGACCAGCCATCGGAAATGATGTGGTGTTGGGTGATTACCAGCACGTGATGATCGAGGTCGACTTGCAGCAGCTTGACGCGCATCAACGGACCATCGACCAGGTCAAAGGGCCGTTGAATTTCCTGCGCGACGCTGTGTGCGAGCGACGCCGGCGCAACGCGCTGGTGTTCGACTGCAACCCCAGCCTGCGGGTGGATGACTTGCCACACCTGCTCGCCCGCCTCCCGAAACGTCGTGCGCAACGGTTCATGCCGCTGCACCAGGGCCAGGCACGCGCGCTCCAGCGCCGGAGTATCCAGCTGGCCACGCAGGTGCAGGGCCATCGGCACATGGTAGGCCGCGCTGGTCGGGTCCAGTTGCCACAGGAACCATTGCCGCTCCTGGGCATAGGACAGCGCCAGCGGCCGCTCACGCGACACCGCAACCATCGGCGGCGCGGTATCGGCCTGCACGCCCGCGCACGCCACGGCAAACGCTTCCAGCGTCGGCTGTTCGAACAGCACGCGCAGCGGTACTTCCAGCTTAAGGTCATGGCGCACCCGGGAAATCACCTGGGTGGCCAGCAAGGAGTGCCCGCCGCGCTCGAAGAAATGGTCATCCAACCCCACCGCCTCGACCTGCAGCACTGCCTGCCAGATCGCGGCCAGTTGCATCTGCAGCGCGGTCTGCGCGGCGCGATAGGCCTGGCGCGATGGGCTCAGGTCCGGGGCCGGCAACGCGCGGCGATCGAGTTTGCCGCTGGGGTTCAGGGGCAGCGCGTCGAGCACTACCCAATGCGCCGGCACCATGTAGTCCGGCAGCGACCGTTGCAGGATCGTCGCCAGGGCCTGGGTATCCAGCGCCTGCGCCAGGGCGGGCACCACATAGGCGACCAACTGCGCACCGGTCGCGCTCGGCCGGGCGATCACGGCGGCCTCGCGCACCTGCGGCAGGGCTTGCAGGTGAGCTTCGATCTCGCCCATTTCGATCCGGAAACCGCGCACTTTGACTTGATGGTCGATACGCCCCACATACTCCAGGTCACCCGCTGCGTTGCGGCGGGCCAGGTCTGCGCTGCGGTAGAGCCGCGCGCCCGGCGTGCTGGAAAACGGGTCCGGAAGGAAGCGCTCGGCGGTCAGCGCCGGGCGGTCGAAGTAGCCCTGGGCCAGGCCGGCTTCGGCGCCGATGCACAGCTCGCCGACGCCTTCACCGCCGAGCAGGTCGAAGGCACTGTCGAGCACATACAGTGCGCGCCCTTCGGTGGCGCGGCCAATCGGCACGCCGTACGCTTCGTTGGCATCCGCAAGGTGGCAGGTGTGCACGCTGGACACCACCGTGGCCTCGGTCGGCCCGTAGGTATTAACCAGGCGCACCTGCCCCAGTCCGGCGGCGTGCCAGGCGCGCAGCCCTTCCACCGACATCGCCTCGCCGCCCACATGCACCTGGCGCAGCTTGCCCAGCGTGCGGCCATCCATGGCGCACTCCTTGGCCAACAAGTACCAGTATGCTGCGGGCAGGTCGGCCAGGGTCACGTCCTGCTCGACGATTTCCCGCGCCAGTTGTCCGGCATCCCACAACTCATCACCACGCATGATCAGCGCCGCGCCCCTGCACAGCGGCGGGTAGCACTGCTCGACAAACCCGTCGAAGCTGAACGTGGCGAACTGCAGCACACGATCATCGCGACGCAACTGGCTGTAGACCGAGGCGCTGTCGCAGAACTGGCCGAGGGCGGCATGATCGATGGCCACGCCCTTGGGTTGGCCGGTGGAACCGGAGGTGTAGATCACATAGGCCAGGTCGGCGGCAGCGGCATGGTTGGGCGGATTGACCGCCGGGTAACCCGCCAGCTCCGCCCCTTCGGCGCTGAAGTCCAGGCGGGTCAGGCCCTGGGGCAGCGGCAGGTCGGCCAGCAGCCCGGTTTCGCTGAGCAGCAGGTTCAAGCGACTGTCGGCCAGCATATAGGCCAGGCGTTCGGCGGGGTATTTGGGGTCCAGCGGCACGTAGGCCGCGCCGCTCTTGAGCACAGCCAGCAGGCTGACGATCAGCTGCGGACCCCGGCGGCACGCCAGGCCCACGCGCTGGCCAGGGCCGACGCCAAGCGCCAGCAGACGATGGGCCAGGCGGTTGGCCCGCGCGTTGAGTTGTGCGTAGCTCAACCGCACATCGCCCGCCTGCACTGCCAGTGCGTCAGGGGTGCTGGCGGCCTGGACGGCGATGCGTTCGTGCACGCGCGCGCTGCACTGCGCGGCGGCAGGCGATCGGCTGCAGGCGAGCAGTTCGCGCCGGGTGTCGGGCGCCAGCAGGTGCAGGCTGCCCAACGGTGCCCGGGCATCGGCGAGCAGTTGCACCAGCAGGTGCCGCAGGTTGGCGCCGAGTCGGCTGACTTGCTCGGCACTGAAACGCGCGCGGTCGTAGCTGAACTCCAGACGCAGGCTCGCGCCCAGCTCGATGCCCAGGGTCAGCGGGTAATGGGTCCGCTCGTGGTTATGCAACGGGCCGAAAGTCAGCCCGGCGGGCGCACCCTGCTTGAGGGCGTCGGCTACCGGGAAGTTTTCGAACACCAGCAGCGTGTCGAACAGCGCGCCCTGCTGGCCGGCCCAGCCTTGAATGTCATAGAGCGGTACGTGTTCGTGATCGCGCAGGCTCAAGTTGAGGGTTTGCAACTCGCTGAGCCAATCGGCGGCCGACTGTGCCGGCGACGCCGCGCTGACCATCGGCAACGTATTGATAAACAGGCCCAACTGCTGCTCGATCCCCGGCAACGGCGCCGAGCGCCCGGCGACCGTGGCGCCGAAGGCGACGCAGGCCTGGCCGGTATAGCGCTGCAACAGCAAGGCCCAAGCCCCCTGCAGCAGGGTATTGAGGGTGATTTTATGAGTGCGGGCGAACTCGCCGAGGGCGCGGGTGAAGTCGGCGTCCAGCACCATGGGGTAATCGGCCATGCCGCTGCCGTTGACGGGCACACGCAGCGCATCGGCCAGCAGAGTCGGCGCCTCAAGAGGTGCCAAGGCCGCTTTCCAGAACGCTTCGCCGCTGGGTTGTTGCTGCAGCCAGCCGAGGTAAGCGCGGAACTGCCCCATCGGCGCAGGCACTGCGTGGCCGGCATAGTGAGCGATCACTTCGGCGAGCAATTGGGCGTTACTCCAGCCATCCATCAGGATGTGGTGACTGGTGAAAATCAGGTGCCATGCATTGCCGGCGCCGCGCACCAGCATCAGGCGAAACAGCGGCGCCGCGTCGAGGGCAAAGCCCCTGTCGCGTTCAGCATCGGCCAATGCATCCAGGTCGGCGCCCCTGTCTTCGATCACCTGCAACTGCAGGTCGACCTGACGCTGGATCAGTTGATGGGCACTGTCCAGGCCCAGCCAGTGAAAGCTGCTGCGCAGGATGTCATGGCGGTCCAGAGCGGCCTGCCAGGCGCGCCCGAAGGCCAGCAGGTCCAGGCCTTGGATATCCAGGCGCAATTGGTTGATGTAGGCCTGGGCCTGGGGCTCGTACAAGGTATGGAACAGCATGCCCTGCTGCATCGGCGACAGCGGGTAGAGATCGGCAATCTGCGGCCCCGCCACGGGCAACGCCTCCAGTTGCGCCTGGCTCAGGCGCGCCAGTGGGAAGTCGGACGGCGTGACCTGCCCGGCCGGCGTGGCACAGCATTGTTCGATCACGGCCTTGAGTTCGACGGCATACTCGTCCGCCAGACGCTGGATGGTCGCCACGTCGTACATGTCGCTGCTGAAGCCCCAGCGCAACGCCAACTCACCGCCGTACACCTGCCCTTCCACGGTCAGCCAGTTGGCCAGCGGGGACTCGGGGTCCTGGGCCTGACCGCCGCCCTGCGTCGAAGGGACGAACAGCGCCGACGCATCGAACTGGCGGTCGAATTGGCCCAGGTAGTTGAACGTGATGCGCGGCGCAACCTGGCTCGCCAGGCTTGCACGGGCATCCGGGGCGCCGAGGTAGCGCAGCAGGCCGTAGCCGATGCCTTTGTGCGGCACGGCGCGCAGTTGCTCCTTGACTGCCTTGATGGCGCTCGACAACTCGCCGCCGGCCTGCAGGCGCAGTGGGAACAGACTGGTGAACCAACCGACGGTGCGGCTCAGGTCGAGATCGTCGAACAGGTCTTCGCGGCCATGACCTTCCAATTGGATCAGCGCCGCAGGCTGCTGGCTCCAGCGGCTGATGACCCGCGCCAGGGCGGTCAGCAACAGGTCGTTGACCTGGGTGCGATAGGCCGCCGGGGCATCCTGCAGGAGTCGCCGGGTGTGCTCGGCGTCGAGACGGATTTCGAGGGTGCGGCCCAGGCGGTTCTGCAGGCCGCCATGAGGGTTGTCGCAGGGCAGATCCGCCGCGATGGTCTGCGCCTGCCAGTACGGCAGTTGCGCGTCGAGGGTCAGTGCATGGGCCTGCAATTGCTGCGCCCAGCGTTGGTAGGCGCTGGTCTTGGCCGGCAGTGCGGCGTGGCGATAAGCCTGTTGCAGATCCTCCAGCAGCACGCGCCAAGACACGCCATCGACCACCAGGTGATGGACCACCAGCAACAGCCGCTGCGTACCATCGGCCAGCGTCGCCAAGGTGGCGCGCAGCAAAGGGCCGTGTTCCAGCTCCAGGCTGCGCTGGGCTTCATCGCACACGGCGGCCAGTTCGCTGTCGTCGGCGACCTGGGTTTGCCATAGCGCCGCATCAGTGACCGGCGCGGCATGCCATTGCAGCCACTGGCCGTCCCGCTCGACGAAGCGCAGGCGCAAGGCATCGTGGTGATTGATCAACTGGGTCAGGGCCGCTTCCAGGCGTGCCGGTGCCAAGGCTTCCCGTGGGGTCAGCAGCAGCGATTGGTTCCAGTGATGACGCGCCGGGATCGCCTGCTCGAAGAAGCCGGCCTGCACTGGGGTAACGATCACGTCGCCGCTGACAGGCCCTTGGTCGATCAGCGCCAATTGCTCAAAGCTCGCCACGCGCGCGAGACTGCGCACGCTCTGGTATTGGAACAGGTCGCGCGGGCTGAGGCGGATGCCGGCCTGACGGGCGCGGCTGACCACCTGAATGGAGATGATCGAATCGCCGCCCAGTTCGAAAAAGTTATCGTCCAGGCCGACCTGGGGCACGCCGAGCACGTCGCTCCAGATTGCCGCCAGCGCCTGTTGCAGAGGGTTTTCCGGCGCGCTGTAGACCTGCTGCGGCGCAGCATCCGGCTGCGGCAAGGCTTTGCGGTCGAGCTTGCCGTTCGCGGTCACCGGCAGCTTGTCCAGGTGTACCCAGTGGGTCGGCACCATGTACTCCGGCAGGCTGTTGAGCAACCAGTCCTTGAGATCGTCCGGCGCGTCGCCTTGGAGAACCAGATAGGCCACCAATTGCTTGCCGCCCTGCACCAGCACCACGGCTTCACGCACCGATGGGTGCTGCAACAGGCGCGTTTCGATTTCCCCCAGTTCGATCCGCAGGCCGCGCAGCTTGACCTGATGGTCGAGACGCCCCAGGTACTCGATCACCCCGGTGGCACGCTGGCGCACGCGGTCGCCGGTGCGGTACAGACGCGTGCCGTCGCCGAACGGGCTGGGCACAAAGCGCTCGGCGGTCAGCGCCGCACGGCGATGGTAACTGCGGGCCAGGCCGGTGCCGCCCAGGTACAGCTCGCCGGACACGCCGGCGGGCACCGGGTTGAGTTGGGCGTCGAGCACATAGGTGCCGAGATTGGCGATGGGACGGCCGATGGGCACGCAGTCGGCGCCTTCATCGACGCAGGTCCAATGGGTCACGTCGATGGCGGCTTCGGTCGGGCCGTAGAGGTTGTACAGATTGGCCGCCGGCAGCTTGGCGAACACCTGTTGCTGCGCCTCCAGCGGCAAGGCTTCGCCGCTGCACACGATGCGCTTGAGGCTCGCGCAGGCCTGCACGCCCGGCTCGTGGATAAACGCCTGCAGCATCGACGGTACGAAGTGCACCGTGGTGATGGCGTGACGGCCGATGGTTTCGATCAAGCGCGCCGGTTCGCGGTGCTCGCCAGGAGCCGCGACCACCAGGCGCGCGCCGGTCATCAGCGGCCAGAAGAACTCCCACACCGACACGTCAAAGCTGAACGGGGTTTTCTGCAGGACCGCGTCACTCCCATCCAGCCCGTAGGCTTGCTGCATCCAGCACAGACGGTTGACCAACGCGCGATGGCTGTTACCGGCCCCCTTGGGTTTGCCGGTGGAGCCGGAGGTGTAGATCACGTAGGCCAGGTTCAGCGCGTGCACGCTCACTTCGGGCGATGCGCTGCTGTAGCCCTCCAGCCACTCGGCAGGCTGATCGAGGGCAATCGCCCGGATACCCGCAGTGGGCAACGATGGCAGCAGGCTCTGCTGGGTAAGCAGCAGTTGGACGCCGCTGTCTTCAAGCATGTAGGCCAGGCGCTCCTGGGGGTATTCGGGGTCGAGCGGCACATAGACGCCGCCCGCCTTGAGAATCGCCAGCAGGCCGATGACCATTTCCATCGAGCGCTCGACGCAGATCCCCACCAGCACATCGGGACCGACGCCCTGCTCGACCAGCGCGTGGGCCAACTGGTTGGCGCGGCCATCGAGCTGGGCATAGCTCAGGGTGGTATCGCCGAACTGCAAGGCCGGGGCATCAGGGGTGGCGCGTACTTGATCTTCGATCAGGTGGTGGATGCCGCGCTCGGTGGGATAGGTTTGCGCGGTCTGGTTCCAGGTGTGGGTTACGCGTTGGAGTTCGTCGGCGTCCAGCATCGGCAACTCGCCGATACGCTGCTCGCCATCGCCCACCATGGCGTGCAGCAGGCTGATCCAGTGGCGGGCCATACGCTCGATGGACGGCGCGTCGAACAGGTCGTTGGCGTAGGTCAGCGCGGCGTGCAGGGTGCCGGACTTTTCGTAGGTGTCCAGGGTCAGGTCGAACTGGGTGGTACGGCCTTGCCACTCCACCAGGGCCAGCTCCAGGCCCGAGGCGGTGCTGACCGAGGCGATGTCGGCCACCACCGGTTGGTGGTTGTACATCACCTGGAACAGCGGCGTATGGCTCAGGCTGCGCTCGACATTCAGTGCTTCCACCAGGCGTTCGAAGGGCAATTCCTGGTGGGCCTGGGCGCCGAGGGCATGTTCCTTGATGGCTTGCAGCAGTTCGGCGACGCGGGTTTGCCCGGTCAATTCGGTGCGCAGTACCTGGGTGTTGACGAAGAAGCCGATCAGCCCTTCGACTTCCGTGCGGTTGCGGTTGGCGATCGGCACGCCGACGCGGATATCGCCCTGGCCGCTGTAGCGATGCAACAGCACGTTGAACGCACCGAGCAGCAGCATGAACAGGGTCACGTTGTGCTGTTGAGCGTAGCGACGCAATTGCGCGGCAAGGTCCGCATCAATCGCGAAGTGATGGCGAGTGCCCTGATAGCTGGGCATGGCCGGGCGCGGACGGTCGGTGGGCAGTTCCAGCACCGGGTGCTCATCCCCCAGGCGCGCCTGCCAGTAATCCAGTTGCCGCGCCTGCTCCCCCGCTTCCAGCCAGCGGCGCTGCCACAGGGCGTAGTCGCTGTATTGGATCGGCAGCGGCGGCAGTCGGGGTGTTTCGTTGCGTTCGTAGGCGTCGTAGCTGCGGATGAATTCGTCGATCAGCACGTTCATCGACCAACCGTCGGAGACGATATGGTGCAGGGTCAGCAGCAGCACATGCTCCCGCTCGGCGAGCTTCAGCAGTTGCACGCGCAGCAGCGGACCGTGTTCCAGATCGAACGGTAACAGCGACTGGCGCACCGCCGCGGCGCTCACCGCCTGCTCCCGCTCGGCCAGCGGCAGGTCGCTCAGGTCGAGCTGCTCCACCCCCACCGAGGGCTCGATGCCAACCTGCGACAAGCGTTCATCCGCCTGGCGCTGAAACACCGTGCGCAGGGTTTCGTGACGCTCGACCAGACTGGCGAACGCCTGTTCCATGGCCCGCAGGCTCAGGGCCCCCGTGAGCCGCACCGCGCCCGGCAGGTTGTACGCGCCACTGGTCGGGTCCAATTGCCAAAGAAACCACATGCGCTGCTGCGCGTAAGACAGCACCTGGCGATCTTCCGCCTGCACCCCGGCCGGAATCGGAAACCGCGAAAACTCCACGCCTTCTGTCTGTAAGGCCTGCAGGAACCTCTGGCGTTTTTCCAGGGGCAACCCGATAAACCGGCGAGCAAGTTTCAAGGAGTCTTCAGCATTCATTTCTTGGGATCCGGAGCAATAGGCAGGAAGCACAAAGGCACGTCGTCCCTATAAAACGAATCGCGAAAGGAAAAATTAGCGAGGGGATGCAGGCGCGAAACCGAGCGTCATCAAGGGTTACACCTGTGACGGGAAAGATGCACGTAACCGAGCTAGCATTGACGGAAACCACTTTATGCAACTACATTTAGTTACACGCAAGGAACGCCGTGTCCAAAAATGAAAAGCTGCTGGCCAAACTGCTCAATGAGCAAATGGCATTTACATGGCCCGAACTCGTCACGCTGCTGCGTCGCCTGGGCTACACACAGATCGAAGGGGCTGGAAGCCGCGTCAAGTTCGACAGTGGCGACCCCACTGCAATGATCACGCTGCACAAGCCTCACCCTGGCAACGAACTGAAGCACTACATACGACGCCAGATCATCGAACAATTGAAATCAGGAGAACTGATTCAGTGAACAACCAACTCAAACACAAAGGCTACATCGGCTCTATCGAGGCCAGCCTTGAAGACAACTGCCTGTTCGGCAAGATCCTATTCATCAAGGCGCTGATCAGCTACGAAGGAAAAACCGTGGCTGATTTGGATGCCGCTTTTCAGGAGGCCGTGGACGACTATCTCGTGACGTGCCAGCACCTTGGTCAAACCCCGGAAAAACCCTGCAAGGGATCTTTCAATGTGCGGGTCGGACATGACCTGCATTTAGCTGCGGCGCTGGCGGCGACCCGCAGGAAAGTCACGCTCAATGACCTGACGCGTCAGGCGCTGAATGAGTTCCTGCAACATCACTTCGCAGAACTTCACCCCAGCGCATAGCAAACTACCCCAACCGCCGACACCCCAGTCATGCGCGCAAACATGCCCGCCAGCACAAAGGCGCGGGCGCCGGGAACCTGAAATAAATCCGCGTAAGGGTTTGCCATGACTCAGACGCCGCCTGTGCCGAATGTGCGCATTTTTTCTATCACACCAACCGTTTGATCTGCTTATGCCGCCATACCAACCGGTAATACGCGGTCTGCAGCCCGAGCATCGCCAAGTAGGTGACCGGGAACGCCATCCACACCCCTTCCAGACCGAAATGGGCATTGAACAGGTAGGCCATCGGCAACTCGACGCACAACACGCAGAAAATCGAAATCGCCACCGGCATCAGCACCACGCCACTGGCGCGCATGATGCCGCCCACCACCGCCTGAAAGCCGAACACCAGGATGCTCCACAACATGATGTGCAGCAGGTGTTCGGCGTTGACCCGTGCCGCCGCGTCGGTGATGAACAGACCGAGCAGCCAGTGCGACAGTGCATAACCCAGCACGATCAACCCGCCGGTCAGGCAGGTATTGATCAACAGCCCGGTGCGCAGGATCGGCCCGATGCGCTCCAGGCGCCCGGCGCCGATGGCCTGGGCGCCGAGGATCGAGGCGGTGATGGCAATGGACAAGGCCGGGAACTGCACGTAGTTGACGATCTGCGTCACCGCGCCATAAGCCGCCGTGGCCTGGGAGCCGTGGCCGTTGACCAGGGCCAGGATGACCAATTCCGACAACGACAACACCACCATCTGCAGGCCGGTGGGCAAGCCGATACGCAGGACTTTGCCGAGAATCGCGCGGTCCAGGCGTAACGCTGCAAACAACTCGCGGTCCGGTGCCATTACATGATTTTTACCGCGCAGGCGCAGGATCAAAAACAGCATCGCCGCAGCGTTACCCACCAGGCCGGCGTACACCGCGCTCTGGATGCCCAGCGGTGGCAGGCCGAGCCAGCCGCGTATCAATGCCGGAGTCAGCAGCAAGCCGACCAGGGTCGAGACCATCAGCGCCAGCAAGGGTGAAATCGTGTCGCTGACCCCGCGCAACAGTTGGGTGTAGAGGATAAACACCAGCAGCAACGGCATGATCAGCATCATCATCCGCGCATAGCCGACCGCATCGTCGAGCACATCCAGCGGTGTCCCCAGTGCCTGCAACGCCGAGCGCGCGAACAGGCTGCCAAGCACCGCCGCAATCAACCCCACCAGTGCGCCCAGGGTCAACGTGGCGCCGGTAATCGACTTGACCATGCCCGTTTCCTGGGCACCCCAGGCCTGGCCGATCAATACCGACGCGCCAGCGCCCAGGCCGATCACCAGGGCAATGAAAAAGAACACGATGGGAAACATCCCCGAGACCGCTGCCAAAGCCTGGGTACCGAGCATCTGCCCGACATAGATGCCATTGAGGGTGCCGGAAAAGCTCTGCAGGAAGTTGGACAGCACCATGGGTGCGAGAAAGATCAGGTAGACCTGCCACAGCGGGCGTTGCAAAGGGCTTTGCATGAAAAACGGGGCCTCGGATCACAAAAGCGTTCGAGGGTTATACCGTAATTGGATCCGACCTTCCCGAGGTTTGTCCTTTATCGAGATGATGATCAGCCGAGCTGCCTTGCTAACCGCCATAGCGGCTCGAGCTGACCAGACCACGCGATCTCAGTTGGCGTCCGGCTTTCGTTTTCCCATCATGTAGTCGATGTTGATCATATCGAATCGGCGGTCTTCAGCGCCCGGACCGTTGTCGCCAATGCCGATATCCGTTTCACGCAACAAGCCTGGGCGTCTCAGCAGTTCAGCCGCCAGTTGGCGCGCCTCTGGAGTGAACGTTCGAGTTGACGGCCTCTTACCTGCTGCCTCTTCCAGTTCGGTGACGTTGATGAACCTGTCGTTGGCGCCCGCCGTATATTGCCTGAAGTTATCCTTGATACCTTTAAGCAGGTCGTAATCGCTCATTCCCTTATCGTTATCGGAGAGGTAAACAAGGTCGTCTCGGGAGAAGCGGCCATCCACCGAACCGCTTTGACCACGGTCGAGCGACTTGAACAAGTCACCCCGATTCTGCACCTCCCTGGCGATGTCCACTTCATCCCGGGTCGCTGGCCGCCCATCCAAGTGAAAGCCGCCGGCGATGGAACTCAGTGATTTATCCGTGATAAACCCTGGGGCATCCGGATCTTCCAGCGCGCTGAAACGGGCCAGTACTTTATTGGAAAGGGCTTCGTTGCTGTCGTTGGCATAAGGCTTGGCGTCATATCCCGAAGCCTTACCGCCCAAGGTGTCGCCTGTAGAGGAAGGCCACGGCGCAAAAACCTGGTTCATTCGTTGTTGCCGCATTCCTCCGGGCATGCCTGCAGGACCGACCTCCCGCATGGCTGACGAGAAGGCGGTGGACGCGTTTCGCGCGCTGGACAGAACCGTATTCGCGAGCTGATCGTCTGCGTTCATAAGAGAGGACGTATTTGGGGCGCCGTACACCGCCATACTCTCGAGCACATCGTCCGGACTGATAAGACCATCCTGCTGACCACCATTGGTGATGCCATCCAGCATGTCAGCCATTTCAGGATTGCGGGAAATCTCCCTGGCGAGCATGGTCATCCGGTCATGGTAAGGGTCGCCGGTCATGGGACGTTCGGCCACATGCTCAAGCGTGTCACGCGAAACGAAAGGAGAACCTGGGGTTCTGAAATAGTCGAAGTTGTTTGCAAACTCTCCCAAAATACGCACAGGAGGAAGCGCTCCACCGCTCAGTGCAGGTTGACCTGCACCACGCCACTGACCTTGGCTGACTGGCATCGCGTTATAGGAAGCCTCGTTTCTCATGCAATTTGGCGCAGGCGGATAAAACATGCTCATCATCATTCCTCGTTAATGGAGTCCTACACTGTCAACCCAGGCAAACCCTGCACTGGATCACTTTCCCTGTGTGGCGGCCTACGACTTAACGGTTCCAGCACCCCGCAGTAACAGTACAACCCCCTGAAAGAACATGACATTTGCATGCTCGGACCACGGCCCGAACGCAGTGAGAAAAGTATCCCCGCCAAAGTAGGCCTTGCCCTCCGATTCAGCCCCCAGGTCAATCGCCAAACGTCTTCGACGGCCTGCGCAACGTCGGATCAAACGGATTGATCCTTGGCCCGATGGCCGCGGCTTCGCGCTTGAGCAATTCCACCACCATCGGCAGGCGACTCGGCCCCAACCGGTCACTGATGGTCGCCACACTCAATGCGGCCACCGCGTGCCCATCGCGATCGAGGATCGGCACCGCCAGGCCCGCCATGCCTTCCAGCACCCCGGTGTTACGCGCCGCGTAGCCCAGGGTGCGCACGTTCTCCACTTCCGAACGCAGCAGCACTTCGTCGTACAGGTGAAAATCCTTGAGCCGAGGCAGGTTGTAGCGGATCACGGTTTCGCGCTCTTCCTCCGGCAGGAACGCGAGGATCGCCAGGCTGCCCTGCCCCACGCCCAGCGCGACGCGCCCACCGATATCGCCGGTGAAGGTGCGGATCGGGTACGGGCCTTCGCTGCGGTCCAGGCAGATCGCATCGAAGCCGCTGCGCGCCAGTAAAAACAGCGAATCGCCCAAGGAGGCGCTCAGGCGCAACAGGCTCGGTCGTACCAAGTCGCGCAGGTTACCGGTCTTGCCCGCATTGGCCGCCAGGGCGAAGAACTCCAGGCTCAGGCGATAGCGCTTGCTGCGCGCGTCCTGCTCCACCATGCCCTCCTCCATCAGGCTGCGCAGCAGGCGGTGGGTGGTGGGTTGGGACAGGCCGACCTGTTGCGCAAGCTGGGTCACACGTTCGCCGTCTTGCGAAACCTCGCCCAACGTGCGCAGCAGCGCAAACAACCGTGATACGCCGCCAGCACCGACTTCCTTGAGGTTTTCATTCCGCTTAGTGGAATTCATATCGCCTGTTCTCTCTTTTAATTCTGGTGAGTGAATAAAACTGAAAAAAGTAGTCCGTTCAGTGAAATTCCATCTTCCACGCATCCTAGTCTTCGTCCTAATCTGCGTCCACAGGGGCGAAAACGAACAACACACGGCAGCCGACTTGAGATCGAGCGCCAACGCACCCGCAACATTCTTTTCGCATCTGCCCAAAACAAAAAAGCGCGTTTCGACGCGACTGAAAAAGGTGGA
>Ga0182008_10001273_pt1 | contig 17281 bp, 15 predicted proteins | sample Sormic07211129_1_FD_120482 | JGI IMG/M metagenome (GOLD analysis project Ga0182008, IMG submission 120482) | Rhizosphere microbial communities from Sorghum bicolor, Mead, Nebraska, USA - 072115-129_1 metaG | ecosystem: Host-associated > Plants > Roots > Rhizosphere | place: USA: Nebraska...
TCGCTAGGAAGGGAAGCAATGATTGCTATAATTGAGGATGAATTGAAGCTAATCAGGACTTTAATAGCTGAAAATGAGGAAGAGTATAACAAGTTGTATTTTTTGAAATCCGGTATTGGCGAGAGTATAACAGATCAGACAGAAGAGCCTTCGGTTCGTTAGACTATAGATTGTCTTTTAAATCTTAAAATCAAGTGTCAATAACGTTATGATGATTTATAAGATTAGACTGTTTTATAGATGATGGTGTGCAACAAAGCGACCTTTTAGGTAAAGAAGCAGAGCTTTACACAAAACTCCCTAATGGCAGGGTAAAGTGTACCGCCTGCGCTCGTTTGTGTGAAATTCCAGACGGTAAAATCGGCCTATGTGGCATAAGGGGAGCAGTAGATAATAAATTGCAGTTATTTGTTTATGGAAAAGTTATTGCTGGGCATATCGATCCAATAGAGAAAAAACCTGTGACCCATTACAGGCCTGGTACAGCTATTTTCTCGATAGCGACAACAGGATGTAATTGGCTTTGCAAATATTGTCAAAATTATGACATATCTCAGCGACGTAAAATAGAAGGAACAGAAATGACACCTAAGGAAGTTGTAGATATGGCTGTAACCTATGGTGCTCAAGGAATTGCATATACATATAATGAGCCCTCAATTTTTATTGAATTTGCAAAAGACTGCGGAATCGAAGCTCACAAGAAAGGTATCTTCAACATCTTTGTTTCAAATGGCTATGATACTCCTGAATCAGTCAATATGATGAACAAATTTCTGGATTGCATCACAGTTGATTTCAAGGGAAGCGGCAAACAGGAATTTGTTAGGAAATACATTGGAATTCCAAATGCTGATCCGATATTCCAATCACTTAAGGAAATCAGAGATAAGACGAGGATACATACCGAAATTACCGATCTTATTGTCCCTAGCGTGGGCGATGACTTAGGAGCTGCAAGAAACTTGTGTAGGTTCGTTTATAATGAATTGGGACCAGATACTCCAATTCATTTTTTGAGATTTCATCCGGATTACAAAATGATGGAATTTAATGACACACCGATTGAAACACTTGAAAAACATCATGCTATTGCGAAAGAAGAAGGATTAAGATATGCTTACATTGGAAACGTACCAGGACATCCATTAGAACATACCTACTGTCCAGAATGTAAGAGCATTGCAATACAACGATACGGATTTAATATTGGGTCTTGGAATCTAGATGATAATAATTGTTGTAAAAATTGTGGCTATAGGCTTCCTATCATAGGAAAACTATCCAAGACTCGTAGAACCAGGTTTCAATTTATTGAGTAAGTCTACATTTTTGGAAAAGCGCGTAGAGAATATTTATGTCGTAATTTTACCTGGCCTTCTGCCCTTCTCAGCAAAAATCGGTTATGCAAAACATTAGTTCGACTAGTTGTTAAACAGAAGCTAATAACATAGGAAGGTAGATATCCTGCTTGGAGGAATTATGTATTTGTGGTTCTCGAGGCAAAATGTCCAGATTGCGGTAAGAGGGCAGAAGTTGACGACGATATGGCCGAGGTGAAGTGCAAACAATGTGGCTTTAATGCTTCCTATGATGAATATATTGAGATAATGAAAGGCAAGGCAGTTACCATGGCTGATGATTTTCAATTAGACCTATCTCCTTAACAGACGAGCAACAGGATAGAAGAACGCAGTCTGAAGACTTGTTCACATCGTATCACCAAAAACCGCCTTTATCTGAGCATGTTAACTCAGCTCCGCAGTTGTGGCACCGAACATGACATGCTTGGATATATACCATCATAAATCCGCATCGAGGGCACTCAATAGCTTTCTGATGGAATCTTTGCGTATCCATATAACGGATTATTAAGTCACGAGGATGTTTTTAACCGTTCCTCGATTTCATATTAGGCAGACTCATAGCATAAAATTTCTTCAATAGTGCAAAGGTTAATTAAAGCCATCACCACGCTTGCCCTTTACGTTGGCTCAGTTCAAACTTGTCATATCTGACACTAAGGGTAAAAGTATTACACAAGAATTAAAGGATAGAGCAGCACAACCACTGCTCGGATCAAAGATAGGGGACATAATTGATTCTTCGGTTGTCGGCATATCAGGCGGCAAGATGAAGTTCACGGGAGGAAGTGACAAGTCAGGGACTCCCATGCGTCCGGATGTCCATGGTGGAGTAAAGAAGTATGTGTTGCTTTCTCGAGGGGTAGGTATGCGAAATATAATAGATGGTAACAGAATAAGAAAGTTAGTAAGAGGAAACATGGTAACCGAGGAAATTTACCAATTGAATTGTTCGTTGGTTGAGGGCAGCTTGCCCATGAAGGCAGAAGAAGGGTCAAATAAAGAATCAACTAAAAAAGACTAAGCCAGGAAGAAGTAACACTATTACCCAGGCTTGAGGCGTTAACACACAGATGAAAGATTTCAAATGTAATTACCTTAATATCCCTGCAGAAATTTACGATTAACGTTGCATTGGAAGGAAACATTACCCACTTGGTATATCAAGGAGTTTGGCTATCAACCAAACATTAACATTGGTACGTCAGGTCATGTAGACCACGGTAAAACTACCTTAATCGAAGCTATAACAGGAATTTGGACTAGCGCGCATAGTGAAGAGTTGAGAAGAGGCATCACAATAAAAGTTGGTTATGCTGATGCAGCTTTCTACAAATGCACACAGTGCCCGCCCCCGCTTGGTTATTCTACCCAACCGGCTTGCACGAATTGCGGAGGAAAAAGCGAGCTCTCCAGAGTAGTAAGTTTTGTAGACTCTCCCGGACACGAGAGTCTAATGGCAAATATGCTGTCTGGTGCAGCTTTGATGGATGGCGCCATTTTAGTGATTGCTGCGGATGAAAAAGTCCCACAACCTCAAACAAGGGAGCATTTATTGGCCCTCCAGGTGCTTGGAATTCATCAAATAGTAATCGTGCAGAATAAGATTGACTTAACAGAATATGAGGATGCTCTTAATAATTACGAGCAGATAAAGGAGTTCGTAAAAGGAAGCGTGGCAGAAAAGGCACCCATTATTCCAGTTTCAGCACAGCATAAGATCGGTATTGACGCCTTAATTGAGGGAATTGAAAATAATATCAAAACTCCAGTCCGGGCTAGCAACACTACAGCCATAATGCATGTTTTACGGTCATTTGACATTAATAAGCCAGGTGTTCCGATAAAGCAAGTCAAAGGAGGAGTCATTGGGGGGGGCCTGCTTCAGGGTGAATTTAACGTGGGAGATGAAATTGAAATTCGTCCAGGGTTTTTAGATGAAAAAAGAAGCAGATATGAACCAATTACTTCAACTATTGAAAGCCTTGGAACAGGGGCAGGCCTAGTAGAGACGGTTAGGCCAGGAGGGCTCGTTGCTATCGGAACTAAACTGGATCCAACCTTTGTCAAGAGTGATTCTCTAATCGGGTCAGTTATCGGTAAACCTAATACCCTGCCAAGAGATATCGAAGATATCACAGTAGAAACCCTTCTGTTCGAAACAGCGGTTGGAACACAAGACCTGGTCAAAGTTGAGCCCGTAAAGATAAGAGAACCGCTGAGATTGAACATCGGTACCGCTGCCACTCTTGGAACAGTTACCGCTTCAAGAGAAAACAAAATAGAGATAAAGTTGAAGAAACCCGTATGTATGATACCAAAGGATAGAGTTGCAATTAGTAGAAGGATTGCAGATAGATGGAGGCTAATTGGTGTGGGTATGGCAGTCTAAAAAATGGATGTCATTTGCGATACTAGCTTCTTAATGGTTCTTGTTTCCGAACCGATAAAACAGTTCGATAAAATTGAAGCCTACTTTGGTAAATTGAATTTTTTAATTCCTGACATTGTAATTTCGGAGCTAGCATATTTGGAACACAAGACAGGACCAAAGCGGTCTTTAGCAGCAAAAACTGCGATCGGAATTTCTTATTCCAAATTCAGAATTGTAAAGGTCACATCATCGGAGCATGCTGATGAGGCAATTATTGAATTTGCCGTAACCCACAAGTGCGCTGCGGCAACTATAGATAAAGATTTGCGCAGAAGGTTAATCTTAAGCGGCGTGCTTGTGTTAACGTTGAGTAAGAACAAATTAATAATTGCTAATCCAAAGCCTGAGAATCAATTCTGAAATTGCAGCTTACCTGTTGGGCCATAGGGAGATAGTATCTACTTAAATAATGTTAGGTCAATAAGTATTCAGATATGTTAGACTATGATGAGATCGAGTTTCATTGGATAGGTCATGACGGGTTCAGAATAGTCGGGAGCAACAAAGACAATGCGAAAAAAACAATTTACATTGATCCGTTTCAGCTTACAAAAAAACAGCACAGTAAAAATGATGCAGACATTCTCCTAATTTCCCACAATCACTACGATCACCTAAGTTTGGATGATTTAAAGCAGGTTATAAGTCAAAAAACAAGTATAATCGCAGCAAAGGAATGTATTGAACAATTAAAAGAACTGGATGTAAAGGAAGTGAAAGGAGTGGAACCGGGAGATAAATTAAACATTCAAAATATCCCAATCCAGATTGTGGAAGCCTATAATATCAACAAAAAATTTCACCCCAAGGCTGATGGAAAAGTTGGATACGTTCTTACTTTGAATAATCATCTTATCTACCATACTGGTGACACAGATATCATTCCTGAAATGAGTTCGGTCAGTCCTGACATAGCATTTGTACCTGTGTCTGGAACGTATGTTATGACCGCTGAAGAGGCTGCTCGCGCGATTAATGAATTCATCAAACCCAAGCACCTTGCAATACCTATGCATTATGGATCAATCATCGGTACAGAGAAGGATGCTGAGAGATTTGCAGGGCTAGTAAAGATATGCAATACAAAAATATTAGAACGAGAATAACGATTGTATAATACACTCTATAAAGAAACTGTATTAAAAAACTTAAATACGATTTCATTATTATATAAATGAAAATGGCAGCAAAGAAAAAAGGTTCAAAGTCTGCAAAGAAAGTCAAAGCAGGGGCAAAATCCAAGAAGTGATCTTTTAACCGATCTTCTTGCGGTGATTCCTCCTCCTTTGTCACACTCCCAAAACGATATATCTGAATATTGGAAAAAAATCTATCGTTTTCTCATTCTATTTTTATTTCTGTTTTAGTTCAGAAGATGACACATTCGTTCTTCAAATTTTCGAATCGATAACGGTGAATCCAATCTGTGTCGGAGAAGCTATCTATACTTTCTATAATACGTTCTATAATCCTTATGAAGATATCTAATGCATATCTTTTTTTCTTTCGTAGAAGAAAAAGGAGTTTTAATGAATGGGTTTAATGCATTATATGGAATGAATTTATTTATGGCATACGGCAATGTTCATATCTCCTATCAGAATAATGTAACAATATGTTTGACAATCGAACATTGGGCGCACTACCTAAAGCCGGGAAAGATATATCATTGCCAAAAATAATTACGAGTATGATAAAATAGAGTATTATGCTTCTGTTATCCAAAAGCTGCAAAATGAACTAGGACTAACGGTTACTTCCTTCCCTGATATTGGAATGTCAGCTAAGTTTTATTTCTCAAGATATTCCGAATATCTAAGTGATAATAATAAAGAAATAACACAAGAAGAATTATTACAAGACGACGACGATGAACACGAATATTTGGAAGGAGATTTCAATAACAGAGATCGATTTACTTCATAACTATCGGCAAAATTGACAGCGAGAAGCATTAGTTCACGAGAATAGTAGGATTTAATGAAAGTGATTATCTGGAAAAGGATGGTATAACTCCTAACCAACGATACTTGAACTACAGCAGCAAAGATTGAGTAATAGTCTAATAACAAAATTAAGCTCAAGATCTGGAATTGACAAAAATTAGGTTAAAATGTTGTCTTGAACTTTAAGAGTAAATAAAGCTGACTATGGAAGCGCACCTGTCATGTTGGTCTTTTGCAAGGGAGAAACATTGCTAGCATTATTAGGAGGCTTTACCTTGATGCCAGATATAGGAGCTTGCGCTAAAGGATTTGCATTCTCCTGGGGGCCTGGTATTCCCTGACCTTGGTTTGATAATGATGTTGCTCTTGATTGATTCGACGATGATCCTCCAATTTGTTTATCGCTCTGAGCAACGACGACATCTAAGTGACGTATTGAAAAAATCAAAATAGCTGTAGTAGCAAACATGATAGAAATCAGAAGATAATACATGATTTTCGACATTATAAAAAATCCTGTTCACAATATGATTTAACTACTTTTGATTATTTGTATATTAGATTATTCGACGCTATATGAAAAGAGAGTCATCTGCAGAAATTCCCACAATGATTAGCATTTCTCCCGGAGGCCATTTTAATTGTAGGTATGGCATATAAAAGGAAGGGAACGTAATAAAAGCATAAAAGATGAAATAAACAAGTAGTGAATACAAGAAACAGACAGGCGCATTCATTACTTGCCAATAAGAAAGTTAGAATCATGTAAAACGATACTAAAAAATAGCTTTGGATAACTGCTACAAAGAACACTTTAAAATATTAATAGAAAATAGATGTAGAAGAAATAGTTCCTCTAGGTTTTGGGAAGGCGAATTGTTTGCGGCTATCAATGTTTTGGCATTGTGTATGATCCGTGCGCTCTTTCTATGCTTCGATAAATTTGGTTTTGGCATCCACAGCAACTTTGATTGGCGGATCGTTGTCGAATAGAAGATATCCGAGTGCTGCGCATGTTTCTTCATCTTGTGGTTGTTGTTCTACTATTAGATGTCGAGACGATGATCATGATAATTCTACCAATTCCTTTTGTCGCTGCTCTGGTTGTTGATGTAATGGTTGTTGATCTCGTTGCTGTTCATTTACAATACTCATAAACAACTTTAGTAAATCTATCAATTAAAAGGAATTAACTTTTGTCTTGATTCTCTAGCTAACTAACTGACTAAGTAAAAGTTTGTTAAAATAAATATATGGTCATATATTCATACGTCCCACAATACGAATTTGAGATTAGTTTTTCTACTAGTCGTTTCTAGATGAGATGAATTAATGATTACAATGACAAGATATTATTTATATCCTTTTTTCTATATTTTATTATTGTCAGAAAATCTATAAGGACGGTTTTGAAGGAAAATGACGGTATCGCTGGTAACAAGGAAATTTCATTTGGAATCAGCAAAAAAAGGATCTTTTGTTGATATAATCGTAATGGATATATAGATATAGATATGATGAGGAACCACTTCCTCATACCTCTCTCCCACTACCAGATTATACTTTCTGATCGAGTACGATAGTTAGTAAAATGCCTTAGTTGTTTATCATATGTACATATGTATATATTTATATACCTATTAAAATGTGCCTATCAAAATAGCAGGATATGCAATGAATCGCCCTAAGTTTCAGTTAGATTTAATGATACAATTGTTATTACTGCCAGAATATTAGCTTCCACATTCCAATTAGATCTCATCTGCTGTTGGAGTGTTTGGAGATACATTATCATCATCAGATGTATTTGCAACTCCTATAGTATCATATTAAAATATGACTCAATCAATAGGCTTGTTTTGAATGAACAGGAATCTTTTTGTATCTCCAATACCTTACCATCCTTTAAGCTGTTCTTTATTTATTTGATGCCCAAAAATGTAGACTGAATTCATATTTTGTATATACAACGATGAGGATCCAGATCCTCATGCCCTCCTACAGGATTGTTTCCTTCTCGTACATCGTTGTTAATGGAAATAAGCGTTGGTTGCTATCTAGCAGCAAGAGCTTGTGCTTTTGAGCATCGTATTGCTGGTTGGATTCTGTAACACAGTACATGCATATAGCGGTCTTAGCATCTGATTTTTTCCTCAAGTAATACTAGTATGTTTAAGTTTACATAAAAAAGAAGTTGTCCACATGATAGCCCGCTATAGTGTGCAGCCGAAACTGATTAAAGTTCTGATTGTTTGTATCACTAAGCTGCTTCAGGAAGACAGAGAGGCTCTGCTCTTGCCTAATTGTTGAATGATTTCTCTGATCATTCTTCATCCCACGTAAGGTTTGTTGATAGTATCACATATCATATATTATAGTGAATTGCTTATAATAAAAAAAACGAACTAGAGTTAAAGTTACAATATATTTATGGACAGTATTGCCACGCTTGATAGCATAAGAAAATGATCAAGGGTAGGCTTTGTACGTGAGCCCGTCATTTGAAATTCGATATCTTTTACAGAACTTTGTCTTACATGTGCCTTCCGTACATTAAGACAGTATTTTGTAATACCGATCCGAAGAAATATCATTAGCCTTTCTTAGACAAAGAAAATAAAAGTGCCTATCCAGCGTACACAAGAGACAGACTTTTTGAATACCTGTTCTCTACTTTATAAATTGAAAACTCTTCAAAATGAATTTCGAACTGTGACTACGTCATTAAGAAACTTGTATTGCTCGAGGTGGTCCTTCTTTGTGACAGTACCTTAAAAAAGAGGTGAATTAACTTCTAACATAATGCTTGAAGGGGGCAAGACTCTATTACGAAGGGCTAGTTATGGGTTTCCGCTAAGACATCTTTTGGTTATTGCAGTCTTGGCTCTTGCATTTACTTCTGCAGTGATTATGCGCTCTTATCCTGCGAAATATGGATTTTATCTAAACGAATTCGATCCATATTTCGACTATCGTGCAACTAAATACATTGTGGATCACGGCCTCAGCTCGTACTGGAAATGGCACGATACTATGTCATGGTATCCTGAAGGACGCGATGTTGCAAAGACCTCACAGTCAGGATTGCACATAGTTGCCGCCTTTCTGTATAGTATCTTTGGTAGAGGAACTTCATTGTTAAATTTTACAATCATTCTGCCAGTTGTTATGGGTTCACTAACTACCATAATTATCTTCGCTCTTGTAAGAGTAATGGGTGGTACTTCTGCAGGAATGTTTGCTGCATTATTATTCGCTTTCTCTCCTGCGATCATTCAGAGGGGAAACCTTGGCTGGTTCAAGTCTGAACCTCTCGGGCTTTTTTTCGGTTTGCTTGCACTGTACCTATTTATTTCCGCGGTCAAGCATAGCCAAATCAAATATGCTATTCCAAAAGCAGTCCTAGGAGGACTGGTTCTCGGACTAGGGAATGCATCATGGGGAGGAATTCAGTACTTCAGCATTCCTATTTCATTATTCCTGATTGCCCTTCCTTTCTTCAGAAGGGATACAAAGATCCCAACATACGTAGCAATTGCATTTACAGTATTTGCCCTAGTAAGTGCAGGAGCTTTTCCCAGGCCTGGAATTTCCTTTGTATTGGGTCTTCCTGGTATCGCCTTAATCGGAGGCACTGTATTTTTGACCATTGCAAACTTTTTGAAACGTATAAGTCAGCCGAGAACGGAGATACGCAATACACTATTTCTCTTGGTCGCATTCATTGCTGTAGCTGCAGGAGTCATCGGTGCTGGAACATATCAACCTGCCCACTTTAGATATTTAAACGCCATCAACCCTTTTCTCTCTTCGCAAAACGCCCTGACCGAATCAGTTGCTGAGCATTTCACACCTACGTTGGTAGACTATTTCTCAGATTACTCGATCCTTTTGATGTTTGCCGGCCTTGGTGCGTGGATGGCCTTCAAACGGAGAGACGATATGTCAGTTTTTGCATTAATTATAGGATTAACAGCAGTTTATGTCAGCGCTACATTTGCCAGATTACTGGTATTTGCCTCTATTGGGATCATTGTCCTGGCCGGCTTAGGCATATATGAGGCAACACGAAGCGTTCTAGAGAGCAGAGAATCAGCAGCAACATCAACATCTCTGAAGGCAGGAAAAAAAGCAAAGAGAAGGTTTGAGCAGACAAATGCAGCAATGCATCCTAACAAGGCAAGGATAATCAGAATTGCCTATGTCGTAGTAATTGTTTTCATCCTTACGATTCCAATGATATATCCTCCGAACTCCAATTGGATAGTCTCTGCAGACATCCCTCCGTCAATTGCCAACGGCGGTACTGGCTATAAGGTACAGACTAATGACTGGATAAATGCCTTGGATTGGATTTCAAAAAACACACCGAAAAACGCAGTCATTGCCTCATGGTGGGACTACGGATACTGGATAACCACTTTGAGCAACCGAACTAGCTTGGCAGACAATGGAACTCTCAATCAAACACGCATCCAGACTATTGCAAAAATGTTCATTGATAAGCCGGAGGATGGAATTAAGGTCGTTCGCCAGCTAAAGGCAGATTACATTTTACTCTACATTGTGGGACAGCGTTTAGGGACCGGACCTAATGGCACCTCATTTTATACCCTAGGAAGCGGTGGCGATGAGAGCAAAAAACAGTGGTTCATGAGGATAGGCGGCTTTGACGAGACCAGGTATCTGGAACAAGACGGACTAACCCCGACTCCTTCATTCTGGAATACAACTTTACTCGGCGGCCTAATACCCTTTAAGGTTGAGGCGTACGCTTCAAGAGCTAACATTCAACAACAATATTCTCCAGGAAGTATTGCATTGTATTCAAAACAGGTCAAATATCCTGCGAATGGAGGCATCCATCAGCCTTTCGACCTGGTATATGCATCTCCCAGTTTTAAGAGCAATAATCAAGGGTTGATTTTTGCGGTTCTGATTTACAAGGTTAACCACAACTATGTTCCAATTAAACGGTAGATAGGTACTACTACCAATATCATGGCAATAGTAAACTTTATTGAAGTGAACACACGACTTGTAGTACTTGTAGTCTAGTGGATCTTGCAATAGCAGCAGTACCATTCTACCGCAATGATAGGGCTTTCTGATCAGGAACCAAATACACGCAGCAGAGTTAGTTACCGACAGCCGATCTTTTTCACAGGTTGTTCAATCTTAAATGCTTCTTTCACAAGTCATAAACATATTTTTCAAAAAACAAAATAAATGAAGTGTCTGTCAGAGAACAGATATTCATCTTTGTTGGCAGTAGTAGGAATCTAAACCCAATATAAGTAATTTAACAAATAAAACTTGAATGATGGATTGCCATATATGTTAGACTACTAGTGCTGCAAACTAGATTGCAGTACCCATCCTTTTAGATGAGCAACTACTACTCGTCCAGATAACAACACATCATTTATTGAAAATGAAATGGCGGTATAGATGTAGAAGGTTTTAAGAAAAGAATTTATTTCGATAAAAAGAAGACCTAAGTTTAGTGTCATCAGACTATACACCATAGTCGAATAAAGATACTTTTTGGTATCGGGGTTTTCTCATAATCGGCATCCTTTGTCGATAGTACCCTGTAGGTATGCAGGCAACATACAAGTTCAGAGCAGAAGTTATTATCTTCTTAGTATAATCATCCAGTCCTGATACTACCGCCATCACTGATGCCGCCAATGACAAACTTTGAAAAGTGTCCTGTCTGCAGAGTACACCGGTCCAGTTGACCCTCTGGCGGTCACGTACGATCACGGGAACCAGCAACAGCGGAGGAACGCGAAGTGCATTGATAAACGCAGGAATGGTTAGTGACAAAAGGAAGATCCTAAATTAAACGGTGGAAAATAGAACTCCAAGTATCCAAAACCGCCAGGGACGTTGTCATTGCCTCTACACTTGAAAACCTAGTATTGCATCTACCATAGTCGACAATGACGGCAAAACTAAAAAAAGGATACAATATCCAGCTATTCATAGCCCAATTTCTTTCATAGATGTATTGTAACACCAGTTGATTATTGCAACGGACAATCGTCACAGCTATTTTCCGCAACTGATAATCATGTCCTCAGCTTCTTTGAGTGTCCTTGGAAAGTATGCAAACCATCATACTCTTGACCGACATATGTAGAATCATAGCTGGAGGTTCTCTCTGCCGATCGTTGGTCCCGTAGTTGGGGAGAGTTGCCAACTGCAGTTGCTGTCGTTGTTGTTGATGATGACCCGGCGATGATTCTCCGTCAGCAGTGCTCGTAACATAATTCAATAGTTTGTGTTCAAGACATTCTGCATCTATTACTAGCTTATTATCATGATTTATCCATCTAATAGCAATAATAAAGGACGATAACAATAAGAAACCTCTCTAATGAAAAGGCCGCCCGAGCTTGCAAACTTTTTTAGTGAAGGAAAAAAGAGGTATCAATAGAACCATCAATGAGACAAGGTGAAACAAGCACGTATTCTAGTGAATTCTTTTGGTCTATACAAAATAAACATTACCTTAAAGGTCTTAGAAAACTTCACAGCCTGCTAAAAGAGAAGGAATGACTTCAGCTACCAATAAAGCGAAATAGAAGTCATCGACTTAAAAAAACAGTCTCAAAACATGTATAGACATTATGAAAAATCAAATCACCTTCCACTTAGAATTATTTCTCAACTGCAACAAGAAAAATGTACGCTTAACATAGCTCTCAGTATACTCGTTATTATTACAGTCTCCTAGTACAACAGATGGGTACAACACGTCTACATCCTTCATAGAATCTTTGCTGCGTTCGTTTCTTTGTGCATCTGCAATGGATGAAGATGCTAGTGTGTGACATTTCTCTTATTGGCATCACTATATCCATAAATTCTAGCGTGCAAGTTATGAGAATGAATATGGAATCAGTCAAACTTCAATTGGAGTTAGGGCCTAAAGCAATTACAGTAAGATCAAGCCTATGGGAAGGTGTTCTAGCCTCCAGAACCTTCGAAGGTCATAACTGCTATACACAGTTTTTAGATTTTATCAAACAAGCATATCCAGACGAGAAAATCATCTCTGCAACTATTGCTGTTAGCAATAATGAGTGATGGTTCAGTGGGCTAGTATGTTCTGAGAGATTATCCCTTCAATCCATATATATGTATGATAAATCATGATATATCAATAATGAATGCGTTCGACAGGCACAGAAAGGGCTTCACCGCCTGGTGTGAGGATTGCAGTGAGGTTTTCGATATAGCATGGGTCGCGAACATGCATCGCGACCAGAAAGGGCACAAGGTAAGGGTTACTGAGTTTTGGATCACAGGCAGAAGATAAAATAATAAAATGAAATCACGTCGGTTAAAATGAAATATTAAGTTTCAAATTTAACTTAACCCTTTCTTATTCCGCTGAAGGATACGTTAAGTACGGCCTTCCTTACTATTTCGATAATCTTATACATAGCATTTCTGATGTCGCTCGCAACGCGGCCAAGTATCCTTATCATGACGCCGGAATCTCGGGGCAGGATCGTCGCTCCCCCGGAAATATGGGTAAGTTTCTTCAGGCTGGAATTTATCTCATCATTCAGTTCAGACACGTACTTTGTCTTTGTGAGTATGTACATGTTTCCTATGACATCAAATTTTCCGAGTATGCCTGGAATCTTCAGATCGCCTTTCTTGGGCTCCAATATGGCGGTATCTACGAATCTTAACTTGTGGTTTTGATTCCTCCCTTGGGACTTCATGTAGCATATATCATATTCAAATGATTCCCCGCTGGCAACCCTCCCCGGAACAATCATTTCGGAATAGATCATCGTTGCATTCTCGTGAACCTTCAGATCAACTCGCTGGTAAAAACGTGAATCCCGGTAAGGAATTATCTGATCAGGAACAAATTCCAAGTAGCAGCCGTCGTCAACGGCGACGTTTACTAGCTGCGTCGCATAATTTGTCTCCATTCTATAAATCCTCGTTGCACCTTGCGTTGTCAAGTGGGCGTGTGCCTTATTTTTTAGAGTGATGTCCATCCTATACCTGTCTCCCTGTAGTATTCCGCCGGAGGGAGATACTATGTACATATAAGCCATTGAAGGCATTGATTCTTCCAAATATAATGCCCTCTGAGTGAAAAGTGGAACCTTCGAATATTGCTCCTTAACAACAGTCTTCCCTCCATCTTCATTCTGCTCCATTCGCAGCACAAGGGCTCCAATCTTTCCAGCCCTTCCCACTTCAAGCTGTTTCAGCGCAGCTCCGTAAGCTAATATCTCAGGAGGCAGGTCGTTTGGAATATAAAATTCCACATTACTGTCGAACATTCCGGAATCTATTATCTATCTGTCCATCTATCTGTCTATGTTTATTACTATTTTCTCGCGACAGCCTTTGGAGCGGACTCAAAAAGAACGTCTCTTACAAGATGCTCTGTTACTTCCTTGATTCCTTGGCCCGTTCTGCAGTTCACAAGGACATAAGGTTTGTTTCCCCTTACTTCTTTGGCATCCCTCTCCATAATGCTCAGATCCGCTCCTACGTGCGGAGCAAGATCGATCTTGTTTATCACCAAAAGATCGCAGTTTTCTATACCCAATCCTCTCTTTCTGGGATACTTGTCGCCGCCGGAGACGTCTATGATGTAGATGAAGTAATCCGCCAGTGCAGGGCTGAACGTAGTGGTAATATTATCGCCTCCGCTCTCGATTATAATCAAGTCAAGATCAATGTACTTTGATTCCATCTCTTCGACCGCGGATATATTCATCGATGGATCTTCGCGTACGGCCGTATGAGGGCATCCTCCTGTTGCTAGTCCGACTACCAGGTCTTCCGGCATCAAGCCTCTTTCCGATGCCAGGTTTTTCCTCATTCTATCCGCGTCTTCCCTGGATACGACATCGTTTGAAATTATACCTGCTCTGTAACCCTTGGATGACAGGATTGGGACGACCTGTTCTATTAGCATCGTCTTGCCCGAACCAACCGGCCCGCCTATTCCTATCCTGGGGATTCGTCTGGAACTCATGGAAAAGGTACGTCCCAAATCAAGTAATAAACATTTTTGAACCCATCCTTTCGTGCGCCATTTGGATAATGTCTATGTCCGGGACAAACTGCCACATACTTGTCAGCGGCCTATCGATATTATCGTTGACAGCGTTCAACATGCTGGGCTTCAATTCATGAATAATTCTTTGACCCTCAAGGTGCTGTACCATGCCTAATCTCAATGCAGCACCTACTAGGCTTACTGTGAAGGCATAGAGCATAATAAGTCCAGCCTTCCTCTTTGGGATTCTTAAAGTACTGCTGACAACCGCCAGCGCTACAGGATATACACCAGAAGCCAGCCTGGCCTTTGTCGCTTCCTGATATTTATTCAATATTTCATGATGGGTTATGAAAGAGCCTACGCATCGGAGAAGCTGATTTCCGGATCTTGCTGCTGCTTCCCTTATTTCGCGAACGAGTTTCATCGAAAACAAAGTCTCATCCGCTTCCAGCAGTTTTTCAAAATCCAAGTCCTCTGCATATCCATAAGAGTTGCCAAGAGCGGCACAATCAGCCGGTCCTATCTGGTGTTCGACATATACTCTGATAAGATCACGTAAGCCGTTGGCACCATTAACTTTTTTGTCACTGTAAAATAGTGCTTCCAAACCGTTTGACATTGTATACATTCCGGTAGGAAAGAAGGAGTCCGAAAGCTGCATAATGCTTAACTCATCTATGTTTATTTTATCAATGCTCATGTAACTCTGTGCCTTCTTTCGGTTCGAAGACCATCTTGGTCTTCTCGATTTTTAAATGGTCACGGATATGCGCAAACAGCTTGCTGAACATCTCCAGTTCAGCATCTGCCTGAATTGGAAAGTAGATCTTGTTTCCTTCCAGTTTTATAGGCCGATGGAGATTCCCTATTGTATGGCCGACCGTGACAAGAACCTCGGTAATATGATCCTGTTCGATGTTCTTTTCGATCTCAACCATTGCCACGTTTTCCGGTTCTATCTCTATAATAATTAGTTTCTCTGGATCCAGCATTATTATATCACCATCCCTAAGCTGTGCACCCTGAGGAAGTATCAGAGCAATATCCGTCCCTTTATCGGAAACCTTTCTCATCCTTACTCGACTTGACTCTAACCTGGTGATTTTCACTGTTTCACAAAGTTTTCTCGAACACAAATCGTCATATTTCTCCCTAAGCTTTTGATCTTTTTTGATATTTCCAACCACTTTATCTATTGTAATCAATTCCCATTACCTTTATTTCTCATTTTTTTCATTCTCATTAGCCCTACCTGCTGCTAGTTCACGCTCCTTTTTTACAGCTTGGATCATGCCGGATAATCTTTCAGTATAGTCGACATTGCCATAACGGTCATAGGCCGAACCGTCTACCTTTGCAAAAACAAGCCCGCTGTCTGCAATTCTTACCCTGGAGCCTTTCTCAAATTTTTCAGCGACCACGCATGTCGTAACCTTATGGTCAGGATAGTCCAGATTAAGATGTGATGAACGATCAATCAAGCCCGACAATGATTCGATTCTGCCGGCTACAATGACGACATGCCTTATTTTCGTAGGATCGATTATGATCAGGTTTTGGTCGACATTGGATTCTTCAACGCAGTGTCGTATTAACAATATCATAGTAGTGGATAATCACCTCTTTGTTTCTGAGATAGCCTGCGGACTCAGATCCTCGGCCGCCAGGTTTCTATCTATTCGCAGAACAGATTTTGCTATTTCTCCCGCAGCTTCCAGAGCCATCGTCTTAACCAGTAGGGGATCGAGGACACCTTTTTTCCACATGTCTACGATTTCACCGCTATCAATATCGACGCCAAAATTATCGGAAGATGCTTTTGCCGCCATAACCTTCTCAAGTCCATTAAAGCCTGCGTTTGTAAGAATCTGGCGCATTATACTTTCAAGAGCCGAGGTAACAACCTCCAGACCCACCTGTTCCAAACCCTTTAATCTGAGATTTTGTATTTTTTCTATGATGTGTAGCTCAGCAGCCCCCCCGCCGGCTACTACGCCATTATTCAATGCAGCTTCGGCTGCGTTTACACCGTCTATCGCGGCTCTCCATCGTTCAAGCGATGTTTCTTTGGTTGTACCCGATACTATCATTGTAACTATATTTCTACCCGATCCGTTTTCCAGGTAAATCACGCCATTGTTTTCCTCCTCGTAAATATGATCTGCCTGACCCAAAATGTCAGGTTTTTTCAGATCTTGTATCATTCTAATGGGCTTGGCGCCAGTATAACGCGATAAATACTCTATCTCTTCCGTGGATATGCGAACCGCAAATACTTTCCTTGATACCAGAAGATTTTCCACAACCTCATCCACTTCAGGAGATGCGATGAGAATGGTGTTCGCACCGGTTGCTAACATGGTATCCACTATTTCTTTTGACTTTGCCACCCTGTCGTTTTCCATATGAAGTATCTCTTCATACTTACTGTTCTCCTTCAACCAGGATTCCTTAACAGGCTTCAGGTCTAGTTTGACGATCATCA
>Ga0182008_10001274_pt1 | contig 17277 bp, 14 predicted proteins | sample Sormic07211129_1_FD_120482 | JGI IMG/M metagenome (GOLD analysis project Ga0182008, IMG submission 120482) | Rhizosphere microbial communities from Sorghum bicolor, Mead, Nebraska, USA - 072115-129_1 metaG | ecosystem: Host-associated > Plants > Roots > Rhizosphere | place: USA: Nebraska...
ACAAGGACACCCAGCTGTGCATGTCACTGTCGGCGCGCCCCGGTAATTTCGGCTTGCGGTTTCATAACCATCTGTACGAGCAGTTGGGTCTGAACTTTTACTATAAGGCCTTCAGCAGCCAGGATTTGCCCGGCGCGATCGGCGGTATCCGGGCCTTGGGGATCCGGGGTTGCGGGGTGTCCATGCCATTCAAGGAGGCGGCCATTGCCTTGGTGGACGAACTCGACGATTCGGTTCAAGCCATTGATTCGTTGAACACCATCGTCAACACCAACGGCCATCTCAAGGCTTACAACACCGACTACATCGCCGTCGAACAACTGCTGAAAAAGCACGCGGTTCCACAGGATTCGACCTTCGCCCTGCGCGGCAGCGGCGGCATGGCCAAGGCCGTGGCGAGTGCTTTGCGTGACGGTGGCTATGCCAACGGTGTGATCGTGGCACGTAATGAGAGGGCGGGGCGAGCACTGGCCCATCACCTGGGGTATGCCTGGCAGGCAGATATGGCCGACCTTCGCCCGGACATGCTGATCAACGTTACCCCCATCGGCATGGCTGGCGGCGCTGAGGCGGATGCGTTGGCGTTTGACGCAGACATTGTCGAGACTGCGCGGACTGTCTTCGATGTGGTGGCGATTCCAGCCGAAACACCCTTGATCGTGCACGCACGAAGCCAAGGCAAACAGGTGATTACCGGGTTGGAGGTGATCGCCATTCAGGCGCTGGAACAGTTCGTGCTCTATACCGGTGTGCGGCCTACCCAGGAACAGTTCGAAAAAGCCGTGGCGTTTGCCCGTCTCTAAAGCTCGATCAGGCGATGAGGGTATTGACCGACTCACCGCCATCAGGAACCACCCCCCGACTCAACTTTTACGGGGTCAAGCCTGTTCCAACTGCGCCAAGCGTTCTTCCAGCGCGGCGATTCGCGCTTCCAGCTCTTCGATACGTTCGGCTGACACCCCGGCGGCGCCACGCTCCACCGGGGTGCCGCGCGCGGAGATAATCGCTTCGATATCCGCCGGATCACCCAGCGCATGGGTGTAACGGTCTTCCCGCTGCCCCGCCTGGCGCGGCACCAGTACCGCCAGCCCGCGGGCGATGAGGCGTTCGAGCTGGTGCACGACCTGTTCGGCGTCCTCGAAATCGTGCATGCGCCCGCTGCGGGTCAGCAACTCACTCACCGTCTGCGGGCCGCGCAGGAACAGCAGCCCGATCAGAATCACCTGGGCCGGCACCAGTTCCAGCGCCTTGTCCACCCGGTGCTCCCAGCGGTCGGCACGGCTGCCCATCACCAGGCGGGTAAAACCCTGGCCTTCCAGCGCACGCAGGCTCTGGCCCACCTGACCCTGGCTGAGGTTCATCACCGGTTCGCGGCTGGTTTTCTGGTTGCAGGCCAGTACCAGGGCGTTAAGGGTCAGCGGGTAGGTTTCCGGGTTGGTCGCCTGTTTCTCGATCAGGCAGCCCAGGACGCGTATTTCCGTGCTGTTCAGGCGCGGCTCGGGGGTATCGGTGTCGTGCTCGGCGGTCATCGCGCGTTCCCTATGCAGTGAAGGCCATTAGCCTATCCCTGAAAAAATAAAAGACAAGCAGCGGGCATGGCTATAATCGCCGCTGGTTGCAACCCTTCCATTACCGATGAGACTGCCATGACTATTTCCCTGTACGCCGCCTCCGTCCCTGTGTTCAAGCAAATGCTCAACGCCCTGAGCGATGTGCTGAACAAGGCCGAAGCCCACGCCGCTGCCAAGAACATCGAGCCCAATGCCTTGCTGCAGGCGCGTCTGTTTCCCGATATGTTCCCACTGGTGCGCCAGGTGCAGATCGCCGTTGACTTCGCCAAGGGCGTTTCCGCGCGCCTGGCCGAGATCGAAGTGCCTAAATATGACGACAGCGAAGTGACCTTCGCCGACCTGCAGGCGCTGATCGCCAAGGTGCTGGCCTTTATCGACACCCTCAAGCCCGAGCAGATCGACGGCAAGGAAGGCATCGAAATCGTCACCCGCCCAGGTACACCTAAAGAGAAGCGCTTCAGCGGCCAGTCCTACCTGCTGACCTACGGCCTGCCGCAGTTCTTCTTCCACGTCACCACCGCGTACGCGTTGCTGCGTCACAACGGTGTGGAAGTGGGCAAGCGCGATTACATGGGCGCCTTCTAAGCCCAAGGGTCAAAAAAAGCAGCCCGGTGCCGTTCCTCGTTGAACGGCACCGGGCTTTTTAATGGGCGGCCGTTGTGAATCCTGCGTCTTGTCGCTAAAAGTCACACAGGCGTGTGAACCAGAGCTTGCTGCAGCGGCACTCACGAGGCGATGAGGCATATGCCCCGTCCCCCTGTTCCCTTGAGTGCATGAGAGGCCTAGATGATCACAACGCCCAACCCGTCGACTATTGAATCGCGTTTTTTTCCGTCGGGCATGTCCTCGCCCGTGCTGGACAGTCAGGACGCCTCTTCAGCTTTACCCGCCCCGATCACCCGACCCCGGCGAGAGGTGTCCGACGCCACGACAGCGGTGGGTCAAACCCTGTCCCCTGAAGCCGACGAAGCACGCGCTGAACAAGCGAAGAGCGCCGAAAAAACTGCCGCGGGCAATCGACGTGATCTCGATAAGCTATTGAATTCGTTACAACTATTGTACATAAGGGCGCCTAAGGTCTTGGATGGAGAGGCGGCCAGGCATGCCCACCGCTACCCGGGGTGGCGATCTTACGACCGTGCCGAAGGGTTTATTAACTATCTGGACCGGCAATGGATCCAGCTGGACCCTGATTCGGACTTTCAACTCGATGGTGAGCCAAAGGCCGGGCAGAGGGTAAAGCTTTTAGACTTCATCGACGGCCTTGGCTGGGAACGACCTACCACGATGTTCGAGGTACAGAATATGGCCATGGCCGTGTTTCGCCTGCTTCGGGCATCGCCCCCGCCGCCATTCGGTGACCTGGGAGGTGGGTTGTCCTGGCCGATTCCTCTCGATCAAACCACTCAGCAGGCCATTTACAAGGCTTCTTGCTCAGAAGCCGAGGGTCTGTATAAAACCGGTGGGCTGCCATCGTCGAATAACGCCGCTGTGCAGATGCTTCAACGCTATCACTGGTCGGATGCCGATCTGAAAGACCCGCGTGCCGCGCTGTTGAAAATGATAAACACACCGGCCGCGCAAGCTGCAGGCGAGCAGATGCGCGCCCGGTTCGACGGGGCAGGCAGTGCTGAGGACTGGCTGCTCACATTGCTTCAGGTGGGCGCCAATGGCCATTCGGTGATGCGCCCAAACGAAAAAAATAAGCTGGCCGGCTACGATCTGTCGCAGCGCGACAACTGGGGCAAACCCCTGTCGTCGGTGGTGAAGGGCCTCACTGACCATCTGGCGCTGACCTACGGCCGAAACGCCCCGGTGGTTGCACACTTGTTGTTGTCGCACCACGCCCCGGAATTGCTGGTCAAGGACGTGCCGGATACGGTGACGTATGGTTCGCCGGCATGGATCGGCCTCAAGACTATCGTAGCCAAGGCCAATTTCCATACGCCGGGGGCGGCAGCAGGCCAGACTTACAAGCTGTTGGTCGAGAACGACCTCGAACCTGTTTCCAACGCCGAAAAAGACGTTGAAGCGTTGGCGGGGCGGGAGGGGTTGATACATTGGGCCGTGGCGGACGGTGCCATCGAAAAACGCGATGACAACAATTATACGGACGAAGAGCTCGAAAAGGCCCGCGCGCGCTCCAGCGAACGCTTCGACACCCTGAAAAAAGCCTCGGACGCGCAGCGCGCTCCCTTGGTGCCCCTCAAGGAAAAGGCGCTCGAGATCCTCAAAGAGCGTTTTTCGGGGACATTCGGTCATGTCGATTTTGAAGCCAAGGTACTGATGCCCACCCAGAATCATCAGGACTTGCGAGGCCCTTATTCAATTCTGGACATTTACATGAGCCCCCAAAAGCATGTCCGCTGGTATTCCACCGACCCGGCCGTGCCCTTTGACGATATGTTCGAAACATTCCGGCGCATTCCCCCGATTAACCAGGATTTTGAAAAAAACATCACCGATTATCAGGACGCCCTTACGAACGCCCTGGGCGTCACCGTCAAGCACTTAATGTCGCTGTTGCCTGCGCAAGATAGAGAGGCCTTGGAGTATGGCGAGCTGAGCGTCTATGCAGAGGAAACCACCACTCGCAGCAGTCAGTACTCGGGAAGGCATCGAGGCCCCGTTACGACGGTCGCGGCGCAACCCGCCGATAGCCGTTCGTTATTGTTCAAGACGAAGTACGGGGCAGCCACGACGGTCTATGAGATTAACCCTCAGCAGGGTTTTATCCGTAAACGGCCCGATTTGTCGGATGACCTGAAGCCTGGCCTGCAAGGTGAATGGTCGAGCCCCTCGAGGTCGCGTGTCGGGCTTTCGGTCAAGACAACGCACACTCGCCCTTCGATTCGTGAAGTGGTGGCGGACAGCACCGAGGAACAGCAGAAGCGAAGTGCAAGGGTTAAGGCTCCTGGGGCGCTGCAAACCTTCACGTCTGCAAGGACCCAGTACATTGCCGATACGGTGTTGAACAATATTTTCAAACCGGGGGAGCGCGAGGCGTTCGCCAAGAACGCCAGGGGCATCACCACCTTCGATACCGAAGTCACTGTGTTTGAAGAGATACAGGCGGTGACCCGTACCTTGGTACCTTTTGCATCAGCCATTGATAGGTTTCAAAAGGGCAAGGTGGGCGAGGGGCTTGGGTTCCTGGCGCTTGATGTGTTGGGTTTTGTGGCGGGAGGCGTGTTCGCGGGCGTTAAAATCGCGAAGCTGGGCCCTGGGTTGGCGGGCAGGGCGGGCGGCATCGTGACACGGGCGGTGATCAGCGCTGCCAACCCGTTTGCCGGAGGAAAAGCCATCGTTTCCAGAAGCCTGCCTTGGTGGCAATCGGCATGGGGTAAAGGCACCTCCGCCTGGCGCGCCGTTTCGGCGAATCGCGGCGTGGACCGGGCCCACCGGGATACCACGGAGGGGCTCAGCACCGGCACGTACACCATTCCCGGTGGTAACTCAGCGCGGATCACGGCTCAACTGGATGACGCTACCGGGAAATGGTACGGCTATGATCGAACAACTCGTACGCGGTTTGGGGTACCGCTTGTAGGCTTCAGTCCTGATAGCGCCAGTGCCTGATTCTTTCCAGGCCGACGCCGGACTGCCGCCCTGGGACGGACCTTGAACAGACCGCCCCGGGAATAGTTGATGGACGGCAGGTCGGTTATCTTTGTTTGTCCAGACAGGCAGCCGCGGTGAACAGCACATCGGTGGACGAATTCAGCGCGGTCTCCGCCGAATCCTGCAGCACACCGATGATGAAACCTACGGCTACCACCTGCATGGCGATCTCACTCGGAATGCCGAACAGGCTGCACGCCAGGGGAATCAGCAACAAAGAACCGCCGGCCACGCCCGAGGCGCCGCAGGCGCAAATAGCCGCGACCACACTGAGCAACACGGCGGTCGGCAGGTCGACACTGATGCCCAGGGTGTGCACGGCGGCCAGGGTCAGCACGGTGATGGTAATCGCGGCGCCGGCCATGTTGATGGTGGCGCCCAGCGGGATCGACACCGAGTAGGTGTCTTCATGCAGGCCCAGCCGCTCGCTCAACGCGAGGTTGACCGGGATGTTCGCCGCCGAGCTGCGGGTGAAGAATGCGGTAATGCCGCTTTCGCGCAGGCACAGCAGCACCAGCGGGTACGGATTGCGCCGCAGCTTCCAGAACACGATGGCCGGGTTGACCACCAGCGCCACAAACAGCATGCAGCCGATCAGCACCATCAGCAGGTGCGCGTAGCCGAGCAGGGCACCGAAACCGGAGGTGGCCAGGGTCGAGGCCACCAGGCCGAAGATACCCAGCGGGGCGAAGCGAATCACCACGCGCACGATCAACGTCACGCCGTTGGAGAGGTCATCGAGCACGGTGCGGGTGGTTTCGCCGGCATGCCGGATGGCCACGCCCATGCCGATGGCCCAGGCCAGGATGCCGATGAAGTTGGCGTTCATCAGCGCACTCACCGGGTTGTCCACCACGCTCAACAGCAGGCTTTGCAGCACTTCGCCGATGCCGCCGGGTGCGCTCACGGTGGCGTCATGGGTGGCGAGCACCAACGATGACGGGAACCACATGCTGGCAATCACCGCGACCACGGCAGCAGCAAACGTGCCCAGCAAATACAGGAACAGGATCGGCTTGATATGGGTTTCCTGGCCGTGCTTGTGGTTGGCAATCGAGGCCATCACCAGCACAAACACCAGGATCGGCGCCACGGCCTTGAGCGCAGTCACAAACACTTTGCCGATAAACCCGGTGGCTTTGGCCGCCTCCGGCAGCAGCAAAGCCAGGAGAATGCCGGCGATCAAACCGATGACGATTTGCGTGACCAGGCTGACGCGGGTCAGGCGTTGAAGAAGGGAAGGGGCAGCAGTCATAAGCAGGTTGTCTCTGGTTTTTTTTAAGTGCGCAGCCCAGCGATCAGAAAGGGCTGTAGGAAGCAGGTCGCGGAGTCTAGCATGCCGTGGCCCGCGCTCCGGCGGCTGTGGCATCGGGTCGCCGGGGTTCGCCTGGGCCGTCAGAGCAGGGCGGTAAACAATTCGCGCCGTGCGCCTTCGGTAATCGCCACGATGCCGGGGTGCTTGACCTTGCGCTCCACCGAGATGGCGTAGAACGACTCGGTGACTGCGTCGGTCTGGCCAATCAGCGCTACGCCGTACTGGCGCACCACCTCGTCGGCAATCACGCTGGGGGCGATGAAAATCCCGCTGCCGGACTGACCAAACGCCTGCATCAAGGCGCTGTCGTCGAACTCGCCGATGATCTTCGGCTGGATCTGCTGCTCGGCGAACCAGCGCTGCAAGCGGCTGCGGACCACGGTTTCCGCGCCGGGGATGAGCAGCGGTGCGCCGTGCAGGCAGTGTGGGAATGTTCCGGCATGCCGATCGGCCAATTCCTGGGTGGCGAAGAAACTGATGCCGCATTCTCCCAGTTTCTGGCTGTAGCCTTTGATATCCAGATGCGTGGGCATGGGGCTGTCGGAAATCACCAGGTCCAGGCGCTGGATCGCCAGGTCCGCCAGCAGCCGTTCGAGTTTGTCCTCGCGGCAAGTAATGCGCAGCGGCTCGCTCAATTCCATGGTGGGTGCGATCAGCCGGTAGACGATGGACTTGGGCACCACATCCGCCACCCCGACGCGGAACACAATCTGCTGCTCCTTGGGCTGCGCGCGCAGCATGGCCTCCAGTTCATTGCCGGTCTGAAACATCTGCTCGGCGTAGGGCAACGCCTGGCGGCCGGCCTCGGTCAGTTCGAGCTGACGGCCGACCCGCTGAAACAGCGCGATACCGAAGGTTTGCTCGAGCAGGCTGAGCTGGCCGCTGATGGTCTGCGGCGTCAGGTTCAGCTGCTCGCAGGCGCGCACGATGCTGCCGGTCTTGGCCACAACCCAGAAGTAGTGCAGTTGTCGGTAATTGAGCATGGTCAGCCGTCACTTCGTAAAAGTCGAAGTATATGCCAGAAAAATACGAATTTTCCTGAACTGTTCGTCTGCATAGAATGCGTCGCTATCGCGGGGCCACTAGTAGAGCCTCAATGTTCTAACGAGGGATACAGCATGACACTCAAATCTTTCGGCGCGGCCTCGTTGCTTGCGCTTTCATTGGTGGTGGTCAGCGGTTGTGATCAGGTCGAAAAAAGCGCGCAGCAAGTGATCGGCAAGGCCTCGGAATCGGCCAAGCAGGCAATTGATGACACCCAGAAAGCCGCCGAGCAGGCGCTGAGTGAAGCCACCCAAGGCCTGATCACCCCTCGCCAGAAGGACGATCAGGCCGATAAAGAGGCTGAATCGAACAATCAAGAAACTTAATTCTCCAGCACACCACCAGGACTGACCTATGGATTACCTTGTACAACTGGCCGCCAGCCCCACCGCGTGGATTGCCCTGGCGACTCTGATCGTGATGGAAATCGTGCTGGGCATCGATAACCTGATCTTTATTTCGATCCTCACCAATAAATTGCCGGAAAAACACCGGGCCAAGGCGCGGCGCATCGGCATCAGCATGGCGCTGGTCCTGCGCCTGGGCCTATTGAGCACCATCGCCTTCATCGTGCAGCTCACCGCGCCGGTGTTCGAAGTATTCGGCCAGGCGTTCTCCTGGAAGGACATGATCCTGATCGCCGGTGGCCTGTTCCTGGTGTGGAAGGCCACCACCGAGATCCATCACAGCATGGACCCTGAGCCCGAAGAGAAAGAGAGCACCAGTAACGCCGTGAGCATCGGCTTTGCCGCGGCCATCGGGCAGATCCTGTTGCTGGACCTGGTGTTTTCCATCGACAGCATCATCACGGCCGTGGGCATGACCGAGCACTTGCCGATCATGATCATTGCCGTGGTGACCTCGGTGATTGTGATGCTGGTCGCGGCCGAACCGCTGGCCAAGTTCATCAACGACAACCCGACCGTGGTGATGCTGGCCCTGGGCTTCCTGATCATGATCGGCATGACCCTGATCGCCGAAGGCTTTGGCGCCCATGTGCCCAAAGGCTACGTGTACGCGGCCATGGCATTCTCGGCGGCCATTGAGTGCCTGAACATCGCCCGGCGCAACCGCCACAAGCGTTTGCTCGCCGCGCGCCGGTAAACCCTGAAACAAACCGGCCGGCTGCGCTCATAAGAGCCCAGCCGGCCTTTTGCTGTCTGCTAGAATCGGCGCACTTGATAGCTTGAGGTCCAGCATGAACGAGCCGATTCGCCTTACCCAGTACAGCCACGGCGCGGGTTGTGGCTGCAAGATTTCGCCCCAGGTTTTGGAAGTGATCCTCGCCGGCAGCGGCGCACAGAACCTCGACCCCAACCTGTGGGTGGGCAATGCCTCGCGGGACGACGCGGCGGTGTATGCCATCGACGACGAGCGCGGCGTGGTCTCCACTACCGACTTTTTCATGCCGATCGTCGACGATCCCTTCGATTTCGGCCGGATTGCCGCCACAAACGCCATCAGCGACATCTACGCCATGGGCGGCGATCCATTGATGGCCATTGCGATCCTGGGCTGGCCGGTAAATGTGCTGGCACCGGAAGTGGCCCGTGAAGTCATCCGCGGCGGCCGCTCGGTGTGCGATGCTGCGGGCATCCCCCTGGCGGGCGGGCATTCGATTGACGCGCCGGAGCCTATTTTCGGCCTGGCCGTGACCGGTATCGTGCAAAAGCGCCATATGAAGCGCAACGATACCGCCACCGCCGGCTGCAAGCTCTACCTGACCAAACCCCTGGGCATCGGCATCCTCACCACGGCCGAGAAGAAGGGCAAGTTGCGCGAGGCCGACATTGGCCTGGCTCGCGACTGGATGTGTACCCTCAACAAGCCCGGCAGTCGCTTCGGTAAGTTGGCCGGCGTCACGGCCATGACCGATGTCACCGGTTTCGGTCTGCTGGGGCATCTGGTGGAAATGGCGGACGGCAGCGGCCTGACGGCACGCATCGAATACGCCAAGGTCCCACGCCTGCCGGGGATTGAGGACTACCTTGAGCAGGGCTGTATGCCCGGCGGCACTTTGCGCAATTTCGACAGCTATGCCAGCAAGCTCGGACGTCTGCAGGAATTGCACAAGCGCGTGCTGTGCGACCCGCAGACCAGCGGCGGCCTGCTGATCGCGGTCACCCCTGAAGGCGACGCTCAATTCCACGCCGTGGCCGCTGAACTGGGTCTGAGCCTGGCGCCCATCGGTGAACTGGTCGAGCGACAGACCCACGCGGTAGAGGTGGCTTGATGGCAACTGACGTCACCGACTATCGCAGCATTTTCCTCAACGACCGGCCGATGATGGATACCCGTGCGCCGGTCGAGTTCGTCAAAGGCGCCTTCCCCGGCGTGGTCAACCTGCCGCTGATGACCGATGACGAACGCCAGCGTGTCGGCACCTGCTACAAGCAGCAAGGCCAGCAGGCCGCCATTGTCCTGGGGCATGAACTGGTGTCCGGCGCGATCAAGGCCGAGCGCATCGAACGCTGGGCACAGTTCGCCCAGGCTCACCCTGATGGCTATCTGTATTGCTTTCGTGGCGGGCTGCGCTCGCAGATCGTGCAACAGTGGCTCAAGACGGAGGCCGGTATCGACTACCCCCGCGTCGGCGGCGGCTACAAGGCCATGCGCACGTTTTTGCTCGATACCCTGGAACACGCCACCCAACAGTGTGATTTCGTGCTGCTTGGCGGCATGACCGGCACCGGCAAGACCGAAGTCCTCGGCCACTTGCGCAATGCCCTGGACCTGGAAGGCCACGCCAACCATCGCGGTTCCAGCTTCGGCAAGCGCGCCACGGCGCAACCGTCCAATATCGACTTCGAAAACCGCCTGGCCGTGGACCTGCTGAAAAAACGCGCGGCCGGCATCGAGCAGTTTGTGGTCGAGGACGAAAGCCGCATGATCGGCAGCTGCGCGCTGCCATTGCCATTGCACAAAGGCATGCAGACGTTTCCGATGGTGTGGCTGGAAGACAGCCTTGAAGGGCGCGTCGAACGCATCCTGCGCGATTACGTGGTCGACCTGTGTGCCGAGTTCATCGCCACGTTTGGCGAACAGGGCCAGGCGTTGTTCGGCGAGCGGCTGACCCAGAGCCTGGCCAATATCCACAAGCGCCTGGGCGGCGAACGGTTCCAACGCTTGCAGGTGATCCTGCAAGACGCCCTGGCCGAACAGGCGCGCAGCGGCGCCGTGGACCTGCACCGGGGCTGGATCGAAGGCCTGCTGCGTGAGTACTACGACCCGATGTACGCTTTCCAGCGCGAAAGCAAAGGCGCCCGCATCGAGTTCGCGGGCGAGCAGGGCGCCGTGGTGGAGTATTTGCGCGAGCGGCGTACGCGGCGCGAGTGAGGGCGATACCGGGGCCTATCGCGCTGCGTTGCCTGTGGCAGGGGGCTTGCCCCCGATAGCGCCCTCAGCCCCCCTAAAGCACCACCACCGCAATCAACCCGCACACCACGCCCATCAGCATGGTCAGCCCGGCTACCGTCACCAGCACCCGCGCGTCGAAATCCTTGCGTAGCATCAGCAGCGACGGCAGGCTCACGCTCGGCAACGTCATCAACAAGGCCACGGCCGGGCCGGTGCCCATGCCCAGGGTCATCATGGTTTGTACGATAGGGATCTCGGCCGCCGTAGGAATCACGAACAATGTGCCGACGATCGCCAGCGGCACCAGCCACACCAGGCTGTTGGCCATGGCCCCGTCCACATGAGGGAACAGCCATACCCGCGCGGCACCGAGGATCAGCACAGCCAGGATGTACACCGGAATGGTGCTCCAGAACAACTGCCACAACGTCCGCATCCAGCGGCTGAAAAAGGGTTGGGCTTCGACCTGACTCACATCGGCCACCGCTTCCAGCGCGGCGTCCGGCACCTGATCGGGGCGGGCGATGCGCTGGGCTAACAGCGACACGCCCACCACCAGCACAATACCCGCCACCAGGCGCAGCGCGGTAAACCCCCAGCCCAGCACAAAGCCCATGAACACCAGGGTCGCCGGGTTCAGCACCGGGTTGGCAATCCAGAACGCCAGCGCCGCGCCCACCGACACTTGTTGCCGGCGCATGCTCGCCGCCACCGGCGCCGCGCAGCAGCTGCACATCATCCCCGGCAAGGCAAACAGACCGCCGCGTACGGTTGAGCCCAACCCGGCCCGACCGAACAGGCGCAGCAGCCAGTCGCGCGGGATCAGCACTTGCAGCAGCGAACCGAGGATTACCGCCAGGACTGCGGCTTTCCAGATCGCCAGGAAATACACCTGGGCATAGGCCAGCGCGGCCGCCAGGGGCGAGCTTTGCTGATCATTGAGAATCGAGGCGCCGATGCTGTGGTTGTCGGCGGCCACAAACGCCTTGAAGTAGTAGGGCGACCACTTGACGTAGTAGAGGCCGACACAGGCCACCAGCAGGAACAGCGCCGGTTTCCACCAGAACGACCAGCCCCGGACGGGCTGGGTGGAGAGAAGGTTGGACATGGGGATGATCCGCAGATGAGTCGATAGTCGCGCATCATACGCTGTCAGCTGTCGACGCTCACCTGTGTCGGTTCCGGACAAGTCTGATCGCCGTCGTTCAGGCCCTGCTGGTAGTTGCGGCTCAACAGCGAAGCCTTGCCGTTGTGCCAGGTCAGCGTCAGCACGTAGAGAGTGTCGTAGTCGCTGCCGGACCAATCGTCGGTGATGGTGTGTTTCTCGCCCGACGCCTCACTCGCCACCTTGTTGATCAACTCCGGCAGATAGCCATGGGACCAGGCGGTGTAGATGGTGGCGTTGTGGTATTTGTCTTCGACCAACTCATCGGCCAGGTCGCTGGTGTCATTGGCCGAGAAGTTGATGTTGACCGGCAGGCCGAGCTTGATGGCGCTGGGGCTGATGGTCATCAGGGGACGAATGTAGCTGTAGGAATTGTCCCGCTCGCCTTCCTCGACATTGCGCGTTGGGTTGGGAGCGAACACAAAATTGGCCGGGCCGAATTTTTCCGGCAACACGGTAGCCAGGTTCATCGCGCGGTTCAAACCCTGGCAGTTGAGTTGGCCCAGGCCGCCGGCAGGTTTTTCGCCATGGCGCAGGAACACCAGGGTCTGTACGCCGTCCACCGGCTGGGCGCGACTTTGCGGCGCATCGAGGATGGCTAACGTTGCGCCGCTGACCAGCAGCATCGGCAACATCATGTAGGAATAGCGTTTGAGTCGTTGCACAAGGCGTAAAGGCTTGATCGTCATCAGTAGGTTCGAGTCTTCATGCGTCGCGTTAAGGCGGACAAGCCTGGCCCCAGTGACGCCGTTTGCGTCCTGCGGTGTTCCCTGTCGATATAGCCAGGTGCCTCCATTCACCGTGTGAGCGCTTTTAAGAGTGCAGCGGGGCGCATTGGTTCTCCTCGGCGGGATAATAGCCAGACGATGTTGCGCATTGATGACCCATGCACGACTGCGCGGGGATGACTATCATGGGGGCTTTCCGTCCCTGGGGCCGTCCCGATGAATGCACTTGCCGCTTTCCCGATCAACAGCAAATGGCCTGCCCGGCACCCTGAACGTCTGCAACTGTATTCGTTGCCTACGCCCAATGGCGTCAAAGTCTCGATCATGCTCGAAGAGCTGGGCCTGCCGTATGAAGCGCACAAGGTCAGTTTCGAGACTCAGGACCAACTGTCTCCCGAATTCCTGTCCCTGAACCCCAACAACAAGATCCCCGCGATCATCGACCCCAACGGCCCCGGCGGTCAGCCGCTGGCGTTGTTCGAGTCGGGGGCGATCCTGATTTACCTGGCGGAAAAAACCAGCCAGTTGCTCGCCGAAGACCCGGCCACCCGTTATGAAACGATTCAATGGCTGATGTTCCAGATGGGCGGCATCGGGCCGATGTTCGGTCAATTGGGATTCTTCAACAAATTCGCCGGTAAGGACTACGAAGACAAACGCCCTCGGGACCGCTACGCCGCCGAGTCGCGGCGCCTGCTGCAGGTGCTGGAGAAACGCCTGCTGGGCCGCACCTGGATCATGGGCGACGACTACAGCATCGCCGATATCGCCACCTTCCCCTGGATTCGTAACCTGATCGGCTTTTATGAATCCGGCGATCTGGTCGCAATTGCGGACTTCCCCAACGTCCTGCGTGCGCTCGACGGTTTTGTCGCCCGCCCGGCCGTGATCCGTGGCCTGAATATTCCGAGCTGATCCATGCCGACTTTCGATTTCAAACAACTGGATGTATTCAGCAGCGTATCGCTCAAGGGCAACCCGCTGGCCGTCGTCCTCGGTGCCGACAGCCTCAGCGACCCACAGATGGCCGACTTCGCCAAGTGGACGAACCTCAGTGAAACCACGTTTTTGCTGACTCCGCGCGATCCTCGTGCTGACTACCGAGTGAGGATTTTTACGACGTTGCAGGAGTTGCCCTTCGCCGGTCATCCGACCCTGGGCAGTTGCCAGGCGTGGCTCCAGGCCGGAGGCAGGCCCAGGGGCGAGGAGATTATCCAGGAGTGTGAAATCGGCCTGGTGCGTATCCGTCGCCAAGGCGCCGAGCTGGCATTTATTGCGCCGCCATTGTTACGGTCAGGCACCGTGGACGCGGCGCTGCTTGAGCGGGTACGCCTGGGGTTGGGGCTGCCGCCGGACAGCATCGTGCGCAGCCAGTGGGTCGACAATGGCGCAGGGTGGCTTGCGGTCATGCTGGCTGATCGTGACCAGGTCCTGGCGTTGCAGCCGGACTATTCACAGCTATTGGGGTTGGCCGTCGGCGTGATCGCCCCCTGCGACCCGGCGCGCGACGATGTGGACGCGCAGTTCGAGGTGCGTGCCTTTGTCGCAGGCGATGGCGCCCAGGAAGATCCGGCCACCGGCAGCCTGAATGCCGGCGTTGCACAATGGCTGCTCGGCGAAGGGCTTGCGCCGCCGTGCTACATCGTCAGTCAAGGCACTGCCATGGGGCGCGCGGGGCGCATCCGGGTTGAGCGTCAAGGCGATGAAATCTGGGTCGGCGGCGCCGTCGCCGTGTGCATCGAAGGGCGTCTACAGCTCTAGATCAATACATTATTGCGTGCCTCGCAATACACTGTTCGCCCCTTGGCGTTTGTGCTGCCGGGGCCAAGGGGCATAAGCTTTCGCCCCAAAGATTTCTGCCATTTTTTCAGGAAAGCCATGACCAGCCAGTTCCCCCAAGCCCGCCCACGCCGCCTGCGCCGCTCCCCGGAGCTGCGTGGTTTGTTCCAGGAAACCGAATTCACCCTCAACGACCTGGTGCTGCCGATTTTCGTCGAGGAAGAAATCGACGACTTCGTGCCGATCACCAGCATGCCGGGTGTGCAGCGCATCCCTGAGAAGAAACTGGCCGGCGAGATCGAGCGATTTGCCCGTGCCGGGATCAAGTCGGTGATGACCTTCGGCGTGTCCCACCACCTGGACGCCAGCGGCAGCGACACCTGGAAAGAGCGCGGCCTGGTCTCGCGCATGTCCTCGATCATCAAGGACGCTGTGCCGGAAATGGTGGTGATGTCCGACACCTGCTTCTGCGAATACACCGACCACGGCCACTGCGGCGTGATGCACGGTGCCCACGTCGACAACGACGCGACCCTGGTCAACCTGGGCAAACAAGCCGTGGCCGCCGCCCGTGCCGGTGCCGACGTGATTGCACCCTCGGCCGCCATGGACGGTCAGGTCCAGGCCATCCGCCGCGCCCTCGACGACGCCGGCTTCACCCACATCCCGATCATGGCGTACTCCACCAAATTCGCCTCGGCCCTCTACGGCCCATTCCGCGAAGCCGGTGGCAGCGCACTCAAGGGCGATCGCAAAAGCTACCAGATGAACCCCATGAACCGCCGCGAAGCGGTGCGCGAATCGCTGCTCGACGAACAGGAAGGCGCCGACGCGCTGATGGTCAAACCGGCGGGTGCCTACCTCGACATCATCCGCGACATCCGTGAAGCCTCGCGCCTGCCGGTGGCGGCGTATCAGGTGAGCGGTGAATACGCGATGATCAAGTTTGGGGCTCAGGCGGGGGCGATTGATGAGGATCGGGTCGTGCGCGAAACGTTAGGGTCGATCAAACGTGCGGGGGCGGATTTGATTTTTACGTACTTTGCGATGGATTTGGCGTTGGCGGGGATCTAAGAACAGCGCAAAAACCTGTGGTGAGTGAACGCTCGCCACAGGAGTGGGTTGTGAGAGGGAGTGGTGGTGTTACCACGTTGACTGGTCTTCAAGGCTGGCTTTTTGGAGGTCGTCCTTCCAGACCTCGTTGGCGAGCCTATAAATGTCGGCGAAGAAACCTCGTGGGTTGACGATTTCTGTTTCATTCCAGGCCATAGTTATATATTCGTCGTAATCGCTTTCGAATGGTTTCGAGAAGTCAAATTCGGAGTTGTCTAATGCATCGCGAAGTGCAGATATCAGTACAAAGCGATGTCTGTATGATAGATACATAAGCTCTTTCAAAATATAAGAGATTATAATTTTTTCTCTATCTTTTTCATTGTTTGGATCGTATTTCCATAATTCCTTTCCAACTGTGCCCTCAAGGTCGTATATCGATAAGGATCCGATTATGTGAGAGATGTTCGGAGTGTAAGGCGTGTTCATGAATGGGCATTTCAACATCGTGAGCTCACTTAGGGAATGCGGTAAATGGTTTAGTTGTATTGTTTCTATCAAATCTGATCTCTGCTCTATTCATATTTTCAATGTACCTTGGGTTGTTTACGTCCCTGCTGTTGGGTTTGTAGCCCCGTCCTGCACCGGGTAGCTCTACCACAACCACAGGGTTACCTCTTCCATCGAAACCTGTAGGAGATGGCGCATTCCCCTGCACTCTACCCATCGCCTTATTTATGGCGTGAAGCTGCATTTTCCAAGACTTAAATTGTGAGCTGGAGGCTACAGGCCCTATTTCCCCGGTGGTTGGGTTTGTTCCATCTATAGAACGTTGCTTTAAGGCCCTGTCAGTTATATCAGGCCCATGCTTTTCAACCGAATGCATGTTGTATTCCTGCTCCCAACCCAGCACTCTTCGTTTTGCATTTTTTTCTGTCAGTTCATCTATTCTCGTCTTTCGCTCAGTGCGCGCCAGTTGAGGTAGAGCGGGCGCGCCTTCGTTAACGGTAGGATTCGCAAGGATAGGAGGAGCGTTAGGCTTACATTCTTCACCTGGGCAGGTGCTTAAGCCTAACGGATCCACCCATCCCGTCGGATTAGGCACATACCGATACCCATTGATCCCACCCGCCAACTTCACCGGGTCCGGCGTCAGGTAGCGGCCGATATCCGGATTGTAGTAGCGATGGCGGTTGTAGTGCAGACCGCTTTCTTTGTCGAAGTATTGGCCCTGGAAGCGCAGCGGGTTGTCGAGGTTGCCTACGTCGAGGCGGGCGATTTCGCCGTAGGCGCGGTAGTGGGCGGACCAGGCGATATCGCCCTCGGGGGTGGTGAGTTCCTGGGGTGTACCGAGGTGGTCGAGTTGGTAGTGGTAGGGTTTTGTCTTTTTGGGACCGAAGCCTTCTAAAAGTGCCAACGGCCGAAAGCTGTCGGGTTCGTAGAGGTAACTGCGATGGCGGTCGGCCTGGTGTTCGGCAATCAGCTTGTCGCCTTGCCAGAAAAATTCGGTGGTGGTGCCATCGACGGTTTTGCTGATGCGCCGCCCAAACGGGTCGTAGCGATAGCTCGCGGTTTGGCCGTTGGGTTGGGTGATGCCGATCAGCCGATGCTGGCAGTCGTAGCGGTATTCCGTGACGAGTTGCC
>Ga0182008_10001275_pt1 | contig 17275 bp, 16 predicted proteins | sample Sormic07211129_1_FD_120482 | JGI IMG/M metagenome (GOLD analysis project Ga0182008, IMG submission 120482) | Rhizosphere microbial communities from Sorghum bicolor, Mead, Nebraska, USA - 072115-129_1 metaG | ecosystem: Host-associated > Plants > Roots > Rhizosphere | place: USA: Nebraska...
ACCTGCAGATCTGGGACAGCAAAACGTACCGGCCCCAGGGCCTGGCCGCATGATGGAGCACAGCACGATGCAAATGAACGAACCCGACGCCCATTTCGGCACGGCCCGCAAGACGGGTCCCGTGATCCTCGACCTGAAGAACATCTCGCTGTCGTTCGGCGGCGTGAAAGCGCTGACCGACATCTCGTTCGACGTGAAACAGCATGAAATCCGCGCCATCATCGGCCCGAACGGCGCCGGTAAAAGCTCGATGCTGAACGTGATCAATGGCGTGTACCGCCCGCAGCAGGGCGAGATCATCTACCGCGGCGAACACCGGCGCGGCATGGATTGCTACGCGGCCGCCAAGTCCGGCATCGCGCGCACCTTCCAGAACATCGCCCTGTTCAAGGGCATGACGGTGCTGGACAACATCATGACGGGGCGCAACCTCAAAATGAAGTCGAATTTCCTGCTGCAGGCCCTGTACTGGGGACCCGCGCGGCGCGAGGAAATCGAGCACCGCAAGAAGGCCGAGGAGATCATCGACTTCCTGGAAATCCAGGCCATCCGCAAGACGCCCGTGGGACGCCTGCCCTACGGCTTGCAAAAGCGCGTGGAACTGGGCCGCGCGCTGGTGGCCGAACCGGAGATCCTGCTGCTGGACGAACCGATGGCCGGCATGAACGTGGAAGAAAAGCAGGACATGTGCCGCTTCATCCTCGACGTCAACGACCAGCTGGGCACGACCATCGTGCTGATCGAGCACGACATGGGCGTGGTGATGGATATCTCCGACCGCGTAGTGGTGCTCGATTACGGCAAGAAGATCGGCGACGGCACGCCCGACGAGGTGCGCAGCAACCAGGATGTCATCAACGCCTACCTTGGCACGAGCCATTAATTCCCGGGACCCGTATGAATATCAATTTTTTCTTTGAAGTGCTGATCGGCGGCCTGCTGTCGGGCGTCATGTACGCGCTGGTGGCGATCGGCTTCGTCCTGATCTACAAGGCCTCGGGCGTGTTCAACTTCGCGCAGGGCGCAATGGTGTTCTTCGCCGCCCTCACCTGCGTCGGCATCATGGACAAGTTCGGCCTGTCCTTGTGGCTGGCCATCCCGCTGACGATGGTGACGATGATCGTGTTGGGCATGGCGATTGAAAGGGTGGTCTTGCGGCCGCTCGTCAACCAGCCGGAAATCACGCTCTTCATGGCCACCATCGGCCTGACCTTTTTCATCGAAGGCCTGGCGCAGCTGATGTGGGGCTCGCAGGTGCACAAGCTGGACCTGCCCATCGAAGACGTGCCGATGCCCTTCCTGATGGACCATTTCAACATCATCGTTTCGCAGTTCGACGTGGTGGCGGCCGGCATCTGCGCGCTGCTGGTGATTTGCCTGGCCCTGCTGTTCTCGAAAACCAAGGTGGGCCGCGCCCTGCGCGCCGTCGCCGACGATCACCAGGCGGCGCTGGCCGTGGGCATTCCGCTGCAGCGCATCTGGGCCGTGGTGTGGGGCGTGGCGGGCCTGGTGGCGATGGTGGCCGGCTTGCTGTGGGGGGCGCGCAACGGGGTGCAGTTCGCCCTCACCTTCATCGCCCTGAAAGCGCTGCCCGTGCTGATCCTCGGCGGCTTTACCTCGGTGCCAGGCGCCATCGTCGGCGGCCTGATCATCGGCGCGTCGGAAAAGCTGGCCGAAGTCTACCTGGGCCCCATGGTGGGCGGCGGCATCGAAGGCTGGTTCCCGTATGTGCTGGCCCTGCTGTTCCTGCTGGTGCGCCCGGAAGGCCTGTTCGGCGAGAAGATCATCCGTCGCATATAACACCACCGAAACAGCATCGTAGGTCGGGTTAGCGCATGGCGCGTAACCCGACAACAGCCAAAACAGCCCGCAAAGGACACGCCATGATTTACCGTGAAGCAGGACAATTCAAGACCAGCTACCAGGCTGACAACCAGATTTTCCCGATCCGGCAAGACCGCCTGGCGCTGACGGCCACGCTGCTCGTCGCCGTCTTCCTCCTGCCGTATTTCGCCTCGCCCTACATGCTGTCGGCGATCCTGATCCCGTTCCTGATCTTCGCGCTGGCGGCGCTGGGCCTGAACATCCTGACCGGCTACGCGGGCCAGCTGTCGCTGGGCACGGCCGCCTTCATGGCCGTGGGCGCGTTTGCCTCGTATAACTTCATGGCGCGCCTGCCCGGCTTGCCGTTGCTGGTGTCGTTCATCCTCGGCGGCCTGTGCGCGGCCATGGTGGGCATCGCCTTCGGCCTGCCCTCCCTGCGCATCCGCGGCTTTTACCTGGCCGCCTCCACCCTGGCGACGCAGTTCTTCGTTGTCTGGTGCCTGACCAAGATCCCGTACCTGACCAACTACAGCTCCTCGGGCGTGATCACGGTGCAGAAGATGACCATCCTCGGCTACCAGTTCGACACGCCGCAAAGCAAATACCTGCTGGTACTGGCGATCGTCGCCGGCATGGCGCTGCTGGCCAAGAACATGATCCGCTCGAACGTGGGCCGCTCGTGGATGGCCGTGCGCGACATGGACATGGCGGCCGAAGTGATCGGTTTCCGCCTGATGCGCACCAAGCTGCTGGCGTTTGCCGTCAGCTCGTTCTACTGCGGCGTGGCCGGCGCCCTGTATGCGTATGCCTACCTGGGCACGGTGGAGCCGGAAGCGTACAACCTGGACCTGTCCTTCCGCATCCTGTTCATGATCATCATCGGCGGCGTCGGTTCGATCCTCGGTTCCTTCCTGGGCGCGGCCTTCATCGTGCTGCTGCCCGTCTTCCTGAACACCATCGCGCATGGCCTGGCATTGCCGACCAGCGTGGCCTCGAACCTGGAACTGATGGTGTTCGGCGCGCTGATCATCTTCTTCCTGATCGTCGAGCCGCACGGCCTGGCCAGGCTGTGGCAGATCGCCAAGGAAAAATTGCGACTCTGGCCCTTCCCCCACTAAGTTTTTGCAGTCGATGTCGGTTCACTTGAATACCAAATAAAACAAGAGGAGACACACAATGAAACACATCAAATCGCTCATGCTGGCCGCCGCCATCGCCAGTGCCGCACTCACCATGGCCGGCAGCGCGCAGGCGCAGGACAAGGAACAGTACATCGCCCTGCCGTCCTACCGCGTGGGACCGTACGCGGCCGGCGGCTCCGGTTTCTACGGCGGCATCATCGATTACTTCAACCTGGTCAACCAGGCCGGCGGCGTCAATGGCGTGAAAATCAGCTGGGAAGAATGCGAAACCGAATACAACCCGTCGCGCGGCGTCGAATGCTATGAGCGCCTGAAAACCAAGCAGGGCGGCGCCACCCTGGTCGAAACCCTGTCCACGGGCGTCGCCTACGGCATCCTCGACCGCGTGGCGCAGGACAAGATTCCCATGACGATGATCGGCTACGGCCGCTCGGACGCCGCCAACGGCAAGGTCTTCCCCTACGTGTATCCGCTGATCTCCAGCTACTGGAGCCAGGCCGCCGCCATGATCAAGTATTTGGGCGACAAGGATGGCGGCATGGACAAGCTGAAAGGGAAAAAAATCGTCCACCTGTACCACGATTCGGCCTTCGGCAAGGAACCGCTGCCCGTGCTGGAAGCGCTGTCGAAGCAGTACGGCTTCGAGCTGATCAAGATTCCCGTCGCGCCGCCCGGCAGCGAACAGCAATCGCAATGGCTGCAAATCCGCCAGGCCAAGCCGGACCACGTGATCCTGTGGGGCTGGGGCGTGATGAACTCCGTTGCCATCAAGACGGCGCAGCGCAACGGCTTCCCGCGCGACAAAATGCTGGGCGTCTGGTGGGCCGGTTCCGAGGAAGACACGATTCCATCGGGCGACGCGGCCAAGGGCTACACGGCGATGACGTTCAATACGCCGGGTAACTATCCCGTGCTCGACGACATCCGCAAAAAGCTCTACGCCACCGGCAAGGGCAACCTGTCCGACCAGTCGCGCATCGGCTCCGTCTACCACATGCGCGGCGTGACGGCCGGCATCCTGTGGGTGGAAGCGATCCGCACAGCGCAGGAAAAATTCGGCAAGGGCAAGCCGATCACGGGCGAGCAGATGCGCTGGGGCCTGGAAAACCTGAACGTCGACGATGCGCGCCAGAAGGCCGTGGGCGCGCTGGGCATGTTCCCCACCGTGAAAACCAGCTGCGACGACCATGAAGGCTCGGGCGCCGTGAAGGTGCAGCAGTGGGATGGCAAGAAGTGGACCGCCATCACGCCGAAATGGATCGTCGGCGACAAGGCCCTGGTGCGCAAGCTGGTCGAGGAATCGTCCGGCAAGTACGCCGAAGAGAAGAAGATCACGCCGGCGTGCATGAAGTAAATCGCTGCCGATGGTGGTGTCGGATTACGGCCTGCGGCCTAATCCGACCTACGCCGCATTCTTGTAGGTCGGATTAGCGTAGCGTAATCCGACAGCATCGCCAACACATATGAAAACGAAGCAGCCATGACACCCACTGCCACGCAAACACCAGACACCGCGCCGCCGCCCTACCTGTCGGTGAACAATATCGAAGTCATCTACGACCACGTGATCCTGGTCCTGAAGGGCGTGTCGCTGCAAGTCCCGCAGGGCAAGATCGTGGCGCTGCTGGGCGCCAACGGCGCCGGCAAGTCGACCACCCTGAAAACCATCTCGACCCTGCTGCGCGGCGAACGGGGCGACGTCACCAAGGGCGAAGTCCAGTTCAAGGGCGAGCGCGTGGATCAGTTGACGCCGAATGAGCTGGTCAAGCGGGGCCTGTCGCAAGTGATGGAGGGCCGCCACTGTTTCGGCCACCTCACCATCGAGGAAAACCTGCTGACGGGCGCCTACACGCGCAGCCTGTCGCGCGGCGAACTGAAAGACGCGCTGGAAAAGGTGTATCACTATTTCCCGCGCCTCAAAACCCGGCGCAGCAGCCAGGCCGGCTATACCTCGGGCGGCGAACAGCAGATGTGCGCCATCGGCCGCGCGCTGATGGCCAAGCCGTCGATGATCTTATTGGACGAACCCTCGATGGGTATCGCGCCGCAGATCGTCGAAGAGATCTTCGGCATCGTCAAGGATTTGAACCACAAGGAAAACGTGTCTTTCCTGCTGGCCGAACAGAACACCAATGTGGCGCTGCGCTACGCCGACTTCGGCTACATCCTGGAAAACGGCCGCGTCGTGATGGAAGGGCAAGCGCAGGAACTGGCCAGCAACGAGGACGTCAAGGAGTTTTACCTGGGCGTGTCCAGCGCCGGGCGCAAGAGCTTCCGCGACATGAAGTTCTACCGCCGCCGCAAACGCTGGCTGGCGTGATCCATCAAAAACCTTGGCTGCAACGCGCCCGGCGGTCCTGATGGCCAGGCGCGCGAATCAATATGCACTGACAATTGGAGAATGACTGACATGACCGATACGCTCGACAGTCTGGAAGCACGCGCCCCCGAAGCGCGCGAACGCGAATTGATGGCCGGCCTGCCGCAGCTGATCGCGCGCGCGCAACAGGCGCCGGGCTGGGCCCGCATCCTCGACGGCGTCAACGCGGCCGGCATCACCAGCCGCGCCGCGCTGGCGCAGCTGCCCGTGACGCGCAAGTCCGACCTCAAGCAATTGCAGCACGCGCAGCTGCCGTTCGGCGGCTTGAACACGACGCCGAAAAACGCCCTGTCGCGCGTGTTCGTCTCGCCCGGCCCCATCTTCGATCCGGAAGGCCGCGGCCCCGACTGGTGGCGCTTTGCGCGCCCCATGTATGCGGCCGGCGTGCGTGCCGGCGGCTTGCTGCAGAACTGCTTTTCGTATCACTTCACGCCGGCCGCCTTCATGGTCGAAGGGGGCGCCGCGCGCATCGGCTGCACCGTCATCCCGGCCGGCATCGGCCAGACGGAAATGCAGGTACAGGCGATGGCCGACCTCAAGCCGGACACGTATATCGGCACGCCGTCGTTCCTGAAACTGATCATCGAGAAGGCGCGCGAAATGGGCGCCGACATCAGCAGCGTCACCAAGGCCCTGATGGGCGCGGAAGCCTTGCCCGAATCCTTGCGCAGCTGGTTTGCCGAGAACGGCGTGCCGCACGTGTTCCAGACCTATGCCTCGGCCGATATCGGCAGCATCGCCTATGAAACGGCCAGCCATGGCAAGCTCAATCCCGGCATGGTCGTCGATGAAAACGTGCTGCTCGAGATCGTCCATCCGGGCAGCGGCATTCCCGTCGCGCCGGGCGAAGTGGGCGAAGTCGTCGTCACCGTCTTCAATGCCGACTACCCGCTGATCCGCTTTGCCACCGGCGATCTGTCGGCCGTGCTGATGGATGCGCCGGATTCGCCGTGCGGACGCACGAATACGCGCATCAAGGGCTGGATGGGACGCGCCGATCAAACCACCAAGGTGCGCGCCATGTTCGTGCATCCGTCGCAGGTGCATGAGATCGCGCGCCGCCACCCGCAAATCAGGAAAGCGCGGCTGGTGGTGTCGGGGCGCATGGCCAACGACGAGATGGCCCTGCATTGCGAAGTCGACGATCCGACGGACGCCAGCGGCGTGGAAGCCATCATCGGCTCGATCCGCGAACTGACCAAGCTGCGCGGCGACGTGGTGCTGGTGGCGGTGGGCAGTCTGGCCCAGGATGGGAAAATCATCGACGACATACGCGATTACAAATAAGGCCGATTTGCGGGATAATACCGGCATTGACCATCAGCCCCTTTCATCGCCATGCAAGAGTCCATGCAAGAATTTCATCACAACCGTGCCCGTGACCTGATCAAGAACGCGGAACTGCTGTTCGACCAGGAGGCCGTGCAGGCGTCGATCACGCGCATGGCCGATGTGCTCAACACGCGCTTCAACGCCGAGGATTCGAAAGAATTCCCGCTGGTGCTGGGCGTGATGGGCGGCGCCGTCGTGTTTACGGGCAGCCTGCTGCCGCAACTGAGCTTCCCGCTCGAATTCGACTACATCCATGTGAGCCGCTACGGCGACGATGACAAGGGTGGCGAAGTGGTGTGGAAAGTCATCCCCCGCTCGAACGTGGCGGGCCGCACCGTCATCGTGCTCGACGATATTCTCGACGAAGGCGAAACGCTGGCGCACGTCAAGCAGCGCTTGCTGGACATGGGCGCCTCGGAAGTCATCCTGGCCGTGTTCGCCGACAAGGCCATCGGCAAGAAAAAGCCGGTACAAGCCGACATCGTCGGCCTGGTGATCCCGAACCGCTTCGTTGTCGGCTTCGGCATGGATGCGTACGGCTACTGGCGCAACCTGCCGGGTTTGTGGGCCATCAAGCCTGAGGATTTGAAGCAGGAGTGATTGTGGTGTTGTCGGATTACGCGCTGCGCGCTAATCCGACCTACGCCACCAGGTTCGAGTAGGTCGGATTAGCGGCGGTACGCCGCGTAATCCGACACCACCACCACCATCGCAACAACGATTACAGCTTCAACCGCGCGCGCGCCGCATCGTATTCGGCCTTCAGGCGCGCCACCATCTCTGCCACGCTCGGCACGTCATCCATCAAGCCCACGCCCTGGCCCGCGCCCCAGATGTCGCGCCAGGCCTTGGCGCTGCCGGAACCGAAATTCATCGCGCTCTTGTCCGCTTCGGGCAAGGCTTCCGGATCGAGTCCGGCCGCTTCGATCGATTTCTTCAGGTAATTGCCGTGCACGCCCGTAAACAGGTTCGTGTAGACGATGTCCGCCGCCGCAGACTCCACGATAGCCTCGCGGTAGCCGTCGCTGACGTTCGATTCCTTGGTCGCCAGCCAGCGCGAGCCGATGTAGGCAAAGTCGGCGCCCATCGCCTGCGCGGCCAGCACGGCGTCGCCCGTGGCGATGGAGCCCGACAGCGCCAGCGGGCCGTCGAAGAATTTGCGCACTTCGCCCACCAGCGCGAATGGCGACAGGGTGCCCGCGTGGCCGCCGGCGCCGCTGGCGACCAGGATCAAGCCATCGACGCCCGCTTCCAGCGCCTTTTTCGCGTGGCGGATCGAAATCACGTCATGCAGCACGATGCCGCCATAGCTATGGATGGCGTCGAGCATTTCCTTGGGCGGCGCGCGCAGCGAGGAAATGATGATGGGAACCTGGTGTTTCACGCACACTTCCACGTCATGCGCGAGGCGGTCGTTCGACTGGTGCACGATCTGGTTGACGGCGATCGGCCCCACTTTTTTGTCGGGATGGGCGGCCTGGAAGGCGGCCAGCTCGGCCTGCAGGTCGGTCAGCCACGTGTCGAGCAATTCGGCGGGACGCGCGTTCAGGGCCGGGAAGGAACCGACGATGCCGGCCTTGCACTGCGCCGCGACGAGGGCCGGGCCGCTGGCGATGAACATCGGCGAAGCGATAACGGGTAAGGAGAGGTTTTGCAACGCAACAGGCAATGCCATGGCGGACTCGCTGGAAAGTTGATCGGACGTGAAAGACACACTGAACGTTGATTATAGTGCAGAAAAAGTACGATCGTGCTGAATTTATCGCAAGGCCGGTTCAGCCGTCGTTGAGCAAGTACTCACCCTCGACCCGCGCCGCCGCAGCCCTGCATAGCTGCGACACGGCCCACTCGGCCAGCGCGGCCGCCTCCTGGCGCAGGAAGCGCCGGTTGGCCTCTTCGAAGACGGGCATGCCGCGCAGCAGGGCCGGTATGTCGGCCAGGGCGATGCGCTGGCGCTCCAGCAGCAAGAATTTCAGCAGCACTTTGACCGCATTCTGCGCATTGCGCACGGGGTCGGACGCCAGGTAATCGAGGCGCGAATACGCGCGCTGCAGGGCGCCGGCGGCATCCGTAAATGGCCGGCCATGCCCGGGAATGACGACGCGCACGTCCAGGCTGGCGATCAGGTCCAGGGTGGCGCGCGCTTCAGGAAAGCCGGAACCGCCATCGAGTTCGGGGAAGATCACGCCAAAGCCGTTTTCCCACAGGGCGTCGGCGGAAATCAGGATGCCCTCTTCGGCGCAGTAAAAAATCAGCGAGTGCGGGTCGTGGCCCGGCGCGCCCAGCGCCTGCCAGGCCATGCCGGCCAAAGTCAAGGTATCGCCGGGCGAGACGGTGGCGTCAAAGCGGAAACGCGGGCATTGCTGGCCCGTGGCCTGGAAACTCAGGGCATCGACGTCCCACGCACGCACCTTGTCCGCTTCCGACACGGGAATGGCCGTATGGCAGCCGTATTCGGCTTGCAGCAGCGCGTTGCCGCCGCAATGGTCGGAGTGCAGGTGGGTGTTGAACAGGCGGTCCAGCGGCCGGCCGGCCAGGCTGTGACGCAGCAGGGCCAGGGTTTGCGGCGCATGCGTGACATAGCCGCTGTCGATCAGGGCCGTGTCATCCTTCCCCTGGAACAGGATGTTGTTCGACGATAGCCAGCCGCGTTCGAACACCTGCATGGCATCGGGGAACAGCGCTGGCGATCGCGGCATGGGCTTCCTCAGTAGTCGGGCTCGAAATCGAGCAGGGATTCGCGGCCCGGCAATTCGGCCCAGACGGCACGCTTGAAGTCGTCGTCGGCCTTGCTCCAGGCGATGATCTCGTCGAGCGTGCGCAGGCAGCCTTCGCACAAGCCGCTGTTGCGGTTCATCTTGCACAGGCTGACGCAGGGCGACGGCACGGGCGACGGCAAGGGGAGCGGAACGGCTGGCGGAGGTGGGGGAGCGACCATCATGGAGCGGCATCGGTAAACGTGAAGGCTTTCATTATGCCGCGAAACCGCGCCGGCGAGTCGATGGCATCGCCCTGCAATGTTTCCGTGAATATATTTTCCAGCGAAACAAGGGTCAACAACCGCTCTTCCGGAAATATATTTTTCACACATTCTCACTCTACGGGTGCCCGTCCTACAACACGATCAGGCCAGATCCTGCTTGACTTGAGACATTTCAGAACTATACTACCATCCATACAGATGGCAAATGGATGCCACGTGGAGTTTATGGAGAGATATGGCCAAGCAAGACAGCAAGCCCAAAATTGGGGAATCCGAGAAAATCACGATCAACCTCGGCTTGATTGACCTGGGGCAGATCGATCTGCTGGTCCAGGAGGGATTTTATTCCAACCGCACGGATCTGATCCGTACGGCCATACGCAACCAGCTGGGTATCCACGCCGACGTGGTGAAACAAACCGTGGCCCGTAAAAGCCTGGTATTGGGCATGCAGCATTACTCGCGCGCCGACCTGGAAGCGATCCAGGCAGCCGGCCAGCGCCTGCAGATCCAGGTGCTGGGACTGGCCAGCATCGCCAGCGACGTTTCGGTGGAACTGGCACTGGCCACCATCGAGTCGATTTTCGTATTAGGTGCCCTGCACGCCAGCACCGTCGTCAAGACGGCGCTCGCAGGGCGAATTCACTAGCGTATTGGTTCGCGGCGATGACCCGGCCGATGCGCGGCACCGTTAAGGATGGTCATGAAACTACCTCTCAACATGTTGGCGCAGATGCGCACAGCGACCCGTAATCTGATGGGCAGCGGTCCCGCCGCCGCCACCGAAGCGATCCAGCAGGCGCTGTCCGCGGCCGGCCTGGCGCCGCAAGCGGCCGCCACGCAAGCGCCGCCGCAGCCGATGCGCGACATTAATCCGCCACCAGCACAGGCCCGGGCCCAGCAGCCGCACGCTGACGCCGCGCCGGAAGCGCCTGCCGCGCCGCCCACGCCCGCGCAGGCGGCACAGGACTTCGCGCAGGACTTCATGGCGCGCCTGGGCGTGCCCGCCGGCCTGGGCCAGCACAGCTTCGACATGCCCAGCTTCGATCTGCCCAATTTCCACCCGCCCGGCTTCAACGCGCCGGCCGCCACGCCGGCGGAGATCCCCGCTGGCGCGCAGTTCATCGACGGCGTGTACCGCAACCATGCGGGCACGCGTTCGTACAAGCTGTACATCCCCAGCAGCTACCACGGCCAGGCCATGCCGCTGATCGTCATGCTGCACGGCTGTACGCAAAATCCCGACGATTTCGCGGCCGGCACGCAGATGAATGCGCTGGCCGAAGAAAAGGAGTGTTTTGTCGTCTATCCGGCGCAGACGCAGGGCGCCAACAGTTCGCGCTGCTGGAACTGGTTCAACGCCATCGACCAGCAGCGCGACCAGGGAGAACCGTCGCTGATCGCCGGCATCGCCCAGCAAGTCATCGACGAATACCCGGTCAACGAGCGTGAAGTGTTCGTCGCCGGCCTGTCGGCGGGCGGCGCCATGGCCGTCATCGTCGGCACCCTGTACCCCGACCTGTTTGCCGCCGTCGGCGTGCATTCCGGCCTGCCCTTCGCTTCGGCGCAGGACTTGCCGTCGGCGCTGGCAGCCATGAAGGGCGGCGCCATGCCCAATGCCCAGCGCAAGGCGCCGGCGGGCGGCGTGCCCATCATCGTTTTCCACGGCGACCGCGACACCACCGTCAACCCGCGCAATGGCGATGAACTGATCGCCCAGGGCGTGCGCAGCCAGGCGGGCGGCAAGGCGGCCAAGGCCGCTTCCATCGACGGCAGCGTGCCGAACGGCCACCGCTACACGCGCACCACGCACAGCCAGGCCGACGGCTCGCCGCTGGGCGAACACTGGGTCATCCACGGCGCCGGCCATGCCTGGTCCGGCGGCAGCAACAACGGCAGCTATACGGACGGCAAAGGGCCGGACGCCAGCCGGGAAATGCTGCGCTTCTTCAAGACCGTCAGCTGATGTTTTCGGTGTAGGGCGCGATCTGCCGCTGCTTGTCGGCGATCTCGCATACGCCGTCGGCATAGCGGTTGGAGATGGCGATGAACTGATCCTGGATCTGCAGGAAGGCGTCGACGATCTCGGCGTCGAAGTGCGAACCGCGTCCCTCGACGATGATCTGCACGGCCTGCGCGTGGTCCATGCCCTGCTTGTAGATGCGCCGGCTGATCAGGGCATCGTACACGTCGGCCAGCGCCATCAGGCGCGCCGAAATCGGGATGGTGTCGCCCGCCAGGCCTTGCGGGTAGCCGCTGCCATCCCATTTTTCATGGTGGCTGTAGGCGATCTCTTTCGCGTACTTGAGGAAATCGACCTCGATGCCCAGTTCGTGCTCGGCCGCCAGGATGGCGTCGCGCCCCAAGGTGGTGTGCGTCTTCATGATGGCCATTTCATGCGGCTCGAAACGCCCCGGCTTGAGCAGGATATGGTCGGGGATGCCCACCTTGCCGATATCGTGCAGCGGCGCCGTCTTGAATAGCAGTTCGATATTCTTGTCCGTCAAAAAATCGCGGAAACGCGGCAAGTTGCGCACCTTCTCGGCCAGCGCCTTCAGGTAGTGCGAGGTGCGGCGGATATGGTTGCCCGTCTCGCTGTCGCGCGTCTCGGCCAGCGAGGCCATGGCGTGGATGGTGACGTCCTGGAGGGCCGCCACTTCCTGCACGCGGCGCTCCACTTCCGTTTCCAGGTACTGATTCTGGTCGCGCAGGAAATCCTGCATCTGCTTCATCGCCAACTGCGTCCTGATGCGCGCCAGCACGATGGGCGCCGAAATCGGCTTGGTGATGTAGTCGACGGCGCCCAGGGCCAGGCCCAGCTGCTCGTCGGCCACCTCGCTCATGGCCGTCACGAAAATCACGGGGATGCCGGCCGTGGCGGGATCGGCCTTCAGCGCGCGGCACACGTCGTAGCCGCTCATGCCCGGCATCATGATGTCGAGCAGGATCAGGTCGGGCTGGTCGCTGCCGGCGGCGATCTTCAGGGCGCGCTCGCCATTGACGGCGATCTTGGTGCGGTAATCGTCTTCCAGCACCGCGCGCAGCAGGTCGATATTGTCTGGCGTGTCGTCGACCACCAGGATGGTTGGCTTGCTTGCCGGCGCTCTCATGCCCGTCCTTCGTTCTGCATAGTTATCCTTCTCACAGTGTCAGCTCCAGCGCATCGGCCACTTCGCCCAGCTGCGCCAGCGCACCTTCGAAATCGTATTGTCCCAGCATGCGCTTCAACTGGCGCGCATGTTCCGCCTGCCCCGCCGCGACCAGCACGGGACCGATGCCGTCGAGGTGCTTGACGGCTTGCGCGTCATCCTGCTGCAGCAGCTGCGACAGCTCGCGCAAGCCCGCTTCCAGGTATGCCCGGTCCACCGGCGCCACGTGCGCCACCGCCGCGCCGCCCGCTTCGGCCGCATTGCCGCGCGACTGCATGGCCAGCACGATCTTCGGCACCAGCTCGTCGAGCGCCAGCGTGCAGGCGGCCAGCGCCTGCGGCAAGCCGTCGTGCGAGCCCAGGCTGAGCAAGTGCTCGACCCGCGCGGCGCTGTCGGCCAGGCCGCCGGCGCCGATATTGCCGGCCAGGCCCTTCAGGGTATGCGCTTCGCGGATCGCCGTCTCGAGCTGGTTGTTCTCGATGGCGGCCACGATGCGCTGCATGGCGTCGAACTGGGTTTCCACGAAGCGGTCCAGCAATTTTCGCATCAAAGCGGCATTGCCGCCCACGCGGCGCATGGCTTCCGCCATTTTCAGGCCGGCGATCACGGGCAGCTCCGCTTCCGGCTGCGCCGCTACCGACGTCATTGCCTGCGGCGCGGCCGGCGCGATCCAGCGCGCCAGGGTGCCGAACAGCTGCGCCACGTCGATCGGCTTGGCGATGAAGTCGTTCATGCCGGCGTCCAGGCACTTTTCCTTGTCGCCCACCATGGCATTGGCCGTCATGGCGATCACGGGCAAATTCGAGTAACGGGGGTCCTGGCGCAGCTTGCGCGTCGCCTGGTAGCCATCCATCACCGGCATCTGGCAATCCATCAGCACGCCGTCATAGGCGTTTTCCTCGATCTTCGCCAGCGCGATGGCGCCATTGCCCGCGATATCGACGCGGATGCCGGCGTCGTTGAGGATATGCTGCGCCACTTCCTGGTTCACTTCATTATCCTCGACCAGCAGCAGCCAGGCGCCGCGCAGGGCGCGTTCGTCGTCGCGGTAGCTGCTCTGGCGCTGCGTCTTGCGGCTCTGCCCCGTCACGCCGCCAAACACGAACGAGATCTGGTCGAGCAGGGTCGAGGCGCTGACCGGCTTGTTCAATACGCCGTCGAGCGGCAAGTCGCGCTGGCGCGCCGCCTCCAGCAGCGCTTCGCGATGGAAGGCCGTGACCATGATGCAGGCCGGCGTGGCATCGATGCCGGCGGCATCGGCGCGGATGCCGGCCAGGGTATCGAGGCCATTCATGCCCGGCATTTTCCAGTCCATCAGCACGAGGCCATACGGGCGCCCCTCGGCGCGCGCCTGCGCCACGGCGCCGATGGCCAGCACGCCGCCAGACACGGCACGCGCCTCGAAGCCCAGCGCCGTCAGCATGCTGACGAAGATTTCACGCGCGCTGGGGTTGTCGTCGACCACCAGCACGCGCAGGCCCTCGAAGCGCTGCGGAGCAAGCAGGCTGTCGCGCGGCACGGCGGCCAGGCCGAAGCGGGCCGTGAAGAAAAAGGTGCTGCCCACGCCCGCTTCGCTGACCAAGTCGATCTCGCCTTCCATCATTTCCACCAGGCGCTTGCTGATGGTCAGCCCCAGGCCCGTGCCGCCATGGTGGCGCGTGGTGGAGGTGTCGGCCTGGGTAAAGGCCTGGAACAGTTTGCTGCGCTGCGGCGGCGTCAGGCCGATGCCCGTGTCGCGCACGTCCACGCGCAAGACAGCGGCATGCTCTTCCAGCTGCTGCAGGCGGATGGTGACGACGATCTCGCCCTTGTCCGTAAACTTGATCGCATTGTTGGTGAGATTGATCAGCACCTGGCCCAGGCGCAGCGGGTCGCCCTGCAAGGCGTTGGGCACGTCGGGAGCGATGTCGAACAGCAGTTCGAGCCCCTTGTCCTGCGCCCGCATCACGGACAGGTCGGCGATCTGCGCCAGCACGTCCTCGAGGAAGAAATCGACTTTTTCAAAGGCCATCTTGCCCGCCTCGATCTTCGAGAAATCGAGGATGTCGTCGATGATGGCCAGCAGGTTCTTCGAAGCCGATTCCACCTTCTCCAGGTAGTTGCGCTGGGTCGACGTAAGCTCCGTCTGCAGCGCCAGATGGGTCATGCCGATGATGCCGTTCATCGGCGTGCGGATCTCGTGCGACATATTGGCCAGGAAGTCCGACTTCATCTTGGTCGCATCCTCGGCCACTTCGACGGCGTGGCGCAGGTCCTGCTCGACGGCCAGGCTGGTGCTCATGTTCTTGAGCGCCTGCAGCAATTCGCCCGTCTCGTCGCGCGACGTCACCTCGATGACGGAACTGAAGTCGCCATTGGCCACGCGTGTGGCGATCGCCACCGCCTCGCCCAGCGGACGCGTGATCGAACGCGCCGACCAGGCAAAGGCCAGGCCCGTCAGCAGCGCCGCCAGGCCGATGCCACCCATCAGCAGCAGCGAGGTGTCGATGTCGTTGCGTATCCTGGCCGCGCTGTCGCGGATCAGCTGCTGCTGCAGGTCGTCGAGCTGGCCCACGTACAGCAGCACTTTTTCCAGCACCGGCAAGGTCTGCGTCTGCATGGCCTGCTCGGCGCGGGCATCCTCGCCGCGCTCGACCAGCTCGAACATCGTCTTGAGCGAGCCATAGTAATCGGCGCGGGCCAGGTGCATCTGTTCCAGCAGGCGCCGTTCCTCGGGCCGCGCATCGAGACCATCGAGGATGCGCACCTGCTCGTCGATGCCTTGCTTGATCGCTTCCAGGCGCGCCTGGTTCGCCTGGCGCAGCGCCAGCTTGTGCTGGTTCGGCAGGTTGCCGATGCGCGTGGCCGCCTCGCGCGCCAGCCCGTGGATCTTGCTGGTGGCCTTGGCAGCGACCCAGTCGCGCTGCAGGATATCGTCGGTCTCGGCGCGGATGGCGTAGATGCGGCTGCCAGAGAGGACGATGACGATCAGCATCAGCACGATCAACATGGCATAACCGGCATTGATGCGCACGCCGATACTGATATCCCTGAAGCGCATAACTTTCCTATAAGAAATTCTTGAAAATCGAAGTCTGAACGTATTCCCCTACGAAATGCAAGGTTTATTGCAAAGCAATTGCATGCCGAAGCACTTAATTAGCCGACGTTAGGGCTTGGCAGGAGGTGACAGGGTGGCGATGTGCGCTTGCAGGCAGGCGGGGCACCAGCAGCCCGCGGCGGCGCTGCCGGGCACGGGAACGGCGGGCGGCAGGGCGACGCACCAGCAGGGTTCCTTGGCGTCCGGGTCAAGCTGGCCGCACTGGAAAGTGGCGCCGCACAGGGTGCACTGGCTCATGGCTGTGTTTGAATTGGCAAGTGTGTGTCATGCTGCGCCGGGATGCGACGCAGATGTAACGGGCAGTAAAAGGGCTGGCTGGGGGACATATCGGGCCAGACTATAGGATCATCAGGGAAAATACAACAAGATCGCCCTATAATGCCTCCAGGATTTTCTTCTTCCCTGTAAAATCGCACAAATCTATTTTCCGGACTCGCCATGAATCAACTAGCTAACTTGAACCTGGACATGAATGACGACTTGACGGCGGTGTCGCCGCAAATCAAGGCGCAGATTCTGGCCGAGGCCCTTCCCTACATCCGCAATTTCCATGGCAAGACCATCGTCATCAAATACGGTGGCAATGCCATGACGGACGAACGCCTGAAGCACGGCTTCGCGCGCGACGTCATCCTGCTCAAGCTGGTCGGCATGAACCCGGTCGTGGTGCACGGCGGCGGACCGCAGATCGACAACGCGCTGAAAAAAATCGGCAAGCAAGGCACCTTCGTGCAAGGCATGCGCATCACCGACGAAGAAACCATGGAAGTGGTGGAGTGGGTGCTGGGCGGCGAAGTGCAGCAGGATATCGTCATGCTGATCAACCATTACGGCGGCCAGGCTGTCGGCCTGACGGGCAAGGATGGCGGCTTGATCCGCGCGCGCAAGATGCAGATGCCGGACCGCGAACATCCGGGCGAATTCCTCGACATCGGCTTTGTGGGCGAGATCGACGCGATCAACCCGGCCGTCGTCAAGGCGCTGCAGGACGACGCCTTCATTCCCATCATCTCGCCGATCGGTTTCGGCCAGGATGGCCAGGCCTACAACATCAACGCCGATGTGGTGGCGGGCAAGATCGCGGAAATCCTGAAAGCGGGAAAGCTGATCATGATGACCAACATCGCCGGCGTCCAGGACAAGCAGGGCAACCTGGTGACCGACCTGTCCGCGCGTGAAATCGACGAGATGTTCGCCGATGGTACGATCTCGGGCGGCATGCTGCCGAAGATCTCGTCCGCGCTCGACGCCGCCAAGTCCGGCGTGAACACGGTGCACATCATCGACGGCCGCATCGAACACTCATTATTGCTGGAAGTGTTGACCGAGCAGGCTTTTGGTACTATGATCCGTTCGCACTAAAAA
>Ga0182008_10001276_pt1 | contig 17274 bp, 10 predicted proteins | sample Sormic07211129_1_FD_120482 | JGI IMG/M metagenome (GOLD analysis project Ga0182008, IMG submission 120482) | Rhizosphere microbial communities from Sorghum bicolor, Mead, Nebraska, USA - 072115-129_1 metaG | ecosystem: Host-associated > Plants > Roots > Rhizosphere | place: USA: Nebraska...
TAAAATATATGTCAACACTCCGGGAAGAAGCAGAGAAGGAATATTTCAATAGAGGACTTAGGAAGATTACTTCAAAAAGAACTGACCAAGTACAAATGCTTTTCGATAGAAAAGCTTCAAACAAAGGCGCAATACTAGAAATTAATGCAGATTTTCCACTAGTTAAGCTTTTGGAGGAGTCTTTAGATCCTAGTCAAAAAAAGTCGTTCAGGTTATTAAAGCGAATAATTAATTCAACTATTAATAAAATGCGCAATTCTCATATTGATACATCATTTACCCACCAAGAAGTTTCGGAAGAAGGCTTGGCTCTGCAGGATTTAATCGATACTATTAAAAATTTGCTAGAAATGGGTACCAATAAAGGGACAATTAAATCCACCGTTTTACCCGCACTTGGATTTAGAATCGATACAGTACCAACAGAAATTAACCAACTACTCAAATAATATGGACAATTCCAAGCGGATAGAAATGATTAAGTCATTTATTATGGCTAAAGCAGAAGAGCAATCGACTTACATTAAGCATTCATTTTTCGAAGATATTAGAATTGAAATATTCGGTATTATGTCTATAGTACCAGGCCTTTCAAATTGGATGATGGTACGAAAGGGCATTTGTATACTGTTGCAGTGAAAGAATATCAATCTGTTTATCCAATAGATATTGACCCTTCAATTTCTCTTACAAAAAATGGTTTTGTTTCATGGCTAACAGATGAGCGTCGTTCAAATATGCCAGATGATTACATCACGCGTTATTTAACTTATTTAAGGAGCAGAGGGAGATCGGAGAAGGTAATAGAAGAAATCTCCAGATCAAGTGATAAAATACTTGCTAAACTTGGTGACCCGAAATCCGAAAACCCATTTTATTATAAAGGTTTGGTTGTCGGTAGCGTTCAATCTGGAAAAACCGGCAATTTTAATGCAGTCATTAATCGTGCAATTGATGCTGGCTATAGTCTTATAATCGTGCTTTCTGGAATTATGGAAGATTTGCGTAGCCAGACACAGTTACGTCTTGAGGAGGATGTTATTGGGGAGGGAACATTAGATTTATCAAAAGATAATAAAGGTGAAAAAGGTGTAGGGCTAATAAGGAAGTTTGGTGAACAAGGTGATCAATCAGTCAGACAAGTTTTTTCCATTACATCATATAAGTCCGACTTCAAGAAGTCAGTTAAAGAAACAGATTTTTCACTCAATAATAAAAACATACTTGTTTGTAAGAAGAATACTGGAGTTTTGAAAAATCTTTTGATTTGGTTAAGTGACTATCTTGATGAAAACAAAGAAAAGCATGATATCCCTTTTTTGATTGTAGATGACGAAGCCGATAATGCTTCATTGAACAATCTTGGCAAAAAAGGGGCTGAATATGCAAGTGTCATAAATGGGCATATAAGAGCATTATTAGATTTGTTTACAAAAAAAACTTATCTGGGTTATACTGCTACTCCTTTTGCAAATGTACTTCAAGATAGAAATCAAACATCTATTAAAAGTTGGCCAATTAACTACAAAATCAACGGCCAGGTAACTGCGAAAGATTTTACTCAGGTATCAAATATTTTTCCGGATGATTTTATTGAATTGCTAAATTCTCCAAGTAACTATATTGGAGCTAAACAAATATTTGAAACGGTATTAGATGAAACGGTTAAGATTCCATTAGTTGAAATTATTAGTGATACAGATGTTTCCTTCCCAGCAAGAGTGCAAAGAAATGATGGTACTGATGGCGATAGAGCTACAGTTAAGTCAGATCATTTTCCTCTTTTTCTGCCAAAATCACTTGAAGAAGCAACTGAGTGTTTTATTTTAAGCATTGCCCTTAGATTAAGTCGTATTGAAGATATGACCGATTCAAGTTTTTTGAATCCTCATCATACAATGCTTATTCATATTTCAAGATTTATACCCTGGCAGAATAAGACCAAAGAGCTAGTAGCAAAATATGTAACTAAACTTGAAACTGATTTAAATAATGACCTTCCAAATAATAGTAATCTGATTTATGGCCATTTGGAAAAGATTTGGAATAAGTATTATGCAACAATAGTTAAAAATATCAGAGGTTATCTTCCTGAAGGCTACCAAGATGAATTCCTTATTTCAAAAACCTTTAATGACATAAGATCTCATCTGATTGATGCAATTAAAGGTATTGAGGTTAAGGCTGTAAATAGCGAGACTGGTGATAAGTTACAGTATTTTAAGGATTCATTTGGGAATGGCCGTAAGGTAATTGCTGTTGGAGGAAATAGACTTTCACGTGGATTTACACTTGAAGGATTAACTATTAATTATTTTATTCGAAATACTAATTATTCTGATACACTACTTCAAATGGGAAGATGGTTTGGTTATAGACCAGGTTATGTTGATTGTTGTAAGGTGTTTACCACCCTAGAGGCCGTTAAAAAATTTGATTCTACAACAAGGGCTATCGAAGAACTTGAGGCTGAATTTATCAAGATGAACCGTTTGAATAAATCTCCAAATGAATTTGTACTTAGAGTAAGAAAGCATCCAGGTACATTGAAAATTACTAGACCTGCAATTTTAAAAGATACCAAAGTTGTAAATTGGTCTTATCAGGATCAATTAGTTCAGTCGACTAGGTTTAGAATAGACAATAGTAAACTTATTAAAGAATCTTGGGATGGATTGAAGTCATTCATTGTAAACAATCAATTTAAGAGAACTGCTGATGGTAGATTTTTCAGGAAGGATTTGTCGGCAATAGAGCTAATCGAATTTCTTAAGCAACCTAATACGTTTGAGGACTTTGAACTAAGGTCCATAGTTCAATTTATTCAGCTTTGTATTAATAAGCAAAAACTTGAAGATTGGACAATAGTTATAAAGGCAACTGGAAATGGGGCTGAACTTTCACCGGATCAAAGTGGACTTGAATCCATAGTTACGATGGCAAAGAGAACTGGACCTGAATTGGAAAATCCTATGAGACCTTTATTTAATTCTGGAATTTTTTCCGCTTCTGGGAAATCTGCTAATATTGTTTCAGCCGGAACTGACTTTGATGTTTTATTGTCTCCTGAGACAATAAAAATAGCGAAAGCTGAATTTATAAAAGAACGAGCCGAATTCTTTAAGAAAAAAAAAGTTGAAGACTATCAAACCAAAGCTAATAAGACAACAATACCTGAGCGGGTATATAGGGAGAAAATGAAAGATAGCAAAGGATTGCTTGTCGTTTATTTAATTGATTTAAGTAGTGTTTTCCTTCAAGATTCAGATAAAATAGATCAAGGTATGAAAGACCTAATAGAAAAAAATAATATTGATATAAAAATTCCTTTAGTTGGATATGCCTTTGGTTTTCCTCCAATATCACCTGATCCGGGCGGGGAATATATTCATGGAAATTATGATTTAGATAATGAAGATGAAGTAGATGAATGGGATATATCTTTGGAAAAAACTGAGGACTAATTATGGAAGTTCAACATCTTTTAGCAAAATGGAATCTTTTAGACAGAGACATAACTACTAACTTTAAATCACTTCGAATTGATAGTATTGCCATTCCAGATTTATACATAGGTATTAGTCAGGAACGGAGACGGTGCCTAATTCTTAGATTACCACTTGGGTACGTCCCTGATTTTCAGTCTTCTGTAAAGCAAAATTTATCTTTAGAGTTATATAGGGAAACCAGGTGGATTGTATTGACTTTGCTGGATGATCAGTATTTTGATCTCTTTGACGACTTAATTATCTCAATTTATTACAAAATAGGTGCAATTTCTGAAACCCCTTCATATGTAGGAGAATTACTCAAAACATACTATAAATGGAGTGAATTTTTTCAGGATAGTTCAGGTGATGTCCTATCTGATGATCAGATTAAAGGCCTATTCGGAGAATTAGTTTATTTAGAGGAAATGCTTAAGCATGCTAGTTCTAAGGAAATAAATAATATTTTATATTCTTGGAAAGGGCCATATGACACTGGGCATGATTTCGTAGGGGAAATCCTTAATATAGAAGTTAAAACAAAGAGTCAATCAGGTGTAAGTGTTAAGATATCGAGTGAATATCAGCTTTTGAAAGAACCAGGGAAAGATTTAGAATTAGCAGTAGTAAGTATGGAAAGGGATCCTTTAAATGGTTTTACAATTAAGGAGTTGTTACTGCGTATAAGAGAACAGATTATAGTGAAATTGGGTGATTACACAATTGTTTTAAAGGCGCTCGCTCAAAAGGGGTTGACGTTGAGTAAATTAGATGAATATAGTTGTTTGAAGTTTAGTCCATTGGAAATAACATCATATGATTGTGATCATCATGATTTTCCTAAAATAGTCCGGACATTGTTGCCATCTGCAATCAGCTCGGTTGGTTACAGGTTAAGATTAAATGAATTACAAGATTTCATTATACATATAAAACCGCTCTAAATGGAAATACAAGAATACTTAAAGTACAGAACTGATTTATTGGATGAGGCTAAAGACGAGAATGGGTTTATTACAGAATCTAATATTCTAAATCTCATTTTACCATCATTAAGTGATGCTAAACTTATCGACTCAGAAGATTTTAATGAATGCTATTTTAACCATAAAAGTGATAATTTGAAAATAAATGGTTATAAAATAAATGAATCCCAAGAGCGATTGCAGCTATTTATTGTTAACGAAGATTCTATAAGTCTAACACGTAGTGATGATGATTTGTTGGTCTCTCATAAATCATATTATGATGGCGTTTTTTTAAAAGCTTCAAAATTTATCAATAAATCAATAAAAAAGAATCTTGATGAAGAAATTCAAGATTCTAGTCCGGTTAAGGCATTAATTAATTTTATTTCATCTAATAGATTGGGCCTTGACCAAATTGACGTTATAGAAATATTTCAAATTTCTGTTACAGCTACAGTTGAAAGGAGGGGGGCGGAACCGCAGCCAAAAAGCATTGATTTTGAAGATGAAAGCATAGTTGTTAATCTGAACAATCAGGAAAGGGGTGCTTATAAAAAATCGATTGTTATTTATAAACGACTTATTGATTTAAACTTTTTGTATAATGTGTTAATTTCCCAGGGAAACAGAGAACTTCTTGAAGTGGATTTTATTAAATTGTTTGATAAAGGGTTAGATGCTATTCAGGCTGCTAATGAAGAAAATTTCGAATCTTACCTTTGCGTCTTACCTGCGTCTATCCTTGAGGAACTTTATAAGCGGTATAGTACTAGAATGCTTGAGAAAAACGTAAGGTCCTTTCTGCAGTTTAAGGGAGTTAATCAGGGAATAAGAGATACTATTAGAAAAACACCTGAACATTTTATAGCATATAATAATGGGTTAACAATTACAGCTGTTGGAGGCTCCATAATTAAAAATGACTATGGTACAAGGATCAATTCCTTAACAGATTTTCAAATTGTAAATGGTGGGCAAACAACAGCAACAATATATTTTTCTAAAAAAGACGGATTAGATATTAGTAAAATTCGCGTGATGGCTAAAATCAATATCGCAAAAAATGCAGATGAAGATAAGCTAAATGAACTTATTTCGAACATTAGTAAATTTTCTAATGCGCAATCAAAAGTAACTAATGCTGATTTGAGATCAAGAAATGAGCAACTAATAAAACTGAAATCAGTCTCTGAAAGTACAATGACTCCATCTGGTAAAAAATGGTATTTTGAGAGATTCAAAGGTGAGTTTAATACTTTAGTCAGGAAAAATCCACGATCCAAGACTAAAATCAATAAGGAATATCCAAAAGAAAGACGCTTTACAAAAGAGGAACTTGCTAAGTATTATATGTCATGGGGTTCTTTTCCGTATTTAGTGAAGAAGGGTGGTGACAAAATTTTTAGATCATTTATTGAAGATATTTCAGAAAACGAAAAAGGAAAGAAGGCTGCTGTGATTAATCGGGATTTTTATGAAGAAGTGATTGCTAAAATTATTTTGTTTAAATCTCTGGAGTCTATTTATGGTGCTGGTAAGAATTCTATGGGGCAACTACGCTCTGCTGTAGTTCCTTATACGATTGCTACTCTTTATGATTCGACGACGGGCAATAAGGGCCCAGATGCATTTGACCTCTCTAAAATTTGGATGAAAGAAACACTTGAAGAATCCTTAATTCTTATGTTAACTGAGCTAATGACTTTAATGAATGAATTGATCAAAAAGTATTCGGATAGTGATGATTTTGGTGAATTTTCAAAAAGAAAAGAGTTGTGGGACAAAATCTCCGCTTCTAAAGAGGTTAAAGATTTTATAAATACAGAAAATTTCATTAAAACGGTTAATAAATATAAGATTTCTAAGGATTTGCTTAAAAAGAAGAATTTAAAGAATTCTAAAGTTAAAGAAATAGACTTTGCCAATATATATCATAACGTTAGGATTTTCGCAAGGACAGCAGCGTATTATAAGAAGTTAGGTGTTTTGTTTGAAGGTAAACTAACTGCTGCTCAGAGGAATAAAATTGATCATATTATATATTGCATTAATAATAAAACTGATATAGAGCCTGCATATTGTCTTTTTGAAGAGGAGTTGAGTTATAGAATCAGGGTAGAAAATCCAGAAATCTTTGATCGGATCAATGTTGTTGAAGATAATTCCTGGAATCTATCATTAGATCACATAATAAATGTGTATAACAATGCTATTGATTGCAATTCTGATATTGAATCTGAATTTCAAAAACAACGCGAAATTGCTAAAATAAAAGGGCTTAAGTTCTACTCAGCTTATGATGTAATTTCTAAAGGATTTAAGAATGGTTTAAGTCCGCGTGTTAAAGAGGTGTATAATCTATCAACTATCTTTAAGCTAAAGTCTGAGATGAAAATAAGTTAATTTCATTATTGTACAACCATAATTTTTTGTATTCATGTTCATGTGGCATATACTGAAATAGCTTTTTGTAAGTCTATTTCAGTATATGAAATACCTTATTGGCTTATAAAATGCGTCTATCCGATTCCTTAATCTAATAACTTCGATAGATGATAGTTTAATTGCGCTGCTGATGTGTGCAATTATAGTTTCAGAAACTAGCAGAAGTTTTCGCCATGTCCTGTCTTCGACAAAACGATATATGATCGAAATCGAAACCATTAAATTGTTGATTTCTAGCAATTTATTTCCAGTGTCAGTAGTGAAATTCGTAAGGTTTTTACTTCCGCTACAACTATCTATGGTTTTTAAAGGCCTTAAAAAAGTTAGTTTGCTTAAGTAAGGAGACGTGATTAGTCATATTATTCCTTAACCCTTTTGCCAGCATTTCTTTTGATAGCGCTAAAATTGAAGTTTGCTATTTGAGGTCCATCTAGAAATTGTTTCAACCTAAACAAACTGAATTCTTGTTGAACTAGCTGATCTTTCTGCTTAATTTCTCTTCTAAATTTTTGTAACTTAATTTCCAATAATTCAGAAAGTGGATGTATAGATAGTTACGGTTCGATTTTTATTATCAGTATTTTCATTCTCCCTGAGTGATTTAGTCCTTGCTTCAATTAAAGGGCGAATACTTTACGGTTTCCCGTATTCGCAAGACAACAATACTCTGCATCTTAGTCAGAGCTTAATAACTCATGCGCTCTTATTTATCTCAAAGCTTTCCTGAAATTTAACTGTGTATGAAATTGGCAGGCAAGCTGAAAACCAAAAAGAGTAGGCACTAATTAAAATACCAAAATTAATATGGCAAATTTTTATTGCAAATGGTGCGGAAGCAAATCTTCAAGCGTATCAAGTTTAACAGCGAATGGTTGCTCAAGAAATCCAGAAGGGAAAAAACACGCACTTTATGAAGGAAGTGAAAAACCACGATATACTTGCCAATGTTGTGGAAGTAAATCTTCAAGCTTGTCTAGTTTAACAGCAAATGGTTGTTCTAAAAGCTCAACAAAAAACCATCAACCGGCCTTGTAAAATATGCTTATTAAGGTGATGAGCCACCTTTGATGCTTCCCTAATGATTAACAATTTTACTTATATCACTAGTTAAATAAACCTACATATTATTACAATTTAATTTTTTGGTTTATATTTTTAACATTAATAATTTAATTAACCACTCATCAAATGAAAAATCAAATTGCCGCTCTCATCGCAACTGTAATAATTCTAATTACAAGTTGTGAATCCTCCGACAATACATCAAATCAAACCCCGCCACCTCAAGGAGAAATTGCGCTTGAATTTCAGCCTCAAGTTAAAAGTGTTCCAATTACAGCGCCGCAATCTCAGGAAAATATTCTTAAGGAAAAGTTGTTCGAAGAAGGTTGGGAACGTCAAACCATTTCTAATGGTATTATGCCAGACTGTTTTAATTATAAGCCTGCTTATGGAGACTTAGACAATGAGTTGGTAGTTTCTGTAGGTAGGGGTACGGACGTGGCTATTAAGCTGATGTCTCTGTCTGGTGGTAAATGTGTTCGTTACGTATATATAAACAGCGGGAATACTTATCGCATAAAAAATATTCCTGAGGGAAGGTATTATTTAAAAATTGCATATGGTAGGGATTGGATCTCAAAACTAGATGGACGGCGATGTTTGGGTAGATTTTTAAACAATGCGCTATACGAAAGAGGAGAAGACATTCTTGACTTTTATAAAAAGACAACCTCAGACGGCTATAGCATCCCAAGTTACAGTTTAAGACTAGATGTGATTTCTGGTTCTACAGATAATGCATTTAATTCCAGTGGAATATCAGAGGGTGACTTCAATAATTAATAATCTAATTCAAGCTTGTTTCGCGGCTACGGCCCATAATGGAACAATGCCTCAATGTGTTTAAAATTTTAATCTACTAATCTATGGCTAAGAGCTTCCATACTTTCAATGGAAAAAATCCTTATATAGACTATTCTTCATTTGAGGATGGAATGCGTACTTCCATGCCTAATTGTTCCAATGCGGAGTTGTTTATCTTCAATAACTTTCCGGTCGATGTTTCTACCGAGATTGGTGTGGATTTTTTACTGGTGATTGCAGTTGAGGATGTCAAGGGAAATTATCACTCAGTACATAGAGACGAAAGAAATAAGATAGTCTACCTGCATAACCTGGTTATACCGGTTAAGGTTATTCCAAATTGGGAGGAAGCTGAGATTGTTGTGGAAGATGATTACTTCAGGGCTGATGATGAGGTGCTGGATTATTCCGAGGAACTCACCTCAATGGGATATGGCATGAGAGATTATTTGGGTGACAAATGTGACTTCAACAAGAATGATCTATTTGTGCATCCACTGGTTTTTGTTGTTAATAAGAAATTGTGGGCTACCAAAGGACATTTGGTGAGTGAGAGCTTCAGTTTTAAAGCTTTATTATTTTATTTAACAAAATGTAAGCAGCATATCTTTATTTCTTATGCGCCGTGGCGAAAGACTATTGGTTTCAATCTAATCGCTCAGGACGTAAAACGTATAGTGGATCGGGCCTCAATGGATAGTGCAACTGGCTTCATCACCCAAAAAAAGATTGCCCGGATCTCTAAAGAAATTTCTGCTTCACATGAAATATTCGAGGATCTTGGAAAGCGTATGGTTATTATCGAGGGAAAGGCAGGAACTGGGAAGACCAGTGAGATTTTACTATCAATGATGCATTGCATTGACCAGGGCCAGAATACCCTGTTTCTTACTTTTAATAAGCTTTTGGTATATGATATTGCGAGAACAATAAAATCGTATATATCTAAACGTGATCATACCCTGGATCACCAACCAGGTCAGCATTCGGTCACTAATCTACATCGCTATATTCATAAAATGTCGAGGTCTATTGGACTTCTTCATTTAATGTCGGAATCTAGAATCTTGGAAGTCGGGAGATTGCTCGAGAATCGTGTAAAAGTTGTAGGGCAGTTCATTAAAGATTTTTTGGCCAAAAACCAGATGGAGACAATGGATTATAAAATTATTGCTCCACTCAAAACAGCTTTCCAAAATAGCCAGCTTGAGCGTGGAGTAATTGAAGTTGGAATCGATGTCGCCAATTACATCAATAAAGAGCGGGCATTCGATTTCCCCAAGATCGATGCTACGCTAAAGAATTTCTTTGACTTTAAAAAAGAGCTGCTTTCCAAAATGGAAGGAGATAAGATCTTTTTGTCGGACTATTATAAGGTTCTAGAGGACACACTTTTAGCGATCCGAAGTCCTGATGAGTATTTCAAAAAATATAATATAGAGAGTAAGTATGTGCTGCTCGATGATCTGATGAATCTTTCTGAAAAGGGCCATGGCAACGATGAGCATGGAATGAAAATTGACGAGAAGAAGTTTTTAATAAATATTAAGTCCAGGTTGGCCTTGCGTAGACGGAAAAGAATCCTTTTTGTTGACGAGGCCCAAGATTGTCATCCACTTGAACGTGAGATTTTGCTTTCAATTTTTGGGTTTAACAATGTGGTGGTTAGTAGTGGAGGCTATGAACAATTAATTAGGCATGTTGAACTATGCAACTGGAATTTTTTCAGTAATAGAAAACTAATTGGGAGCCCGAATCGTCGAAAAACCCATAAAAAAGCTGTCGCTGATGATCGAAGCCAATTTAGCATATTCAGTCCAGATGATATCCCTGTCGCTACGATGATTGAGGTAAATGGTGACCCGGCGTTGGATCAGGTAACATGGTACAAAAAAGGGCGCAAGTCTTATAGAGTCAAAAAGTCTATTCTTGATTTCTGTAATTATCTTGCCCAAAGATGTAATATTCCACTCGGTCTTCAGGGGCTTGATTCGGAAGACCAGGGCGAAATTATTTTCGATTTTAGGCATATTCCTAATAGTGAGATGGTTAAGACAGAGATGGATAAATTGCTGAAAGGCGCTGATTTGACTGGTTGCACACCATATGAAGGGTTGATCATGCTAATAGATTCTGAAGCTAAAACTGCTGGAATAGGTGGTTCAGCTCGGCAATCTTCAGCAATAATCAATGAATACGGAAATATTGAGGAGTCGTTCTTCAGACCAAGAAAATATTGGAAGCATTCTGAAACACTCCAAGAGGATGATGTCATGCTTTGGGATGGTGCAGTTGATGATAAAAATAAGCTAGGGTTGCCTTCTCCTAATGAATGCAGGTTGATCTATTATGAATCATGTCGAGGACTCGAAGCATGGACCGTTGCATGTTTTAGTCTCGATCGTTTCTTCTCAAACAAGCTTGTTCATCCGGATGCTGAAAAATTTCTGATTGAAGAGGAAAGGGAGAAAGCGATGCAAAGATTAGGAATCAGCAACGAGGATCGTAAGTTGATGTTTGCCGGTACTTGGGCTTTGATGGCGCTAACCAGAGCAATGGATAAAATATATATTGGTATTGATGATCAGAAATCTGAGCTGGGTAAGATCGTAACTGAATATATTAAAACCAATCCAAAAAATATAAGGGTAATTCATTAGCTAGTGTACGGTATTATGAGTTGAATTTTACCTTTCGTTTTAGGGAAGTGTGCAATTATTTAAATTGTTAAAGTGCTATAAGTAGGCGTTTTTTCCTTTTGTATTGAGAGTAATAAATGATAAAAAGAAAATGGTACTAACATAAAAATATTAAAATGGTGAAATGTAAGTTTTATCATTACCATTGCATTGAAAAAGATGTAATCTCATCATATTTGAAACATTATAATTAACACTAAAATTTTGACATTGAAACCCAGTAAGCAATTTATTGAATTTTTAGAGCAGAAGCTCAAGGTTGGAAACATTAGATCTATTCATTTAAATGCTGTTCCCGGCAAGAGCAATAAACGCCTGGACATCTCACTCCTGAAGCATGTAAATTCTGATTTAGGTGAACAGTTTCTTACGGAACTTCTTAGTAATAAGAATTTCGATTTTAGAATCAGTTCAAAAGGAATCAACTTAAGTAGGGCCAAAGAAGAAGTGTTAGCTTTAATTGACTTGGTTTTTAAAAGGCTAGAAAATATCTATTTAGAGAATGAGAGTGATTTCTTAGAGCATGGAGTAAAAACCTTTGGCTTTGGCTATCCATTATTAGTAAAAAGGTCAAGGGAGGATCAGACAAAAGTGATTGTCGCTCCTTTGGTAATCTGGCGCTTAGACATTAAAATCGATGCAAGAAACAATAATTCCTATACAATAAGTAGATCGGACGAAGATGATATTGTATTTAATCCTCAGCTTCGGGCATACTTAAAGAACGATGAAAAATTGGATGTTACCGGAATCAAAGAAGAACAGTTAGAAGATGGTATATTAAGTCGTGATGAACTTATTGATATTATCAATTATTCATTAAGTGAACTAAAGAGCACCAAAATTGATTCACTAGGGAAGTTTACAGTTTGTGAAGATAGAAATACATTAAGTAAAAGAACTGCTGAACAATGCTGGATCAAGTGGAGTGGGGTATTTGGCCTCTACCGTTCCCAGAAAGAATCTATAATCAAGGATATTGAAGAATTGATTACAGGTTATGACAGGTTTAGTTTCCTTCCTCCCGAAAATTGTTTCGTGGATGAATTTATAGCAAGTGCTAATAACGTTGATCCTAGTCAGGAGGAGCTATTGAATAATCTTCTCAAGAACAAAAAAGTAATCATACAAGGGCCACCAGGAACTGGCAAGAGTCAATCCCTAACAGCTATAATTTCACACGCACTTGCCTACGGAAGGAAAATACTGGTGGTTTGTGAGAAAAAAACTGCTATTGAAGTGCTCTTTAATAACTTGAGTAAACTTGGGTTAGGTCATCTTTGTGCAACTGTTGATGATATAAATAAAGATCGAAAGAAAATTGTTACTCACATTCGCACATTAATTGACGATCCGCATTCGATACCGGGCGACATAAATTTAAGCAAACATCAAATGCTTCATAATCGCTTTGTGGCAGTTAGAGGCAAGATAGTGGAAAAGCTTAATAACACAAGAAAACCTTTCTTTTCTGATTACACCTGGAAAGAGGCCGTCTCGGAGTATTTACATAATAACGGAAGTGAATCAAGACTTGTGATGAAGAACTTCCTAAATCATCAACTCAAATTAACTTTCGAAGAATTTGAATATCTATGCAGTCTGTTGTCCGATTCTCAGAACCTTTTTAAGCAAATTGCAGAGATTAAACAAGATTATGAATCTTTGAATGAAGAACTTTTCCTCGAAAACCTTTCGCAAAAAAGAGCCATTGAACTTCGCAATCTAATTGAAGGCAATACCAGAGAGTTGCAGTTAATACTAGAGAAAATTGCAGAGATCAAGCAAAAGTACGAGACAAGCTTGATCGAAAAAAGTGTTCAGGCCGGTTTAATATATCGATTAGTTTCAGTTTTTAATAAAAAATTTGCATCTGCAAAAAAGGAAGCCAAGGATATTGTATTATCGTATAGTAATTTTGTTAAAGACTCTTCCCGGATCTTAGACCGCGATTTGGGTCTTCCTGTAGACAAATTCTTCTATAAATCTGTCGAGGAGAATTTGCGGCCAATCAGTTCCTTATATTCAGAGATATTAAATAATTACAGCACTTTCAATGATTATTACAATTGGAAAAGTCATAGTATGTCGGTGGAAACAGATCATTATCGTCAACTGCTAAATGAATTATCAAAATGCAAGGATGGAGATTGGTTGAAAATTTTCAAGGGTTGGTATTTTCATAATTTACTATTAGAGAATGAGTTGTCGGTAGGTGAGGTGATCAAAGACGATCGTGAGCTATTAAAACTTAAAGATGCAGACGAAGAATTACGGAGTAGTCAAGTTGGTGCTATTTGTCATAAATGGAGGGAGACGAGTCTTAATAGTATTAACCAAAAACAGAAAAAAGAGCTGAAGCAGTTGTATAATCTTGCGAAAAATAAAAAATATCCAGTACGCAACTCATTACGCAAGCTTATTGGTAATGACTTTGAATTTTTCACTAATATTTTTCCGGTATTGTTTGTAAATCCGTCAACAGCATCTTCAATTCTTCCTCTTGAAGAAAATTTATTTGATTATGTTATTTTCGATGAAGCAAGTCAATTGAAAATCGAAGATACTTTTCCTTCACTTTTAAGAGGTAAATATAAAGTCGTTTCAGGTGATATCCACCAGATGCCTCCGTCTGATTCTTTTGCAACTAAAGGTGTATTAAACACATTGGAAAGCATCGATGATGAAGAAATCGAAAATGATATTGATGCCGCAGATAAAGAGTCGTTGTTGAAATTTGCAGATGATGAGGGTTATAAGTTTAGCTATTTGAATTTTCATTATCGATCACGACACCCTTATCTTATTGATTTTTCAAATGCAGCTTTTTACGAATCCAGATTGGTGCCGATGCCGGCAAGGGAAGCATACAAGCCTATATCCTTCATCTCCTTAAATGGTCTTTATGAGGATAACACTAATCCAGCAGAAGCTAGGAAAGTTGTCGAGATCCTGTTAAACGAAATAAAGCCAAACATAGATGGTATCTATCCTTCAGTTGGTGTCGCCACTTTTAACATTCAGCAGAGGAATTTAATTTTCGAACTGATTTTTCAGGCTTCTGAGAAGTCGGAAATAGCGTATAATAAGATTTCGGCATTGAACAAGTCAGGCCTGTTTGTGAAAAACTTAGAAAATATACAAGGTGACGAGAGGGATATTATCATCATTTCTACAACCTTTGGATATAATATTAACGGAAAATTTGTTCAAAACTTTGGTCCAATAAATCAGGAAAAAGGGTACAAGCTTCTGAACGTTATTGTAACCCGTGCAAAATGTAATCTTTACCTGCTAACTTCTATACCTTCAATTTATTATTCGAAATATGAACAGGAATTAACAACATCTGGAAACAAAGGTAAAGCGGTTTTTTATGCTTATCTGGCTTATGCTGAGTCTTGTAGCCTGAGGAATGATTCGGCAAGGCAGAACATCTTGTCTCTTCTAGAGCAAAATAACGATACTAAAAAGGGGCTTGAACGATCCGATTTTGTGTCCACTGGAAATACAGAGTCGGTTTTTGAAGAAGAAGTTTTAGATTATTTAAACGAGCATTTGCCTGAGGTAGATATTCAACTTCAGTGTAGACTTGGGGGATTTAGGATTGATATGATGGTAATGGATAAGTTCCAACAACCTATACTTGCTATTGAGTGTGACGGTAAAAGTTATCATAGTTCTGCAGAAGCATACCGGTATGATTTGCATAGGCAAAATATCATTGAAGGTTTAGGAATAAAAGTTTATCGCATCTGGTCCACTAACTGGTGGATAGATCCGATTGCAGAGACAAAAAAACTGGTTAGCTTCATAGAGGCGAATTTAGTTGAAGAGGAAGCTGCTGTTTCAGTTTCTTGATCTGTCGTTCAGTCGAAAGAACTGCTTCATGAAAATCCAAAGGTTGGTGCTATACATTGCGCTACTATATTTCACGAAGATAATTTTTTATAAAATTAATTTATTTAATAATAAAAGCACTATATTTCAATTTGATTAGGTAGGCGTAACTGTAAGCTTAAGGAGTTTACTGTTGCCTACTTGAAAAATTAATGCTCTCATCATGGATATTAACATTAGCCAATCACATCATTTTTTTGATTGTATTGTAAACGCTAGGCTGTTTACTATTTTTTTAGCTGGAGACAAACAAGAAGCCTACCGACTAAGTGAATCCGAAAGTGAAAAGGTGAAAACGACTCTATTAAAAACTTAGAAATGACTTTACATTTTAGTAACGGCTGCCAGAGGCAAAAGGGATTCTTATGGAAAAAAAGATCTTCCCAAACGGAATTAATGGCCTCAAAATTCACATAACTAAAGTTTCGACTACACCTAGAATGACAAATTAAATAAAACTAACAAAATATCGCAAGACAAATGCCAGACACCAAAATTGGAATTCCCACAGCAGTTGGAGAATTAACTAAACAATCCCTTAATCAGTACGGTTTTCACTCAGCCGAGCGCTCCCAATCAAATCCTAGTGCAATACAGGGTTACCTTGATAACGTATATGACCAGTTTCTAAACGAACAGCGACTAGACGAGAGGGGACTTCAGGACAGGATTGGTAAACTGAAAGCTGAACTTCAGCAGGAAAAAAACATTAAAAATGATTTTATTGCCTCGCAATCATCTTTGAAAATATCAAAAGAAGGCAAAGAGAAAGAGATTGAGGAACTTGAGTTTGAAAAATTAGAGATACGCAATGGAGATAGCGAGACAGGTGACACTACTCCTTTTATCATTGGTGCATTTATCACCATGCTGCTGACATTATATTTATTGGTGTTCTATTCATCATCGGGATATTCTGCTTTCTATGGTATCAAAAAAGGAAGCCTGGGGTTCATTAATCCAGACGTATTTACCGACGCAATGAACAAAGGGGGTGGGGTAATCGCTATTATCATCCTCTTCCCAGTGATTTTTCTCGGTTTGGGATTTCTTATTCACGACGCCTTGGATACAAATAAAAAGCTGGTAGCAGCTAACAAACCTCAAAAATTTCTACTTATCGGATTGCTGCTCTTTGTGACATTCATCGCCGATGCGTTCATCGGATATAAAATCTCACAGGGTGTACATACCAATGAATTTAATTCAGGACTTACTACCGAGACCTGGAAGTTTGATATGATTTATAGTGACATCAACTTCTATTTGGTACTCATCTTAGGTTTTGTAGTATACGTCATCTGGGGCTTCCTGCTCCACTTCGTTCTAAGCCACTCATATCTAAAAACAGAAAGCGAAAAGATTAAATTGCTGGTAGAAAACATCAACACCAAGATCTCACATAAACGTGAAGAATTGTCGGAAATCACCACTAAAATTCATAAGGCCAACAGTGATATCATGAACAGCGAAAACAAGATCTCTGAACTTGGCAAGGACATAATTGGCTACGAAAACGGCGTAATACCGGTCAACATATCATCATTGAGAGGATCACTTGGTGAGTTTATGGGAGGATGGCAGGCCTATACAAACGGTTCTCTAGGTCAACAAGGGGCTTTAATTAAGATCAATGAGGCCATTACAGCACAAAACACCTGGTTAAACAATAAAATAGCAAACCTAAATTTAGATAGTACTCATGCAAGCTAAAGAAATCAAATACAACAAGAAAAAAAACAAAAGACCGATTTACATACTCCTAGCTTTTGTTGGGGTGTTCTGTATGTTTATATATGGGCTTACAAGGCCATCATTACAGAGCCAGGCTCTTAAAGAATTGGAGACAAGTTACAATAAAAAAGACATTGAAATGGTATGGCACAAGTTTAAGGCCGAGCTATATCA
>Ga0182008_10001280_pt1 | contig 17261 bp, 15 predicted proteins | sample Sormic07211129_1_FD_120482 | JGI IMG/M metagenome (GOLD analysis project Ga0182008, IMG submission 120482) | Rhizosphere microbial communities from Sorghum bicolor, Mead, Nebraska, USA - 072115-129_1 metaG | ecosystem: Host-associated > Plants > Roots > Rhizosphere | place: USA: Nebraska...
CGAGGCCGAAGGCCGAAGGCCGATGGGGGTCCGGGGGCGCGGTCTCCAGGGACGCGCACCCCCACCCGCCCGCACCGGCCCCCCGCTCAGCTGAGCGTCTTCAGCGCGCTCGCCTCGTACGGCCGGAGCTCCTCGAACCGCCCGCTCAGCACCTTCGCCGCCCACTCGGGGTCCTGCAGCAGCGCCCGCCCGACCGCGACGAAGTCGTACTCGTCGCGCTCCAGGCCGTCGAGGAGGTCGTCGATGCCCTTGAGCGGCGAGCCCTCGCCCACGAACGCGTTGAGGAAGTCCCCGTCGAGGCCGACCGAGCCGACGGTGATCGTCGTCCTGCCGGTGAGCTTCTTCGTCCAGCCGGCCAGATTGAGGTCGGAGCCCTCGAACTCGGGCACCCAGTACCGCCGTGTGGACGCGTGGAAGGCGTCCACACCCGCCGCGGCCAGCGGAGTGAGGATGGCCTCCAGCTCCTCCGGCGTCTCGGCGAGCCGCGCGGTGTAGTCCTGCTGCTTCCACTGCGAGTAACGGAAGATGACCGGGAACCCGGGCGACACGGTCTCCCGTACGGCCGCGACGATCTCCGCCGCGAACTTCGTACGGGCGACGGGGTCGCCGCCGTAGGCGTCCGTGCGGCGGTTCGTGCCGGCCCACAGGAACTGGTCGACCAGGTAGCCGTGGGCGCCGTGGAGCTCCACGCCGTCGAAGCCGATGCGCTCGGCGGCCGCCGCGGCCTCGGCGAACGCGCCGATGACGTCGTCCAGGTCCCGCTGGGTCATCGCCCGGCCGGTGGGTTCGGCACCCGCGTTGACCACTCCCGAGGGGCCGACGGCGGGGGCGTCGGGGAAGGGCGGCTCGCCCTGCTCGCGCACCATGCCGATGTGCCACAGCTGCGGCACGATCGTGCCGCCCGCCGCGTGCACCGCCTCGGTGACCTTCTGCCAGCCGGCCAGCTGCTCCTCGCCGTGGAAGCGCGGGACCCGGTCGCTCTGCCCGGCCGACTCGTGGCCGACGTAGGTGCCCTCGGTGACGATGAGACCGACTCCGGCGGCGGCGCGGCGGGAGTAGTACGAGACGACGTCCTCGCCGGGGATGCCGCCCGGGGAGAACTGGCGGGTCATCGGCGCCATGACGATGCGGTTGGGGACGGTCAGGCCGTTGATCGCGGTGGGCCGGGACAGGATCTCGGCGGCGCGGGAGGGGGTGGCGGTCACGTGGGGAAACTCCTCGGTATGTGCATACGCATAGACACTGTCGACAGCGTCAACCGCCTCGCGCGCCCCCGCATTTCCGGCCGCCCTGTGACCCCGGCCACGCCGAAGGGCGGCACCTCCTGCCGGAGCAGGAGGTGCCGCCCTCCGTAAGGACGCCGATCAACCGGGACCGAGGCCCCGAGGTCGATCAGAAGTCCATGTCACCGCCCGGCATACCGCCACCGGCGGGCGCGGCGGCCTTCTCCGGCTTGTCGGCGATGACGGCCTCGGTGGTGAGGAAGAGCGCGGCGATGGAGGCGGCGTTCTGCAGGGCAGAGCGCGTGACCTTCGCCGGGTCGATGATGCCTTCCTTGACCAGGTCGACGTACTCGCCGGTCGCGGCGTTCAGGCCGTGGCCCGGGGTCAGGTTGCGCACCTTCTCCACCACGACACCGCCCTCGAGGCCGGCGTTGACGGCGATCTGCTTCAGCGGGGCCTCGAGCGCGATGCGCACGGCGTTGGCGCCGGTCGCCTCGTCACCCTCGAGGTCCAGCTTCTCGAAGACGCTGGACGCCTGGATGAGCGCGACGCCACCACCGGCGACGATGCCCTCCTCGACGGCGGCCTTCGCGTTGCGGACGGCGTCCTCGATGCGGTGCTTGCGCTCCTTGAGCTCCACCTCGGTGGCGGCACCGGCCTTGATGACCGCGACACCGCCGGCCAGCTTCGCCAGGCGCTCCTGCAGCTTCTCGCGGTCGTAGTCCGAGTCGCTGTTCTCGATCTCGGCGCGGATCTGGTTGACACGGCCCGCGACCTGCTCGGAGGAGCCGGCACCGTCGACGATGGTGGTCTCGTCCTTGGTGATGACGACCTTGCGGGCCTTGCCCAGGAGGTCCAGGGAGGTGTTCTCCAGCTTGAGACCGACCTCCTCGGAGATGACCTCGCCGCCGGTGAGGATGGCGATGTCGTTCAGCATCGCCTTGCGGCGGTCGCCGAAGCCCGGGGCCTTGACGGCGACGGACTTGAAGGTGCCGCGGATCTTGTTGACGACCAGGGTCGACAGGGCCTCGCCCTCGACGTCCTCGGCGATGATCAGCAGCGGCTTGCCCGACTGCATGACCTTCTCCAGGAGCGGGAGCAGGTCCTTGACGGAGCTGATCTTGGAGTTGGCGATCAGGATGTACGGGTCGTCGAGCGACGCCTCCATCCGCTCCATGTCGGTGGCGAAGTACGCCGAGATGTAGCCCTTGTCGAAGCGCATACCCTCGGTGAGCTCCAGCTCCAGACCGAAGGTCTGGGACTCCTCGACGGTGATGACGCCTTCCTTGCCGACCTTGTCCATCGCCTCGGCGATGAGCTCGCCGATCTGGGTGTCGGCGGCGGAGATGGAGGCCGTGGAGGCGATCTGCTCCTTGGTCTCGACATCCTTCGCCTGCTCGAGCAGGGCACCGGAGACGGCCTCGACGGCCTTCTCGATACCGCGCTTGAGGGCCATCGGGTTGGCGCCGGCGGCTACGTTGCGCAGGCCTTCCTTGACGAGGGCCTGGGCGAGAACGGTCGCGGTGGTCGTACCGTCACCGGCGACGTCGTCCGTCTTCTTGGCGACTTCCTTGACCAGCTCGGCGCCGATCTTCTCGTACGGGTCCTCGAGCTCGATCTCCTTGGCGATGGAGACACCATCGTTGGTGATCGTGGGGGCGCCCCACTTCTTCTCGAGGACGACGTTGCGGCCCTTGGGGCCGAGCGTCACCTTCACGGCGTCCGCGAGCTGGTTCATGCCGCGCTCGAGGCCGCGCCGCGCCTCCTCGTCGAACGCGATGATCTTGGCCATGTGAAGTGGTCCCTCCAGGACTGGGGGTGATTCCTTCGGACCGCGCCCGCGCCCGCGACGGACGGCTCGCCGACCCGTGGGTTCCTTGCCCCACCCGGCCTGCGGGCCTCACCGACCCGGTCCTTCTTTGTCACTCTCACCTTCAGAGTGCTAACGCCAATGATTAGCACTCGGGGTCGGAGAGTGCAAGGCGCTCCCGGGGATCGGCCAGGTCTCGCACGGCCCCCGGACCTGACGCAGACATGCCGAAGGGCCCGTAACCCATGACTCCCCATGGGATACGAGCCCTCCGAAGAAGAACGAAGAACGACGCTGTTACTGCCCGGCGCGTGCTTCAGCCGGCCAAGCGGACCATGTCCGCCTGCGGCCCCTTCTGACCCTGCGAGATCTCGAACTCGACCCGCTGGCCCTCTTCCAGGGTGCGGTACCCGTCCATCTGGATGGCGCTGTAGTGGACGAAAACATCCGCACCACCGTCGACCGCGATGAAGCCGTACCCCTTCTCCGCGTTGAACCACTTGACGGTGCCCTGAGCCATGCCTAACTCCCCTATTACTGGCCCTTGCACAGATCCGCACTTCGCGAACCCGGGTCAGACCTCACCCCCCACGGTTTGGGGGCGTGCGCCGGAACGCGTCGACCGCGGCTGAATGTATCTGTCCAACTGCCGTCTGCAACAGGTCAATCGGACGAGAATTCTGGACGGAAGGGGTCCGGAATGTAGCGAGAATTCGCCCGAATTCAGGGCAAGTCGGGCCCCATAAAAGCCACATAAGCCACAAAAGACGTGCACACTTTGGCTGCTTCTCATCGCATCCGGAGTCCGTACTCATATGCGTCCGGCATACGGAAAGCAGCTGGTTCCCCAACTGTACAGTGCTCAACCATGCAGAATTGCCCCCTCCGCTTCTCTCGCGGAGGGGGCAATTCGATGAACTCTTGGTAACCGGCGTTACCGACGGTAATAATCGGGGCGACCGGTATGTGCGATCAGCCGCCCGCGACGGCCGGGATGATCGACACGCCCGCACCGTCCGGGGTGGCCGTCTCCAGCCCCTGCTCGAACCGCACGTCGTCGTCGTTGACGTACACGTTGACGAACCGGCGCAGCTTGCCCTGGTCGTCGAGGACGCGCGCGGCGATACCGGTGTGGTTCTTCTCCAGGTCGGCGATGACCTCGGCGAGGGTCCCGCCCTCGGCGGTCACCTCGGCCTGGCCGCCGGTGTAGGTGCGCAGGATGGTGGGGATGCGGACGGAAACGCTCATGATGCGAGGCCAGCCTCTCGGAAGGAGTCGAGGTTAGGACGGATGGTCGCGGTCAGTCCGGTGTCCGAGGCCACCGCGTCCAGGGTCTTGAGGCCGTCGCCGGTGTTCAGCACGACCGTGGTCAGGGTCGGGTCGAGGAGACCGTTCTCGATCAGCTTCTTGGTGACACCCACCGTCACGCCACCCGCCGTCTCGGCGAAGATGCCCTCGGTGCGGGCCAGCAGCTTGATCGCGTCGACGACCTGCTCGTCGTTCACGTCCTCCACCGCGCCGCCCGTACGGCGCGCGATGTCCAGGACGTACGGCCCGTCCGCCGGGTTGCCGATGGCCAGGGACTTGGCGATGGTGTTCGGCTTCTGCGGGCGGACCACGTCGTGCCCGGCCTTGTAGGCCACCGACACCGGCGAGCACCCCTCGGCCTGCGCGCCGAAGATCTTGTACGGCTTGTCCTCGACGAGCCCGAGCTTGATCAGCTCCTGCAGCCCCTTGTCGATCTTCGTGAGCTGAGAGCCGGAGGCGATCGGCACCACCAGCTGGTCGGGCAGCTTCCAGCCGAGCTGCTCGCAGATCTCGTACGCCAGGGTCTTGGACCCTTCCGCGTAGTAGGGCCGCAGGTTGACGTTGACGAAGCCCCAGCCCTCGCCGGCCGGGTCGCCGATCAGCTCGGAGCAGAAGCGGTTCACGTCGTCGTAGTTGCCCTCGATGCCGACGAGTTCGCCGCCGTAGACCGCGGCCATGACGACCTTGCCCTGCTCCAGGTCGTGCGGGATGAACACGCAGGAGCGGAAACCGGCGCGGGCCGCGGCGGCGCCGACGGCGCCCGCGAGGTTGCCGGTGGAGGAGCAGGAGAGGGTGGTGAAGCCGAAGGCACGGGCGGCCTCCAGCGCCTGGGCGACGACCCGGTCCTTGAAGGAGTGCGTCGGGTTGCCGGAGTCGTCCTTCACGTACAGTCCGCCGGTGACACCGAGCTCACGGGCGAGGTTGTCGGCCTTGACCAGCTTGGTCCAGCCGGGGTTGATGTTCGGCTTGTCGGCCACATCCGCCGGAACGGGCAGCAGTGGCGCGTACCGCCAGATGTTCGCGGGACCCGCCTCGATCTGCTTGCGGAGCTCCTCGGTGTCGTAGGCCGAGAAGTCGTACGCGATCTCGAGCGGGCCGAAACACTCCTCGCAGGCGAAGACCGGACCGAGCGGTACCCGGTGACCGCATTCGCGGCAGCTCAAAGCCGCGGCGGGTCCGAGGTCGACGGTCGTGGAGTCCGTGGTGCTTGCAACAGTCTGCGCAGCCATGTGAGGCGAGGCCCTTTCTCCTCATCTTCCTCACGACGCATCTCGCCGTGAGACGGATTTGGCACCTTCCCTAGCCGGGAGCCTCGCGGAACGATCAACAGTGATCTACGAGAGCCGGCTGGAGGGTTGCCGGGGCTTCATCGGGCCGTATCCCTCTGCCCCTCTGGATGAGCGGTATTCGGTTGTCGGTTCAATGACCTCGGACATGCGATGGTCATCGACGTTGTTCAAGACTGTAACCGAAGGCCAGGACAGTTGAGAGAGTCGTCCGAACCGCGAGACACACGTGAGGAGCCGCCTACGTGCTGGAAGAAGTCGAGCGCTGGCTGAGCACCCGCTCCTGGTCCGTCACCGATCGCCCCCTCCACCAGATCCTGGCCGCGAAACAACGCTCCGGCCAGACGGTCACCGTCGTCCTGCCCGCGCTCAACGAGGAGGAGACGGTCGGCGACATCGTCGCCGTCATCCGCCATGACCTGATGCAGCAGGTCCCGCTGGTCGACGAGATCGTCGTCGTCGACTCCGGGTCCACCGACCGTACGTCCGAGGTCGCCGCCGCGGCCGGCGCGCGGGTCGTCCACCGCGACGACATCCTGCCCCGGCTCCCGGCCGTCCCCGGCAAGGGCGAGGTGCTGTGGCGCTCGCTGCTCGTCACGTCCGGGGACATCGTCTGCTTCATCGACGCCGACCTGAAGGAGTTCTCCTCCGACTTCGTCTCCGGGATCGTCGGCCCGCTGCTCACCGACCCCGGGATCGACCTGGTCAAGGGCATGTACGACCGCCCGCTCGGCGGCGCTCAGGGCCAGGGCGGCCGGGTCACCGAGCTCATGGCGCGCCCGCTGCTCAACATGCACTGGCCGCAGCTGGCCGGTTTCGTCCAGCCCCTCGGCGGCGAGTACGCGGCCCGCCGCTCCCTGCTGGAGCAACTGCCGTTCCCCGTCGGCTACGGCGTCGAGCTCGGCATGCTGGTCGACGCGCTGCACCTGGTCGGCCTCGACGCCCTCGCCCAGGTCGACGTCGGCGTGCGCAAGCACCGGCACCAGGACGGGCAGGCGCTGGGCCGGATGGCCGCGGCGATCTACCGCACGGCCCAGCTGAGGCTGGCCCGCGGACATCTCATCCGGCCCTCGCTCACCCAGTTCGAACGGGGCCAGGACGGCTTCGAGCCGCGCACCTACTCCGTGGACACGGAGGAGCGGCCACCGATGGCGGAGATCGCGGAGTACGCCACTCGTAAGGTCGCCTGACGCTCGTCACGTCACGTGTACGGCGTACTCGCAGAGCGCGAGCAAACGTTTGAGCGTTTACTGGCCGGGCTAGGTTGAGGCGTATGGCTTCCACGCACGGCGCTGCCCATCAGGTCCTGGTCGCGTCCAACCGCGGCCCGGTCTCGTACACCCACCAGGACGACGGCTCGCTGACCGCCCGGCGCGGCGGCGGCGGGCTGGTCTCCGGTCTCTCCGCGATCGGGCCGGACGCCGGCGCCCTGTGGGTGTGCTCGGCCCTGAGCGACGGGGACCGCGAGGCGGTGCGGCGCGGGGTCGGCGAGGACGGCGTGCGGATGCTGGACATCCCGGCCGACGTGCACGCGGACGCGTACAACGGCATCGCGAACTCCGTCCTCTGGTTCGTCCACCACATGCTGTACCAGACCCCGCTGGAGCCGGTCTTCGACGCGGAGTTCCGACGGCAGTGGGAGTCGTACGAGACCTACAACCGGGCCTTCGCCGAGGCGCTGGCCGAGGAGGCGGGCGAGGGCGCGGCGGTCCTGGTGCAGGACTACCACCTGTGCCTCGTCCCCGGGATGCTGCGGGAGCTGCGCCCCGACCTGCGGATCGGGCACTTCTCGCACACGCCGTGGGCGCCGGTGGAGTACTTCGGGATCCTGCCGGACGACATCGCCGAGCGGGTGCTGCGCGGAATGCTCGGCGCGGACCGGCTGGGGTTCCTCACCCGGCGGTGGGCGAACGCGTTCAGCGCCTGCTGCGCGGAGGTCGTCGGCGGGCTCGGCGAGACCCGGGTGGGGGTGCACGGCCTCGGCGCGGACGCGGAGTTCCTGCACACGCGCTCGCGCGAGGCGGACGTCGAGGAGCGGCTGCGGGCCCTGCGCACGGAGATCGGCGCGGGCCGCAAGGCGATCGTGCGGGTGGACCGGACCGAGCTGTCGAAGAACATCGTGCGCGGGCTGCTGGCGTACCGGCAGCTCCTCGACGACCACCCGGAGTGGCGCGAGCGTGTCGTGCACGTGGCCTTCGCCTACCCCTCCCGCCAGGACCTCGCCGTGTACCGGGAGTACACGGCGGAGGTGCGGCGGCTCGCCGAGGAGATCAACTCCCGCTACGGTACGGCGACCTGGACCCCCGTCGTGCTGCACGTCGAGGACGACTTCGCGCGCTCCCTGGCGGCGTACCGGCTGGCCGACGTGGCGTTGGTCAACCCCATCCGGGACGGTATGAACCTGGTCGCGAAGGAGGTGCCGGTCGTCTCCGACGAGGGGTGCGCGCTGGTGCTGTCGCGGGAGGCGGGGGCGTTCCAGGAGCTGGGCAGGGACGCGGTCGTGGTCAACCCGTACGACGTGACCGGCACCGCGAACGCGCTGCACACCGCGCTGACCATGCCGGCGGAGGAGAGGGCCGAGCGGACCAAGCGGCTTGCCGCGGCGGCTACGGCGCTGCCTCCGGCGCAGTGGTTCCTGGAGCAGTTGAGGGCGTTGCAGGGCTGAGCCGGGGATTGCAGGGCTGAGCCGGGGGCTGCTCGCCCCCGGACCCGGATCGGCCCGTCACCCCAGCAGTTCTGTCAGCGCCCGCAGCAGCCCCACCACCCCCGCCGGCCCGTCCACCACCACATCCGCCCGCTCCCGCAGCTCCGTCACCTCGTCGCTGCCGCTGCACACCAGCAGGCCCGGGATGCCGTCGGAACGGAGCTCTTCCACGGCGGCGAAGGCGGGGAGGTCACCGAGGTCGTCCCCGGCGTAGAGGACCGCCGTCGCGCCGGTCTCGCGGACGTGGTCCAGGAGGGCCACGCCCTTGTCCATGCCCGGCGGGCGGAGTTCCAGGACCATGCGGCCGGGCTCGACGATCAGGCCGTGGCGGGTGGCGAGGTCGGTGAGGGGTTCGCGGAGGGCGTCGAAGGCGGCCTGGGGGTCGGTGGCGCGGCGGGTGTGCACGGCGACCGCGCGGCCCTTCTCCTCGATCCAGATGCCCTGCCGGGCCCCGATCCGCTCCAGGAGGCCGGGGAGTTCGGCGCGGACGGCGGCGACACCGGGGTGCGGGGCGGGGGCGCTGACCTCGCCGCTGACGGCGTCCCAGCGCTCGGCGCCGTAGTGCCCGAGAACGACCAGGTGTTCGAGGCCCGCGACCCCGGCGAAGCCCCCGTGCCGGACGGCGACCTCGGCCGGGCGGCCGGTGACGACCGCCACGGACGCCACCTTCGGCGCGAGCCCCGCCAGCGCGGGAACGGCCTGCGGGTGTGCCCGGGCCTGCTCGGGGTCCGGCACGATCGGGGCGAGGGTCCCGTCGAAGTCGAAGGCGAGCACCGACTTCGCGGGGTTCGCGAGGATGGCGGCGAGTCCGTCACGCCCGGCCCGGGTGGACGGCACCGGCAGAGGATCCGTAGGGCTTCCCATACGGCGACCCTAACGCTCCCCCCGCCGCTGCTCCCGCACCCTTCTCAGCCTGTTCACCGTGACCGGATCATGGGCGAGGGCGCGCTCGTCGTCCAGCAGGGCGTTCAGCAACTGGTAGTAGCGGACCGGGGCCAGGCCCAGCTCCTCCCGTATCGCCCGCTCCTTCACGCCGGGGCCCGAAAAGCCCCGGCGCTCCAGTGCGAGCACGGCCCGCTCGCGCTCCCCCAGCTGCTGCTCCTCGTCCATGTGAGAACCCATATGAGAACCGTAGCCCCCGCCACTGACAGTCACCCCCGGCAGCTGAAACGCCTAGTCCGCGGTCTCCGCCGCCGAGGCCGCGGACTGCAGCTGCCCCAGCGTCGCGGCCGGGTTGCCGTCCGGGGCGACGGCCTGGCCTATCCGTATCTTCACCGCGGCGCTCACGGCCGCCCAGGACACCTTGTCCACGGGATACATCTCGGACAGGGGCAGCTCGTCGAGGAACGGCTTGAGGTCGGCGTCCTGCGCGTCCGAACTCATGGTCTCGGAGGCCGAGTTGGTGACCGGAAGCAGGTCGTACTCGTGCGAGAAGGCGAGGACGTTCCGCTCGTCGTAGACGAAGTCGAGGAATTCGCCGATCTGTTCGGCGTGACGATTCTTCTTGAAGGCCATCATCCAGTCGGCCACGCCCAGCGCGTTCTTGCTGCGCCCGTCGACGCCGGGCATCGGCACCATGCCGAACTTCACGCCCTTCTTGGCGGCGATCTTCATCAGCGAGGGGTGGCCGTTGAGCATGCCGACATCGCCGTCGGCGAAGGCGGCGAACGCGGCGGCGCGGTTGAGCCGGCCCGGTGCGACGGGACCGGTGAGGCCCTTGTCGACCAGGTCGTTCTTCAGCCAGTCGAAGGTGGCGACGTTCTCCGAGGAGTCGATGTCGTACGTGCCGACGGCGTCCGTGTAGCCGCCCCCGCCGCTCAGCATCCACTGCATCGTCTCGGCCTGTGCCTCCTCGGGGCCGAGGGGCAGCGCGTACGGGTACTTCACGCCCCGCGCCTTGAGCGCCTGCGCGTCCGCGGCGAGCTGCTTCCACGTCTTCGGGGCGGTGAGACCGGCCTGCTCGAAGAGGGTCTTGTTGTAGAAGAGCAGCCGCGTCGAGGCCGCGAAGGGCATGCCGTACTGCACGCCCTTCACCTCGCCCGCGGTGGCCAGCTGGGAGGAGAAGTCGGCCTGGGTGCTGATGGAGAGCAGGTCGTCGGCCGAGTAGAGCAGGTCCTTGTCGGCGTAGTCGGAGTACGCCCCGATCTGTGCCAGGTCGGGGGCGTCACCGGCGGCGACCATCTCCTTGACCTTGCGGTCGACGTCGTTCCACGAGTACACGCTGACGTCGATCTTCACATCCGGGTGCTTGCTCTCGTACTCCTTCACCAGCTTGTCCCAGTACTTCCGGGAGCTGTCGGCCGCCGAGTCGCCGTAGTCCGCGGCGACCAGTCTGAGCGTCACGTCCCCGAGGTCGCCGCTGAGGCCGCAGCCGCCCAGGACCGCCGTCATCCCCAGCGCGGAGACCACCGCGACCGTTCTCGTCCTACGCCGCTGCACTGCTCGCCCCAACTGTGTCGCCGTTCGATATCTGGTCTTGGAGACCCCCATAAGGTCTACACCACGCGAGTGGACTAGACCTCTCGCGGGTCGGCGGGCCACACTACCCCCGTGAGACATGTCATCGCCCTCGATGTGGGCGGCACCGGGATGAAGGCCGCCCTCGTCGGCGCGAGCGGCGAGCTGCTCCATCGCGCCCGCCGCGCCACCGGCCGCGAGCGCGGCCCCGACGCGGTGGTCGAGGGCATCCTCGACTTCGCCGCCGAACTGCGCGCCCACGGCGTCGAGCACCTCGGCGAGCCCGCGGCCGCGGCCGGCGTCGCCGTCCCCGGCATCGTCGACGAGCGGCACGGCGTCGCCGCCTACTCGGCCAACCTCGGCTGGCGCGACCTCCCCCTGCGCGACCTGCTCGGCGAGCGCCTCGGCGCCCCGGTCGCGCTCGGCCACGACGTCCGCACCGGCGGGCTCGCCGAGGGCCGCGTCGGCGCGGGCAGAGGAACCGACCGCTTTCTCTTCGTCCCCCTCGGCACCGGTATCGCGGGCGCCATCGGCATCGAGGGCCGTGTGGAGTCGGGCGCGCACGGCTTCGCGGGCGAGATCGGCCACATCGTCGTACGGCCCGGCGGCGCCCCCTGCCCCTGCGGCCAGCGGGGCTGTCTGGAGCGGTACGCCTCCGCGGCCGCCGTCAGCGAGGCCTGGGCGCGGGCCTGCGGCGACCCCGACGCGGACGCCGCCGACTGCGCCAAGGCCGTCATGTCCGGCGACCCGAACGCCGTCCGGATCTGGCAGGAGGCCGTGGACGCGCTGGCCGACGGCCTCCTCACGGCCCTCACCCTGCTGGACCCCCGCACCCTGATCATCGGTGGCGGCCTGGCCGAGGCGGGGGAAACCTTGTTCACACCGCTACGGGAGGCGGTCGACCGTCGGATCACCTTCCAGAAGGCACCCCGGATCGTGCCGGCCGCCCTGGGCGACAGCGCCGGATGCCTCGGCGCCGGACTCCTGGCCTGGGATCTCCTGACCACCACCGACCGCACGGAGGTAACGCCCTGATGGCAACCCCCCCAGGGACGCGGGGCCCCGCTGAATCCGCGGCTGCCGCCGCGGGGGCGCGACCAGCCCCCACGCTCCCGCAGCCCGCGACATCCGGGACCCCCCTCATCCTGTCCGGCGCCACAGTGGTCCTGCCCACAGGAACCGTCCAGAACGGCCGAGTCATCGTCGACGGCACCCGAATCGCCGCCTCGGCCCCCGCCGACGCCCAGGTCGTCGACGTGACCGGCCACTACGTGGTCCCCGGCTTCGTCGACCTCCACAACCACGGCGGCGGCGGAGCCTCCTTCACCTCCGGCACCGTCGAGGACGTCCTGCACGGCATCCACACCCACCGCCTGCACGGCACCACCACCCTCGTCGCCTCCACGGTCACCGGCGACATGGACTTCCTCGCCCAACGGGCCGGTCTGCTCAGCGAACTCGCCGAGCAGGGCGACCTGGCCGGTATCCATTTCGAGGGCCCGTTCATCTCACCGTGCCGCAAGGGCGCCCACTCCGAGGAACTCCTGCGCCACCCCGACCCGGCGGAGGTCCGCAAGCTGATCGACGCCGCGCGCGGCCGGGCCAGAATGGTCACCCTCGCCACCGAACTCCCCGGCGGCATCGACTCCGTACGCCTGCTCGCGGAACACGGCGTCATCGCCGCGATCGGCCACACCGACGCGACGTACGAGCAGACGGTCGAGGCGATCGACGCGGGCGCCACCGTGGCGACCCACCTCTTCAACGCGATGCCGCAGATCGGCCATCGCGCCCCCGGCCCGATCACGGCCCTCCTGGAGGACGAGCGCATCACCGTCGAGCTCATCGACGACGGCACCCATCTCCACCCGGCCGCCCTTCAGTTGGCCTTCCACCACGCCGGAGCGGAGCGCGTCGCGCTGATCACCGACGCGATGGACGCGGCCGGTTTCGGCGACGGCAGATACCTGCTGGGCCCGCTGGAGGTCGAGGTCAGCGAAGGTGTGGCCCGTCTCGTCGAGGGCGGCTCCATCGCGGGCTCGACCCTCACTCTCGACCGTGCCTTCAAGCGTGCGGTGACGGTCGACCGCCTCCCCGTCGAGGACGTCGTCGCGGCCATCTCCGCCAACCCGGCGCGGCTGCTCGGCATGGCCGACTCGATCGGCTCGCTGGAGCCCGGAAAATACGCCGACCTGGTCGTTCTGGACCATCAATTCGACCTCAAGGGCGTGCTGCGCCGCGGCGAATGGGTGGTCGATCCCCAACTGAGCTGATGGGTCCGGCTGTTGAGGGCGGTGGTGGTGCTGCGAAAATGCGCCGACCACCGCCCGTCCGGCATGACCGGCCCCCCGGGCGGACAGATACGGCAAGCAGTCCGCATTCGTCTTCGGGGAGAGGTCGGCCCAGGTGCTCCTCACGGTCACGCTGAACACCGCTCTCGACATCACCTATCGCGTACGGTCCCTGCGGCCGCACGCCTCCCACCGCGTGACCGAGGTGAGCGAACGCCCGGGCGGCAAGGGCCTGAACGTGGCACGGGTGCTCGCCGCCCTCGGCCACGAGGTGACGGCCACCGGCTTCTCGGGCGGCGCGACCGGAGCCGTCGTACAGCGCCGACTCACCGCCACACCAGGGGTGGTGGACGCCCTGGTCCCGGTCGCCGCGCCGACCCGCCGCACGATCGCCGTCGTCGACGAGCTGACCGGCGACACGACCCAGCTCAACGAGCCCGGCCCGACCATCACGCCCGCCGAGTGGGCCGCCTTCCAGGAGGTCTACGAGGACCTGCTGACGTCGGCGTCCGCGGTGGCCCTGTGCGGGAGTCTGCCGCCGGGGGTGCCGGTGGGCGCCTACGCGGGTCTCGTACGAGCGGCCAGGACGGCCGGTGTCCCCGTACTCCTCGACACCAGCGGGGAACCCCTGCGCCGGGGTGTCGCGGCCCGCCCGGACCTGCTCAAGCCCAACGCCGACGAACTGGCCGAACTCACCGGCTCCCACGACCCGTCACGCGCCGCCCAGGACGCCCGCCGCCGGGGTGCCCGCGCGGTCGTCGCCTCGCTCGGCACCGGCGGCCTGCTCGCGACCGCCCCCGAGGGCCACTGGCGCGCCACCCCGCCCACCCGTGTCCACGGCAACCCGACCGGCGCCGGCGACTCGGTGGTGGCGGGCCTCCTGTCGGGCCTGGTCGACCAACTCCCCTGGCCGGCCCGCCTGGCCCGCGCGGTAGCCCTGGCCACGGCGACCGTACAGGCCCCGGTGGCAGGCGAATTCGACCGCACGACCTACGAAAACCTGGTGAACGTGGTGGCGGTGACCGGTGAGGCGACCGCCGCGTGAAGGACGCGCACCCCTCGCCCTGATACGCCCACCCGGCGGTCTGGCCGAGAAACTGCCCTCGCGCGTGACAGCCGCCGGAGACCAACACCTCCGGCGGCTGTCACGCTTGTCGGACCGCGTCGGCCGCTACTGCGCCGACTGCACCCACAGCTGGTCTATCAGGGCATTGCACTGATTTCCCTGGCCGCAGGAGATCGTCAGCGTGTTGGTGCCCTTCTTCAGCTTCACCGGAGCCCAGGTGGACTGCCAGTTCTTCGCCAGGTCGGTGTCCGACGACTTGATGAAGTTCTTCATCCCCAGCGGCTGTTGGTTGGACTTGCCGTTGACGGTCAGCGTCGCGTCGGCGTCCACTGCGGGAATGCTGTAGTGCACGTACAGGTGGTAGGAGTCGGCCTTCTGGATGTCGACGGTCCAGGTGATCGAGGCGCCGACGTTGTTGAACCCGGTCACATAGGTTCCCCCGTCCGCTTTCGCCCCCTTCACGTCCGACGCCGTCGTGGCCCCGCCCCCCAGCTGAAGGTCCTTCGCGTCGGTCTTCGGGAGTTCGGTGCCGGCCGCGCTCGTGCTCGCCGACTGGCTCGGCTGGGAGCTCGGGGAGGTGGACTGCGAGGCCGAGCCGCCGCCCGCCTTGTCGTCCGAGGAGTCGCCGCCCATGATCGCCACGCCGATGCCGATGACGACCGCGGCGACCACCGCGATGGCGCCGATCAGCAGCCCCTTGGTGTTGGGCCCGCGCCGACCGCCACCGCCACCGCCACCGCTGTACGCCGGCTGCTGCGGGGCCGTGGGGGCGGCGCCGGGGAAGGTCTCGGGGGCCGCGTAGTGGGCGCTCGGCTGACCGTACGCCCCCTGCTGCTGCGGGACCTGCCCATAGGCGGCCGTCTGCTGGGCCTGGGCCGGCTGGCTGTACTGGCGCTGGCCGACCGCGCGGTTCCGGTTGACGGAGCCCGGGTAGCCGTAGCCACCGCCACCGGACGGCGGCTGGGCGCCGTTGGCCTGGCCGTCGGCGTAGAGGTAGCCGAACGGGTCGTCGTCCTCGGGCGTACTGGCGCCGTTGTTGCCGGACGTCATCCCTGGGTACTCCTCAGCGGTGCGGATCAAACGCGATACGGGGGGTCAGAATGGCGAGCCTACCCGCTTCCACTCCCCCAAACGGGTGACTCGGATCGCATCGCCGCCCCACCTCCGCCGCTGACCTGGGGGATCGGCCTCGGATCAGCCGGCCCGTCGATGCTGTTTGGGACGAGATCGTTTCTCTACGTACATCCGCTCGTCGGCCGACTTCAGCACCTCGTCCGCGGTCATGCCGCAGTGCGCCCACCCGATGCCGAAGCTGGCGCCCACCCGCATGGCCCGTCCGTCCACACGGATCGGCTGGATGATCTCGTTGCGCAGCCGTACGGCCAGGTCCTGGGCGTCGGCGCGGCCGAGGCCGTCGGCGAGGACCACGAACTCGTCGCCGCCGAGCCGGGCCACCGTGTCGCCGTCGCGCACCCCGCGGGAGAGCCGTCGGGCGACCTCGATGAGGACCGCGTCACCGGCGTTGTGCCCGAACCGGTCGTTGATCGACTTGAAGCCGTCGAGGTCGCAGAAGAGGACCGCGAGCCCCTTGGTGCCGTCGTCGTGCTCCCCCTCGGGGGCGACGGTGTGCACATGGTGGTCGAAGGCGTCGAAGGCTTCGGCGCCGCCCGGACGGAAGTCGAAGCCATGACCGTTTATGTCGTACGCGGCAGGACCGTAGGCCGCGTCCAGGGACTCCAGGGCACCGGGGTGCGCGGGCCGCTGCTGGCAGAGCCGGGAGGAGAGGCGGGAGCGCAGCTCGGCGGAGTTCGGCAGGCCGGTGAGCGAGTCGTGGGAGGCCCGGTGGGCGAGCTGCAGCTCGCGGCGCTTGCGCTCCTCGATGTCCTCGACATGGGTGAGGAGAAAGCGGGGACCGTCGGCCGCGTCCGCGACGACGCTGTTGCGCAGGCTGACCCAGACGTACGTGCCGTCCCGGCGCCCGAGTCTGAGCTCCGCCCGCCCGCCCTCGGCCGAGGTCCGCAGCAGCGTCCCTATGTCCTCGGGGTGGACCAGGTCGCAGAAGGAGTAGCGGCGCATCGCGGAGGCGGGGCGGCCGAGGAGCCGGCACAGGGCGTCGTTGGTCCGCAGGATCCGGCCGTGCTGGTCGCCGCCCATCTCGGCGATGGCCATGCCCGAGGGGGCGTACTCGAAGGCCTGCCGGAAGCTCTCCTCGCTGGCGCGCAGGGCCTGCTGCTCTCTTTCGAGCCTGACCAGTGCCCGCTGCATGTTGGACCTCAGGCGTGCGTTGCTGATCGCGATCGCGGCCTGGAACGCGTACATCTGGAGCGCTTCGCGTCCCCAGGCGCCGGGCCTGCGGCCGTTGCGCGGGCGGTCCACGGACAGGACGCCGATCAGCTCGCCGCAGGTGCCGCCGGGCGCGGGAGGCGTGTACATGGGCGCGAACAGCCGGTCCGACGGATGCCACTCGTCCTCGAACCGGGGCGCGGGCCCGTCCGTGTACCACTGCGGGACGTCGTCGTCGTCGAGAATCCAGCCCTCGGTGTGCGGTATGAACACGAGGTCACCCCAGTGCTCACCCATGGTCAGCCGGCGCTCCCAGGAGTCGCGGGAGCCGACCCGGCCGGTGATCAGCGCCTCGGCCGCCGGATTGCCGGCGAGGGCGGCGACGACGAGGTCGCCGTCCGGGCGGACGAGGTTGACGCAAGCCAGCTCGTACCCGAGCCCGTTGACCACGCCGTCGGCCACGGTCTGCAAGGTGTCGGCCAGGCTTCGGGCCGTGGTCATGTCGGCCATCACCTGGTGCAGTTGTCGCAGAGTCGCAAGACGGACGTAGGGTTCCGACTCGGTCTCCATGCTCGCCCTCCCCCCGAGACCTCGCAGCGAATCAAGGGTTCTCATCGGCGTATCGTTCTGGCAGCTTCCCCGCCACTGAATCACAGCGTGAAGCCCACTCGGTACACAGGGTCAACAATTAATGTCCCTTGTGACTCAAGTCACAGCTAAAGATGAACAATTGAGTGGACTTTCTGCGTTTTCCCTGTGCCTTTCCTGAACGCAAACTTTGTGCGGATGTGGAAGTCGGACGATTACCCACCCGATCGACCGCCCGATCGACC
>Ga0182008_10001281_pt1 | contig 17253 bp, 17 predicted proteins | sample Sormic07211129_1_FD_120482 | JGI IMG/M metagenome (GOLD analysis project Ga0182008, IMG submission 120482) | Rhizosphere microbial communities from Sorghum bicolor, Mead, Nebraska, USA - 072115-129_1 metaG | ecosystem: Host-associated > Plants > Roots > Rhizosphere | place: USA: Nebraska...
ATTTCCATGGCGAAAACGTGGGTCAATTCCGCGGAGCGGATCGGGGCCGACCTGCATCTGGAGCTGGCCGGGACCGGCGGGCGGCGGGCCGCGCTCATCGCCGCGCTGCGGGAGGCCGTGCGCGGTGGGCGGCTCGCTCCCGGCACCCGGCTGCCGCCGTACCGCTCTCTCGCCGCTGATCTGGGCGTCGCCCGCAACACGGTGGCCGACGCGTACGCGGAGCTGGTCGCGGAGGGGTGGCTGACCGCGCGTCAGGGATCGGGGACGCGGGTCGCCGAACGGGCCGAGCCGCTGCGGAACACCGGCCGGACCGCCGTGAGCGAGGGGACGAACCCGAAGCCCCGCCCGAGGACCCCTCCGCGCCACGATCTCCGTCAGGGCACGCCGGACGCCTCCGCCTTCCCCCGCGCGGCCTGGCTGACCTCCTACCGCCGGGCCCTCCAGCAGGCGCCCAACGAGGTGTTCGGGCCCGGGGATCCCGCCGGACGGGTCGAGTTGCGGGAGGCGCTCGCGGAGTACCTGGCACGCGCGCGTGGGGTGCGGACCGAGCCGGGGCGGATCGTGGTCTGCTCCGGGTTCGCGCACGGGCTGCGGTTGCTGTTCGGCGGGGGTGTGCTGCGCGGGCCGCTGGCCGTGGAGGCGTACGGCCTGCCGTTCCACCGGGAGTTGCTCGCGGGCGCCGGCGTACGGACCGTACCGTTGCCGCTCGACCGGCACGGGGCGCGGGTGGACCGGTTGGGGCGGGAGCGGGCCGTGCTGCTCACGCCCGCGCACCAGTTCCCGACCGGCGGGCCGCTGCACGCCGAGCGGCGGGCCGCCGTCGTCGACTGGGCACGCGCGCGTGACGGCGTGGTGCTGGAGGACGACTACGACGGGGAGTTCCGCTACGACCGCAAGCCCGTCGGCGCCCTCCAGGGGCTCGACCCGGAGCGAGTGATCCTGCTGGGCTCGGTCAGCAAGAGCCTGTCGCCCGCCGTGCGGCTGGGGTGGATGGTGCTGCCCGAGCGGTACGTCGGCCCGGTGCTCGCGGCCAAGGGCGAGCGGGAGGCGTGGGCGAGCGTCCTCGACCAGCTGAGCCTCGCCGACTTCGTGGCCGGCGGGGCGTACGACCGTCACGTACGGCGTATGCGGCAGCGCTACCGCAGCCGCCGCGACCGTCTCGTGGCCGCGCTCGCCGAGCACGCGCCGTACATCGGGGTCACCGGTGTCGCGGCCGGTCTGCACGCGGTGCTGCGGCTGCCACCGGGCACCGAACGCTTTGCCGTCGAGGCGGCGGCAGGGCAGGGGGTCGCGCTGGACGGGCTGGCGGGGTTCCTGCATCCCGGGGCGGGGTCGGGGGAGGTGGGCCCGGAGGCCTACGACGGCCTGGTCGTGGGGTATGCGACGCCCTCGGACCATGCGTACGGGGCGGCGTTGGAGGCCTTGTGCCGGGCACTGTCCTCGGCACTGTCCTCGGCACCTGGTCGAACGGCCACCACAGGCGGTGGTGGCCGTTCAGGGGGTGATCCGTCGATCCATCATCGATAAAAGGGAGGTGCGAGAGAGGGAAGGTGATCGAGCTTGTCGGACCAGCACGTCACGACAGCAGGAAGTCGGCCTCCCCCGCTTTGGCGCCCTCGATGAACGCCGTCATCTCGTCGGTGGTGTAGATCAGCGCGGGACCGTCCGGGTCGGTGGACTGGCGGACGGCGATCCGGCCGTCGGCGAGCTTCATGGCCTCCAGGCAGTTGCCGCCGTTGCCGCCGCTCCAGGGCTTGTGCCAGCCCTCGCTGCCCAACTCCCGTGCGGGCATGCCGTTGTAGACGTGTTTGCGCGCCTTGATGCGATCCATTCACAGCTCCTTGCGGAGATCCAGGAGGATCTCCTTCGTGCGTTGTGCCGTAGCGGCCTGCGCCGCCATGCGGTCCATGACCTCGAGGTGGGTCGCCACCTCCGTGCGCGCGTCCAGGTAGACGGCGCCGGTCAGGTACTCGCTGTAGACCATGTCCGGCAGTTCTGACATGGCAAATCGGAACAGCACGAAGGGCCCGAGCGTGCCGGGGTGCGGACCGTTCAGGAACGGCGCGACCTGCAGCGTCACGTTGGGCAGCTTCGTCGCCTCGAGCAGTCTGTCGATCTGGGCACGCATCACCTCCGGGCCGCCGACGGGGCGGCGCAGCGCGGTCTCGTCGAACACCGCCCAGAACCGGGGAGCGTCGGGACGGGTGAGCAGTTCCTGGCGTTGTATGCGCAGGGCGACATGGCGCTCGATGTCCTCCGGCCGGGTCTGGCCGATGGCGCCCGACTGCAGCACCCCGCGCGCGTAGTCCTCGGTCTGCAGCAGACCGGGGAGGAAGTGCGGATCGTAGGAGCGGATGAGGGAGGCGGCGCCCTCCAGGCTTACGTACATGGAGAACCAGCCCGGCAGGATGTCGTGGAACCGCTGCCACCAGCCGGGCTTGTTCGCCTCCTCGGCCAGCCGTACGAAGGTGTCGGCCTCCTCGTCGGAGACGCCGTAGGACTTCAACAGCAGTTGCAGGTAGGGGATTTTGAGGGCGACCTCGGCCATCTCCATACGGCGGACGGTGGCGGGGGCGACGCGCAGGACCCTGGCGGCCTCCTCGCGCTTGAGGCCCGCGCGTTCCCGCAGGTCCAGCAGGCGCCGACCGAGGACGACCTGACCGACCGTCGGCGCGGACCGCGGCTCGCTCACCCTCCACCTCCCACTGAACCGTCCGTGACACGGAGAATCCCGAATGCATGCTGACAGCCATACGGCGCCATTCGAAGACCTATTCGAAGATCTGTACGGTTCCGTACCGGATCTGCGCTGATCTCAACTGGCGCCGCTCGACATGCTGTTGCGAGCAGTGTGCCATGGCCATCCACAACGTCACACCGCACTCTGCAATTTTCAGAGTGACACTTGCCAAGTGTTCACGCCGGGGCGATAGTGGCAAGCGTGATTCCGTCCGCGCCCTTAGGAACAGACGCCGCCGCAGGCCGCCCCCAGGGCCACGGTGCCGCCGCGGGAGCAGGCCCCGTCGGGGCCGCTGCCGAGCGCCGGTTCCGGTTCGAGCTGGCCGCACATCCGGGCTCTCCCGCGCAGGCCAGACGCCTGACGCGGGCTCGGCTGAACGGCTGGTCGGTGTGCGAGGACATCTGCGACACGGCACTCCTGGTGGTCACCGAGCTGGTCACCAACGCCCTCGTCCACACCGGGAGCAGCCTCATAGTCTGCGACCTGCACGACGGCGCGGGCCTGGTGCGGATAGCCGTGCGTGACGAGGGATGTGCGCCGGGTGCGCCCCACCCGTCGCGGGCTCGGCCCGAGGAGGAGCACGGGAGGGGGTTGCTCCTCATCGACGCCCTCTGTCACGCCTGGGGTGCCCATGAACACGGCCCCGGACTGCTGGTCTGGGCGGAGCTGCCACGCCAGGCGGACGAGCCCCGGCACGTCTGCGGGCCCTGCACGATCGGACTCCCGGCACCGTCGGCCCCGGTACCCGCGAGGGCGGACGCGCCGCGCAACGTCCTGGGCTGGGGGCCCCGTAACGACCTGGGGTGGGGAGCCCGTCCCAAGCCCGGACCGGCCGACGGCCCGGGGGACGACGACGAGGCGGACGGACAGCACGGGAGGCGCGGCACGGGGGCCGCGGGACTCTCGCCTGCCCAGCCGGCCCCGGACAGGGGGCGGGGGTGAGGGCCGCGTCCGGCGGCCAGGTCATGAACCTGGACACGTTGGTCCGCCTCAAGCGCGGGCTGCACGGTGCGGGCAGGCCCCGGAGGCTGGCCGTCCCCGAGGGGATGACGGCACCGCTGGGCATCGACGCGGTGACGGTACCCGCCCGCTTCGGCCCGCTGGTCATGCCCAGACTGCCACGTGTGGGGTGCGTCTACGCCGATGCGGCGCACTGGTGGTGGCTCGTCCCGTCCGACTCCGACTACGCGCTCGAGTGGCCGGCCCCCGCCCAGTACGCCGCCGGGGCGATTGTTCCGGACGCCCCGGCGGTCCCCGGCCTGATCCACAAGCCGGACGGCACCCTCCCGTACACCCCGCCGATCCCGCTCTACCTGGCCCTGTGCCGGGTGACGGGCACGACACCGACGTGGTCGCGACCGGTCGTCGCATAGTCGTACGACCATGATGGTTGCGTAACCATCAGGACCATCAGGACCATCGGGGTACGGCGGGGTGCCGCCCGGCACCACCGGGCCCACGGCGGTCCGCACGGCCTCCCGGAACGGCGCGCACAGGGCGTACGCCCGCGCGCTCGCCCCACTTCCCGCCTGCGCCCTGCCTGCCGTGGACGCGTCCCGCGATAGTGACTCTCCATGGCGAGGAGGACCCGGGGGGCAGGGTGGGGAAATCAGGGGGCCGGCCGGGCGCGGGCGAACCCGGACGGAAGTGGGGCCTGGGGCGGCTGAAAAGGGGGCGGCAGCCGGGCGAGCGGGTGGAGGTGTCCGAGTCGGAGCGGCTGCTCTTCGGGGGGCCGCTGCGCTATGACATGGGGTGGAACCAGCACACGGACGCGTTCCTGGAGCTGAGTTTCCGGGCCATGGTGACGCGGTTGCCGGCCCTGCTGGGGGCGAGCTGCCGGCTGGCCTGGCAGGCGGACCGGCGGGCGGCGCGGATCGTGCTGGCCGCCGAGGTGGGCCGGGGTGTGGCGCAGGCGGTGGGTCTGCTCGCCATGAACAGCGTGCTGGGCCGGCTGATCGGCGGCGGCGCGATCGGCGACCGGCTGCGCGGCGCCGTACCGGTGCTGGCGGCGCTGGCCGTCGTGGCGCTGGTCGGGGCCCTGCTGCGGGCCGCGTCGACGTATGCGACCGGGCGCCTGGAACCCAAGGTCGAGCGGGTGGCCACCGAGCTGTATCTGGAGCGGGCGGCGGCCGTGGAGCTGGCCGCGATCGAGGACCACGCCTTCCACAAGCTGCTGGACACCGCGCAGTACGGCGCCGGATCGGCGCGGCGGATGATCTCGTACGCCACCCGGGTGGTGAGCGCGCTGATCTCGCTGGTCGCGGCGGCGAGCGTGCTGACCGTGCTGCACCCGCTGCTGCTGCCGCTCCTGGCGACGATGACACTCCCGACCGCGTGGGGCGCGCTGACGAACGCTCGACGGCACTACGAGTCCTGGCACACCTGGGTGCAGCACGTACGCGCCAGCCACCTCCTCAGCAGTCTGCTGACCGAGCCGGACGCGGCGCCCGAGATCCGGGTGCACGGCGTCGGCCCCTTTCTGCTGCGGCACTACCACGCCATGGCGGAGACCGCCGAGACCGAGCAGGCGCGGCTGGCCCGGCTGGCGGCACGCACCGGGGTGATCGCGTCGGCGTGGACGGGGATCGCGACCGTGGCGACGTACGCGACGCTCGCCGGGCTGCTGCTGGCCGGCGCGATGGCCCTGTCGGTGGCGGGTACGGCGGTGATCGCGATCCGGACGGGCTCCTCGAGCCTGGACAACCTGGTCGTGGCGGTCAATTCGCTGCACGAGGACGCCCTGTTCGTGGGCGATCTGCAGCGGCTGTACGTGGAGGCGGCCGAGCGGGCGATCCCGGTCGGCGGCGACCCCCTGCCCGAGGAGCCGAGGGAGATCCGCTTCGAGCACGTCTCCTTCAGCTATCCGGGTGAGTCGACGCACCCCGCCCTCGACGACGTCTCCCTGACGGTCCCTCTCGGCCGGATCGTGGCGCTGGTGGGCGAGAACGGCTCCGGCAAGACGACGCTGGTCAAGCTGCTGGCGGGCCTGTACAAACCGGACAGCGGCCGCATCCTGTGGGACGACGTGGACGCGGCGACCGCCGACCGGCACCAACTGGCGGAACGGGTCGCGATGGTGGCGCAGGACTTCAAGCGGTGGCCGTTCACGGCCCGGGTCAATGTGGCGATCGGCCGCTCCTCCGCGCCGCTCACCGAGGAGCGCATGGGCGGCTCGCTCGCCGAGGCCGGGGCCGAGGACGTGGTGGCCGATCTGCCGCGCGGCCTGGACACCCTGCTGGCCCGCCAGTTCAGCGGCGGGCACGAGCTGTCGGGTGGCCAGTGGCAGCGGCTCGGCATCGCGCGGGCGGCCTATCGGCGCGGCCGGATCCTGGTGGTGGACGAGCCGACGGCGGCGCTGGACGCACGGGCCGAGCTGGAGGTCTTCGAGAAGATCCGCGCCCTGGCCTCGGCCGGGCAGACGGTCATCCTCATCACCCACCGGCTGGCGTCAGTGCGCCACGCGGACCTCGTCCACGTCCTCGACCAGGGCCGGCTAGCGGAGACCGGCACCCCGGACGAGCTGCTGGCCAGGGGCGGTATCTACGCGGAGCTGTACTCGCTCCAGGCGGAACAGTTCACGGCGCCGGTACCCGCCCCTGAGGCGGGCTGACGTCACCCTCAGGCGACCGCGTCCGCGGCCGTGTCGCTGCGGACGATCACCAGGAACATGTCCGTCGCGAGGTCCATGACGACCTCGGCGGGCAGTCCCTCCTGCCGTCGCGCGTGCGCGAACTCCTCCGCCGGCCACGAGCCTCGCGGCCCACCTGCGGGAAAGCGTTCGAGCACGGTTCGCCCGTTCACCATCTCGCACCTCCAGAAAGCGTTGTGCTTGTAGGAGTTAACGCCTTCGGGAGCCGGAAAGCCTCGCTCAGTTGCGGGACTGAGACGTAGTTGACACTCGTCCACTGCGGAGCGTGAGATTCTCGTAACCGTACGATCATTTTCTTTACGGAATGTGTCAGCCTGCGCACTGTCCGTACGTCACCGGGAGGGCGAGCAGGCCCCGGGCGCGCAGGGAGTGGCGCCACCGCAGGTTCTCGTCCGCCGGCGCGAGGGCCGGGAACCGCTCCAGCAGGGCCGCTACGGCGATCTCGGTCTCGGCGCGGGCGAGGGGCGCGCCGAGGCAGTAGTGGATGCCGTGACCGAGGGTGAGATGGCCGGAGGCGTCGCGGCCGAGGTCGAGGCGGTCGGGGTCCGGGAAGCGGGAGGGATCGCGGTTGGCGGCGGCCAGGGAGACCCAGACGGTCTCGCCGGCGGGGACGGTGACACCGCTGATGGTGACGTCCTCGACCGGGAAGCGCCGGAGGGCGAACAGGGCGGGGCTCTCGTATCGGGCGAACTCCTCCACGGCGGCCGGGAGTCGGGACGGGTCCCGGCGCAGGGCGGCGAGCTGTTCGGGGTGCTGGAGCAGGGCGAGCACCGCGTTGCCGATGAGCTGGACCGAGTTCTCGTAGCCGGCGAAGAGGATGAGGAAGGTCATCGACATCAGCTCGTCCTCGCTGAGCCGGTCGCCCTCCTCACGCACGGCGATCATGTCGGAGAGCAGGTCGTCGGCGGGGCTCCTGCGCTTGTCCGCGAGGAGCCGGGTGAAGTAGCCGAACATGGCCACCACCGCTTCCCTGGCCGCCTCGGGCCCCGCGGCCGGGTCCGGTGCGATGAGGGTGTCGGTCCAGATCCGGAAGTCCAGCCGGTGCTCCTCCGGGATGCCGAGCAGGTCGCAGATGACGGTGATGGGCAGGGGCGCCGCGTAGGAGGCGACCAGGTCGGTGGTGCCGTGCGGGCCGAGAGCGTCGAGCAGGCCGTCGGCGGTACGGCGGATCGGCGTGCGCAGTTGCTGGATCCGGCGCGGGGTGAAGGCGCGGCCGACCAGGCGCCGGATACGGGTGTGGTCCGGCGGGTCCATGTTGAGCAGGTTGGCCTCCAGCGCGGCCGGCAGCTGGAAGCCCTTGTAGGTGCCGGCGGTGGCATGCCGCTTGTCCAGCGACAGCCGGGGGTCGGCGAGCGCCGCCCGCACGTCGTCGTACCGGGTGACGAGCCAGGCGGGCGTGCCGTCGGGGCCGGTGATGCGGTGCACGGGTGCGCTGTCGCGCAGGCGCCGGTAGACGTCGTAGGGGTGGTCGAGGAGGCCGTCGGCGGGGTCCATGAGGCCACCCTAGGAGATCAGGGACCGGCCGATCGGGTTACGCCCTGGGCGAGTTGGCCGACCACGTCGAGAACTCCCCGACCGAAGGCGGTGGGTGCGACGAGAATCCCGAAGACGAGCACGAGGACCGCGAGCAGCACCGCCACGTCAATCGTCAGCGGTGCAGGCATCCGCTCCCCCAACTCCCGTACCACCGCCGGGACATCGAGGGTGACCAGCTTACGGTCCCGCGTGAGGACCCGCCCCCAACGGGAGTGCCGGGCACCGGTCCCCCACCCCCCACCTGCCCTCCGTCGGCCCGGACCCGAGGGACCGGGCCGGGCCTAGGGGCGGGGCGCCCGTTCTCCGCGGTCGGCCTGGTCCGCCGTCGCCGGACGGGCGTCAGTCGCCGAAGCGGTGGTGCAGCCGGGCGAGGAGGAGGTTGGGGTCCTTCATGGTGAAGTACGCGGCGCTGGGCACGTAGACGTTCCGGTCGCGTACGACGACGGAGGTCGGGTTGGACAGCCCGTCGTCCGCGGTGAGTACGACGGTGTGGCTGCCGTCCGGCCGCACCAGGGCGACCTCGCCGCTGCCGTTCAGAGCGGCGAGCAGGGTGTCGCCGTGGCGTCCCACGAAGCCGAAGTCGTCGATCCCGCCGAGCCCGGTCGCCCGGGTCTCGATCGGGCCCGCGGAGCCGTCCTCGCGCACGGGGATGCGCAGCAGCGTCCCTTGGTCGGTGTTGGAGACCCAGACGTCGCCGTGGTGCACCTTGATGCCGTTGACACCGAAGCCGGAGCCGGAGGGCACCGGGTCGAGAGCCGTTCCGCCGGCCCAGGCGAGCGGCTTCCCGCCGTCCTGCGGGACCCGCCAGACGGTGCCGAGCACCGAGTCGGCCGTGTAGAGCACGCCATGGCGCTCGTCGAGGGCGAGGCCGTTGGGCAGCCCGTCGGCGGGCAGCTTCGCGATCTGGCGGGGCCGGTCGCCGGGGGCGATGCGCCAGATACCGGTCTTGCTGGTGCCGGTGGCGTAGGCGACGTAGAGCGTGCCGTCGTGGGCGCGGGCGAGGCCGAGGACGATGGCGCTGTGCACGAGGGGGGTGTCGGGGTGTGCCTCGGCGGGCAGGGTCGCGAGGATCCGGGTCCGTCCGTGCAGCGTCACGTTGGCGACCTGGCGGGCCTGGGCGAAGGTGAGGTCGGCGGAACCGTCGGGTTCCAGAGCGATGTTCTCCGGTGTCTGCCCGGCGGCCAGGTCGAAGTGGGCGACGATGTGGGGCCGGGACAGGGCGGGTCCGTCGCCGGGTGCGGGGGCCGCGGCGAGTGCGCCGAGGGCGACGGCGGCCGTGGCGAGGTGGGCAAGATACGGGAGTCTTGGCATGGACGTCTCCTCGGGCGGGGGCGCAGGACGCCGGGTGCGGCGCCAGACGCAGCCTGTGGTGTGGGGGTCGGCGGGGATGACCGTCGTGGCCGCGCGTTCGCCCGACCGGCCGACCTTCTGTGGGCCGGTTGTCCCAGGGGGCGGTCCGCAGTGATCTCCCCCTCCGTCCGGTCGAACGTGAAGTCGCATGTACGACGTCGAACGGATGTGGGACTCGGATCCGGTCGCCGCCTCCTGGTTCACCCGCGTGTCCAGCAGCGTCTCGCCGGTCGCGCAATCCGCCACGGAGTCACGCGTCCAGGTGGGCGCGAATGAGCGTGTCGAGTCGCCGCCATGCCGGGGACGAGGCGTTGACCGTGCCCTGGACGAGGGCGGGGATCTCGGAGTCCGCATCCAGCTCAGGCAGTTCGTCCGGTCCGTGGCGTTCCCGGGTCGCCTCGACGATCCGGCGGGCGAGGCCGTCGAGGCGGGGATCATCGGCGCGGAGGTCATGGGCGTGGTCGTAGTCGAGGAAGAGCTGCCGCAGCGCCGGGTCGGCGAGGATCTCGGCCTGGTCGTGGAACAGTGTGATCGCATGGTCTGGGTGGGTGGCGAACACAAGGATCCACAGGTCGCGTTGCAGGTCGACCCACCGAGGCGTGAAGCCCCAGCGGGCCAGCTGCTCCACATGGGCACCGACCTCCGTGGGCAGCGGCGCCAGATGCCCGGCGGCGAGCTGACGCAGACGGCCCCTGCGTTGCCCGCATCCCACGGATGCGGTCGGTGAGCTCGTCGCCGATCTCGCGGAGCGCCTGCTGGAACTCCTGGTCGGTCGCTGATCTCAGCTGCCGGATTCGGGCCAGGGGGACACCGGCTTCGGCCAGCGTCCGGATCTTGATCAGCTCGATGGCGTCGTTCGCGCCGTACCGCCGGTAACCGGACGCATCGCGATCGGGCTCCGGGAGAAGTCCCTTGTCGTGATACACGCGGATGGTCTTGATCGACACTCCGACGTACCCGGCCAGTTGCCCGATGGTGATCACGTGGCCATCGTCCCACTTGACCCGTCCCTTGGGGCAGGGTCGCAGCATGGCGTCATGGCGAACATGAATATCGATCGGCGGACCCTGCGCGAGCTGGCGGATGAGGGCAACGAGACCGCCATGGACCGCCTGGCCGACCTCGCCGACTCAGCCGGTGACCTCGGAGAACTGAGCGAGCTGTTGGATGAGGGATCCATGCACGCCGGGTTCCTCCTCACTCGACGAGCGGCCGCAGCCGGCGACCTGCGCGAGTTGCAACGGATCTCCGACGCCGGGTACGACGAGGCCGGCAACGAGCTGAACCGGCTGCTCAAGGCACCGGCAGACGGGCACCAGGATTGAGCATCCGACTGGGCTGTGGCTGTACTCCAGGGCCTTCACCTCCTGACCCGGCAATCTCGCCGGTGCGGTGCCAGTGGTGGCGGTGGTGGCAGTGGTGGCGAAGGAGCGGCGGCGGCTGCGGTAGGGACCGCGCTAAACGGCGAGGGGCAACTCGGGCAGTCGTAGACCTGTCTGCGCTCGCTCCTTCTCCAACTCCCCCAGCAGCTCGGCGATCTGCTGCCGGTCCCCCGGCAGGATCCGGCCCGAGTCGTCGAGGTGCACCGCGCACGCGGTCGTGGCGTCGACCAGCCGTTCCAGTGTGCCGACGACGTCGTCCGCCCCCTCCGAGTGCCGGGCGAGCGGCGGGAGTTCGGCGGCGGCGAGGGCGACGGCGGTTCGGGCCTCGGCGAGCGTCCGGTAGGCCTCCCGCCTCAGGGCCCAGCGGGCGGCCCGCGAGTGCCCGGTGTCGAGGCCGGAATCCGCGTCACCGGCGACGCTTCCGGTCCGGGACTCTCGCAGTACGTGTGCGAGGTAGGCGTGCGCGGCGGCGCCCGCGGCCGCCACCCGGGCCCGTACTCCCCCGCCCCGCTGCCCCGGCATCGGGAGATGTCCGACGACGATGACGATGGCGCAGGCCAGCAGGGTCTCGCCGATCCGTCCGGCGGAGGCCTGTGCCTCCCCGCCGACCATCACCAGCGCCAGCACGAGCACGGTCACGACGGCGGTCTGCGCGGCGAAGTGGCGAGTGGAGACGGGTATCAGCGCGCCGCTCACGGCCACCAGCGCGATCAGCCCCTCGGGCCGGGGCAGGAAGGCCGCGAACCCGGCGAACAGCAGCGCCCCGAGAACGGTCCCGGCGGCCCGGCAGACCACCCGGGAGACGAGTGGCCCGAGGTCGGGCTTGACGAGGAAGACGGCGGTGGCCGGCAGCCAGTACCAGTGCTCGTGCTGTCCGTACCAACGGGCGTGGTGCAGGGCCTGCGCCACGCCCACGCCGGCCCCGAAGCACAGGGCGACCCGCAGCCCGTACTCTCGCCCGCCGGCCCCGAAGGCCCGGTGGAGCAGACTCCTGACGGTCGTCCTACGGGTGTGCAGATCACCGCCCTTGCCCCCGTCGAAGGCGTCGGCGGCCTGCAACAGGGCGTCGTCGAGCGCCCGCAGCGCGGGGCCCGAGCGATGCGGCGCGGGCAACGGCCCGGTGTGCGTGTTCTCCCGTACGGCGGTGGCGAGCCGCCGTGGCCCCTGCGACGTCCGCCCGCCGACGGCCTCCCCGACCCACGCCAGCGCGGTGGCCGCCTCCGCGAGCGGCAGCGCGGCGGCGTACTGCGCGTGCAGCCGCCGCTCGGCGGACGAAGAGGCGTATCGCCGCAGCCGGGGCCCGGCGAGGGCGTCCTGTGCGTGGTCGAGCGCGGCCGTCAGGGCGGCGCGCCGGGAGGTCGCGTCCTCGGACCCGACCGCGTCGAGCAGGTCACCGATGGCGTCGTACACGGCCGCTACGGCGTCCCGCTCCCCGTCGAACCGGAAGTCACCGGCGATGGCGCCCGGGGTGGGCAGCACCAGCCGCAGCCCGAGCAACCACCCGGCGCCGCCGAGGTACGCGAGGGCACGCAGCCACCCCGCCTCCGCCACCGGCATCCCGGCTCCGATCGCGGACGCGACGAGCACCTGCGTGCCGGCGGCGGAGGCGACGGGCCCGATCGCGCTGACACCGCCGGCGGCCAGGCCGACGCCGGTCAGAACCAGCGTGAGCACCACGGCTCCGACATGCGCCCCCGCGTACATGCCCAGCGACAAGCCGACCGCCCCGGCGAGCGCGGGCACCCCGAGCCGCTTCACGGCCGCCCGCCGGCTCCCCGGCCGGTCGTTGATCCCGGCGAGCATCGCGGCGATGGCGGCCACCACACCGAGGGAGGTGCGGTCGAGCAGGACGGCGGTCAGGAGAAGCGGCCCGGCGGACAGGGCCCCCCGGGTGACGGCGCTCCAGGGCACGGGACCGCGCTGGGCGCGCAGCGCGTGGGCGAGCCACGGGGGCAGGACTGGGGCGCGGCGGGACACCAACAGTGAGCTCCTGTCGTCTCGTCGAGGGCGGGGGTGAGCCTTCGGGCGACGGCGGCCGGGCTTGGGTGTGTCCCCACGGTAGGTCGGTGTCCTGCAGCGTATGGGGCGCTCGCATTACCGGGGCGTGACGATACGTGGAAACAGCATGTTCTTTATGAACGCAACCCGCGCACCGCTTCGTCGAACAGCACCTGAGCACACTCGATGGCCTGCTCCAGAGCGCCGGGGTCCTTTCCGTCCGCTCGGGCGGCCATGGCTGCGAGAACATCGTCCACGGTCCTCAGACCGGCCCGCTCCAGCAACCGCTTCTCGTTCGTCACCCACTCCCCCCGCGCGGCCAGCACCGCGTGCGCCGTCTGTACGGCGGCCGTGGCGACGGCTCCCGCCACCTCTGTGAGGCGGCCGGCGGGGGCGTGGTTGGCCTTTGCGTAGGCGAGGGTCGCCCGGGCGGTGGCGGACCAACGTTCGCCGGCGGTGCGGCGGAGCTTGCGCGGATACGAGGACGGTCTCGGCATGCGGCCCCGCAGCACCCGGTTGACCGCCAACTCCGCGACACTCGGTGTCGGTGTCGGTGTCGGTGGCGGGTCGGTGGGTGGTCCAGGTCTACGGCGGCCTCGACCAGCGTGCCGGGCCGTGCGGCGCGCAGCCGTTTGCGGGCCGAGGTGCGGAACGCCTGGAGGGCGGCCCTGGCGGTGGTCTCGTACGGACCTCGTGGGCGCGCGTTCAGCGCGCGCGGGTAGGTGTACGCGGCGAAGCTCCGCCGCTCGGGGGCCGGTGCGGGTCGGCGGCCGGTACGTCCCGCGCGGGCCAACTCCTGTCGGGAGTAGCGGAGTTCGACGAGGACATGGGAGGTGCAGGGGCCCGGCAGGCCGTACGGCCAGCGGGCGGGACCCGTGCGGTGCCGGTTGGGGACGTGATGGGCGGTGCGTGACATGACTGGCCTCCCTGACCCGGCCCGCGGAACGAAGAGCCTGACAGCCCCGGAGCGCGGCTGTCGAAGGGTTTGTCAGTGGCACGCGTTATCAATGAAACCGTCACTCAGCGTGAGCGTAACGACGGGGGTCACGATGACGTCTTGCGACCGGGAGCGGGGAGAACACGAGCGGGAGGTGTGCCGGACGCATGTCTCGGCGGCGCGGCTGCGCGCCCGTGGCTGGACGGCGGGGCTGGTCCGGCGGCTGCTCGGCGAGCCCGACGCGCTGCTCGCCGCGGACCCGCGCCGACCAGCGCCACAGGTCCGCCTCTACGCCGTCGAGCGCGTCGAAGCCGCCGAGCGGAGCCGGGAGTTCAGAGCCGCGAGGGCCGCCACCGCGCGACGGCCCGCTGCGGTGCGGGCCGGCACGGTGCGCGCCGCTTTCCAGCGCAGACGGCGGGAGGCGTCGGCGCGGCTCACCACACAACCGGCCGACGTACCGAGGACCGCCGGGCCCGAACTCCACGCCACGCTCGAAGGAGAACAAGGCGCGCGAGGAAATTGGGGTGCGGACACGGACGACGGGGCGGACCATCGGTGGGTTACCGACCGCCTGCCTGCCTTCCCTCACCTCGCCTCACCTCGCCTCTCCTCCCCTCGCACCTCTCCTCACCTCACCTCTCCTCGCAAGGAGCCGCCCAAGTGATCCGCCGCGTCACCTCTCCCGCCCTCTTCCCGCCACCCCGCTACTCCCACGCCTCCGTCGTCGAGGCCGGCACCAAGCTCGCGTTTCTCGCCGGTTCCGTGCCGCTCGACGCCGAGGGGAAGCTGGTGGGCCCCGGGGACCCCGTGCGACAGGCCGAGCGGGTGCTGCTGAATCTGGAGGAGCAACTGCGTGCCGTCGGCAGCGACTTGGCGCATGTCGTGGCCACCGATGTGTATGTCGTGAGCGGCGACACCGCGGACCTGTCCGCCGTCTGGGACGTGGTCGAGGCGTCCGGGCTCAGTGCGGGCCCGCACTCGTCGACGCTCATCGGTGTGGCGTGTCTCGGTTACGCCGGGCAGTTGGTGGAGATCACGGCCACCGCGGTCGTTCCGGAAGAGGTGTCGGCGTGACCACCGCCCCTGCCGGAGTCGTCCTGCGGCGGGCAGGTGCCGCCGATGCCCTCGCCGCCGCCGACGTCTGGCTGCGCTCGTTCGCCGCCGCCCTGCCGACCGTCGTCAGCCCGCGCTCCGGCGACGACGTGCGGGGGTACTTCCGGGATGTGGTGGTGCCGTTGCGGGAGACATGGGTGGCGGATGCCGGGGGCGACGGCGGGATCGTGGGGGTGATGGTGCTGCACGAGGAGGAGCTCTCCCAGCTCTATCTCGATCCCGACTGGCGTGGCCGAGGGATCGGCGACCGGTTCGTCCGGCTGGCCAAGGAGCGCAGTCCGCAGGGGCTGGACCTGTGGACCTTCCAGGTCAACAAGCCCGCCCACCGGTTCTACGAGCGCCACGGCTTCGTCGCCGTCGAGTACACGGACGGCAGCGGGAACGAGGAACGGGAGCCGGATGTGCGGTACGTCTGGAGACCGTGAACCGGCGCCCCGAGCACACCACGGCCGCAAGTCGTCGGTCGCCCATCGCCCGCGGCCCCTACCCCTCGCGGCGCCGGAACGCCCAGTCCGCCGCCCGCGCGGCGAGTGCCACCAGGTCCGGGTCCGCCGTGTCCCCCTCCAGGTGTCGGTACTCCGTCGCCGTGAGGATCACGATCCGTTCCGGCAGGCCCAGGTGGCCGTAGAAGCCGGTGTCCAGGATGTCGGCGGCCGCCTCGCCCGCCGGGACTCCGGCCGCGTGCCGGGTGTGGATCAGCGCTTCGAGCTGCCGTAGATAGGCGATCTGGTCCCGGACGTCCTGCGGGTCCATCACCGGCCCGTGCCCGGGGACGACGATCTCCGGGTCCAGGGCGAGGATCGTCTCGCAGGCCGCGGTGACACGGGCCAGCGGGCCGTTCCAGTGGAGGGGGTGGTCGTCGGCGAAGAGGACGTCGCCGGCGCAGACGACCCGCTGGGCGGGAAGGTGGACGATCAGGTCGCCGGCCGAGTGGGCGGGGCCCACCTCGATCAGCTCGGCCTCGATGTCGCCGACGAGGAGGTCGTGGCGGCCGGAGAAGGTGACCGTGGGAGGCACGGCCTCGGCGCCCTCGTACGAGTAGCGGCCGAAGTGTTCGCGGGCGTACCAGCCCAGCGGCTGGTCGGCCGGCGTCTGGGTGGTGAGGAAGTGCATCTGCTGCGGCGACGGCTCGTGGCACAGGTGTTCGGCGCCGGCCTTGGTGGCGATGATCTCGGCGCCGGGGAAACAGGCGTTGCCGAAGGTGTGGTCGCCGTTGACGTGGGTGTTGACGATCGTCCCCACCCCCGCGGCCCGGGCCGGCAGGACCGGGCGGGCGGCGGCGATCAGCGCCTCGGTCATCGGCCGGTCGTAGGGCGTGTCGACCAGGGCCGCCCGCTCACCGGAGGTGATCAGCAGGCAGTTGGCGAAACCCCAGGTGCCGGTGTGCGCGGGAGCCCACAGATGCAGCCCCTCGGCAACAGGGGTGAGTCCGTCGGGAAGGTTCATGCCGATCATTGTGCTGACACACCCGCGGCTGCTCACGCGCGGGAGCGGGTCGTGGCGGTGCGGCGCAGCCCGCCGCGTACGCCGCGTGCACTCACCGACCCTCACCGGCGGACAGCAACCCCGAGGGCGGCGGGCTCGCCGCACCGCCACGACCCCGACCCACGACGCACCTCAGGGGCGCGGGGAACTGCGCGAGCAACCACAAACCCACCCGAACAGCACCACCACCCGCAACCCACCACTCACCACTCACCACTCACCACCCAGCACCCAGCACCCAGCACCCAGCACCCACCACCCACCACCCAGGATCAAGAGATCCCCCCGACCCCCCAAACCCTCCCCTTCGGCACCGGGGCCGCAAAACTCCCCACCCGGCTGGTGGTCAGCCCAAGCGACACCAGCGACTCCGCCAACTTCACCGCCGCCCCCACTCCGTCCACCACCGGCATCCCCAGCTTCTCCGCCACCACCCGCTGCAATCCCGTCATCCCGGCGCACCCGAGCACCAGTACCTCGGCCCCGGCCTCCCGCGCCCGCTCGGCCGCCGACAGGAAGGCCGCTTCCGTGCGGTCCGGGTCGCCCAGGTCCAGGACGCCGAGCCCCGTGCCGACGACCGCGGCGCAGTTGCGGCCGACCCCCGCCAGCTCCAGGCTGTCCTCGATCTGGCCGCACGACCGTTCCAGGGTGGTGACGACGCCGTACCGCCGCCCGAGCAGACAGGCGAGATGGGCCGCGGCCTCCGTGATGTCGACCACCGGGACGTCCACCAACTCCCGTACGCCTTCGCGCCCGTGCTCCCCGAAGCCGGCCATGACCACGGCGTCGTAGGCCGGGCCGTCGTACGTCCGCAACAGGTCGATGACGGCGGCGGCCGAGAGATAGCTGTCGAGCCAGCCCTCCGCCGACTCCGGTCCCCAGGCGGGGGTGAGGCCGAGCACGGTGGTGCCCGGGCCTGCGGCGGCCCGGGCACCTCGTACGATCTCCTCGGTCATCTCCTGCGTGGTGTTGCAGTTGGTGACGACGATCCGCACGTCCGTCAGACCTCCACCGGAGCGGGAGCGGTGCGCTCGGAGCGGCAGATGACCAGGTAGAGGCCGGC
>Ga0182008_10001284_pt1 | contig 17239 bp, 15 predicted proteins | sample Sormic07211129_1_FD_120482 | JGI IMG/M metagenome (GOLD analysis project Ga0182008, IMG submission 120482) | Rhizosphere microbial communities from Sorghum bicolor, Mead, Nebraska, USA - 072115-129_1 metaG | ecosystem: Host-associated > Plants > Roots > Rhizosphere | place: USA: Nebraska...
GATGTGCACTTGTAGGGATTCGAACCCCAAACCTTCTCATCCGTAGTGAGATGCTCTATCCAATTGAGCTACAAATGCATTTCCGTTTCGTTAACGGATTGCAAAAGTAATGTTTGAAATTGAAAAACAAAACTTTTTATGAAAAAAAATTAAATAAAACAAGGAAAATAAAGCTAATTCAATATAAATCAAGCAGATCAATTCACACGATTAATTACTTCCATATACTAACCTGTTGTACTCTTTCCTCAAGCTGGGATGCCAAAGAATCTATTCTCGATTTCAAAATCAATTTACGTCCTTCAATGGTCTTCGTAAATACAAACTCACATGGTCCAACCAGCTTTGTCCATTGCTGAGCAAAAAAAGTAACCAATGTTTTATTTCTGCCAATAAGCTCCGGAACTGCATGATAATCCTTCTGTTTTACAAAAGACAAAAAAACACTCTTCCTGATGATGATATACCTTGGATTATTAACTGGCCTGACCATCTCCGTCAGTGTATTAATAAAAGTTGACCGTTCAAAATTAGTCCCGCCCTCTAAATGGCAATATACGGTCCCAAGGTGATCCTGAGAGGATACCACTTTCAAAGCCGAAATATTTGACCGAACCACTCCCATATGGATTAGTGTATTTAACAAGGCCTGAGCAATTTGCTTCATATCCTTAGAAATATCTCTGTATTCAAAATAAAGCGTAAGCATTTTTAGCGTCCTGCGTCCAAATAAAAGAGTGCCAAGTACGACAAAAGCACCTAAGAAAGCATAAAAATCTTGCACAGATCTGATTTCTCTGGAAGCGCGAAAAAGAAATTTAAAAAAGTAATACACAAAACTGAAACCCAGAGTTATAGCAAAATTTGCAATAGTCTTATCCAGGTACATCTTTTTTATAGCCTGATAACCTTTCTTTTGCAGGAAGGGAACCTTAATTTCCTCTACTAAATTTACACCCTTTTGCAATGCATTTGCCCACTGAGCCTTCAATAAATCTCTATTTGCAGCTTCCTTAAAAGTCCGGATATTCTGTTCCTGGGCGGCCAATGGTAACGAAAGATCAGCAGGTAAGTTTAAACGCGCTATTCCATTCTCAATTCCTCCGTCTTTTAAGGTGGAGACCCCTACAAAACTCCGGAATCTTCTCTTCAGAACCTCAACATCTTCTCCGCCAGAAATTGAAGTTCTATCGACACAGGCTAAATGCCATATATGACCGGTCTTATGATCATTTCCTTTTTGCGTACGAATAGCCCTCCCGCGCATTTGGTTTGACAGCACAAAGGACCCAACAAAGCTTGCCAAAATCAGGGAATTAATGGCTTGCGCATCCCAGCCCTCACCCAACAGAGATTTTGTTCCAATCAAAACTTCAATTTCACCCCGTTGAAAAATCCTGGTAACGATTTCAACAACCCTGTTTTTTAATTGTTCCTTCTGTTCGATCAACAAATAATCGTGATCAAAAGGAACCAAAGAAGCTTGTATATCGGTTATTCCCAATTCGGCACCCAATGCTTCAAATACAGCATAAGCAGATTTAGGAAGGATCACCATAGAACCCGTCAAAACACCAACACTTATTCCTGCTGCGTTGTTCCGTCTCAATTTTTCAAAGATGGGCATCACACCAATTTTATTGAGTTCCAGATGATTCTCAGGCGAATTCACATAAAACTCCTTACGGATATAATCTGTTAAAATGACTTGCCTCAAACTATTCCCCAATTGCTGAAATTCAAAGTCAACAATCTGTTTGATCCCATCTAACTTACTTACACTAGAGCTTAGTAAACTGGTGATCTGGTTATTTCCGCGGAGATTAATCTCCCTGCCTTCCAATGCCCCACACCATCTTAATCTATTCTCCAGACTCTTTCTATGATATTCAAATGCTTTAAAAGCTCCATCCTCATTTCGGAAATAAAACTCCAGCAGTATTTCGCACCAGCTGAAATCGAAATCAGGTAAGCTATACTTCTTATTTCCTATAATTTCAAGATAATTGTCCCCAACAGCTTTCCCGTTTGCATTCAAAAAGATCAAACTGGCTGAATAAAATGAAGGATTATTGTAAATCCATTCTAAATTTTCTGTTGGACTTAACCATAATCTATGGCTTTCTATCGCGGCAATTAAAACTTCATCATTACGTATTTCAGAAAAGATTCCTTCTATATCTTTTCTGAATTTCATAATGCCTTCACCTTCCAATGACGTGGGTGAAGTAAAGTACACAAAATCCTGATGCGGGCACAAATCCCCTTCAATAACCAATTCAGGTACGGAGATCTCTACATCAACAGGACCATTAAGTTCCAGATATCTCTCCCACTCCTGTGGAGTTACATCATAAGGAGGTGTTGCAGTTAGCCCCACGATGACAGGGCTTAGGCTCTTTTTCAACTGAGTCAATGTCTGCCACCATTCATTCCTTAAATGATGGGCCTCATCTACCACAATTGTCTTCAGGCCCAGCCTTTTTAAACCAGCAACAATAACTTCCATGTACAGATTAGAAATTGTCTTTCTGTTAGTTTCTGTATCATCGAACTCCTCTTCAAGTTCAATTTCTAAAACTTTCAATCCGTTACAAGCTGCATGAAGCCCCTGATAGGTTACTACCGTCATAAAACCTGGCTTACGAATATCTGTAGATATCCATTCAGGCGACAGATTAGTCTCCAAAAATAATTCGCAAAATCTTTGAATCCATTGATTTTTTATGGCAATAGTTGGCGCAAGAATAAGGGTCGGCTGGTTTAACCTTAATGCCACCTCTAGCCCCAATACAGTCTTTCCTGAACCTGGAGGAGCGATAACATGTAAATGTCCATCAGCTATATACTCCTCAAGACCATCCAGAACCCGCTGCTGATACTTTCTCCATGGATGCTGGAATTTGATGTTTTCCGGGAATACCTGTAAAATTAAACTGCTGCCGATTTCCTGTTCCATAGCTGATTTAAGAAGCTGTAATTAAAGAATATTTTAGCGAACACGCCAAATAAATTTTAAGCACATGGCTATCTTCTTTTAAAATAAAAAAGCGAAACACGTCGTCCAACGTGTCCCGCTTATCTAAATTAACTCTCTCAATTGTATAAACGAACTAGCATAAATAAAGTTTTAGAAAAGTATTATTTTTTATCTATCCCTGCTATTTTGATAAAATACCTTTCAAAATGAAAGACTTTTTAACATCAATCATCACTTTAAAAAAATATAATGTTTGTTTAAATAATATAGGCTATGTTTTTTGTCCAGCCCGCAGAATAAGGCACTTTTTTGGTATGCAGCTTTACAAACAATACGAAAACACCATGGACAAGGAAAAATCACAGCCTTTAAGAAAAACAGATAAAGAAGCATTCAGACTTTTAATCCTATTTGTTTGCCTCATGTGTATCATAACAACACTAGCCTATTTTGTAGACCAGGGAACAATCATATTAAAGTGGCAATAAGATTTGTTTGTTTTACCGCAGTTGCAGTTGAATTATTTTAAATGCATCATCGCAACTGCGGTATTCAAATCGAAATTAAACTTATGAAAGAGCAAATTATACTCTTTATTGCTGTTCGTCAAAAACCAGATTAAATCTTTGGTATATACAATACCAACGCAAACTCCATTTTTACGAACAGGCAAAGCTTCGCTGTCATTATCCAGCAAAACTTCTAACGCATTAATGACCAGCTGTTCCGGGTGCAAAGAAACGGCATCGTCAAATTCAGGAACATAAATTTCCTTCTCATTTATCAAAGACATGATTTTCATTTAGGTGTGTTGTGCAAAATACTTATCAAAAGTACCGCCAGATTAAACACCACAAAAGCAAGAATAGGTAGAAAGGCAAAAACAATAGGTAAAGCAGCAATAATAAGCCTCTAAATGAACTCCGTATTCAGGAACTCCTGCTCAAAACATAAAAACATAAGAGTTTCAAGAGCGAGAATTGTACTATTTCATATCCAGATTTTCTGAAATAAGCAACACAGTGGCGTTGATCAGATATACTCCTCATCATTAACATAAATAGCTTGAAAAAGTTTTGGGTAATCAACGATCAGCCCATAAACATCCACAGAAATATTTGCGCAGAACAGACTATTCAAATTTTCATATCTGTAAATCTCAGCCCCTTTATTGGTATAAATCTGAGTTACACTATGAACAGTCAAATTAAAAGAATCAATATACGCAACTTTGAATTTAGCTACCTTATTTTGAGCCATCCGTTTAATCGGGATTGTATTTGTAAATGGTGTGGCAGAAATGTCAATATCTGTACATCCATCCAGCATTGGCAAATGATTTCCAAGGCCGTCCACCCATTTACCTGTTTCCACTTGTTCCATAAACAGTGTACTACAGGGCGTATTCAATAATCCTAAATGTACCTTTTGCACTACCCAATTCGAATCAAGAAAAATCTTGTAACGCATCTGAAGATCATCGCCATTAATAAGACCACCTGCTACAATTATTTCCTTATGATATTCCAACAGAAAGATTTCCAGCGTATCCTTGCCCTTCCAGATCCTGCAATGTTTTCGAAATACGCTCATAAGGATTTTAAAGCTGAGAGACGGTTAAATGAGATTGCCATTAATCTTGATGTTTAGCTTCATAAACATAAAATCAGACAATTTGTTTCAACAGATCTATTTTGATAAAAACCAGCATATCGATAAAAAAAAGAGGCACGAACCCGTGCCTCTAAGGTAACTTCTTATGGTTTTGGCGTATCGGGAGCCTTCCCGATCAACTCCATAAACTGATCCAGTTTCGGCGTGATGATGATCTGCGTCCGTCTGTTCTTGGCTTTTCCCACCTCATCGTCATTTCCTGCAACAGGATTATACTCTCCTCTTCCACCTGCAGTTAAACGTTTGGGATCTACTCCATAGTTATTCTGCAGAGACTGCACAACAGAAGAGGCTCTAAGGGCGCTTAAATCCCAGTTGTTACGGATATTAACCTGCGAAATGGGCACATTGTCGGTATTACCTTCGATCAGCACATCATAATTCTGGTAATCTTTAATAATCTTGGCAATCTTACTCAACGTTGCTCCCGCTTTATCAGATATCTCGTAACTACCCGATTTATACAGCATATTATCAGAAAGAGAAATATAGACCACACCTTTCAAGACTTTTACATCTACATCACTCATTTCGTCCCTGCTTAAAGACCGGGTCAGGTTATTGGTCAAAACCATGTTGAGGGAATCGCTTGTATTCTTAACATTTACCAGATGCTGTATATATTTATTAGAAGCATTGATCTCATCCACCAGTTTAGAAATGTTCACGTTTCCTTGTTTACTATTGTTTAAGCAATTGTTCAGTGCTTCCTGAAGTGCCGCTACATTAGAACGTTCGGCCGCAATCTGCTCCTCCAGGCTCTTTACCCGAGAACTTGATCCCGAAAGTTCCTGCTGACTGCTTTGATACTTCTGGTTCAGCTCATGATTTTTTTCTTTAAGCTGATTAAAGTTGGACTGTAACTCATTGAATTTTTTATTGCTGACACAGCCTTGAGTCAATACAGCTGCGATAAGTGCAATACAAGGTATTATGGGGAATTTCATAAATTTACATATTGTATTAAAACGCAACAATCAGGGTTCTATTATTGTTTTACCTATTCAGAAAACAATATTTCATCTCATTATACCATCCTGCTCGTTTGAAGAAAGTATTTTCAAAGTGTACAACGTTGTACCTACAGACCATTTAGTTTTCCACTGTACCCTATCACAATTTCTATAAAGACAATACCTTTTTTCCGTATTTATCGTCTATCACAATTTCCATAGGAAAACTATCGGCCGGAATCTGCGTTGGAAACCAGTTCCTGCCAAACTCAGCAAGAATCAGCAAACCCTGGTCATCGCCCAAAACTGTAAATTTTTCATCTCGCGGCTGTTTCGCAAATACAGGTAAGTCATAGGCCGCTATCAATTGATCAGCCAGTTCAGATACCTGATCTGTAGCAACTCCTATCTCACTGATGCATTCTATGGCCTGCGTAGAGAAAGCCTGATCTGATTTGTTACGCAAATCATAACGGGCTATAAACTCAAGTATGTTCCCATTATTATCCAGAAAATAAATCGCTTTTGCATTCCAGTTCCCGAAGTCTGCAATCACTTTATTTTCAGGGAGACTCAATAATTCAACCTTTCCTTTCGCCCATTCAATAGCCTGTTCAAGCTGATTTTGGGGAATATTAAAAGCAAAATGGTAAACAGGTGTTTTTATATCATCATTTTGTACAAAAGTCAGAACCGACCGCCCTGTTTCAATACTGATGCTGTAATCTTCATTGAAGATGGGCTCCAGTTGTAAGACTTCTTTGTAAAAAGAAGCAGTTGCGTTAATATCGTTTGTACTAAGTTTAATTTCCTGAAGCTTCATCTTTCTGTATTTCTACAATGATAAGAAAAATCTCCTCCTATCTGGTAATAGAAGCCAGGAAATGATCTACAGTCTTATTTAGCGTTACAGGTACCGTTCACCTGCAATACCAATAACACTCATTTCCTTTTGCTGCCAGAATTTCAGCTTTCATCAACTCCTGATGTTGTTCTTTTATTTCAGACATAGACTTGAATTTTACAGATAAACAACAGCAATTTAGTGATTTTGGTTTTATTTGTCGATTCCAGAACCTTGTTATAAACAATAAAGCGGTTAAAGCACCAGCCTTAACCGCTCCATGATTTAGTGACCTAAACTACAACAATCTAAAGTTTATGGTGCTCCAGATAATCCTTTACAGTCTGATCCAGCAACCTCGCATTTTCTGGAGTATTTCCGGCAAAACGCTTTAAGATTACACCATTTTTATCAATTAATATTTTCGTGGGAAATACGGCGACACTATATTGATTCAATATCCCCCTTGATCGCTCCGATCTATTGGTATTGCTCAGTACATTGAGCCAGTTCATACCATCTTCTTTAATCGCTGTTGTCCATTTTTTATAGTCTTCCTCGGGTTTACCAGACTCACTGGAAACTCCTAAAATTTCAAAGCCCTTGCTTTTATACTCCTGATACAGCTTTTTAAGGTGCGGATGGCTGGCACGGCATGGGTAACACCAGCTTCCCCAGAAATCCAGCAGAACTAGTTTGCCCTTCAACGACGATAAACTGACCTCTTTACTTTCACTATCCTTTAATGTAAAATCGGGTGCAATTGTCCCTATTGCTGTTCTTTTGGCCTCCTGAATTCGGGTCCAATAAGCCTTACCTTCATCCGAAGCCTTTAAAGAAGGCTCCAACCGGTTAAATAAAGGTTCGATTTCTCCTGGATCCATTAAACTCCGGGTATATTCCATTAACATATCCAATGCAACACCCGATTGTAAATGAGAAAGCATAAAGGCTTTCCTTACCGAGTCAATCCGACTTTCATTGACATACATCTTTTTAGTATAAGCTGCTATTGCAACACTATCCTTTCGCTCGTATGCCTGCCTGCCTTCTTGCTTATACAGCATATCCCCTTGCTTGTAATATGGCTTAAGTATCACCTCAAGCTCCCTGGCATGTGCATCTGCCCCTGAACCTTTAATAAGGCTCTGATCCAGCGTTTTTCTGGAATCTGCGATTATAGTTCCTCTTTCCAGATAGAAAGTGCAGCTATACTCTTTTAAAAAATGCCTTGTATTATAATAGGTTTCTATACTGTCAGGTACCTTTAACTGGAGTATGGCTTTAACAGGATAAAGAATTGTCCCCTTAAAAGAGTAAGCTCCATTCACCATTTGGGTACTGTCTTTGATCTCTTTTCCGTTTTGTTTGAATTTCAGATAGATCATTTGATCAACAGCCATTTTAGTATCAGCAACTTTCCCTTCAATGGAGAAGGACTGAGCGCTCACCATCGGCGCCTCTCCACACAAAGCCAGGAGAAGCAATATCATTCGTTTATATAGTTTCATCATTTTCGATCTGGGTTTAATTCTGAGGCATGTCCGGGTTAAAACCCAAAACGTTAGTTGGAATCTTCAGCACATATTGCTTGCTGTTCGGCTGCAGGGTCATAATCACCTTTCCGTTAGCATCAAAGCGATTTATCGCAGGAATCCTTTTTTCCACATCAAGCCTGCGCATATCTATCCATCTCATTCCATTAGATGCAAGCTCATGTCTTCTTTCCATTAAAATTTGCTGAAGCACCATTTCCGCATCTGACGATTCATAAGGCTGATAAGGCTTTTTGTTACTCATTCGGGAAAGCCTCAATTCATTTAGATGTTTCAGGGCAAGACTAAGGTTACCGCTCCTTGCAGCAGCCTCTGCAATAATGAGTTTCATCTCAGCCACAGAAGTCCCGAAACTTGGTACCGGTCCCTGGGGATAAAACAGGATATCCCCTCTTTTCAGTTTGGTAAAATCAATCGTCTCTACAGGTGCATAATTCAAACTCACATTCACATAATACATTTTCAAACGAAGATCCCCCTCGCTGAAGGTTTTCAGGAAATTGATATCTGAGGCCAGGGTTTGTACGGGAGTTGTTCCGTACCTTGCATAAATTTCCTGTTTACTCGCAATCATTGCCGGCATATCGCCCGGGGCAGCAAAAGTATTCAGGTCCAGCAACCCGTTGGCAGGATCAGCAAGCGCCAGTGCAGCATACTTTGCCGCCTCCGTATAGTCATTCTTCCAGAAATAGGCTCTTGCGAGTACACTATAGGCTGCATTTACAGAACCCCGGAACTTATTCGGATTGTTCCCCTTTACCAGGTCAGGAAGTGCCTCATTGATGTCGCCCAGAATCTGGTTGTACATAAAGTTAACTGTAGCCCTGGCCGGCGTTTTTGTAGTGATATCCGTAGAGCTGACAAATGGGACTGATAAATCCACATCGGCAGTAGCCTTGTTATAAGGCTTTGCATACATATTCACCAGATAGAGGTATTCAAATGCCCGCCCCAGCAAAGCCTCGGCCTTCAGCTTCTTTTTTTCCAGTACCGACCCTGTAGTAGCATTTTCTACCTGGTTGATCACCGCATTGTATACATAAATATTCGTATAAGCCTCTGTCCAGATCACAGGGGGTTTACCTGCATCTGCAGTTAATTGTTCCTGCCACAGATAGGATAAGGCATCAGAACTGTAATCATCCGACTTAATAGCAGGTTTATCACATTCGTCGGTCATTAAATTGAGGTAAGAATTGCCACTTGTGGTTAATCCCCTTCCATTTAAAAGCAGGTCAAAATCGGAAATAGTTTTTAGCATTACCTTTCCCCTTGGCTCTATATCCAGAAACTTCTTGCAGGAAGTACCACAAACCAGGATCAGAAGAAAAGCCAGTATATAGTGTTTATGAAAAATCATGATATGGAATATTAAAAATTGGTGAATAAACCTAAAGTGAATGTTGGCACAAGGTTTCTTCTCATATAAGAACCCGTGACCACACTGTAATTATATTTGTTAAAACCATGGGTATATAAATTTGTACCCTGGGCCTTGAGTTCAAAATTGCTGAACCCAATGCGTTTCAGGAAGGTAGAATTCAGTCTGTAAGAAGCCGTCACATCCCTTAATAACAGATAAGCCGCATTCACCACATAGGTATCAGAGTTATTGTAAACTGAATATATGCGATTACTATCGTAACTATAGGTTCCAGGAAAGCCCATGACATCCGTATTTTTTTCATCACCCGGATTTCGGAAATAATTTTCTGCGCCTTCCATTGGCCGCATAGCACCTGGTGAAGGTCTTGGTATCCTGGTTTTGAACCCGGCATTGAAATCTACCATAAAATAGAGGTAAAAAGGCCCGATATCAAAGCGGTTACTCATACCAAAGGTATAAGCGGGGATACTGTTACCAGAATAATCCAGATCGCGGATCCCCTCATCATTACTGATATAACTAAGCTGTTTTGCATTGTGATTCTGGTCGTAGACAGTTGGAAGGCCAAGTGAATTTAACCCTGCAAAGCGATAACTGAACATAGAACCCACCGGATAACCAACAATGTAATTTGCAGCAACCGAACCATCAACATACTGATAATTATATTTAAGGTTGTTCTGATATACATCAATGACCTTGCTGGTATTGTAACTAAAAGCAATTCCGGTATTCCAATTAAAGTCCTTGCGCTGGATCCAGTCGCCATTGAGCGTAAACTCCAGACCTTTGTTCTGGATTCTGGCAGAGTTCAGGATTGTCGCCGCGGCGCCTTTCGTCGGATCTATTGCAGCATTGGCCAATAGGTCCTTGCTCTTTTTCAAATAATAATCTACGCTTCCGGAAATCCTGTTGAATAAGGTAAAATCCAGTCCGGCATTAAAATTATTGGTTTCTTCCCATCGCAAAGAACTGTTCTCAAGGCTGATGATATTCAATGAGGTCGCATTCGGCTGCGTACGGTTATTCAATGCGTATTTCGCAACAATTTGTGGCAGACTTTCTTTAGATACATTTCCGTTAAAGCCTTCAGACAGACGAAGCTTCAGACTATTTACCCAGGTCAGCGATTTCATAAAGGCTTCCTTTTCAATATTCCAGGCGGCCCCGACTGACCAGAGCGGCTTGAACTGATATTTGGGATCTGTACCAAATAAATTGGACTGGTCTATACGTAAACTGGCCGAAAGGATATACTTGGACCGATAGGCATACACACCATTAAAATAGCCAGAAACATATCTGTCCTCCTGGTAGGCCTTATTAAACAAATTGGTATACCTTAATGCTGGATTCTGCGGAAACCTTGAGTTCGGCCAGTAATCAGTCCCAAGGATCTTGCTATAATCAACGGGCATTTGCAGCATAGTCTGTTCATTATATCCGAAATTCGCAAAACTGCTGGCTTCATTCACTATTTTGCGCATTTCCGCACCAGCGATGAGGTTAAGGGAGTGGTCTTCATTCAATTTTTTATTATAACTCAGCTGGCCCCGAAACGTATAACCTAAAGTACTGGCAACCGTTGTCGTCTGATATCCTCCCCGTGGAAGGTTAAATAAAATACTCCCGTTCTTCAGTTCACTGTAGTAGTTCACAAATTGCCGGCTCTGCGATGAATTTTCCGAAGCATAATGTAATTTGTTCTGATTGCTGTATTCATATACACCTCCCAAGGTTAATGTCAGCTCAGGGATTATTTTATAACTCAGATCACCAACAATCTTATTCATGGTCAGCTTGTTAATGTCCCGCTCTTCATTCAATTCTGTTAAGGGATAATTCAGGTTATCATAATACCCCAATGCCATTATACCCGGATTATATAATGGATTGGTAGGTGAACCAATAAAAGAAGGCAGTGCATTCCCGTTACTATCCTGAAAACGTTCAAAGGATGCAAAATCAGTGTAGTTGTATTTCGGCGCAGCGTTTGCCCTGGACTGGCTAAAATCTGCAGTCAGCCGGAAAACAAGCTTACTATTAAAATTATAGGTTCCCCGGCCCGAAAGTAAAAATTTCCGGTCATCATTTTTCACAGAAGAAAACTGGTTCCTGGTCAAGTTAGAGGACACAAAATATAGCGCTTTGTCTGAACCTCCTGAAAGATTGAAATCATATTGCTGGGTTACTTTGTTCTGTTCAAATAACCTGCTGAAATCCTTGGTATTGTCATAATCATAGATGGCATTCATTTTTTGAACCATAGCCAGGGTATCGGCTTTTGTCGGATTCTTCATGGCAGAAAGATCCAGCATAGGCTCTGTTCCAGGAGCATACAATCCCGGGCTTTTAATATAATAATCGCGGCCTTGTCCACCATTCCTGTAATAGGAATCAATTCTGTAATTCATCGGTGTTTTGGCAGGCGCCAATCTGTAGGTACTATAATCCTCCTTCGGGGTAATGCTCAGTGTACTCCTGAATTCAAATTTGGTATCCCCTCTTTTTGCCTTTTTACGTTCAACCACAATCACCCCATTAGAAGCCCGTACACCATAAATTGCCGCTGCGGCTGCATCTTTCAACAAGGTTACAGATTCTATTTCATTGGGATTTATTGCATCCAGAGTAAGTTCAGTAGGGTAGCCATCAACCACCACCAGAGGTTGTTTGTTGGCTGATATGGTTGAAATACCTCTAACCTGAAATAATGAATTACCTTCAAATTTCAGATCATTATTGATCAATAGGCCTGGTAATTTATTTTGGAGACCCTGCAAGAAATTATTAGTTGTAATCACGGATTCGTATGCTTTTGTATTAATGGAACTCACGGATCCTGTCAGCTGTTCCGTTTTGATCTTCTGATAACCTGTATAAGTTACGGCTACCTCATCCAATTCACCGGTATTCACCTCCAGTTTGATCACGGAATAGGTCTTCAGTGACTTTACATTCAGCTCCCGGGTCTTATAGCCTATATAATAAATCTGTATGATCGCATTTTCATCTATATTTCTCAGAGAGAATTCCCCGTTAACATTGGTGGCTACAGATCTCCGTGTATCTTTTACCCGGATCGTTGCCCCTACCAAAGGAGCCCCTTTTTCGTCCGTCACTTTACCTTCTATATCTGCAGCATTAAAAAAATCCAATACCTTTTCTACAACAGAAACCGGCTTTTCTTTAACCACTACCGTTCGGTCTTTTAATACATAGATCAGCTGCTGGTCTGCAAAACACAGATCAAGAGCTTCTTTCAGACTCACCTGGCTTACATGAATGCTAATTGGTCTTGCATTCTTAATCAGGTTCGTGTTGCCAATAAAATCATAGCCACTCTGGGCCTGTATACTGTTTATGATGGTTTCAAATGAAGCATTTCTTTCATTCAGGGTGATCCGTTGTGCATAACTGCCTGCACTGACCTGGAGAAAGAAAGCGATCATAGCGATAATGGTCAGGTTAATCCGCATAATCCATTTTTTGAGAACACCCGGACAATGGCTGTTCCCATGATGATAATAAATCATATATTTGATTGGTTTGGGTTTAGGTTGTTGATAATTGTTAATACGGTTTTAACGGGTAAGCTCAAGCTGCTGCCGGGAGAGGGTCGGATCTTTCCCGGCTATCTTTAACTACCCTTTTTTGAGTTGTAGTTTTTTATTTCATAATGATCACGCTCCTTCCTTCCATTTTAAAATGAACATTTCCTGTTTCCTGGAGCAATTGCAGCACTGAGGCCAGGTTCTTCGATCTCGAGATCACTCCAATAAATGACGTTTTTTCTAAATGATCTTTAAAAACAACATCTATATTATACCATCTGGACACCTTTTGCATTATGCTGCCCAGTGTTTCTTCATTAAAAATAAAATAGCCGTTTTTCCAGGCTAAAGCTTCCTTAAGGTCTGCAACACCCAACTTAATTCCGGCTTCTGTTAGTAAAGACTGCTGGCCAGGAACCAATCTGGCCTCACTGGCTATATACCTATTACCTGGAATCGGTTTGGATAAATGTACCAGAACCGCCCCCTCAAATAAGGTCGTTCTGGTACTTAGGTCCTCATCGTAAGCGCTAACATTAAAATGTGTTCCCAGGACCTTAACCACCTGGTGAGCCGTCTCTACAAAAAATGGCCTGGTCTTATCTTTAGCAACTTCAAAATAAGCTTCTCCCTGAAGTGTTACTCGTCGCTCAGCTGCCTTAACCCCGGCAGGCAAATATTGAAGTGAAGATGCCGCATTTAACCAAACCCTCGTTCCATCAGGCAACTCCAGCATGTAAGCCCCACCTCTGGGAGTTGTAATCGTCATCAAAGAAGATTCCTTTACTGCATGTGGATCCAGCTTACATATGACCTGCCCATCGGCCGTTTTTGTAATCAGCAAACCCGCCTCATGGCTAAGTACTCCAGTTCCCGACTTATTCAAATCGATCTTTTTTCCATTTCCCAGCGTAATTACAGCCTTGTTTCCTCCCGGTTTTATATCACTTCTTACATAAATCTGATCCTTATTTTCAGCAACCTTTCGCTCTATATAAAAATATCCTGCTCCTATTACCAGCAAAACTGCCGCAGCTGCAGCAATCCTATGCCAAAGCTTCATTTTTCTGCCTGGCTTAGGCAATGCACAGAAAATATCATGAAGGTCCTGCTCCAGTTTAAATTCAGCGATCTCTCCGGCAGCTGCAGGAGATTGGTTCACATACCAGGTTTCCAGCAAACTTTGCTCCTGCTCCGTGCATTTTCCTTCATTATACCTTTTGACCAGTTCGAAAACCTCTTCTTTATTCATAGTCTCACAAACTTCCTTAATATTGTCTGTTATATGTATGATACCCGAAAACCAGATTGGGCGTAGAGAAAAAGAATTTATTTTAATAAAAATATTAAATACACAAAAATACCCAGTTTTACTCTAAGTATCTTCAGGGCATTGTTTACCTGTTTTTTTACTGTAGGTTCAGCAATACCTAAATGTTCGGCGATTTCCTTGTGGCTCAAATTCATCTTTCGACTCAGCACAAATACCTCTTTCATTTTAGCAGGCAAGGCTTCAATCTCTTTTTCAATAATCGCAGAAAGCTGCTTCTCGCGTACCTGATGGTCTGTAAAATTATATCCGCTCTGGATAGTATGCTGAATAGAGCTGATATAGCCCGACTCCAGCCCCTTTCTTTCGATCTGCCGGAAAACCCTGTTTCGCACTGAAGCATAGAGATAGGAGATCAGGTCATGCGTTAGCGTAAGTGATTCCCGGTTGTTCCACAGTTTAGTAAACAGTTCCTGTATAGTATCTTTAGCTTCCTCTGTATTTCTTAATTTATTATAGGCATGAACATACAACGGGGCCTTAAACCTGTTGTAAATTTCTACAAAGGCTTTATGGTCTCCCTTCTTTAACAAAGCCGTTAATTCCATGTCGCTAAATGAACTATAAGAAGCCATTATTATTAATCCGTCAGTTAAGCCTTTACAGTTAATGGAGCACGTTAAAATTGATTTTTTAAAGGTATTATTTTTTGTCTTTACTGCTAAAGAATAATCAAATTTTCTGCATAACCAACAAAATTTTCTTTTTACAACTTTTCATAAGCAGATTCTGTCCCATCTGCAGCAAGTTCCCCGTCAAATATCACCAGCTTCTGGTCAGAAATATTGAAATGCTTAGTGGAATTCGCCTTTTTGAAGAAGATACTGTACTTCACTTCACTGTTATTGATCCTGGCCTTTTCTTCCTTAACGGTATAATCATCGCTCTCTTCCAACTTTCCTTTCGCATACTTTTCAAGCTTCCCGTTGTCAAATTTCAGGATATAACCATTCCCTTTAGGGAAATTCGGATCCACATTAGCCACTTGTATACCTTTAACATGTCGTAACTCCCATTGGCCATTCAATTTAGATTCTAAAGATTTCGTCGTTTTACAGCCGGCCAGCATCATGAACAGTAAAAGAATAAGCAGGGATGATTTTGTCAGCGTTTTCATAAAGTCAGTTATTTAAGGTAAACATATGTAAATACATCTGTATTATAACCAGTTAATCCAAACTCAGCATCACCTTTCCAATATGTTCACTGCTTTCCATTAACTCATGAGCCTGGGCGGCCTGCTGCATCGGAAATACTTTATAAATAACAGGCTTAATCTTACCCTGCTCCAATAAAGGCCATATATTTTTTTCCAGTGAACTTGCGATCGCCGATTTAAAACCTGTATCGCGTGCGCGCAATGTGGAGCCCGTAATATTTAGACGCTTTGCCATCACCAGGCCCAGATCTATCTGTACATCCTTTCCCCTCATCGTATTAATCAATACCAAGCGTCCCTCCGGGGCAAGCGTCTTCAAATTATCAGTAGTGTAATCCCCTCCAATCATATCCAAAATAACATCTACTCCCTTTCCAGAGGTCAAATCTTTCAAAACCTCTGCAAATTTATCTGTTTTATAATTGATGGCTTTATCAGCACCCAATTGTTCACAAAACCTGCATTTCTCGTCAGAACCCGCTGTTACATAAACCTTGCTTCCTAAAGCCTTTGCAATTTGTATAGCCGCTACTCCGATGCCACTGCTCCCCCCATGTATCAGTAAACTTTCTCCTGGTTGTAAACCAGCCCGATCAAAGACATTACTCCAAACCGTAAAAAATGTTTCAGGCAGTGAAGCGGCCTCAACAAAAGACAAAGAATCAGGCAAAGGCAAGCATGAGCCTTCAGGAGCGGTACAATATGCTGCATAGCCACCCCCCTTCACCAGGGCGCAAACCTGATCACCAACTTTCCATCTGGTTACAGAATCTCCAATAAGCTCAACAATACCCGCGACCTCAAGGCCAGGAATATCCTGCGGAGCATCAGCCGGAGGAGGATAAACACCTTTGCGCTGTGCCACATCCGGCCTGTTTACTCCAGCCGCCTTAACTTTGATGAGCACTTCAGTAGCAGAGGGTATGGGTTTAGGTCTTTCTATCATCTGTAAAACTTCGGGTTGACCTGCTTTTGTAATTACAATTGCTTTCATAAATTTCCTAATTGTTCTAAAATAACAAACCATAAGGAGCAATATTCATACCCTGTCGCAAAAAGACCAATAATTGTCTCATTTGCGGTCGTTTATTATTTCTTAGATGTTGTAAATTAGCCATATGCATCTACTCTATTACTTCATACCAAGCGCCATGAAAAAGAACCTGTTTAAAAATACTGCTGCTTTCAGCAGTTTTTCAGTCAATGACCTGCAAAAAGCAAAAACCTTTTATAATGATATCCTTGGATTAGAGGTGGAAGAATCCAACGGATTACTCACACTACACCTAGAAGACAGCCTTCCCGTTATGATCTATCCTAAACCAAATCATCAGCCAGCTACTTTTACTGTACTAAATTTCACCGTAAAAAATGTAGAATCCGCCGTTAAAGATCTGAACGACCTTGGCGTACGATTTGAAATTTACAATGAAGAACACTTAAAAACAGATGAAAGAGGCATCCTCGACGGAAACCCAAAAATTGCCTGGTTTAAAGATCCCGCAGGAAACATCCTGTCCATCCTGGAAAAAATGAAGCCTTGAAATAAAAAAGCGAGCCACCTCACGTTCCGAAGTGACCCGCCAAATTAACGCTCTCGGATGTTTGACTCCACGCACATCAAAAGGTTTAAACGAAAAACAAAATTCATTTCCGCTGTCCGATCGATGTTAAGCTATATCGTGTCCCGTCCTAAATAAACTTAACACGTAACGAACAACTTACGAATAAGTAACTTAGGAAGAAATGTCAAAAGGAATAAAAGATCAGAAATATGGCCGCTTGTATTTAACAGGTTTTAA
>Ga0182008_10001286_pt1 | contig 17196 bp, 15 predicted proteins | sample Sormic07211129_1_FD_120482 | JGI IMG/M metagenome (GOLD analysis project Ga0182008, IMG submission 120482) | Rhizosphere microbial communities from Sorghum bicolor, Mead, Nebraska, USA - 072115-129_1 metaG | ecosystem: Host-associated > Plants > Roots > Rhizosphere | place: USA: Nebraska...
GATCAGAAAACCGACGCGCCTGCTGTTGGCGAGCCTCTCGATACTCCTGAGCAGCGGCGCCTGGGCCGATTTCACCGCCACCCCGAGCGAAGCGCGGGCCATCGCCAAGGAAGCCTACCTGTACGGGTTCCCGGTGGTGGAAATGTACAAGACGCTCTACACCCAGGCCGTTGACAAAGGCGGCGCCAACTTCAAGGCGCCGTTCAACCACATCGGCAATACCGCCCAGGTGTTCACGCCCAAGGACACCGCATTCGTCACCCCGAACTCCGACACGCCCTACTCGTTCGTGTGGATGGACCTGCGCCGCGAACCGTTGGTGCTGACCCTGCCCAAGATCGACGACAACCGTTACTACTCGGTGCAGTTGATCGACCTCTATACGCAGAACTTCGCGTACCTGGGCACGCGCAGCACCGGCAACAACGGTGGCCACTACATGATCGCCGGGCCGGATTGGAAAGGTCAGCAACCGGTGGACATCGACCGTGTGGTCTACAGCGAGAGCAACATCGCTTATGCGCTGTACCGCACGCAGTTGTTCGACGAAAAAGACCTGGGCAAGGTCAAGCAGATTCAGAGCGGCTATAAAGTCCAGCCGCTGAGCAGCTACGTCAAGCAACCTGCACCGGCCAGCGCGCCGAAGGTCGAGTGGCCCAAACCCACCGCCACCATGAGCGACAGCCCGCAACTGTTCCGCTACCTGAATTTCATGCTGGCGTTCGCCGCGCCCCAGGACAGCGAGAAAGACCTGCTGGCGCGCTTCGCCAAAATCGGCATCGCCCCCGGCGCGCCGTTCAAGCTCAACCAGCTCAGCGCCGAACAGCGCAAGGCCCTGGAAGACGGGATTGCCGACGGCAAGGCTGAGTTTGCCGCGTTCAAGAAAGACAAAATAGACACCCGCCAAGTGCCAAGCGGCGACCTGTTCGGTAGTCGTGATCGCTTGCAGAACAACTACCTGTACCGCTACGCCGGTGCGAATCTGAGCATTTTTGGCAATTCAACCGATGAAGCCGCGTACCTGGAGTATCTGGTCGACAGCGAAGGCAAGCCCGCCAATGGCGCCCGCCATAGCTATACCGTGCACTTCAACAAGGATCAACTGCCGCCGGCGGATGCGTTCTGGTCGCTGACCATGTACGACGCCAGGACAAAGCTACTGGTACCCAACCACAAGAAGCGCTACCTGATCAACTCGCGCATGTTGCCTGGTCTCAAGCTCGACGCTGATGGAGGTCTGACCCTGGCCCTGCAGCATCACGAACCGCCCAAAGCCGAACAGAGCAATTGGTTGCCGGCTCCCCCCGGGCCTTTTTATGCCGTACTGCGAATCTACCTGCCCAAGCCTGAGGTGGGTAGCGGTCAGTGGAAATTGCCGCCGTTGACACCGCTCAAGTGATACCGCGCGCGGTCCAGCCAGGGGCGGGCCGCGCGCGCCGATTTGCAGCGATCCGGCACACTACAAAGCGTTAAGCAGTGTCCTTACTACTGCTGGCTTACTGGCCAATGAAACAGGTAAGGTGCGCGCGATTCTTCACGGAGCTGCACCGCACATGACTTGCTGGGAAGTTCTTGATCTGCCCCCGGATGCCGATAGCCGCACCATCAAGCGCACCTACGCGGCGCTGCTGAAGAAAACCCGGCCGGATGCTGATCCCGAGGGTTTCCAGCGCCTGCGTGAAGCGTATGAAGCGGCCATGAGTGGGCAAGAATCGGCGCTGGATGACGCGTTTGCCGCCACGGCGGTCGAGATGGCCGCGCCAGAACCGGTGGACGCCACCCTACCCCAGCGCTATCAGCAAGCCTTGGCCCAAGGCAACGGCCCGGCAATCGAGGTGGCGCTGCTCGAACGCTGTATCAGCGACGACACCGTGAGCGATGAGGAGCGTCGCTGGGCGTTTGATACCTTCCACTGGCTCAGCGCCTGGCAGCGCCTGGAGCTGCCTGCGCAATGGCTGGATGCCCTGACCTCTCAATGCAGGCAGGCGTTGCACAGCCGATTGGCGCTGGCCCTTGCACAACGTAACGAAGCAGATTTCCTTGATGCGTACGCTCGGCGTGACGATCACGCCTGGTTGCGCCAGCCGGCGCACGCTCAATGGCTCAACCAGACACTTGCCACGCTGCTATGCGACAGCCACTTCTGGTTTCCTGCTTTGTTCGAGGCCGTCCGCGCCGGGCAGAGCTGGCCTCTCGGTGGCGAAAACCCCTGCCCCAAAAATGAATGGCAGCATCTGTTGCGGCGTGAGCAAGGGCCGGCGTTCATTGCCCACCAGCGTGTGCTGGCTGTTGTGCCGCCGCACACTGCGCAGCAGCGCGCCGCTCGTTTGTTGTTGGCACCGATGACACTGGGGCAGCGACGTGCATTCGCCCAGCGCTTGAGCGAGGCCGACTGGGATGCGTGCCGAACGCTGGCCGCGCGTATTAAAACCGATCATCCCGACGTTGCGCTGTCCCTGCCGGGCGGTACGGTTTATTTCTGGCAGGAGTGGGAAACTGCTGTCGACACTTGGCCGCTGGCGCTGGCAACAGTGCTGGGCTGTGTGACTGGTGCGCTGTTCCAGGCACCATGGTTTTCAGGGGGCCTGGTCAGCACACTGGGCCACGCGTTGGCATGGTCGGTGGCCTATGTCGTGGTCGGCGCCCTGGCCTGGCAACTGTGGCGCCCGCTGGTACATCGGGTTCGCGTCCTGGATGAACGCCTCGCCGTCCGCCTACCGACGCGACTCTGCCCTACCCGCCTGCCGTTATTGCCGCTGCGCGATCTGCTGCCGGGGGCGATCATGAGTGTTGCCATCAGTGTTCAATTCGGCCCGGTTGCGGGCCTGATGATGGTGGCGACCCTGGCCGTGATCGGAGCGGGTAAACGTCAAGCACGCACGGGTTACAAAGAATGGTCCAGCCTCCATCCGCGCAAGACCATCGGCGCATTTGGCCTTATCACGTTGCTCATGGCAGTGATGTTCGCAGCGCTCAAAAGCATTGACAGTCATTATCAGGTAGATCGCAATCAAGGCCTGCAACAGTGGACAGAGCGCGTGTGCAGCCGCATGCCGAGAACCGCACAGCCCTGCCAGGCACCCGCGACCCAGGCACAGTGGTACGGCCAGGAGGCTGAGTGATGAAGCCAATCATGTTGTACCCCGTTGGGGTGGTGTTGATCCTGTGCCTGTTCAGCCTGGCCGGCGCCAGCAAACAACTGCAGATTGTCGAGTGGTGGCTCAACCAACTGGACAGCCCCCAGACCGCAACGGCCGGCGCGCTTGCGCCGATCATCGATTGCGTTAACCGCGTTGACCGCGATACTCGGCTGGCCTACTACTTGCTGACTCAGGGCGACGCCTCAGTCCGGACGTCTGAGCGCTCCGGCGCCGCGAACGTGCCTCGGGAAGAATTTGGCGACAACGCAGAGCCCCAAGCCCGCCTGATCCAAAAGCAACTATGCACTCCTGCAATCACCCTCCAGCTGGAACGCCAAGCCCCCGGCAGTCCATTGATTACGACTACGCAACAGTACGTGCAGGCCCTTCGCAGAATCAGCGATGTCGGTACGCTGCTCAGCCCCAGTCAAACTCCCGGCACGAAAACGCCGCAGCAGCAATTATTTGGCAACGTCATGCTTGACCAATTGAAAGCAGAACTAAGCCGTAACGGTGGCGACTACCTGTCGGCATCCGCGGCTCTGCGTGACGATCTGACGCGTGAGGAGCAGCGTTTGCGCCCCGTACAGCTGGATTTGCTGGAAGCACGTCTGGGCCGAGATCTGCATTGGCAGCTGCTCAACTACATGATCGTGGCGCGCCAGGCGGTCGAACGGATCGACCAAGGGGTACGCGCTGCCGACCTGACACCCCAAGCCCTGGCGGCGTTGACCGCTTCGGTTCAGCGTGCGCAGCAAAGTGCCGCAGCCTTTGTCGATCGGATGCCGGATAAAGAACTCAGCGAAGAAACGCTGCACCTTTGGTACACCCTGAGAAGCCCCGCCGATGCGTACCTTGCTGCCCTGCAAGGCCTGCTTCAAGACTGGCTCAACCACGCCAACCCGCATCAGCTGAGTGACGACTATGACCTCGTCACCCGCCGTTACGACGCCCTGCTCAGCTATTACAACCGACCGGCCCGCAATGCGTTTTAGTGTTGCTTGAATTTCAGATAGGAGTGATGCAGGTCCGACGCCCAGCCGTCGATCACGCTTTTCACGTCGTCGGCCTTCATCACCTGGGCGTCGTTCTCCAAAGGCTTGCCGGTGCCTTTGCGCACCACCTGGGCGAGCACCTTGCCGTTGGCGCCGTCGAGGAACTGTGCCTCGGTGGCCAGGGTGGTTTCCTGATCGCGGATGCCGGTGCCGGTGCTGACCGCCGCCGCCACCAATGCCACCGGGATGAACTCATAGGGCTTGAGCCCTTCGGTCTTGCTGCTGACGGCGGTGATGGCCGCGCGCACCACGATCACGCCCGGGCCGGGGCCGTTGGCCAATGGCAAGGATTTGCCCAGCTCACGCTTGAGCGCCTGGTTGTAGTAGGTGTTGATGCCGTTGAGGGTGCTGTCCGGGATTTTCGCGGTGGCCTGGGGCTTGGGATAGAACTGGGTCGGCTCGATGTACACCGCGTTGTAGCGGCTCAGGTCCAGCTGGGGATCGACCCAGCGCATCACCTCGGCGCCTGACGGTGACTTGGCTTGCTTGAGTTGGCTGTAGTTGGAGAGGAAGCCTGAATATTCATCCGGTTGCGTGACCTTGCTGGCACAGCCCGCCAACCCGAGCGAAGCCACGCACAACGTACTGATCATTAGCCTTAGTTTCATCATTGAACTCCCTGGCGGTCATCATCGAAAGACGGAGCTCTAGGTATAGCCAACTCTGGGGAAATAGCCTCTATTTTGCGCTGCCGGTTTGACAGGCCGAGGGCCAACGTTAAAGCTGCACGCAGCCCGCCACGCCGCAGACCGTCCCTGCGGATTTCAACGACCGCGCCGAGGCCAACCTCAACCTGGCCATGCTTTACCAGGCCAGCGGCCGGCAAGACAAAGTCGAGTCCCAGCTACGCACTGCCCTGCTGCGCGATCCTGATTTTTTTCCCGCGCTGGTCACCCTGGCACAATGGCTGGAAGCCCATGAACGCGGCGAAGAAGCACGCGCCCTGATCGCCGGGCAGCTGGCCGAGCATCCTGACGCTGCGCTGTTGCAACACACCCAGGGCTTGATGCTGATACGCAGCGACGCTGCCGCCGAAGCGATGGGCTATCTGCGCAACGCCGCGCGTCTGGACCCGGCCAACGCCCAGTATGGCTTTGTGCTGGCGGTGGCGCTGCATGACGGCGGCCAGGTCGAACAGGCGTGCCAGCAGTTGGAAGCGGTGCTCCAGCGTCAGCCGTATCATCGCAATGCGCGGCTGTCGCTGATCCAGTACTACCTGGAGAGTGGCCAGGAGCCGAAGGCGCAACGGGTCTTGCAGAGCTGGAAACAACTCAACCCTGGCGACCCGGCGTTGAAGTAGAGCCTTAGCCGCGTTCGCGCGGAATCAGACTCTGCAACTGCGAGGCCAGGAAGTTGGCGTCGAAGCCAAAGGTGTCCGGGTCTTTGAGGCCATTGGTTTTCTTCCATAGCCAGTCATTTTTGTCGGCCGGCAGCACCAGCGACACGCTGCCGTGACGGGCAGCGGTCAAGCCCATCACCGATACCGAGATCAAGCCGTCCATGGCCATGACGTCAGGCACAAACTCCACGGTTTTACCGGTGATCTGTACCAATAGCTTTTCAGTCTTGAAGGTTGATGTTTCCACCGGCACGCTCGGCCCGCTGGCGACATAGGTTTGACGTTGGACCTCCAGCAAGCCGACGCGCTTGACCGGCTCCAGCCATTGCTCGATCTGCCCGAACAACTCGTCCAGCTTTTGCGTCCAACGGGCCGACTGCACCTCGAACTGCTGCTTCTTGTGCGCTTCGCTATCGGCGTAATGACGAAGCATCTCGCCCAGTTGCTGTACATCGTCCATTGCGGATTTCCTTGGGTGTGCCAGGTTGCGATATCCGATCATGGCAGATGCGGCCATTCACCGTACGATTAACGCCGATGGCCGCCGTGGGCGTGCACGAGACGAGCCTGAAATCGGCGTTTGCCGCTGAATCAGAACTGCACCGGTCATTTGGCGGGTAACTGCGTCTGACTATTCAGCGGCCGATGCGTAAGGTGAAGGCACTTTCCCTGTCAGGAGCATCGCATGCGCACCATCGGCCTTATCGGCGGCATGAGCTGGGAGTCCAGCGCCGAGTATTACCGCCTTATCAATCAGCGGGTGCGCGCCCAGCTCGGGCCGTTGCGTTCGGCGCCGATGTTGATGTACAGCGTGGATTTCGGGCCGGTGGCCCAGGCGCAGCACGACGGGCGTTGGGACGATGCCGCACAGATCCTCGAAGACGCGGCGCGGCGCCTGCAGGCCGGCGGCGCGGACTGTGTGGTGCTGTGCACCAACACCATGCATCGGGTGGCGCCGCGTATCGAGGCGGCGGTGTCGATTCCTTTCCTGCATATCGCCGACGCCGTCGGCCGGGCTGCCGTGCAGGCCGGCACACTCGCCGTCGGCCTGCTCGGCACCGCGTTCACCATGGAACAGGACTTTCTCAAGGCGCGCCTGGCGGAGCATGGCTTGAGCGTGCTGGTGCCCGAGGCCGAGGAGCGCAAAGCCGTGCATAAGATCATTTATGAAGAGTTATGCGTGGGAATCATCAGTGACACCTCGCGCCAGGCTTATCTGCGCATCATCGCTGCGCTGGCCGCGCGGGGCGCCCAGGCGATCGTCCTCGGGTGCACGGAGATTGGTCTGCTGATCAAGCCTGAACACACGGACCTGCCGCTGCTGGACACCACCGAGCTGCATGCACAGGCTGCGGTGGCGTTTGCAGTGCAGGATTAAGCCGACGGGCGCAGACGCGCCATGCTGACGGTGTCGACATACACGCCGTCACGCAGGGCGTAGTCGCGCAGCACTCCTTCCACTTCGAAACCAAACGTGCGGTACAGACGTTGCGCGGCCTGGTTGTCGGCGTACACCGTCAACTCGACGCGGTGCAGGTTCATCCAGTTGTCGGCCACGTCCAGGGCCGTCTTCAACAGCCGCGACCCCACGCCCTTGCCCTGCCAGGCGGTCGCCACGCCCATGCCGAACGTGCCGACGTGGGCCTGGCGCACGCGCAAGTACTGTTGCAGCCCCAGCTGGCCCACCACTTCGCCGCCATGCAATGCCACCAGTTGCAGGCGACGCTCGTCATCCAGCACCAGGCGCTTGCGCCACACCTCGATCGACTGGAACGGCATCTGCAGCACCTGACGACACACCGCCGGCTCGTTGTAGAGCGCCGCGACGCCTTCAAGGTGGGCCTCGGTAAAGCGCTGGATGACGATATGGGGTTCAGGCGTGTGCATGCGGTTTCATCCTTGGAAAAACAGGGGGCCTGCCAGTGTAGAGGCGTCGGCCGTCCGCTGCCTAGGGCGCCGGGGCGGTCGTCCACAACGACGGCCAATCGCCGTAGGCCACGCCGGTGCAGCGCGACATTATGTGGAACTCGCTGAGCTGGAATGCCTTGCCATCAAACACCCAGGCCGCCCCGGCCCCGCAATCGCCGAGCCCGCGTTGCTTGTAGAAATAACTCAAGGTGCCGGTGGCCGGATCGTAGCCCACCGAACCCTGCAGCGCGGCCCCGTCCAACGGCAACGGCTCCAGCTGCAAGGCGGCCTGGGCATAAGGCGCCTGGCGCGCGCGTTGCACCACCTCGTATTCACAGTTATAGGCCGCGCAGTCGTAACGCAACACGGTGATGGCGTGCGACGCCGTCAACGCACCGGCGCTGGCTTCGGGTGGCGGCGAATCCTCTTGCGCCGTTTCGCCTTTGAGCGCCTCGGCCACCAGGTTTTTCTGCTCCTGGGCGGTCAATGCCGGTGCGCCGGGGAATGCACGCAGCAAGGGCACCGGCATGTGCGCCGGTACGCTACTCGCCGCGCCCTTGCCCGGCCGCGCCAGAGCCGTGACGTTATCCACCCGGCCCTGCACCGCATCCATCAACAGCAGCGAAGCGCTCAGCCCACTCAGCGACACATGCGCGTCGGTATCGGCGGGCACTTGCAGGCGCTGACCATTGCGCAAGCGTTGCAACCACCGACGTGCCGCGTCGTCGTCCAGAACGCCGTAGGACTGCACATCCGGATCGCCACCCTGGTCATCCCGCTGCGCCTGCAAATCCTGGGTCAAGGCATCGCCCAGGGGCTGGCCGTCCAGTTGCAGAGTCGACAAGTCCACGGCCTCGCCCCGATGGTCGAAGCGCAAGCGCAAGTAACCCTGCGGCCCGGCCTTGTGCCAGATATGCAGGGTCAGCGAGCTGTAGTCTTCTTCATTGGCACCACTCGGTGCGCTGAGGGCGTGACAATCGCGCAGGTTGTCGCAACCGACCACCCATTCCTTGATGTCACGCAGCAGCGGCACACTCTCGGCAGCGGGTTGTGCAAAGGCTTGGGCAGAGGAACCGGCCAGCAGGGCCAGGAGTAAGGGGCGCAACATGGGGACTCTCCGTGTCGGAAAAAGACGCGGATTGTCACATGTTCGGCGCGTGCCGTCAGCGCCCGGCAGCCACCCGCCACACCCGCGCAATATCCGCCGCGCGCTCGCGCAACAAGCGCGGCGCTTCATTGCAGGCCTGCGCGAGGCTCATCGGTCCGCTTGGCAAGGCGAAGGCTGCGGCGACGCCGTGTTGATACATCTGCGCGTAGCCATCACCGAGGGTGCCGGCGATGACGATCACCGGCACACCGTGTTGGCGGGCGATGCGTGCGACGCCGAACGGGGTTTTACCGCGCAGGGTCTGGGCATCGAATTGGCCTTCGCCGGTGATGACCAGGTCGGCGCCACGTATGGCCGCATCCAGGCCCACCAGGTCGGCGACGACCTCGACGCCCGCGCGGAACCGGGCGCCGAGAAACGCCTTGGCGGCGAAGCCCAGGCCGCCGGCGGCGCCGCTGCCGGGTTCATCGCGCACGTCGCGGGGCAGCACCCTGGCGCAATGATCGGCGAAGTGCCCGAGGGCGGCATCGAGCTGTTGCACCTGTTGCGGGCCCGCGCCTTTTTGCGGGCCGAAAATCGCCGAAGCGCCGTGAGGGCCGCAGAGCGGGTTGTTGACGTCGGCGGCTATGTCGAAACGCACCTGGGCCAGGCGTGGATCGAGGCTGTCCAGGCCGATGCGCGCCAACTTTGCCAAGGCCAGGCCTCCGGGCGGCAGGACGCGGTCGTCGGCGTCAAACAGCTGCACACCCAGCGCCTGCATCGCGCCGGCGCCGCCGTCGTTGGTGGCGCTGCCGCCGATGGCCAGGATGATGCGCCGGGCACCCGCTTCAAGCGCCGCGTGGATCAGTTCACCGGTGCCGAAGGTGCTGGTGCGGCACGCATCGCGCGCCTCCGGCGGTACCAACTGCAGGCCGCTGGCTTCGGCCATTTCGATGATGGCGGTGTGGCTGTCGGCCAACCAGCCCCAGTGCGCCTCGACCGGGGTACCCAATGGGCCGCGAACCGTCCGGCGACGCAACTCACCGTGGCAGGCGGCGAGCACGGCGGCCACCGTACCTTCACCGCCGTCGGCCATCGGGCACTGGATCAACTGCGCCTGCGGCCAGACCTCGGCCAACCCGTCGGCAATCGCCTGGGCGACGCCTTCGGCACTCAGGCTGTCCTTGAACGAGTCGGGGGCGATGATGATCTTCATGGGCGTTCTCCGGTTTTTATGCCGTCCATGCTGCCAGTTGGCAGCGGCAATAACGCCGGTCCGATGCACAAGTGCGGCGTGGGTTTGTTGTTCATTCCGACAAAGCCTGGGGCAACAATTGCACGCCCAGGTACAAGGCGAGCATGCCGTCCAGGGTCAGCGGGTCAACGCCGCTGAGTTCGGCGATGCGCTCCATGCGGTAGCGCAGGCTGTTGCGGTGGATGCCCAGCGCGTCGGCACAGGCCTGGCTTTGCCCATCGTGCTCGCACCAGCTGCGCAGGGTCGCCAGTAACTGCCCATTGGCGTCCTTGGCCAGGACTTTGCGCAACGGGTTGAGCAGTTCGTCGAGGGCGTCGTCGTTGCGATGGCGCCAAAGCATTACCGGCAGACGATAGCGGTTCAGGGTCAGCAACTGCGCATGGGGCAGGATATCGCGCCCGTAGGCCAGCAGGTCGCCGACCCGTCGGTAGCAGCGCCGCAGCCCGGCCAATCCATCGGCCTGACCGCCCACGGCCACGCGCAGAACAGGCCAGCCCTGGCCGGCGAGCTTTTCCAGCAGTTTGGGGTTGTCCACCCAGACCCCGGCCGGTCGGCACCACAGCAGTGAAAACTGCGCCGAGCTGACGCACCAACTGTCGGGATAGCGTGCGCTCAGCCAGGCGGCGAGGTCCTGCGCGCAGGCGCCTTCGCCCAATTCGAACAAGTACGGTATGCGCGGCATGTGAGGCTTGAGCCCCAGCTGCCGGGCTTCGTCGATCAAGCGCGGCGAGTCGCCGGCATCGGCCAGCAATAACGCCAGCAGATCATCGCAACGCTGGCGTCGCCACTGCTGGTCGGCCTGCTGATGGCGATGGCTGACCAGCATTTCAGCGGTCATGCGCACCAGTTCGGCGTAAGTGCGCAGCAATTCGGGCTCGCCGGTAAGGCCCAGTACGCCGATCAGGCGTTGGTCGTGCATCAGCGGCAGGTTGATACCGGGTTGCACGCCTTTGAGGTGTTTGGCGGTCTGGCCGTCGATCTCGACCACGCGGCCGTTGGCCAGCACCAGTTGCGCGCCTTCATGCCGGGTGTTGATGCGTTCGGGCTCGCCACTGCCGAGGATCAGCCCCTGGCTGTCCATGACGTTGACGTTATAAGGCAGGATGGCCATGGTGCGATCGACGATATCCTGCGCCAGGTCATGATCCAGCTCGAACATGGGGCTAACTTCCTGCAAGGTGTGGTTGGTCATCGGCACAGCGCAAAGCCGGCTTCACTGTGCGCGAGCACAAAGACAGCCGCCTGCCACCTGGCCGAGACTCTTGGGGCGATCAACGTTACCCTCGCATCGCGAAAAATCATAATAAAGAGAGAACGCCATGTCACAGAGCGCCGCTGTCACCCAGGCCAACGATGACGATAAAAACGCTGTCTACAAGCGCGTGACCCTGCGCTTGATCCCCTTCATTTTTATCTGCTACCTGTTCAATTACCTCGACCGCGTCAACGTCGGCTTCGCCAAGCTGCAGATGCTCGATGCCCTCAAATTCAGCGAAACCGTGTACGGCCTCGGGGCCGGGATCTTCTTCATCGGCTATGTGCTGTGCGGCGTGCCGAGCAACCTGGCCCTGAACAAATTCGGTCCACGGCGCTGGATCGCGCTGATGATGATCGTGTGGGGCACGTTGTCGACCTGCCTGCTGTTCGTCACCACACCGACCCATTTCTATACCCTGCGCCTGTTTACCGGTGCCGCCGAAGCCGGCTTTTTCCCCGGCGTGGTGCTGTACTTGTCGCAGTGGTTCCCGACCTTTCGCCGTGGGCGGATCATGGCGTTGTTCATGTCGGCGATCCCTGTGTCAGGCCTGCTGGGCAGTCCGTTTTCCGGCTGGATTCTCAACCACTTCGCCGCCGGCCAGGGCGGTCTGGCCGGCTGGCAGTGGATGTTCCTGCTGCAAGGCATCCCCACGGTTCTGCTGGGCGCCCTCGCCTACTTCCTGCTCAGCGACAGTTTCGCCCATGCCACGTGGCTCACGTCCAAGGAGCGCGCGGTGCTGGAAGCCGACCAGGCCACGGACCTGGCGAACAAGCCCAAGACCACCAGCGACTCCCTCGCCGAAGTGTTCAAAAACCCGGCGATCTGGGCCTTCGGCCTGATCTACTTCTGTATTCAGAGCGGCGTGTACGCGATCAACTTCTGGCTGCCGTCGATCATCAAAAACCTAGGTTTCAGCGATAACCTGGTGATCGGCTGGCTCAGTGCGATCCCTTATCTGCTGGCTGCGGTGTTTATGTTACTGGTGGGCCGTTCGGCGGACTTGCGCAAAGAGCGTCGCTGGCATTTGGTGGTGCCGATGCTGATGGGCGCGGTGGGCCTGGTGATCGCGGTAAACTTCGCCACCACGCCGGCCATTGCCATCCTCGGTCTGACCATTGCCACCATGGGCGCTCTCACCGGCCTGCCGATGTTCTGGCCGGTGCCGACGGCGATGCTCAGCGCAGGCGCAGCGGCGGGTGGCCTGGCGTTGATCAACTCCATGGGCCAGATGGCGGGCTTCCTCAGCCCTTATATCGTCGGGTTCGTAAAGGACGCCACGGGTTCGACGGATGTTGCGTTGTACCTGCTGGCGGCGGTGATTGTGGCGGGCAGTGCGCTGGCACTGCGCATGACACGGACCTTGAAGGTCTAACGCAGTCCAGACGAGAGGGGTTTGCCAGATGGCGACAGCTATCGACACAAATCAAACGACTGTCACCACGGCAAGCTCCCTCCCTCAGTAGGCTGCGGTTACAGCAGGCCGCCGCCGTTGATATCGATGACAGCGCCGCAGATAAAGCCATTTTCCATGGCCAGCACATAGCCTGCCGCCACCTCCTCGGCCTGCCCCACGCGGCCCACCGGCAACGCGCTTGCGGCGTTGGCAAACGTCGCCAGGCGCTGGTCTTCGGCCAACCCGGCATACGCAGGGGTATCAATTACACCGGGGCTCACCACGTTGACCCGACGCGGTGCCAGTTCCTTGGCCAGCTGCTTGCCCAGGGCTTCAGTGGCGGCGTTGATACCGACTTTGATGAACTGCCCCGACGCCAATTTGCGCCCCAATTGCCCGGAGGTCAGGCTGATGCTGCCGCGCTCGTCGAGGAACGGCAGCGCCTGCTGGATTGCCCGCAAGGCGCCCCAGAGTTTCACGTTGAAGTTGTCCTGGGCTTCCTCCAGATCGGTATCTATCAAGGCTTTGGCATGCACCGATGGGCCGGACGTGTACACCAAATGATCAAAGCGCCCAACGGTTTCGAACAAGCGCCGCAGGGACTCGGTGTCGGTGACGTCCACGGGTTCGCTGCGAAGGCCGTTGTCGCGGCTCGATGACAGGCGTCGTCCCGCCAGCACCACTTGAGCGCCGCGTGCGGCGGCGGCCTTGGCCACTGCCGCGCCGATACCGCTGCTGCCACCGATCACGATGACGGTTTGGCCATTGAGGGGAGAAGTCATGAAGGAGTGTCCTGGGTTAGAAAGTGAGCGTTCATCTTCCCAGCTTGGCAATCAGCAAAAAATCCCGGTAAAACGACAGGTTCTTTAAAGGATTTTTACAAATGAGCTCACTCCTGGACCTTGAAGTCTTCGTGCGCACCGCCGACACGGGCAGCCTGTCCGCCGCTGCCAGAGGGTTGGGCCTGACTCCGGCAGCGGCCAGTATTGCTCTCAAACGCCTGGAAACCCGGTTGGGCACTCGCCTGCTGGCACGCTCCACCCGGAGCATGCGCCTGACCGAAGAAGGCCGGCGCTACCTCGACAGCGCGCGCGAGGCCCTGGCTGCTTTGGCCGAAGGCGAGCAAGCGCTCAGGCAGCAGAGCCAGGGCCTGACCGGTTTGCTGCAGCTGGCCGCACCCTCGGATTTCGGGCGCAATGTGGTGCTGGGCTGGCTGGATGAGTTCAAGCTGGAACACCCGAACATCCGCCTGCAATTACTGCTCAACGACAGCAATGCCGACCTGTTTCGCGACACCGTCGACATTGCGCTGCGTTTCGGCGTCCCACGGGATTCCAGCCTGGTGGCGCTGCCGGTGGTGCCCGGCCACCAACGCCTGCCCTGCGCCAGCCCCGACTACCTGGCGCGCCACGGCACACCGCGCACGCCGGCGGAGTTGGCGCAGCACAACACGCTGCGGTACATGCGTCAGGGCCGGGCCAACAGCACTTGGTACTTTCGACAGGGCACGGCATTGCAGGAAGTCGAGGTGACGGGCGACTACCTGAGCGATGACGGTGAAATCGTGCGGCGCTGGGCGCTGGCTGGCCACGGAATTGCCTACAAAGCCAACCTCGACATCGCCCGGGACCTCAAGGCCGGACGCCTGGTGCGCCTGTTGCCTGACTGGCAGGGAGAACCCACGCCGTTCAACTTGATGTGCCCTCACCGCCTGCAGGTGTCGGAGCGAGTGAAAGTGCTGCACCGATTTCTACAAGCGCGCTGCCAGGCCCTGCTGAGTGCGTGAAGAAACGCGCGCGGGTCTTGTTCCAGAGCCGGCGACTCTGGTATTGCATAGGTCACGTCTCATAGCCGCAAGGAGCTTTGCATGATTTATCGCACGTTGGGCCAGTCCGGGTTGAAGGTCAGTGTCCTGACCCTGGGCACCATGATGTTCGGCGAACAGACCAACACCGAAGACTCGCTGCGCATCATCGACAAGGCCTGGGATCAGGGTGTCAACTTTATCGACACGGCGGACGTGTACACCGGCGGGCGTTCCGAAGAGTTGGTGGGTGAAGCCATCGCCCGGCAGCGCCACGATTGGGTGGTGGCGTCCAAAGTCGGCTTCGGCCCGGCCGATGGTGTGCCCAACCGCAGCGGCCTGAGCCGCAAGCGAATATTCAACGCGCTCGATGCGAGCTTGACCCGCCTCGACACCGATTACCTGGACATCTACTACCTGCACCGCGAAGACCACCAGACGCCGTTGGAAGTGACCGTCTCGGCCATCGGCGACCTGATCCGCCAGGGCAAGATCCGCTACTGGGGCCTGTCCAACTATCGCGGCTGGCGCATTGCAGAAGTGATCCGTGTGGCCGAACGCCTGGGCGTGGACAGGCCTGTAATCAGCCAGCCGTTGTACAACATCGTCAACCGCCAGGCCGAGGTGGAGCAGATCACCGCCGCCGCTGCGTATGGCCTCGGCGTGGTGCCCTACAGCCCGCTGGCGCGCGGGGTGTTGAGCGGTAAATACGCCCCGGATGTCACCCCGCAAGCCGGCAGCCGCGCCGCGCGCCAGGACAAGCGCATCCTGGAAACCGAATGGCGCGTGGAGTCGCTGCGCATCGCCCAGCAGATCCAGCAGTACACCCAAGGGCGTGGCGTGGGCATGGTGGAATTCGCCATCGCCTGGGTGCTCAACAACGCCGCGGTGAGTTCGGCGATTGTCGGGCCGCGCACCGAAGCGCAATGGGATGCCTACACCGGCGCGCTGCAGGTGAAGATCACGGCCGAAGACGAGGCGTTCATTGATTCGCTGGTCACGCCGGGGCATGCGTCCACACCAGGGTTCAATGACGTGGGCCACTTCGTTTCGGGACGCACGCCGCTGTGAGCGCGCTCTGACAGCGGGGTGTAAGAAAGTTTTCGGTGATTTGCCCCAAAACAGAGCAGCCTTGACGCGCCGAAAGCACCATAATCCCCTGCTCTTTTGATTGAATCGGCTTTCGCGAGGACAGTGTGTCTAAAGGTGTGGTGTTATCGGTCTCGGCCTCGGTGTTGTTTGCCGTCATGTACTACTTCACGTCATTGCTCACGCCATTGAGCGGCCTGGAGATTTTCGGCTGGCGCATGTTGCTGACCGTGCCGTGCATGACGGTATTCATGGTGGTCAGCGGCGAGTGGCGCCACGTGTGGGAACTGCTGCGCCGGCTCACGGCCGAGCCACGCTTGATCGCCGGCGTGGTGGTGTCGTCGGCCCTGCTGGGCGTGCAGTTGTGGCTGTTCATGTGGGCGCCGCTCAACGGGCGCAGCCTGGACGTGTCGGTGGGGTATTTCCTGTTGCCACTGACCATGGTGCTGACCGGGCGCCTGGTGTGGGGCGAACAGCTGTCCTATTTGCAGAAGATCGCGGTATTTTTTGCCGCGCTCGGTGTGCTCAACGAGTTGTATCAGGCCGGTGGGTTCTCCTGGGCGACCCTGGTGGTCATCATCGGTTACCCGCTGTACTTCATCGCGCGCAAATACCTCAAGACCGATCACCTTGGCGGCCTGTGGCTGGACATGGCGCTGATGCTGCCCGTGGCATGGTGGTTCGTGCAAAGTGGCGAACAGGGCTTTGCGGTGATGGATGCGCAGCCGAAGCTCTATGCATTGATTCCGACCCTGGGCCTGATCAGTGCCTCGGCGCTGGTGAGCTATATCATCGCCAGTCGCTTGCTGGCCTTCAGCCTGTTCGGCCTGCTCAGTTATGTCGAGCCAGTGCTGTTGCTGCTGGTGGCGCTCTTGCTGGGTGAAGGCATCAAGGCCGGGCAATGGCTGACCTACATTCCGATCTGGATTGCGGTCATGGTCCTGGTGTTTGAAGGGTTCAAGCACTTGGTGCGCCAGCGCCGGGCGTAACGCCCAGGCAATAAAAAGCCCGGCCAGGGTTTACGTTGGCCGGGCTTTTTTCTACACGTGCGTTCAGTCGGCGGTCAACACACCGCGACGGACCTGGTCACGCTCGATGGATTCGAACAGGGCCTTGAAGTTGCCCTCGCCGAAGCCATCGTCCCCCTTGCGCTGGATAAACTCGAAGAACACCGGGCCCATCAGGGTTTCCGAGAAGATCTGCAGCAACAGACGCTTGTCGCCTTCGATGGACGAACCGTCGAGCAGAATGCCACGGGCCTGCAGTTGATCGACTGGCTCGCCGTGGTTGGGCAAGCGACCTTCGAGCATCTCGTAGTAGGTGTCCGGCGGCGCGGTCATGAAGCGCATGCCGATTTTCTTCAGCGCGTCCCAGGTCTGGACCAGGTCGTCGGTGAGGAACGCCACATGCTGGATGCCCTCGCCATTGAACTGCATCAGGAACTCTTCGATCTGCCCGGCGCCCTTGGAGGACTCTTCGTTCAGTGGGATGCGGATCATGCCGTCGGGGGCGCTCATGGCCTTGGAGGTCAGGCCGGTGTACTCGCCCTTGATGTCGAAATAGCGAGCTTCACGGAAGTTGAACAGCTTCTCGTAGAAGTTGGCCCAGTACACCATGCGCCCGCGATAGACGTTGTGGGTCAGGTGGTCGATGACCTTGAGGCCGGCGCCCTTAGGGTTGCGGTCCACACCGTCGAGGAAGACGAAATCGATGTCGTAGATCGAGCTGCCTTCGCCGAAACGATCGATCAGGTACAGCGGCGCGCCGCCGATGCCTTTGATGGCCGGCAGGTTGAGTTCCATCGGGCCGGTTTCGATATGGATCGGCTGAGCGCCCAGTTCCAGTGCGCGGTTGTAGGCCTTTTGCGA
>Ga0182008_10001287_pt1 | contig 17171 bp, 16 predicted proteins | sample Sormic07211129_1_FD_120482 | JGI IMG/M metagenome (GOLD analysis project Ga0182008, IMG submission 120482) | Rhizosphere microbial communities from Sorghum bicolor, Mead, Nebraska, USA - 072115-129_1 metaG | ecosystem: Host-associated > Plants > Roots > Rhizosphere | place: USA: Nebraska...
ATGAGCGGCAATCAGTACGTCAAGGAAACCCTGCACGCCACGCTGTCGCCGTCGATGGACATCATGGTTTCGTCGAACTTCGAACGCCTGCTGTTCGACCTGCACGGTCGCAACGGTGCGGCGATTGCCGGGTTGATGGATTCGTTCAAGCAGGGCGGTGGTTTCAGCGTCGAGCAAGAGCGCTGGACCGAAGCCCGCAAGCTGTTCGACTCGCTGGCCGTGGACGATGCACAAACCTGCGAAACTATCGCTGAAGTTTACGCGCAGTGCGGTGAAGTGCTGGACCCGCATACCGCCATCGGCGTCAAGGCCGCCCGCGAATGCCGTCGCAGCCTGGACATCCCGATGGTGATTCTGGGCACTGCACATCCGGTGAAGTTCCCGGATGCCGTGGAGAAAGCCGGTGTAGGAAAAGCTCTCGAACTGCCTGCACATCTTTCTGATTTGTTTGAGCGAAACGAGCGCTGCACCGTTTTGACAAACGAGCTGAAAGCCGTACAGGCCTTTGTCAGCCAGCATGGCAACCGTGGCAAGCCGCTGTAAGCCGAAAAAGCTGTCACATTTTGAAGCCCGTCTCCTGACGGGCTTTTTTGTTTCTGCTGCCACACTGCTCGGGTTTTCGCCCATGAAGGACGGGTGAGTCGATCACGAAGGAAGTGGCAATGCTGTTTGAAAGAGGATGGAAACACGCCCTGAAGCAGGTACTGCTGTTGTGCCTGTTGTATGGCTGGCGCGTGAGCGCGGCGGCGCATCTGGCGCATGAGGAAGAGAAGTTGAACATCGGCACCGTGGTACTGGATGAGGAAGAGCGGCAATGGATTCGCGACAATCCGACAGTGATTGTGGCGGCGGAGCAGTACCCGTTGTACTTGTTTCTCGACGAGCACGGTCATTGGAGCGGCCTCAACAGCGATGTGCTCAAGCGCATCAGCGCCATGACCGGCTTGCAGTTCATCTACCGGGAATCCTTTTCCACCGCGCAAATGCTCGAGCGCCTGGAAACCGGTGCTGCGGACATCAGCACAACCCTGGCGATGAATGATGAACGCCGATTGAGCCTGGATTTCAGTCATGCCTTTGGCGGTGCCGGCTGGGTATTTGTCGGCCGCGCCGGCGAGCCGCAGGTGCAGTCGCTGGAGCAGTTGGCCAAACGGGTGCTGGTATTGCCGGGTCGGCATGCGCTGGAGGGGGTGATCCGGCGCGATTATCCGTCCATCGAGTTACGTTCGGTGAAAACCTATGCCGAGGCGCGGGCGCTGGTCGAAAGCGGTGAGGCCTATGCCACTATCGAAAATGAAATCGGTGCGCAGCTCTATCCCTCCGGCCTGCTGAAGGTCGGCGAATTGCTGGAGGGGAAATGGGAGGCCGATCTTCTGGCCGTGCGCAAGGGTCAGCCGCAATTGCTGAGCATCCTGAACAAGGCGCTTGAAGCGTTCCCGGCTTCCGAACTCCGGGCCATTCGCCTGAACTGGCTGGGCGGCATCGGGCCGAAACCTGCCGCCGCCGGTTGGCAGCACTGGCTCCGCTCGAGCTGCTGGGGGGTGGTTTTGGTGGGGGGCTTTTGCGTGATGTCGCTGTTATGGAATCGGCGAATGGCGGCCGTGATCAAGCGGCATCGAGACGTGCAAAGCGAGCTCGACGATCAGTTGGTCTTCCAGCGTGCATTGATTGATGCCATGCCTGATCCGGTGTTCGTCCGTGACCTGGAAGGGCGCCTGATCCTGTGCAACAAGAGTTACGAAGAGGCGTTGTCGCTCCGCTTTGAGCAGGTGCAGGGATGCCGCTTGATCGAGGTCGATGCGCTACCGCGAGCCACTGCCGCCACGCTGCATGATGAGTTCATGATTCAGTTGAGAACGCGCAGGACCCGCTTCAGCAAGCGCCGTTTGCAATTCAACGATGGCAATCGGGAAATCTACCAGTGGACCGTCCCGTTCTACAGCGCCAAAGGGGAATTGCGCGGCCTGCTCGGGGGCTGGACAGATATCACCCAGCGTGATGCTGAGGCGGGATAAGGTCCGCACTGATATTGGGAAATTTCCTATGTCACGCGCCTCTTTTTCCGATGGGGGACTGAAGGAGGCTCGCCTAAAGTGGGCAACCCCTGCGGCGAGTCCGCGATTGCCGTTTCCGAGGTCGCCCATGCGCTCGCTCAAAGTCCTGATTCTCGAACCAGATCCTTATCGAATGATGGCGTTGCACCAGATGCTCAACGCGTTCGGTATCTATGACGTACTCACGGCGTCATCGCTGGCCTCGGCACGCTGCTCGCTGGAACGTCGTACCCGGGTCGACATCGCGATCTGCGATCCGCAGCTGAAAGGCGGGGAAGGCCTGGCGCTGATCCGGCATCTGGCGGCCGAGCGGGAGGCCAGTGCTGTCATTCTGTTGGGGCGAGTAGCACCGGGCCTGCTGAGCGATCTCGAAAGCCTGCTGCAAACACAGGCGCTGATGCTGCTGGGGCGCCTGCAAACGCCGGTTTCGGCAGTGCTGATGCGCGGGCTGCTGGACCGCTACCTGCAAACGGCAGCCCAGCCGGCCGGTGCCTGAACCGACGGTTATGTTTCTGTCATCTTCACCGTGCATGCTCTGACAGACCGCTAACTGCTTCGACAGCAGCGCGGCATTCAGAACTTTCTTCTCGGGCCGGTGGTCACTTAATGTGAACACGCCCCAGGCACAATGTTTTCGGACTATTGAGTGGAGATCGAGATGGAAAGTATCAGTCTATTGCTCGGTGAGGCTCTGAGCCCGTATCAGGTGACGTTGACTCCGTGTGGCGCCCATGGCGAATGCCTGGTGACGCTGAAGAACAGCAACGGCGCCCTTGTGGTCGAGCGCGAATTCAATCAGGCGCAGTTGAGCGACAAACGTCTGCTGACCGATGTGGTCGATGGTTTGCACCGCGACGTCCTGATTGCCGAAGGGCGGTTGGAGCCCTGTGTCATCGCGGCTTTGCGCAATGCGGCGCTGGATAAGCGTGCGGCACTGTAAAGATGAAATATTTTTTGTGGGAACCTTCCTGCATCCCCGTCAGTCAGACCCCGTAACAGCAGGATCAAGCATTGTGCTCCGGTGCTTGTCGCTTGCTGCTACGGGTCTTTATGTAGACCGCGTTTAACCCCGAGTCGTCTCCCCACTTCTCGGGGTTTCTTTTTGCCCGCAGGTTTTTATTGCGCGGCCTGTTGTTCGAAAAAGATCCGTGCCTGATGCAGGTAATCCTTGCGCATTTCGGGGTCCAGCCAGTCGGCATACGACTGGTTCAGTTGCTCATGGGGCAGGGTACGCAGCAGTTGGTTGATCTCACTGATCGCCTGACGGCCCTGAGGCGTATCGGAACACCCGACATAGCCGGACAGATATTTGCCGGTGCCTCGAATCGGATAGAACACCAGTTGGTCTTCGGCGATTTGCGCCTGATGCGCCTGATAGCGGATCTCCGGCCAGTAACCCAACACCACTTGCAGACGCCCCAGGCGCTGCATTGATAGCAGGCTGCTCAGGGCGTCGTTGCCATAATGCGGCGTCAGCGCAGCGTCCGGGGCCTGCTTGAGCAGCGTGTCGAGATACTCGCCGTAACTGCGTTCTGCGACGACGCCGACCTTGATTTCGCCGTTGGCCAGAAATGCCGTCAGATCGACTTCACCGTCGACCAGGTATGGCGCCAGCACATTGCGATCCTTCTGACGCACCACCAGACCATTACTGACAGCGCGAAACGCCGGAATAGAGAAAGCGATCCATTGCGTGCGCTCCTTGCTCCAGATCAGCGACGGATCGCAAGTGAAGGTCGGCTCGTGCAGCATCTGCATGCCCCGGGCGCGATTGACCCGTATCAGCGTGTGTTCGTATTGCGGCATGCCGGCGATCAGCATCGGCATCAGTTGATCGATGACGCCCTGGCCCTTTTTCGGGCCTTCGAAGATGGTCAGGGGCGGCAAGTCGCGCAGCAACCAGATCAGCGTGGGTTTCGCTTGCGCCCAGGCGGGCAGGGCCAGCAGAAACAGCAGGCCGAACAGCCGCCACGTCCACCAGTGGTGGGCGCGGTTGGCGGCCGATGTCTGGCGATGTTTCAGCTTAAATGGCTCCGTCTGTGCGCAACCGGGCGATCTGCTGTTCGTCGTAGCCAAGATCGTGCAGCACCTGCGCATTGTGTTCACCGAGCTGTGGCCCGACCCATTCGGAAGTGCCCGGCGTCTCGGAGAGTTTCGGCACGATGCCCGGCATCTTGAAAGACTTGCCGTCCGGCAGTTTCGCCTGCAGGAACATTTCCCGGGCGAGGTACTGCGGGTCGCTGAACATGTCTTCGGCACTGAAGATCCGGCTGGCCGGCACTTCCGCCTGGTTGAGCAGGTCGAGCACGCTCTGCAGCGGTAGCGAATTGACCCAGCGGTCGATCACCCCATACAGCTCGTCACGGCGATTGTCGCGCCCGTCGTTGCTCGCCAGCGTCGGGTCGTTGGCCAGATCCTCGCGGCCGATGATCAGCATGAAACGTTTGAAGATCGCGTCGCCATTGGCGCCGATCTGCACATGCTTGCCGTCGGCACTGGTGTGGATCGATGACGGCGTGATGCCCGGCATGATGTTGCCGGTGCGCTCGCGGATGAAACCGAACACGTCGAACTCCGGCACCATGCTTTCCATCATGGCGAAAATCGCCTCGTACAACGCGACATCAACGACCTGGCCGAGACCGCCGTTGATCTCGCGGTGACGCAGGGCCATCAGCGCACCGATCACGCCCCATAACGCGGCAATCGAATCACCGATGGAAATCCCGGTGCGCACTGGTGGCCGATCCTCGAAACCGGTGATGTAGCGCAAACCGCCCATGGACTCGCCGACCGCGCCGAAGCCCGGTTGATCCTTCATCGGCCCGCTCTGGCCGAAGCCCGAGAGGCGCACCATCACCAGTTTCGGATTCAGCGCGTGCAGGGTTTCCCAGCTCAGCCCGAGTTTTTCCAGGACGCCGGGGCGAAAGTTCTCGATCAGGATGTCGGCTTCGCCCAGCAGTTTTTTCAGGATCGCCAGACCCTCGGGATGCTTGAGGTTCAGCGTCAGCGACTTCTTGTTGCGCGCCTGAACGAACCACCACAACGAAGTGCCTTCATACAATTTGCGCCATTTGCGCAGCGGATCGCCGCCGTCGGGCGATTCGACCTTGATCACTTCCGCGCCGAACTCTCCGCAAATGCGTGAGGCGAACGGCCCGGCAATCAACGTACCCAATTCAATGACTTTCACACCGCTGAGCGGTTTGTTGGCGAACGGCATACTGAATCCTGTAGGACAAGGCTGAGCAGATACAGCGTTTTAACATAGCCGGCTGTCAGACGCCGCAGCTTGATCGCCATCAATTCGATGATTGCCTACCGCATCGGTTAGACTTGCCGACTTTCCTCGTATCAAGAAGCCCGTTCATGGCCCAGCCGTCTACCACTTACAAATTCGAACTGAACCTCACTGACCTCGACCGTGGTGTCTACGAGAGCGTCAAGCAGACCATCGCCCGTCACCCTTCGGAAACCGAAGAGCGCATGACCGTGCGGCTGCTGGCCTACGCCCTTTGGTACAACGAACTGCTGTCGTTTGGCCGTGGTCTGTCGGATGTGGATGAACCTGCGCTGTGGGAAAAAAGCCTGGACGACCGTGTTCTGCACTGGATTGAAGTCGGCCAGCCGGATGCCGATCGCCTGACCTGGTGCTCGCGTCGCACCGAACGCACCAGCCTGCTGGCCTATGGCAGCCTGCGCGTATGGGAAGGCAAAGTGGTGCCGGTGGCGAAGAACCTGAAAAACGTCAACATCGCCGCCGTGCCGCAAGAGGTGCTGGAAACCCTGGCCAAGGACATGCCGCGTGTCATCAAGTGGGACGTAATGATCAGCGAAGGCACGATCTTCGTCACTGACGACCGTGGTCAGCACGAAGTCCAGCTGGAATGGCTGGCCGGTGAACGCGGCTGATCCTGCGCCGCTTACTGATTAATCCCACGTATTCAAGAGAAGTTTCCGTTAGCCCATGCGTATTGATCCTCGACCGTTGCCTGCCACGCTGCCGTTTCTCGGTGATCTGCCACCTCTGCTGACCCGTTTGTACGCGGCGCGGGGCGTTCAATCCGAGGCAGAGCTGGATAAAAGTCTGGCGCGGCTGATTCCGTTCCAGCAGCTCAAGGGCATCGAGGCGGCGGTGGATCTGCTGGTGACGGCGCTGGCGCAGCGTCAGCGTATTCTGATCGTCGGTGACTTCGATGCGGACGGGGCGACGGCCAGTACGGTCGGCGTGCTCGGCTTGCGTCTGCTGGGCGCGGCGCATGTCGATTATCTGGTGCCGAACCGCTTCGAATACGGCTATGGCCTGACCCCGGAAATCGTCGAAGTCGCGCTGACCCGTGAGCCGCAATTGTTGATCACTGTCGACAACGGCATCTCCAGCGTCGAAGGCGTGGCTGCCGCCAGGCGCGCGGGACTGAAGGTGTTGATCACCGACCACCACTTGCCCGGCGATGAACTGCCGCTGGCCGATGCACTGGTCAACCCGAACCAGCCGGGCTGCGAGTTTCCGAGCAAGGCGCTGGCCGGGGTCGGGGTGATTTTCTACGTGCTGATGGCCTTGCGCGCGCGCCTGCGCAGCCTCGGCTGGTATGAGAGCAAGCCACAGCCGAACATCGGTGAGTTGCTCGATCTGGTGGCGCTGGGCAGCGTCGCCGACGTGGTGCCGCTGGACGCCAACAACCGGATTCTGGTGCATCAAGGCCTTGAGCGGATTCGCGCCGGGCGCGCACGGCCGGGGATCAAGGCGATTCTTGAAGTGGCCAAGCGTGATGCGGCGCGCATCACCTCAACCGACCTGGGTTTTATCGTCGGCCCGCGCCTGAATGCGGCGGGGCGTCTTGACGACATGAGCCTCGGGATCGAATGCCTGCTCACCGCCGATGCCAATCTGGCGCGGGAAATGGCTGCGCAACTGGACGGCATGAACCAGGACCGCAAATCCATCGAGCAGGGCATGCAGCGCGAGGCGCTGGCCCAGCTCAAGGATTTGCCGGTGGAATCAATGCCGTTCGGCCTGTGCCTGTTCGATCCCGAGTGGCATCAGGGCGTGATCGGCATTCTCGCCTCGCGGATGAAAGAGCGTTATTTCCGCCCGACCATTGCCTTCGCCGATGCTGGCGACGGGCTGCTCAAGGGCTCTGGGCGTTCGGTGCAAGGCTTCCACATTCGTGACGCGCTGAGCGTGGTGGCCGCGCAGCATCCGAACCTGATTGCCAAATACGGTGGTCACGCGATGGCGGCGGGCCTGACCTTGCCGCAGGAGAATTTTGCGCTGTTCGCCGAGGCTTTCGATGCCGAAGTGCGTCGGCAACTCCGCGAAGAAGACCTGACCGGGCGGATGCTCTCGGACGGCACGCTCGCCGTCGAGGAATTCCACCTCGAACTGGCCCGCGCCCTGCGCCATGCCGGGCCTTGGGGCCAGCACTTTCCGGAGCCGCTGTTCCATGGTGTGTTCCAGTTGGTCGAGCAGCGCGTGGTCGGCGAGCGCCATCTGAAAGTAGTGCTGAAAAGCGAGTGCGGGTCGGTGAAGCTGGATGGCATCGCGTTCGGCATTGACCGCGATGTGTGGCCGAACCCGACCATTCAGTGGGTCGAGCTGGCTTATAAGCTCGACGTTAACGAGTTTCGGGGCAACGAGTCGGTGCAACTGATGATTGCCCACATCGAACCACGCTGACCCCATTCGCGAGCAGGCTCGCTCCCACAGGCACGGTGTTGTCTTTGTGGGAGCGAGCCTGCTCGCGAAAGCACCCTTTCACACACTGAATCACTCTGAACCCTCCCTCATCCCCGGTTGTCGACTAGGCTCTAAGCACTGCTTGATTGGCCTTGTGACGTCTTGTCGAATTTTTTGCCCGCGGGGGCGGGTGCTGCGCCTTTTTTGTCACTCGTCGACTTTTCAAACAGAACCCTGGAGCCTGCCCACTGATTTGAGAGGTGCCCCATGAGTCTGCTGCTCGAACCCTTTACCCTTCGCCAACTGACCCTGCCCAACCGCATCGCCGTGTCACCGATGTGCCAGTACTCCAGCGTTGACGGTCTGGCCAACGACTGGCATCTGGTGCACCTGGGCAGCCGCGCGGTGGGCGGTGCCGGACTGATTTTCACCGAGGCCACGGCGGTCACCGCCGACGGGCGAATCACCGCCGAAGACCTCGGTTTGTGGAACGACGAACAGATCGAACCGCTGCAACGCATCACCCGTTTCATCACGGCTCAGGGCGCGGTTGCTGGCATTCAACTGGCCCACGCCGGGCGCAAGGCCAGCACCCATCGGCCATGGATCGGCAAACACGGTAGCGTCAAACCGGAGGATGGCGGCTGGACCCCGGTCGGGCCATCGCCGATAGCCTTCGATCCGCAACACACGCAACCGAAACAGCTCGATGAAGCGCAGATCGCCGATGTCATCCAGGCTTTCGTTGCTGCGGCCAAACGTGCGTTGACCGCAGGTTTCAGCGTGGTCGAGGTGCATGCCGCGCACGGTTATCTGCTGCATCAGTTTCTGTCGCCATTGAGCAATCAGCGCCGCGATCAATACGGTGGTTCGTTCGAAAACCGTATTCGGCTGGTCTTGCAAGTCACCGAGGCCGTTCGCGAGGTCTGGCCACAAGAGTTGCCGGTGTTTGTCCGGGTTTCGGCCACCGATTGGGTCGAAGATGGCTGGAACCCGGATGAAACCGTCGAACTGGCGCGTCGCCTCAAGGCACTGGGCGCGGATCTGATCGATGTCTCGTCTGGTGGTACCGCCGCCAACGCCGAGATTCCCGTAGGGCCGGGGTATCAGACACGCTTCGCCGAACGGGTGCGCAAGGAGTCAGGCATCGCCACCGGCACCGTCGGCATGATTACCGAACCGGCACAGGCTGAGCACATTCTGCGCACCTGTCAGGCTGACATCATCTTTCTCGCCCGCGAACTGCTGCGTGACCCGTACTGGCCGCTGCACGCCGACGATGATCTGGGCGGGCGCAAAGCGGTGTGGCCGGCGCAGTATCAGCGCGCAACCCATCGTGATCAGCCGATCCATGAGTCTGACCTGCGCGATTGATTTCAAAACCGCGTAAGGTCTATAAAACCCGCCATTGAACCGGCGGGTTTTTTCTTGCCCGCCGTTCTGGAATTTCAGGGAAGACAGCCATGTTGATCGAACGAGAACTGAGCGAACACGACTTGCCGTTGCTGGCGCAGATCGACCGCAGTGAGCGGGTCGAGGCGAACTATCGTCTGGAAAACGGTGAGCTGATTCTGTATCCGGTGCATGTCGACATGCGTGGTTGGCCGGAAGGGGAGGCCGAAGAAAACGCATTGGTGCTGGAACAGTGTTTGCGGCGCGGAGGTTGGCTGTATGGCGTTTTCGACGGGCAGGCGCTGGTCGCGGCGGTGGTTGTGGATAACCGGGTTATCCACAACCAGGGGCTGAGCATGCGGCAATTGACGTTTCTGCACATCAGCCGCGATTACCGCGGGCAGGGACTGGGGGCGAAGTTATTCGCGCTGGCCTGTGAGCAGGGGCGGCGGTTCGGTGCCGAGGCGTTGTATGTCTCAGCCACTGAGTCGCGCAACACTGTGGAGTTTTATCAGCGACAGGGTTGCCGGTTGGTTGATCAACCGGATCCGGAGTTATTCGCTCTGGAACCCCGCGACATCCATTTGTACTGTCCTCTTGGCTGACAACAATCCCTGTAGGAGCTGCCGGAGGCTGCGATCTTTTGACGTTGACGGGGCATGAACAAGATCAAAAGATCGCAGCCTTCGGCAGCTCCTACAGGGATTCGTTCTGCTCAAAAAAACAATGTAGAGGCCCATGCAGGCGCCTCACAGCATCAAGGATACTTGCGCTTGTCCGGCGCCGGCGGGAAGTACTGGTACAACCAGGTCTCGCTCAGCGTGCGGTCATTGGTGCGGATGAACAGGCGCAGTTCCACCGGATCGACGCTGTCGCTGGTCGGGTACCAGTCGAACAGGATCCGGTAACCCTTGATGTCATCGAGCACCAGCACGCTGAAGTCCTGCACCTTGCCGTTGGAACAGGTGACCACCGGTTCGATCCCGGTGCCCTGCGGCAGGCGATCCAGGCCGCCACCGGTGAAGTCCACGGCAAAGCGCCGTGCCCAGACCGGCGGATAGTGCTCGCCCGGTGCCCAGCCTTCGACGAAGCCCCCCATGCCCGAGCGGGTCGCATGCACCCGCGCCAGCGGTGTGCCAACGGGCGGCAGAGCGCTCCAGTAGAGCTTGTAGCCGTAATTCAGCGAGTCGCCGGCGGCCACCGGCTTCTTCGGGGTCCAGAACGCGACGATGTTATCGAGGGTTTCGCCGGTGGTCGGAATTTCCAGCAGATCGATCGAGCCTTCGCCCCACGCGGTTGTAGGCTCGACCCACAGGCTCGGGCGCTTGCTGTACCAGTCGACAGTGTCCTGATAGTTGGCGAATTCGTGGTCAGTCTGTACCAGACCGAAGCCTTTCGGATCGGTGTCGGCAAACGCGTTGAACTGCAGGGTCGCCGGGTTGTTCAGCGGACGGCAGATCCACTCGCCATTGCCACGCCACATCGCCAAGCGATCGGAGTCGTGGATCTGCGGGTGAATGGTGTCGCACATGCGGCGTTCGTGGGTGCCGCAACTGAACATGCTGGTCATCGGCGCAATGCCCAACTGTTCGATGGCGGTCCGCGCGTTGATGTGGGCGTCGATCTCCATCACCACGCGCTCGGCCTGGCAATCGATGTCGAAGCGATAGGCGCCAGTCGCACTCGGCGAGTCGAGCAGGGCGTAGACCACAAAACGCGTGGCGTTCTGCTCCGGAGTCTCGAACCAGAACTTGGTGAAGTCAGGAAATTCTTCGCGCTTTTTCGCGTAGGTGTCGATGGCCAGACCACGCGCGGAGAGGCCATATTGGCCAGTGGCATCCACCGCACGGAAGTAGCTGGCGCCGAGGAACGACACCACGTCGTGACGATCCAGCTCCGGCGCCTTGAACAGCTTGAAGCCGGCAAAGCCCAGGTCGCCCTTGAGCTGCTGGGTATCGACCGAGGTGTTCTCGTAGTTGAACAGCGTCGGGCGGAAATGCACTTCGCGCGCGGTGCGGGTCTTCGGATCGACGCTGTACATGCGCACTGGCTGGCGGAAACCCATGCCAACGTGGAAGAACTGCACGTCCAGCTGACCTTTGTTTTCCTTCCACAGCGAATGGTCGCCGTCGTAGCGGATCGCGTTGAAATTCTGCGGGGTCATGGTCGCCAGGGTCGGCGGCAGCACCTGTTTAGTGTCCTGATAGGCCGAACCGGCCAGTTGCTTGGCCTGACGCTTGAGCGCTTCGAAATCGAAGGCCTGCGCTTCGCCATCAGCGGCGCCACCATTGGCGGCCCAGGCACGGGCGGCCAGCAGGCCGGAAGCCGAGAGACCGGTGTAAGCCGCAATGGCCATCGACGCTTTGAGCAAATTCCTGCGGTGCATAAATACAACCTGTCGTGAGCAATCCCGCGCCGTTCCTGGCACGTGCTGGATCAGAAATTACGGTTCGGACAAGCCTTCGGCCAAACGCAACGGACTATAAACAGATGCCGGCTAGCTTAAACGGTTCGCTCGCCGAGCAAAATTCGTTGATACACGATGACAGCGTGTCAATGAAACAAGACATGTCGGTTAAACGTCCTACGGCACTTACTGATTTACAGGGCATATCTGCTTTTTTCGACTAATTACTCTAAAAAACGCTTTTCAGCGCCGATTAAATTTCTATTCTATGGGCATGGCCGGTGCGACCGGCAGGGCACAGGCGCTGCTGTAAGGGGCAGGGCGATGTGGTGATCAAGCAATTCTTCGACGTATCAGAGAAGGACATCGTCCATGGCAAAAATACAAGGCATCGCCGAAATGCTCGGCATCTTTCCCTGCCTGAGCAGCGGACGCAGAAGGCGTCGATTGAGTTCTGAAGAGCTGAAGCTGGTGGAGCGTTATCGCGAGTTGTCGGAGAGTGACCGGATTGCGATGCGCTATCTGGTGGATGCGATGCGCAGTGTTTCGCGGTTTTAACGCTGGGATTGCGATCGTGAAAACCATCTGGCTTTTACGGTCGCCAAGTCAATCAACTTGCCTGCGTCGGCAGCAGCGATGGCGACTTTTATCGCTTCCTGGCGCATGGTTACGCTGATTTGCTTTAGGTAACACTCTGCGAAGAACTCATCGCTTGGGATGACTTCCAGAACTTGGGGCATTTCAGTGATTGGCAATCTCATCTGCAAAACAACTCGTCTAGAGGTTTAAACGCTGGACCTGTGGCGAGGGAGCTTGCTCCCGCTGGACTGCGCAGCAGTCGCCTGCTTTTTGTAGAGGAACCGCTGCGCGACCCTGCGGGACGGTGCGACGATTCGACAAGCTCCCTCGCCACAGGTTTTTTATTGAATGGACTTCAGCTACACGTTCCTAAAACCGGATACGGTCGCTGGCCGTGCATTAATTCAGGCACATCCCGCCATTTGACCCACGCCTGCTGTTGCCAGTGCAGCAACGGCACGGTAACGCCCGCCCAATGCATCGAACTCAGGCTCGGTTGGTTATCCACAGGGCTTGATTGAATTTCGCGCAGCATCGGAATGACCTCATGGCTCAGCCATTGGCGCAGGTTGCGGTTTTCCGGGACGAAGTGGTGGACAAGCAGGGCGTATAGGCCGGACTCGCTGACTATCGCGCAATCGACGATTTCCCCGTCCTTGCGCAGGAGGACATTGCGACGCTGGTCGGGATCGAGTTTCAGCGTGAGGCGTTCGTTTAGCGGGTAGCCCATCAAGCGACCGAGACCCTGAACACAAAACCAGGCTTCATGGTTTTGCATGAACGCATGGAGGAAGTGGTTGTGGCGGGTGAAGACGGTGGGGGTGAAGTGAGGAACGTTTTCAGAGGTGTTTTTGATTTGTTTAGGCATTTGTCGACTCCAATATTCAGAATAGAGCCGCCACTCAAATGAGCGCGGTTGCGCCATGTTGATTTTGTTCCGGCTTCGACACCGGGCTGCTGATTTCACAGCCGGAAAGAAGACTATCTCCCGGATGCTCTCCGCGCCAAGTCTGCGCTATCGACACTAACTGTAGGAAACGGAGCTTTTTCAGGAGGGCTGCGTCTGTAGGAGATGCCTGTTTTTGCACTGGCGCCAGTGAAACGACCCCTAACCAGTGTTTTTTCCGCTATTTGTTTGAATCTCGCGCATCGCTACAGATGCTCGGCCCTTGGTTTCAGGGCTCAAAAGATTGTTATGAATACTGGAGAATTCAATGAAGGTATCCCTCAAACAGATCAATGGACCTTGGGATCAGGGCTGGGTGCTGGACAAACACATGGTAAGTAGTACCTTTCTTGGCAACGATGATCGCGGGCATCCATGCTTCGATAACCAGCGCACCGAGATTGGCGAAGCGACCTACCAGCTCAAATACCAGAAGGATTGGACTCAGGTCGGCCCACTTGCCCAAGCGGTAGCGACAAATGTGTTCCCAAAACTGGATCAGGTCGGATTTGTAGTACCTATGCCTGCTTCAAATATTCGTCAGCGACAACCGGTAACCGAGGTTGCCCTGGCGTTGGGACAAATTACTGGGCTGCCGGTTTTCTCTGATTTGCTTCGGAAAGCGGCCACTGGAAAATCGCTCAAGGATTTGCACTCCAAAGCAGACAAGGTTGCTGCGATTGGAGACAGTTTCAGCGTCAATGACGAAATCACCACGGATGGGCGCTGGAATGTTTTGGTTGTAGATGATCTGTTTGATAGCGGGGCGTCGATGGACGCGGCCTGCGCTGTTTTGCGTAAATATCCCAAGGTAGGGAAGATTTACGTAGCGGCGCTAACTTGGAAGTGAACTCAATGACGACTGTATTTATTGCTGGCTCTATCAACATCAAGAACCTTGATCCGAAGGTTAAAGAGCGTATCAATAATATCGTTGCGTCCGATTTTGAGGTGGTGGTGGGTGATGCGGGGGGGGCCGACACTTCCATTCAGGAGTATCTGCTGAGTCTTGAGCGATCCAGAACCACGGTGTTCTGCAGCGGTTCGGCACCGAGGAATAACCTTGGGAAATGGCCCGCCAGAACAGTCGACTCCAAACACTCCAAAGGGTCGAGAGCCTTCTTCACCGAAAAAGACGTGGTGATGGCTGAAGCGGCTGATTACGGCTTGATGATCTGGGATGCAAAGAGCACCGGTACGCTCAGCAACGTCATTGAACTGTTATCGAGAAAGAAGAAGTCGCTTGTCTTCGTCAACAAGGAAAAGGAATTCAAAGTGGTCGGAGACGTCAGTCAGCTCGAAGAGTTGATTGCATTCATGTCCGATCACGCCAGGCAAAAAGCCAATGAAAAAATCAGGTTGTTCGATCGTATTTCCTTGCTGAAGCACGATCAGGCAGAGCTTTCTTTTTGATGTTTTTTCTCGGCCTTCCTGAACCCCGGCACCTTGTCGGTGCCGGGATGGCAGGTTCTTAGCGACTCACCTTCCACGCATCCCCAGCCGGCGCCTTCCCATGGTCATACGGCTTGCCGATCCACATATAAATCAACCCCAGTCCAATCACGATCGCCGTGCTCAGCACCATCGCGTAGTTGATGTACCACGCGGCATCCGGCGTGCGTGGCCAAGCCATGTTGATGATTGCTCCGACGCCGTACACCAGCGCGCCGATGTTCACTGGCCAGCCCCACGCGCCGAGGGTGAATTTGCCGCTCGGATTCCAGCCTTTCATCCGCGCATACAAAGCGGCCAGCACGATCATCTGGAACGCGAGGTAGATGCCGATGGCGGCGAAGCTGACGATGGTGGCCACGGCGTCCTGCAGGAAGAAACCGAGGGCGATGATCAGGGCGGGCAGGACGCCGGACACGAACAGCGCGGCAACCGGTACTTGGGTTGTAGGAGAAATCTTTTTCAGCAGTCGGCTGCCGATCACCATTTCATCGCGAGCGTAGGAGTACAGCAGACGGCTGGCTGCTGCCTGCAGGCTGATGACGCAGGAGATGAAGGAAATCATTACCACGCCCATCACCACTTTCGAGCCGATCGGGCCGAAGGCGTTATTGAGGATGGTGGTGACCGGGTCTTTGTCAGTGCCGTTGATCACCGCTTGCATGTCCGGCACGGCGAGAATCAGCGCCAGGCAGGCGAACATCGCGGCGATGCCGCCGATGTAGATGGTCATGCGCATGGCCACCGGGATTTTTGCGCTGGGGTTCGGGGTTTCCTCGGCGACGTCGCCGCAGGCTTCGAAACCGTAGTAGAGGAACATCCCTGCCAGCGAAGCGGTAAGGAATGCCGGCAGGTACGAGCCGTCAACGCTGATGTCGAAGGTGTTGAACAGCACGCTCAGCGGCTGATGACGTTCGAAAACCAGCAGGTAGACGCCGACGATCACCGCGCCGACCAGCTCGCAGAGGAAGCCGAACATGGCGATCCGCGCCAGCACTTGGGTGCCGCTCAGATTGACCAGCGTGGCGAACAGCGTCAGCACCAGCGCGATGACGATATTGGTGTTGTTACTCGGCTCAAACCCGAGCATCGCCGCCAGATACGGGCCGGCACCGACAGCCACTGCCGCAATGGTCACGCACAGGGCGATGGAGTAGATCCAGCCGACCATCCATGCCCATTTCTTGCCAACCAGGCGCCGCGCCCATGGATAGACGCCGCCGGAAATCGGGAATTGCGACACCACTTCGCCGAAGATCAGGCACACCAGCAGCTGGCCGCAACCGACCAGCAGGTAAGCCCAGAACATCGGTGGTCCGCCGGCGGCGAGGCACAGGCCGAACAGGGTATAAACCCCTACGACCGGTGACAGATAAGTGAAGCCCAGCGCGAAGTTTTCCCACAGGCTCATGCTGCGGTTGAAGTTCGAGGTATAGCCCAGTTTGCGCAGTTGTTCGGCATCGCTGTCGGCAACGCCGGCCGAGAATTCGGGTGAGGCACTCATGTGTGTTTGCTCCGTGAAATCGGCAGATTTCGGATAGCCGAGGCCTTGGCGGGGCTTTGTGAGCGCCGCCCGGGTCGGTAGTTATTGTTTTGGAGTCCTGGTGGTGCGTAATGCCGGTTTCCTTCCTGAAACCGAGGTGACTCCTTCGCGAGCAGGCTCGCTCCCACAGGTGGAACGCATTTCAATTAATGTGGGAGCGAGCCTGCTCGCGAAGCTTTTGACCTTAGTGCTTGAACATCACATGCCGAACCGTGGTGTAGTCCTCCAGCCCGTACATGGACATGTCCTTGCCGTAGCCGGACAATTTCTGACCGCCGTGAGGCATTTCGCTCACGAGCATGAAGTGTGTGTTGACCCAGGTGCAGCCGTACTGCAACCGCGCGGACAAGCGATGCGCGCGTCCGACGTCCGCCGTCCACACCGAGGAGGCGAGGCCGTAGTCGGAATCGTTGGCCCACTCCAGCGCCTGCGCTTCATCGGTGAACTTGGTTACCGACACCACCGGCCCGAATACTTCACGGCGAACGATTTCGTCATCCTGCTGCGCGTCGGCCAGCACCGTCGGTTCGAAGAAGAAGCCGTTGCCTTCCACAGCCTTGCCGCCGGTGATCAAGCGAATGTGTGGCTGCGCCACGGCACGTTCGACAAAACCAGCGACGCGGTCGCGATGTTGCGCAGTGATCAACGGCCCAAGCTCAGTCGACGGATCTTCCTGCAAGCCATACTTGATGCTGCTGACCGCCGCGCCGAGCTTCTCGACGAATTTTTCGTAAATGCCCTGCTGCGCGTAGATCCGGCACGCGGCGGTGCAGTCCTGTCCGGCGTTGTAGAAACCAAAGGTGCGAATACCTTCCACCGCGGCATCGATGTCGGCGTCGTCGAAGATGATCACCGGCGCCTTGCCGCCCAGTTCCATGTGCATGCGTTTGACGCTGTCGGCGGTGCTGGAAATGATGTTCGAGCCTGTGGCAATCGAGCCGGTCAGCGAGACCATGCGCACTTTCGGATGCGTGACCAACGGGCTGCCGACGGTAGGACCGCGACCGAACACCAGATTGAGTACACCGGCCGGGAAGATGTCCGACGCCAGTTCGGCCAGACGCAACGCGGTCAGCGGGGTTTGTTCCGACGGCTTGAGCACCACGGTATTACCGGCAGCG